>Ga0315912_10000163_pt1 | contig 153418 bp, 126 predicted proteins | sample VfabasoilMG_FD_204469 | JGI IMG/M metagenome (GOLD analysis project Ga0315912, IMG submission 204469) | Garden soil microbial communities collected in Santa Monica, California, United States - V. faba soil | ecosystem: Environmental > Terrestrial > Soil > Garden | place: USA: California...
TCGACGCTCACCGTATTCCCGATACGACTCGGTCTCGCGCCTTGCCCTCGCGGCGCAGCTCCGCGCCTAACCGGCCACGAACTTCCGGCACCGAGTACTAGCTTCATGGGCCCAGTCCTTCGAGCACGGCGTTTCGTCCACCCGATTCCGAGAAATCGAGCGACGAAAAAATGGTGCGCACCTCTATCGTAATCGCCCTCGTCATGAACCCCCGGGGTTCGGAGGGCAGATACCTTCTCAGACGGGGCCTGGGGATTGCGACGTTTCTGATTCCGGCGCTCATATTCGCGCACGTCGACTCGCGAGGACTGCTTCCGTCCAGCACATGAATGTTTGGCGTCGGGTGGCCCGTGGCACTTTCGACTGCGCCGCGTGCCGACGAACGACCGAGGCTCACCTGCGAGCGCGATGGTCCTGGGCCGCCGAGGATCGGTCGCGGTTCAGTTGATCCTCATTAGTTGATCATCACCACGGCGCCCTTGATCTCGTGAATGGCTGTAGCCGCGGACTTGATCATCGGACCATTCAGCTGAGCCCCCACGGTGTCGAGTTTGAGCGCTGACGCACCTCCTGTGACCTCGACCTTCGAGGTCCCCGTGATGGCGACCTTGCCATCGCTCGAAAGCACGATTGATGCCGCGCCGCAAACGAGCGTGAGTTGCTGGGTGGCCGAAAGCACGAGTTTCCCGGAACTCTCGCCGACCACGGAGGACTCGTTCGCTTTACCCGCGACCATCGCTGCCTTGGACTCTCCCCACAACGCGGCTTCGCTCGATTTGAGCACGAGGCTGGCTGCATCGGCTTGGGATGCGCTGTATGCATTCGTCGCAACCGCCGTATGGGTGTCCGTCACCGTGAGCTTGGACGTTCCATCGATGTACACCTTCTGCTGCCCCTTGACCTTGACGTCGTAGACGTCGGCGATCTCGAGCACGTAGTTGCTCGTCACCTTCTGCTCGAGACCGGTGATGTACACGTGTTTCGTGTGGCCTTTGACCTCCATCGTGTCGTCGCCCTTGATCGCGAACGTACGATGACCGTCGATCTTGTTGTCTTCATTCTTGACGACGGTCTTGACCCGATTTCCGCTGATCGTATTCGACTGATCGCCGTCGACGGCGATCGTCTGGTTGGCGTGCACGGTGGTGTTGTGATCGTTTTCCACCGTTTCGTTGAAGTCTTTTTGTGCGTGCAGAATGATCTGCTCGGCACCTGCGGCGTCTTCGAAGGTGAACTCGTTGTACCCATTGCCACCCGGGCTGCTCGACGTCTTGATCACGCTCTTGGTGCGTTCCTCGGGCAACGCATAGGGGGGCATGTTGTCGCCGTTGTAGACGCAGCCCATCACGACCGGTCGATCGGGATTGCCGTCGAGAAAGGTCACGACGACCTCCATCCCGACCCGGGGAATGAAGACGAACCCCCAACCCGGACCCGCCCATGGCTGCACGACACGCAGCCAACACGATGAACGCTCGGTTTCCGACAACCGATCCCAATGGAAGCGAACGAGGATCCGACCGAAGCGATCACAGTGGATCTCCTCTCCGGGAGGTCCGACGACGGTGGCTGTCTGCGCGGCGAGGAGTTGCGGCTTGCTATGGATCGGCTCTGGACGGAATTCCCGGTCGGCCGGAATCGCTTGAAACGTGTTGGCGTATTGCTGGCCCTGCCGCTCCGCGTTCCACTCGCTTTCGGCCGCGTCCCCTACATGGTTTGCCCCGATCACGAGGAACCGCTGACCGTCGAGATCGGCCAACGGGTGGGACCCGAGCGTGAAGATCACACCGGGACGAAGATCGGTGACGTTGGACCGCCCTTCCAAGACCTTCGTGCCATGGACCCATCGTTCCAAGGCCATGCGGGCGATGGGCTCGCGCTGCGCGAGGTTCTCACCCGTGAATGACTGGGCCATGAGGTCATTCTCGACGTCTTCGACGATTTGCCGTCGCTCGTCGTGCAGGTATACCTCCCGTGTGGTGGGGTGGTGCGCATCCGGTGCTTCCTCCGTGCTCTCGTCGACACTCCTCGGCGCTTTCTCGTTGTACCCCGAAGTCGAGACCTTGTTGGGTCGACGAGCTCGTCGCCAGGTGAGCGATTGGAACGACTCGCGATCGGCCTGCTCGGGGCGATCTTGGATGACCGGGATCTCCGTATCCGCAACGAGCGTCGGCGTCCCATAGTCGTTGTTGTTGTCGATGAGGACGAGCTTTTCTTTGCGCTCGGATTCATCGGGTTCGAACACGAACGCGATCCCTTCCTCCTCCATGAGTCGGCGACAAAACGCGAGATTCGATTCGCGGAATTGCACGCAGTAATCACGCTTGTTGTATTCGCCCTTGAGCAAGCTCGCCGCGTCGAAGGTGCGACCATATTGCGCGAGTGCGGGGGTGAGCACTTCGGTCAGGATCTGTTTGACGTCGAGACCCTGAAAGATCCGCGTGTCGATCTCGTGTTCGAGCAAACGCAAGGCCGGCACGATCCGGACGCGCAAGAGCGGTCGATCGCCGACGCTGCCCAAATCCTCGACCTCGTGCACGATGCCGTAGAGCGCCCGCATGGGCACATGACGATCGATGAGCACCTCGCACTCGGCTCCGAGCAACTCGTCGGTCGGAGCGTGCGGGTCGTCCCCGATGAGCTCGAGCCGCAGTTCGTAGAGATCACCCAACGTTTCGGTCAGCCCGAACGTGCGGACCCGCAAATAGAGATCGGGACCCACGGTGATCGAAAACTCGTAGCGAACGGGATGAATCGGCGTGCTTCCAAGGATCGATTCGACGACGGCTTCGGCGATGTCCTCGAGTGAGCTTGGCGTCGGTTGGTTCGCTGCCGCTCGCACGCGAGCGATCGTCGACGGGACGATGGTCGGCACGGCAGCGACGAGATCCTGGGCTCGCGAAACCACGCTGGCGGCTTGGGCCGGAAGCGACTCCGTAGCGACGAGGCTGGCCTTCGCGAGATCCTCGGCTACCGTTCCTGGCTCAGCGACAGGGTTTTCTGCGACCTCCGCGATCCGCGTGGCCGCGGTCGTCGCCGTCGCGATCCCTTGGGCGGCCTCGGCTTGGCCGGCCGCCGCAGCCGTGGTCGAAGCAGCGGAACCCAAACCAGACAGCGAGGGATCCCGCGCAACCTGTTCGAGCTGCGTGGCACCGGTCGCGATCCCTCGGGCCGCTGCGGGTTGGCCGGCCGCCGCAGCGGTGGTCGAAGCAGCGGAACCCAAACCGGACAGCGAAGGATTTTGCGCGAACGTCTCGACTTGCGCGGCAGCTGTCGTCGCGGTGCCGACCCCCCGAGCGACGTTGGGTTGGCCGGCCGCCGCAGCGGTGGTCGACGCCGCGGCGCCCAAGCCGGAAACGGAAGGATCCTGCACGACCTGTTCGAGCTGCGTTGCGGCGGTGGTTGCCGTCCGAACCCCTCGCGCGACCTCGGGTTGGCCCGTCGCGCTCGCAGCCGTCGTCGCGGCTTGGCCGAGATTCGTCACCGAGGGGTCGTCGGCCAGGTGTTGACCGACTCGAGCAACGTCGACGCCTGCGTCCACCCCTCGCGCGGCTTGTTGAATGTCGCGATCACCCGAAGCCGCCGCGACGGCAGCGGCCTGTTCGGTCGTATCGAGAGCGTCGTTGAGCGTCGGCGGCTTGGGGTCCATCGGTCCCTGCTTTCTTGGGCTCGTTCGCGGATGTCATGCCCACGATCCGTTCGAATCGTCACGCGACCCACACGAGCATCGACGTCACTCTGCCCTGCAGCGATGGGCCCGGCAATATGTCCATTCCTCGACCTCCGCCTACTCGCGGAACATTCTTCACTCGACCGGCCCGTCGTCCGGTAACCCCTGCCCCTAGAGGGAGACGGCCATAAGGTCCCTTCCTCTCCAGGTTGGTCTTCCTTTACGACGTCGCCGGCGAAAGGGGACGACGAGGTGTGCTCATCGGCGAAGATGAAGCGGAGGTCGAGGGTCATCGCATCCCCGCGCGCGAAACCCTGCGGGCGGGTATGGCTGTCCTGCGATTGGGACGATGTCTATGCAATGCGAGCGGCCTATGCCGAAACCAGCTCCGGGGACTGTGGCGTGGCAGATGGTCAAGAGCTCGTCAGCGGACTTCATTGGAGCAGGTTGAATATCGGCTCGGTTGCAGCTTCGTTGTGGGTCGGAGAAGCTTGCCCCTGTGATCGCGGTTGTCGGCGGGGGGACCATGGGACTGGCGGTTGCCTGGGCACTCGCCAGGCGGGGTGCCGAGGTCCTGGTGCTCGAGCGCCACGGCCATGTTCACGATCTGGGCAGTCACAGTGGGTTCACGCGAGTGATCCGTCAGGCTTATCACGAGGGGGCCGACTACGTGCCGCTCGTTCAGGAAGCGGATGAGGCGTGGTGTGGGTTGGCGCAACGCTGTGGGCGGTCGCTGCTCGTTCGAGCGGGGTTGCTCGAGTTCGGGTCCCTCGATGATCCGAATTTTGCAGCGGCCGTCGAAGCTTGTCGGATCCATCGGATCGAGCATCATTGCTTGTCGGCCGACGAGGCTCGGCAACGTTATCCGTTCGTGTTGCCGAATCACTGGACGGCTTGTTTGACCCCATCGGGTGGCTATCTCCGAGTGGGTGCTTGCCTCGATGCGTTACGCGACGAAGCGGTTGCGGCGGGGGCCATCGTGCGTGCTCCCATCGAGGTACGGGAGGTGGAGCGAGTCGGTGGGCGCTTGCACGTCCTTACGGACGAGGGACCCATCGCGGCCGACCGCGTGGTGCTCACAGCTGGCGCGGGGATGGCCAGGCTCGTCCCTCACGCTCCATTGTCTCCGCTGCGTCGGGTCATGCTCTGGATCGACGTGGGGGACACGCCTGCGCTCCGAGACCTCCCGGTATGGGCTGCGTTCACGTCCGAGGGCTTCTTCTATGGCTTTCCATGGTCCGATGCGGATGGTGTGGTCGGCCTCAAGATCGCGTTGCATCGAACGGTGGATGGGATCGATGAGGTTCCCATCGATCCCGAGATCGTCATGCGATCGCTGAGTGAAAATGATGTAGCTCCGGTGCGTTCGTTCGCACGTCGGTATTTTCCCTCCGCCGACGGTGCGCTGGCGGGATACCGCGTATGTCTCTACACCATGACCCCGGATGGTCATTTCGTGATCGATCGTCACCCCGACGACCCCGATATGTTCGTCGTCGGAGGGTTTTCCGGCCACGGATTCAAGTTCGCGCCGGCGGTCGGACGCTTGGTTGCGGATATGGTGCTCGACGACGCTTCGGCTCGACCGGATTTCGCCTTCGATCGCTTCGGCGGGCACGAGCGCTGATTGGCTCTCGACTCGGCTCAGGTCATCCGCGAAACGCTGGGCAAAACGGACGGAACGAGGCCGGCAAGTTCACGGAGCTCGGCTGCCAAACTGGCCGTGGCGCTCGTACTTCGGGGGATGACGAGCACCGTATCGTCCCCGGCGAGGGTGCCCAAGATCTGTTCGTGTCGCATGGCATCGAGGTCGAGCCCCACGGCTGGGGCCCGGCCGACGCGTGTGCGCACAACGACCATGACTTCGTTGTGCGACACGGAGAGAATCATGTCGCCTTGAAAGGGTGTGGGGACCCTTGGACGCAGGTGATAGGCGAAATTCCCGTCACCACGAAGGATCCGTTGCGCCCCGAGCACTTTCAGATCGCGACTGATCGTGCTTTGGGTCGCGGCATGCCCCCGTTCGGCCAAAGCCCCGCACAACTCCGATTGGGTTCCGGGTTGCCCCGCAACGAGGAGCTGGCGAAGCGCGAGCCGGCGGGATTTGGCAAGGCTCATGGGTGAGGACTAGGCCTGCCGTGTCATCAAGGTTCCGACCCCTTCGTCCGTGAACAACTCGCCGACGACCGAGTGCGGCACCCGAGCATCCACGATGTGGAGGGCAGGGATCCCCCGCAGTGCTGCGTGGCGCGCGAGCACCAAGAGATCTGGATCGCTCGCATCGAAGCGACCGCGCTCCAAGCCGGCGAGCAGCGTGTCGGGGGAGAGGCGTTGGACCACGCCTTGACCATCGCGGAGGCCTTGATCGTTGCCGATGACGATGAGCTTCTGAATGCCGATCTTGAGCGCGAGATCGACGATCAAGTCCGGTGCTCGAGTCTCGCGCACGAGCACGGTCAAGTGACCGCGATCGAGATAGCCATTGATCGCGACCGGGTCGGGCGGGACCGCGGCGCAGAAATGGCCAGCACGCTTCATGTGGTCCTGGATCACATCGACGCTGCGCGGATCCGGAACGACGGCGAGCGGTTTGAGACCCGCATCGACGCAGAGCTCGAGATCGCGGGCGAGGCTCGGGATCGGATCGAACTGAATCTCCGACGGTTGCAGATAGACCATGATTTTGAGGCCGGTGAAGCGGCGTACGTACGCCAAGCCCTCGCACAGCAGCTGATGTTTGAGCCGGGGCGAATAGGCGGCCAAGGTCAGACTGCGTTGGGCGGCGCCGGTGCGGCTCGAGTCGACCTGCTTGGATTCATCGGAGTTGATCCGCACGTAGTCGTAGGTGAGGTCGCAGCCAAACGCGGTCCCGGAGGCCGTGCCGAGGCCGAGGTCCACGGTCCAGCGGATGACCTCGCTTTGCATGACCCGTCGGAGCTCGAGGTTCTTGGGATAGACCTGGCCACCGTCGTAGAGCACGATGCCTTGTGCGGCGATCTTGAGCTTGCGTTCGTCGAGGGTGAGGCCGAGCCCGGCCGCGACCTGGCCGGTCGCGCTCGCCACCCGACCCCATTCGGGTTGTCCAGCAAACACGCTGCACTTGATGAGATTGCTCGAGCAGATCCCGCGGGCGATCGTTCGCGCCGTCGCACGGTCGGGGGCTCCGGAGACCTCGACCTCGAGCAGCCGGGTGGCTCCTTCTCCGTCGGCGGCAACCTGGCGGGCAAGGTCTCCGACGACGCCCAAGAGGGCGGCTCGAAAGGCGGACACGAGCGCTTCACCTTCGATGTGCAAGTCGCTCGCTCCGTTGGCGAGTACGACGACCATGTCGTTGGTCGAGGTGTCGCCATCGACCGTGATCGAGTTGAACGTCTCGTCGACGATCTCGGGCAGCATCTGCGCGAGGGCGGTGGGGGCCACCTTCGCATCGGTGCAGACGTAGCTGAGCGTCGTCGCCATGTTCGGGTGGATCATCCCGGACCCCTTGGCGACCCCGAGCACGCGAAACGAAGTGCCGCCGACGTGAACCTCGGTATGGGCGAGTTTCGTGGTCGAGTCGGTCGTGAGGATCGCCGTCGCAAACGGGCGTGGGTCGGCGGCTGCACCTTGGACGAGCGCGGGGATGGCAGTCTCGATGAGATCGGCGGGCAGCGGGCGGCCAATCCCTCCGGTCGATGCCGTCAAGATCGAACTCGGGGGGACGCCGAGGGCCGCACCGAGCGCGCGAGCCATCGTTTCGTTCGCGGCGTCGCCCTGCGGGCCGGTCATCGCGTTGGCGTTGCCGCTGTTGACGACGAGTCCACGGATCCCGTCCTTGGGCAGCATGGCCGCGTTGCGAACGACGCAGGCCGCCTTCACTTCATTGCGGGTGAAGCAGCCCGCCGCCACGGCGTCGCGGTCGCTGACGATCGCACCGAGGTCCAGCCTCGACTGCTTGATCCCGCAGCGGTCACCGCCAAAGGAGAAGCCAAGGGGTGTTGGAGCACCGTCTTCGAAGCCGCGATGAATGGTGGGGGTCTTGTCGGTCATGGGTTCGGACAGGGTCGAGGGGGGAGTGCATGCATGCTGCATACGACACGCATGGGGCGGTCCCTCGTACGCGGGGACCCCATTTACTCCTTGTGAGTAAGATTTTCAATGTCCCTCGAATCCGTGCGTTGCGAATTATGCATAAGTCATTGCATTTATGAACAGCTAGCGCCGGGCTGCAATGTGAGGCTTGACATTCGTCTCCACTCGCGCCAAGTTCCCGTCCCCCGAGCGCGGGAGTAGCTCAGTTGGTAGAGCGCAACCTTGCCAAGGTTGATGTCGCGAGTTCGAGTCTCGTCTCCCGCTCCAATCTCATCTCGGAAGGCCCGTGTCGCGGGCCCACCCGAAGGCGCGATCGATCCTCCGCTGTGCGGTGCTGCTCGTAGGTGAGGTCGTCTTTCCGACTCGCCTTTCCGAGTCGCGGGCTTGCGCGCTAGTCTCCAGGCGATCGCGAGATGCCCAAGGTAACCGAGATGTCGCAGAGGCCCTTTGCAATGGGTCGTAAGTTCGCTCGGCTCAGCACGTCGCGTTGGGCGAGTGGCATGGTGTTCGGGTTGACGCTCGGCTGGACGCTCGGCTGCGGCGTATTCGACCGAGACCGTGGGGCCGATGGAGCGGACTCCGAGATTCACATCGATCTCAAGCGGTATCGCGTGGACTTGCAAGGGGATGAGCCCGCGCTCGGCGGAGAGCATCCGCTCGTCACCATCGTCGTGTTCACCGACTATGCGTGTCCTCCGTGTCGCGCGACCTGGCAGGTGATGGACAATCTCGCCGAGGACTACGGGGCCGATCTGCGGATCGTCTACCAGTCGTTCACGGTGCCGGGTTTCGGCCGAGGTGAGCAGGCGGTCGAAGCTGCATTCGCGGCAGGGGCTCAGGGCAAGTTTTGGGAGATGCATCGGCGGTTGTTCGAACACTTCGGAGAGTTCGATCGCCCGACGTTGCAGGCCCATGCCGAGGCCCTCGCCCTCGATGTTCCCAAGTTCCTCGAGGAGATCGATACCGGCGTGCATGCGTCGACCCGGTTGCGACATCGCCGACAAGCAAAACGCTTGGGCGTCGCCGGGCTGCCGACATCGTTCGTCAACGGGCTCTACTTGCCTGGTTTTGCCGAGGAACCAGCATGGCATGCCCTCATCGACGACGAGATGAAGCGTGCGCGAGGATTGCTCGCGGAAGGGGTCCGTCGCCCCGATCTCTATCGCGAGATGATGGCGACCGCTTCGACGGCCCAGGTCGTTGCCCCGCAGGGGGCCGAGGCTCTGCGCAAAGATTTGGCCGAGCAGCAGCCGGCAGCGGCCGCGAAGGTCGTCGCCCCGAGCCCAGACAAGCGTTATGACGTTGCGTTGACGGGGCCGTCGATCGGACCCCAACGCGCCCCCGTCGTCGTGGTCGAGTTCGTAGACGTGCAGTGCCCGTACTGCCGACGCGCCTGGACGGACGAACTGCAGAAGCTGACCAAGACGAAGGGCGACGAGGTTCGCTTCGTCATCCGTCAACTGCCGCTGCCGATCCACCCAGGCGCAAAAGGAGCGGCGATCGCTGGCCTCGCGGCCGCACGGCAGGGCAAGTTTTGGGAGTTCCACGATCGGTTGATGCAGCGGACCGACGAGCTCGGGCGTTCCGTGTTCGTTGCGATGGCACGGGAGCTGGGGCTCGACGAGGCAAGGTTCATCGTCGACTTCGAAGACCCCGCTCTCGCCCAGCAAGTCGATGACGATGTCGCGGCTGCGAACGCGCTCGGGGTCGGAGGCACGCCGGGCTTTTTCGTCAACGGACGCTATCTCTCGGGCTTCTTGCCCGGTCAGCTCCCCGCCCTGATCGACGAAGAGCTGGCCCACGCGCAGGAGCTCGCGAAGCGCGAAGGTGTTCCACGGGAAGACGTGTTCGCCAAGCTGATGGCGGAGGCGGTCCAGCCCAAGGATTACCCCAACCCATGAGGCGGCCAGCGGGGTCGAGCCCGGGTCACCCGGCTCGTGCGCTTCGCCCTCGTCGGCCGTTGGCTGCGGGAGCGTTCGTGGTCGCCGCGGCACTGGCCTCGTCGTGTGGCGGCTCCGAGGTCGCGCTCGATCCGATGTACGAGGGTTCGTTCGTCGGGGCGGACGGTGTCGACGATCGCTGTGTCACCGAGCTCCCCGGTTCTCGGTTCACTGTTCCCTATGGCGCGGGCGATGCCGTGCTTGGGGCCGCGGAGCCGCTCGTCACGATCGTCGTATTCAGCGATTTCCAGTGCCCGTTTTGCGGCCAGTTCGCGCAGACGCTGGCCGAACTCGTCCGCCTTTATCCCGAGGACGTTCGGCTCGTGTTCGAGCAGTTTCCCATGCCCATGCATGCACACGCGACCGATGCTGCGAAGGCAGCGCTCGCCGCCCAGTCACAACGTCGGTTTTGGGCGCTGCACGATCGATTCTTTGCTCAGCGAGCCAATCTCGGTGCGAGCTCATGGTCCGAGCACGCGGCGGCCGTTGGACTGGATGTGCCTCGCTTCACGGCGGAGATGAGTTCCGCCGACGTCGAGGAGCGGCTCGCCGCGCAAATCCAACAAGGGAAACGGCTGGGCGTACGCGGGACCCCGACATCGTTCATCAATGGGGTTCGCTATCCCGGGAGCCTCAAGGCCGAAGACCTGCAGCGAATCGTCGAGGACGAGCGGGTGGTGGCTCAGCGGATCGTCGATCTCGGGTGCCCACGGTCGGAGATCTACGCCCGGATCCTGCGGGCCACCGATCGGGCCACCGATCGGGCCACCGATCGGGCCATCAATCGGGCTGGGGATGGTCGAGGGGAGACCGCAGGTGGCTGAGTCGGACCCATCGAAGGATCATTCGACGCCGTCGGTTCCGGGGGCGTTCGGGATCTGCTGTTTCGTGATCGCGCTCGGGGTCGGCTTCTTCGCCGCCCGACCGCGACCCGTCGCTCCTCGCCCCATGCCGATCCCCGCTTCGCAAGAACGCATGGCCGTGGAGCTGAGGGGAGACGAGCCCGAGCTCGGACCTTCGGACGCCTTGGTCACCATCGTCGAGTTCGCGGACTATGAATGTCCAATGTGTGCCGCAGCCGCGGCTCCCCTCGCGGAGGTGTTGGGCGAGCATGAAGCCGATGTACGGCTCGTGTTCAAACACTATCCGCTCCCGAATCATGGGCGGGCGATCCCGGCGGCCTGGGCCGCCTGGGCGGCTCATCAACAGGGACGATTTTGGGAGGTCCACTCACGCCTGCTCGCCGCGCAGGGGGAACTCGGCTGGCTCGGCGACCAAGCGGATGCCCTCGGGCTCGACTGGCTTCGCTTCAGCGAGGACATGACGAGCGAGGACGCTTTCTCGGCTGTGGACGCCGATCGCTTCACCGGGTCGCGCCTGGGCATCGCCGCGACCCCGACTTTTTTCGTCAACGGTCGTCCTTACGTCGGCGTGCAGAGTGCACCGGCGTGGCGACAGATTCTCGCTGCGGAACTCCAGTCGGCGAGGGCCGGCGCAACCCCTCCCGGCGCAACCCCTCGGGGATAGGAGAAAGAACGATGGACGCTCAACCAGCCCGTGGCATCGATGCTCTCGCAATACTGGCCTATGTGCTCTACATCGGAGTCGGTGGTCTGCTCGTGTTCGGTTTCGCATGGGCGCTGCGTGGCGCCGTCGAGACGCAGAAGGAGTCGATCTGTCGGGCGATGCATCCGGAGTACCGGAGCCACGTTCACGGACGCGTGACGGGGGCTGACGGCAAAGGGGCGGCCGGGGTCACGCTCGCGTTCGGCGAAGCGATCGCGCCGATTCGCACCAACGACGAGGGGGAATTTTCGGCGTTCATTCCCCGCGGAGCGCACACCGCCACCCTGGCGTTGCCAGGCAAGGACGAGTTCCAGTTTCTCGTCGCGACCGAGGGCCGCGAGGCGATCGAATTGGCGATCACACTCGACGGATCAGGCGGAGGCGAGGTCAACGAAATCTCGCGGGGCGTTTGGATGGCGCCCGATCTCGCCCTCGAAGATCTGCAGGGCAATCCGGTGGCCCTCTCCGACTTTCGTGGAAAGATCGTCGTGCTCAACTTCTGGGCCACGTGGTGTGAACCGTGCATCACCGAATGGCCGCAGGTCCACCAGCTTGCGGAACGCTTTTCGGGGCGTGACGATGTTGTCGTGGTGGCACTGAGCATCGACCAAGAGCGCGAGGCCATCCAGCCGTTCTTGGAGCGCATGTCGCTCCAAGACACCCCGGTTCGCGTCTTGTGGGACCCTACCCAGAACGTCCAACACTCGTTCGGAACCAGTAAGATTCCCGACACCTACTTTGTCGATCCGTCGGGTTCGGTCCTGTACGCATACGTCAACGTTCGCAAGTGGGGAAGCCCAGAGGCCTACCATTGCGTCGACGGAAGCTCGCGATGATCACATCGAGGGGACAGGCTCCGCCGGCCTGAATGGCCCTCACGCGCCGCTTCGGGGCTGATGGCCTCACGCCGCTTCGGGGCTGATGGTTTCACGCCCCTTCGGGGCTGATTGGCCTCACGCCCCTTCGGGGCTGAATGGCCTCACGCCCTTCGGGGCTGATGGCCTCACGCCCCTTCGGGGCTGAATGGGGCCCTCCTCATGCGACCTTTCGAACGTTGACCGGTTTGGGGCGTCGCGCTAGCTTGCGGCCGTGGACAACAGCGTGGAGAGCGCGGATCCTTCGGGGCCAAGTTTACGGCTCGTGCTCGGGGCGATCTCGATCCTCGCCGTCGTGTTGGGTGTCCTCGCGTTCTGGCGGTTGTCGTTGTCCGAGCAACACGTCGCCCGCGTCCTCGTGGAAATGGATCGCAAGGGCCCGACCCTCGACACCGAAGGTTGCATCGGGGCGGTACTCGATTGGCACTCGAACTGCGAGGCCGATGCGGCGTCCTGTGACTACGGTGTCGCCCCGGTTCTGACGCATTGTCTCGTCGGAGCGGATCGAAGTGCGACGTGCGAAGGACTCGATTTGTCTTCGGCGAAAGCCGAGTGGGTCCATCAGGCGTGTTTCGACCGTGGCACACCATGTCGCGACCGCAAGCACTGCGCATGCGCGGATGCGTACCGGGCCATTGACAGTTTTTGTCGGCACGGGCAGAAGGGCGTCGCGCTGTGACCAACCCTACCAAATCGGCGCGTTGGGCATCGGCTTTACGCCCCCCTGGGGCTGACGTGCCATGCCCCACGACCACATCGGCTGAAGGTCAGCGCTCGTGGAGTGCGAGGGACTGCAGACGAGTCGCTCTCGACTTGTTGGCCCTGACGAAGCCACGAATTACTCGAATGTGCATGCTGATGGCTGCGGGCGGAATGCTGCTCGCCCGCGCACCCGAGGTCGTCGAGCCGTCCGACGCGCGTGGACTCCGGGTCGTGCTCGCCGGCTTGCTCGGAATCTCGCTCGCCGTCTCGGGGGCGAACGTCCTCAACATGTGGTGGGAACGAGATAGCGATGCTCGGATGCACCGGACGGCTCGTCGTCCGCTCCCGTCGGGCCGCTTGCATCCGAACACGGCGCTCGGACTGGCCGCAGCGCTCGTCGTGCTTTCGGTCACGATACTCGCGATCGAGACCAACCTACTCACCGCTGCACTCGCGGCCTTTGCCGTCGGCTCCTACGCGTTCATCTATACCCCTCTCAAAGCGATCACACCCACGGCGTTGTTGGTCGGGGCGGTTCCGGGCGCCATGCCCCCGTTGCTGGGATGGACCGCCGTCACGAACCGCATCGAACCCGCCGCGCTCGTGTTGTTCGCGATCGTGCTCGTCTGGCAGCTCCCGCATTTCATCGCGATCGCGTTGTTTCGCAAGGATGAGTACCGGCGCGCGGGCATTCGCGTGGTACCGATCGTCCGTGGAGATGCGGTCGCCAAGATCGAAGCCGTGGCCTGGGTCACTCTGCTCGTTCCCGTGTCGTTGATGTTGGCGCCGCTCGGTGTGGCGAGTTTTCGATACACGATGGCCGCCGCCATCCTCGGGGCTGCGTTTCTCGGTTGGAGCTTCACGGGGCTCGACCCGAAGGCGGGTCCAACTTGGGCGCGCAACTACTTCTTCGCCTCCCTCGTGTATCTGCCGGCGTTGACTGCCGCGCTCGTCCTGGACGTCGTGATCTGATGGACGAGCCATTCACCGAAGATGCGCCCGCGTGGCTCGAGTGGCTCCGCAAGCACATTTGGGTGATCTCCTTCGTGTTCGGTGCGATCGCGATCACGGCGGTCTATCCGTTCATGCGCCGCATTCCGGACCCTCCGCCGGTGATGTTCACGTTGCCGTCGACCTGGGGTGCTTTGGTCGACCACCGGGGCGAACCGTTCGCTCCGGAGACGATGCGCGGCAAGGTTTGGATCGCGGGGTTCATCTTCACGCGTTGTCCGAGCAGCTGCCCCGCGGTGACGCGAGCCATGCTCGATCTGCGTGCGCGACTCGATCGTAACGGGATCGATGTGGACATGGTGTCCTTCAGTGTCGATCCCACGCACGACACCCCCGAGGTTCTCGCTCGCTACGCGCAGAGTGTGGGCGCGGAGCATCCGCATTGGCGGTTCGTCACCGGCCCTCGTGCCGACATCGAAGCGCTGATGGGCGAGGGCTTCAAACTCGGTCTCGGCGATCCCATGCCCAGCCCTGGCGGCCTCTTCGACATCGCGCATTCGACGAAGCTTGCATTGATCGACGAACTCGGCGGAATTCGTGGGTACTACGGCGCAGAAGCCGGGGCCTCGACCGACGAACTCTACGAACGCGCCGATCGAGTTTGGATGGAGACGCAACGCCGACCACCCGTTTGGGAACGAGGGTGGCGAGAATGAACGCGGCCCGGATTCTCGGTAGTGGGTGCAGCCTCCTCATCCTCGGGGTGTTCTGCGGATGCTTGCAATTCCCCGTGTTCGAGGAGCCGATGGTGTTGGGCGGCGTCGAGGTGAGTGGTGAGATCCTGACCCGAGGTGGCCGGATCTACATGCTCCAATGCGCGAGCTGTCACGGTTACGAGGGCGAAGGGAATGGGCCGAGCAGCCAAGGTTTGCCCACGAAACCGCGAGACTTCAAAGCTGCGGCGTTTCGCTACAAGTCCACGCCTGACGATGCACTTCCGCTCGACACGGATATCGCTGAAATCATTCAGAATGGTCGTCCGATCGAGGGGATGCCGGCATGGCCTTCCATGTCCAGTTCGGATCGGCATGCCGTCGTGCAATACATCAAGACGTTTTCGCCGCGTTGGCGGACCGCTACGGAGGGACCATGAATCCGAGCGACGTTCGGGAACCGAGATCTTCCATTCATGGGAATTGCAAACAGTGCTTGCGGGTCCCATGCGCTGTTGATAGCTTCCGCGCCGGAACTGCCGGGATGTACACGAGATCGTTCCGTTGGAGAGGTGTTTCCAAACGGGTCTCGTGCGAGCCGAACCCCGTGGTCGTGAACTCTGGCGTCGACGACATGTGCACCGGGTCTGCTGAGGGGTCTTCACGCCCCTCTGGGGCTGGAGAGGTCAACTGACGTGCCCGCAATCTTTCCTCGCTGGACAAATGAAATCCCCATCGTATTTGGGTACGTAGCCCCATTCTTTGGCGCGTTCGTCGTCTTTGGGGTTTGGTATTGGTTTTCGCCTTGGTACACGGACGTGGGTTATCGGCCGCGTCAGCCCGTTCCATATAGTCACAAGCTGCATGCGGGCGAGCTCGGTCTCGATTGTCGCTACTGCCACAACACCGTCGAGGTCGCCGCCCATGCCGCGATTCCGCCCACGGCGACTTGCATGAATTGCCACCAACTCGTGAACAGCACGTTGCCGGGCAATCTGCGAGGCAAGCCGCTCGACCCCGTTCGCCACAGCTTGGAGACGGGCGAGCCGGTCGAGTGGGTCCGCGTTCATCAGCTTCCGGACTACGCCTACTTCACGCATGCGTCGCATGTCGCAGCGGGGGTCCCCTGCGTGCGCTGCCACGGACGTATCGACGAGATGGAGATCGTCGAGATGGATCAGCCGCTCTCGATGGGGTGGTGTTTGGAATGCCACCGCGATCCCGAGCCGAATCTCGGTCCCCTCGACGAGGTGACTCGGATGACGCCGCGCGAAGAACCCTACGATCCCTCCGACGACCCCAAGCGGAAGCGTGAGGTCGATCCACCCGTTCATTGCTCGGGATGTCACCGATGAAGAAGCTTCGTGTACTCACGGACGCGCCAATCAAAGGCGCTGCGACAGTTGACGGGTCGACCATGCATCGGCACGACGAGCTTGACCATGGTCAAGGTCACGGTCACGCCGACCACCATCATGGTCACGACCACGCGCATCACGACCACGCTCGGGGTGAACCGGAATTTCCCGAAGGAGCCGAGTTCCTCGAAGTTCCAGGGGAACCGGTGTCGCGCCGTCGATTCTTCGGTCTCGTCGGCTCGGGGGCTGCGCTCGCGGGGTTGACCTCGACGACTGGGTGCATCCGCAAACCGAAAGAAAACATCCTGCCGTTTTCCGATCGACCCGAGGACATGATCCCGGGGCGGCCGGTCGAGTACGCGTCGGTGTTTCAGCTCGGGAGCACGATCGAAGGAATCTTGGTCGAGAGCCAAGATGGGCGTCCGACGAAGATCGAGGGCAACCCGAAGCACCCCGGCTCGCTTGGTTCGACGAGTCTCTGGGCTCAGGCGAGTGTGCTCGACGTCTACGATCCCGATCGAAGTCGCTACGCGGTCGGACCCACGGGAGATTCGGTCGCGATCCGTGGTCCCGGCAGTGCTTTGGAAGCCGTCTCGACGTTGCTCGAAGAGGCCGCCAAAACGGGCGGCGAGGGATTGGCGCTCGTGCTGCCCTTCGTGACTTCGCCGACCGAGATCGGGCTGCTCGCCGAGTTTGCGACCCGCTTTCCCAAAGCGCGGATGTTTCTCGACGATCCCATGGTCTCCGCAGGTGCCGCGATGGCGGCTGAACAGTTGGCGGGACCGGGAGCGCGCAACCGGGTGTCGCTCGTGAATGCGCGAGTGGTGGTCTCGGCCGACTGCAACTTCTTCGGGGCAGAACCCGACGCCACTCGGCTCTCACGCGAATGGTCCGCTCGCCGACGCGTGACGCGACCCGAAGACGAGATGTCGCGTCTCTACGTCTTCGAACCACATATGAGTTCGGTCGGCGTGATGGCGGATCACCGTCGTCGGGTCAAAGGGAGCCAGGTCGGTGACGTGTTGCTCGCTTTGGCTCATGCGCTCGGGGCTGCCGATCGCGAGGGGAAGCTTCGCATACCTGCCGGTTTGAATCCGCGTGCGTTGCCAGCTCCGAGCGACCTTGGTGCGGAGACTCAAGCGATGATCGCCGTCCTCGCTCGCGATCTGCTCGAGGCCACGTCCACGGGCGGCTCGGCGATCGTCGTGGGCAGTCGGCAGCCGGCATGGGTTCATGCCCTCGCGCTCGGGATCAATGCGGCACTCGGGAACCTCGAGGGTGAAGCCGCGTCCATCGGCTGGGCCGCGAGCCCCGGAGCGCAAGGGGGTGGAGCGCAAGGGGGTGAGGGGCATTCGCTCGGCGATCTCGCTCAAGGACTTGCGAACAAGTCGATCCAGACCGTCATCGCGGTGCAGTGCAATCCCGCCTACGACGCGGCCGCGATCACGAACCTCAAGACCTTGCTCGGCGCCGCGACCCTCGTGCATTTCGGGCAATACCGCGACGAGACAGGCGTGGTCGCGAAGTGGCACATCCCTCTGTCTCATGCGCTCGAAGCCTGGGGCGACGCGATGGCCAGCGACGGAACCGTTTCGATCCGGCAGCCGCTCATCGAGCCGCTGTTTGGTACCGATAGTCAGACCGAAGTGCTCGCGCTCGTTGCCACCGGGCGTGCGGTAGACGGCTACAGCCTGGTCAAGGGGCACTGGATCCAGCAGCAAGGAACCGGCTATCGCGAGGAGACCTGGCGTCGCTGGTTGCACGATGGGATTGCGCCCGAGGTCAAAGGACCATCGGTGGCCTCGGCTCCGTCGAACTTGCAGTGGAGCGGTTTGCTCTCCCTGTTCGCCGCTCGCGAACCGGCGATCTCCGGCTGGGAGATCGACTTCGAGATCGATCCGAAAGTCGCCGATGGACGCTACGCCAACAACGCTTGGCTGCAGGAGCTGCCTCACCCGATCACGAAACTCGTGTGGGACAACGCTGCGTATCTGTCCAAAGCCTCCGCGGAGCGACTCGGGGTCGAAAACGAGGATCTGCTCCAGATTACGATCGATGGGCGATCGCTCACGCTGCCCGTCTTCGTCGCCCTTGGGCAAGCGGATGAATCCGTGACGATCGCGCTCGGGTACGGCCGTACCGTGACCCCTCATCACAACCGAGGGCACGTCGAGCCGGTGGCGAACGGAGCCGGTCATGACGTCGCAGCGATCCGCCCGAGCGAACACGCGTGGATCGTCGCTGGCGAGGTGAAGCGTACGAGCGGGCGGTACAGCCTGTCGAATACGCAGGTCTATGGTTCGCAGCGGCCACGCACGGGCAACGACTTCATCGACGAAACCGTCGGCAAGTTTTCCGAACGGGCGATCTCGATCGAGGCCACGCGTGAAGACTGGCAGCGAGATCCGACATTCGTCGAAAACGGAGATCTCGTAGATGATTCCCGCCTCCAGCACCTTTGGGATCCGCCCGAACTCAAGGGCCCCCATCAATGGGGCATGAGCATCGATCTCAATAGTTGCATGGGATGCAACGCCTGCGTCGTCGCTTGCCAGTCGGAGAACAACATTCCGGTCGTCGGCAAGACGCAGGCGAAAAACGGTCGCGAGATGCATTGGATGCGGATCGACCGTTACTACCGCGGCGACGAGAACGATCCGACCGCGGTGCTGCAACCGATGTTGTGCCAGCATTGCGAGTCGGCACCGTGCGAGACGGTCTGTCCGGTGAATGCCACGGCGCATAGCCCCGAAGGGCTCAACGACATGGCGTACAACCGCTGTATCGGCACCCGGTATTGTTCGAACAACTGCCCGTATAAGGTTCGCCGGTACAACTTCTTCGCCTACAACCTCGACGTTCGCCCCACGAAGTTCTGGAATGAGGACACCGACGGGGCCTGGCTCGAGCAGATGCAGAAGAACCCGGACGTCACGATTCGATTCCGCGGTGTGATGGAGAAATGCACGTACTGCGTGCAGCGGATCAACCAAGCGAAGATCGCCTCGCACGTGGCTGGCAAAGGCCTCGTGGAAGATGGAGCGATCAAGACCGCGTGTCAGCAGGTTTGCCCCACCCAAGCGATCGTGTTCGGCAACGTCAGCGACCCGAACAGTGCGGTCAGTCGGGCCAAAAGCAACCCACGCGACTACTCGCTGTTGCATGACCTCAATACCAAGCCGCGGACGACCTATCTGGCTCGGATCCGCAATGCGCATCCCGATCTGCCACGACCCATCCCCGAGGTTCCCCCGCCCAAGCCGAACGCCGAGGCGTCGCACGAACCTGCGCCCGGTGGGGAACACTCCGGCGCAGACAACCACCATGGCGGTCACGGTCACTAACGAGGACGAGCCGACGTGAGCCACTACATTCCACCCACGCACGAGCACGATCTGGACCCTGTCGAGGGCCGTACGGCGCTCATTCAGGGGAATCCTTCGTTTTCCGACATCACGGACGCCGTCGTCCGTCCGATCCACTATCCATTGAAGGAGTGGTGGTACGTGTTCCTGCCCGCCCTCGCGTTGGTCGGGTTGCTCGGGATCAGCATTGCGTGGTTGTTGTGGGAAGGCGTCGGGATCTGGGGGACGAACATCCCCGTGGCCTGGGCTTGGCCGATCATCAACTTCGTGTTTTGGGTCGGTATCGGGCACGCGGGAACGCTCATTTCCGCCGTGTTGTTCCTCTTTCGCCAAAAATGGCGGACGTCAATCAACCGTGCGTCCGAGGCGATGACGATCTTCGCGGTCATCTGCGCGGGCATGTTCCCGACGATCCACATTGGCCGCGTTTGGCTCATCTATTGGCCGCTGCCCATCCCCAATCAGATGGACATGTGGCCGAACTTCCGCAGCCCACTGCTCTGGGACGTCTTCGCGGTCGGCACGTATTTCACGGTCTCTCTGCTCTTCTGGTACGTGGGTCTCATCCCCGACCTCGCGACGATGCGGGACCGCGCCAAAGACAACGTCAGCCGCATGGTCTACGGCATCTTCGCCCTCGGTTGGCGGGGGTCGCATCGCCACTGGTTGAACTACGAGGCGGCGTACCTGTTGCTCGCCGCGATGGCGACACCGCTCGTGCTTTCGGTGCACTCGATCGTGTCGTTCGACTTCGCCGTGTCGCAACTCCCCGGGTGGCACACGACCATCTTTCCGCCGTACTTCGTCGCGGGAGCCATCTTCTCGGGTTTCGGGATGGTGTTGACCCTGATGATCCCGATCCGGACCTGGTTCGGCATCACCCACATCGTCACGATCAAGCACCTCGAGAGCATGGCCAAGGTCATCCTGCTCACCGGAACCCTCGTGGGTTACGCGTACGGGATGGAGTTCTTCATCGCTTGGTATAGCGGGAACCCCTACGAGACCTTCGTCTTCATCAATCGAGCGTTCGGCGATTACGCCTGGGCGTACTGGATCATGGTGAGCTGCAATGTGATCACGCCGCAGTTCATTTGGTCGAAGAAGATCCGTCGGAGCCCGACGGCACTCTTCATCCTCTCGATCTTCGTCAACATCGGCATGTGGTTCGAGCGGTTCGTCATCGTCGTGACGTCGCTCCATCACGACTTCCTGCCTTCGAGCTGGGCGTACTATCGCCCCACGTTTTGGGACGTCTCGACGTTCCTCGGCAGCATCGGCTTGTTCTTGACCTTGTTCTCGCTGTTCCTTCGTTATCTGCCCGTCATCGCGATGGCGGAAGTGAAGAGCGTGCTGCCACAAGCCAATCCTCACTACGGACCCGGTCGTGGGACCCCTCGCCAAGCTCGGCAGGCCGAACTGAGCGGAGAGATGGACTCGCACCACGATCCCGAGGACAACCCGCTGCTCGCGGCCGACAGTGAGCGGAGCCGCAGCGGCGCGGCCAAAGTGGTGTTGGCCGACTCGTTGGTCCCCGCCGATAGCTCCGCCAACACTGCGAAATACCTGGGCGAAGCCGACGCAGACTCGAACGAGCCTGCCGGAGTCCGCGAGGGACTCCCGGCCTCCCCACCGGGTCCCGTCGACCCGACCCAAGACCCCAGTCACGAGTCGTTCATCTTTTCACCCCCACCCAGCGCGACACCTCGCGACCGTGAAGAGGGCAACCATGGCTAGGCGGCCAAAAATCTTCGGATTGCTCGCGGAGTATGAAACCCCGGGCGATCTCTACCACGCGTGCGAGAAGGTTCGCGACGCTGGGTATCGCACGTGGGATGCGTACACTCCGTTTCCAGTGCACGGCCTCGAGCGCGCGATGGGTTTACGCCCGTCAATCGTGCCTTGGATCGTCTGCTTCATGGCGTTCACCGGGATGGGGCTGGGCTTCGCTCTGGAGTACTCCGCCTCGGTGCTGTTCTATCCCATCATCATCGCGGCGAAGCCCTACAACAGCTATCAGGCGTTCGTGCCGGTCACGTTCGAATGCGCCATTCTGCTCGGCTCGTTCGGCGCGGTCTTTGGCATGCTCGGGCTCAATCGCCTGCCGCAGCTCTACCACTCGTTGTTCAACTCGAGCCGATTCACACGGGTCACCGACGACCGGTTCTACATCGCGATCGAAGCCCGTGATGCCCGTTTCGACTCCAAGGAAACGCGAGCATTGCTCGAATCGACCGGGGCCTTGGCCGTCGAGGAAGTCGAGGATTGACATGCTCTTCCGCTCGGTCTCCCGTTTCGGTTCGCACGTTGTCTGTCGATCCTTCGCCTGGATCATGCTCGCGGGGGTAGCCGGCTGTTGGGGCACGCCTTCGGAGCAGCCCCCGATCCACCTGCAGCTGAACATGGACATGCAAGAGAAAGGCGAGGCGCAAGAACGCAACGAGTTTTTCTCGGACCATCGCTTCATGCGAAAACCTCCGGCAGGAACGGTGGCGCTCGGACACCTCAACGCCGATCAACACCTCTATCAGGGGCTCGGCGCAGATCATCGCATTGCCGACACCTTGCCCGATGCGATCGAGTTCGACGACGCTCTGCTCGCTCGGGGCGAAGAGCGATACAACATCTATTGTGCGCCTTGCCACGGCATCGTGGGGCGCGGCGATGGCCCAGCAACGCGTCGCGGCGGGGGCATGTCGGTCATGCCAGCGAATCTGCATTCGCAGTTTCTGCAACCAGCACCGGTCGGCTACTTCTTCCGCGTGATGACTTACGGTCAGGGCCAAATGCGTTCCTATGCAGCTCAGGTTCCCGTGAACGACCGATGGGCGATCGCGATGTGGGTTCGCCTGTTGCAGGTGAGCCACCGCGCTTCCCCTGACGATGTTCCTGCGGAGGCACTGACCAAGACCGCGCGGAGGGCCCCGTGACTCACCACGGACATGACGACGCACACGATGGTCACGACGACGACCAACCGCTGTTCCGAGACGATCAGGTTCGGATTCCGGAGGGCACGCCATGGCATCGGCTTCCCTGGATCGCAGGGGCGGTGGGCGTGCTCGCACTCATCATCGGCTTCGCCCTCAAGGGCACCGGCGAGAGCTCGCAGCAATTCTTCGTCGCCTATTTGACGGCATACATGGCCTTCCTCGCTCTCGGGTTGGGAGGGATGTTTTTCGTCCTCCTCCAACATGCGGTGCGTGCGGGCTGGTCGGTCGTCGTCCGGCGTATCGCGGAAAACATGGCGTTGACCTTGCCCGTGATGGGCTTGCTGTGCCTGCCCATCGTGTTTCTAGGAGCGCACGACCTTTTCCATTGGACTCACGCAGACGTGGTCGCTCGCGATCCGATCCTGCAAGCGAAGGCGCCCTATCTCAACGAGACGTTCTTCCGTATCCGCGCCATCTTCTACATCGTGGTTTGGACGGCGCTCGGCGTCGGATTCTGGTGGTTGTCGATCCAGCAAGACACGGCGTCGGATCCGAAGCGTCATACGCTCGCGTTTCGGTTCTGGGCGCCCATCGGCATCATCTTCTTTGGCATCTCGCTCACGTTCGCAGCCTTCGACTGGCTCATGGGCGTGGACCCGCACTGGTTCTCGACGATCTTCGGCGTCTACTACTTTGCGGGGACCGTGAGCAGCGTCAACGCCTTCTTGGCGCTGATCGTGATCCTGCTCCATCGTTCCGGGTATTTGAACGGCGTCGTGACGGTCGAGCACTTTCACGACATCGGCAAGATGATGTTCGCGTTCACGGTGTTTTGGGCATACATCGGATTTTCGCAATACCTCCTCATTTGGTACGCGACCATCCCCGAGGAGACCGAGTGGTTTTCCTATCGTGGACACGGTCAGTGGCTCGCGCTGTCGATCGTCCTCGTGTTCGTCCGCTTCGTGTTTCCGTTCCTCGGACTCATTTCGCGAAAGATCAAGCGTTATACGCCTACGCTGATGTTCTGGGCGATCTGGTTGCTCGTCACCGAGGTCATCGACATGTACTGGCTCATCCATCCTGTGTTCGCGCACGCCAAGGGACAGTCGGAGCTCGGCGTCAACCTGTTCGACCTTTTGACTCTGGTCGGTATCGGTGGGATTTGGCTTGCCGTCTTCAGCTGGGCGCTGACGCGATACCCCCTCGTACCTCTTCAGGACCCGCGGCTACGCGAGTCGATTCATTTCGAGAACGCTTGAAGGAGCCAACCGATGAGCGACGATCCACACGATCACGGCCACGAAGCTCACGAGCAGGGGGAGCATGACCACGAAGGTCATGAGTCCGCGGATCACGATCATGGCGACGACCATGGCGAGCACGAAGCTGGGGCGCACGAGCTCGACGAGATGCCCAATGGGCGCCTGTTCAATCTCCTCATCGGATTGTCTGCGGTCACGTTCGTGGCGAGCGTGGCTGTCGTGCAGCTCGTGAACGCTCAATACGAGTCGATCCTGCACGCTCGGAACCTGTACGGATCATCCACGCACCGCGCATATCTCAGTGAGATGCGCTCGATCGCCGATGGCTACGGCAAGGTGGCGATGCGCGAAGGTACGGAGACCCGTGAGGTGTATTACGTCCCCGTGACGAAGGCCAAAGAGGAAGTTTTGCGCGATCGTAACCGCCTCTCGGCCTTGCCCGCCTATCCCGGCTGGAACGTGACGCCGACCTTCAAGAAAATCGAAGAGGTCGAGACCCAAGCGCGGCACGACAATGGCATCGCAACGCCTGAGGTCCCCACGGGTCCGCTCGGCGCCGTGCCTTCGCCTTCACCCGAGGTCCCCGCCCCAGAGCCGTCGACTCCGACGACTCCAGAGCCGTCGACGCCCACGACCCCGGAACCGTCGACGCCCACACCTCCGACCCCGTCGACTCCAGAGCCCACGACCCCGGAACCGTCGACGCCCACGACCCCGGAACCGTCGACGCCTACACCTCCGGAACCGTCGAAGCCCACGCGTCCGGCTCCGTCGAAGCCCACGCGTCCGACTCCGTCGAAGCCCACGCCTCCGGTCCCGTCGACGCCCACACCCCCGGAACCGTCGACGCCCACACCCCCAATTCCGTCGACCCCGGCTCCGTCCACTCCAACCCCTTCGGCATCTCCGAGCACGACGGCGCCAGGTGGGGGCAGTTCAACCACTCCGGCCGATGCTGCGCCGAAAACTTCTCCGTCTTCTCCCGCGGCGGATGGTGCTCATCCGTAACGCAAGCGATTCGTGACGCTCATGGTCTGCTCCTTCCAACGGCTCTACCTGCGAATGCTGGCCCTCGCGGCTGGTTGCGTCGTGTGGGCTGGCGTTGCGGGCTGGGCCAATGCGGATCTGGTTCCCCCGTTGTCGCCGGAGATGCGAGCGATCGAGGTCGACGAACGGCGAGGCGAGACGCTGGATCCCGAACTTCGGTTCGTCGACCATCGTGGCGAGGACGTGAAGCTCGGCGACTTCTTCGACGGGCAACGGCCGGTCCTCTTGACCTTGAACTACTTTCGCTGCCGCGTGGTCTGCAGTGTTCAGCTCAACGGTCTCGGCTCCACTTTCGCCGACTTCGACTGGACCGCGGGCGATCGAAACTTTCGCGTCGTCACGATCTCGATCGATCCGAAGGAAACCACCGCGGACGCAGCCAAGAAGCGCGACACGATCCTGACCTCGGTCGGTCGGGGCGAAGAGGTGGACTGGCAGTTCCTCACCGGGGATGCTCTCGTGATCCAGGCGGTCGCGGCCCAGCTCGGCATCGGGTTTGCCTATGACGCCGAGCAGGATCAGTTCGCCCATCCTGCGGTGGCGACCTTCTTGGCCCCGGATGGCAAGATCGTTCAGTACCTGTACGGGCTGACGTTCGATCCCCGCGACCTCAAACTTGCGCTCCTCGACGCGGGCCAAGGGAAGATCGGCACCCCCATGGAGAAGCTCTATCAGAGCTGCTTTTCCTATGATCCGTCGCACGGTCGGTACGGCCCGTTCGCGTTCGGGATCATGCGGCTCGGGGCTGGGCTGACGTTGCTGTTCGTGGGTGTGATGCTCGTCCTCTTGCGACGTTTGGATCGGCGCAAGACCTCGATCGAGTTGGACGCTTCGTCCAAGGAGGGATTGTCGTGATGTTGAATCTGTTGGATGCCGCTCCGAATGCGGCGGCGCCGGTGGGGCCGGTGTTGCCCCCGGTCGAAACCGCCCATTCCTGGGCGATGCCCACTCAAGCCTCGAATTTCGCGGCCCCGACCGATCTCCTCTATTTCTTCATCCTCGGCTTGGATCTGTTCTTCTTCGTTTTGGTCATGGGCGCGATGGGCTACTTCATGTGGAAGTACCGACGTCGCAGCCCCGACCAGAAGACGAGTTCGATCAGCCACAATGGCCGCATCGAGCTCCTTTGGAGCGTGATCCCGGCAGTCCTGCTGATCGTGATCTTCGTTTGGGGCGAGGTCGACTTCGTGAAGGAGTCGGTGCCGCCGAGCGACGCCCTGCAGGTTCGGGTGACCGGTCGCAAATGGTCGTGGACGATCGAGTATCCGGACTATCCCGGCGCGGTGTTGACCTCGAGCAACACGGAACCCGTGCCAACGTTAGTCGTTCCCCTGGGGCGTCCCGTTCAGCTGACGATGACCTCCGACGACGTCATTCACTCGTTCTTCGTCCCAGCGTTCCGGGTCAAACGCGATGTCGTACCGGGGCGATACAGCATGCTCTGGTTCGAGCCGACCGTGGCGGGGGACTACAACCTGTTCTGCACCGAGTACTGCGGTGACCAGCACTCGACGATGACCGGGGTCGTGAAGGTTTTGCCGCCCGATGAATTCGAGGCTGCGCTCAAAGAAGCGGCGCGGCTCGAGATCAAAGAGGGGGAAGGGATCGTGGACTTCGGCGCTCGGGTGTTCTCACGCCGCGGGTGCGGGGCGTGTCACTCGATCGATGGCTCAAAGAAGACCGGTCCGACCTGGAAGAACCTCTGGGGCAAGGATGAAGTCCTGCTCACCGGAACCAAAGCGATCCGCGGCGAAGAGGGAATGAATTATCTCCGGCAATCCATGCTCGAGCCGAATGCGGAGATCGTGTCCGGTTATGCGGGGGTGGGAATGCCCTCTTTTGCCGGACAGCTCGATGACAAACAGATCGACGCGCTCATCGCCTACATGAAGTCGCTCAGCGATGCCGGTGGCAACTGAGGCGCGGGAGTTTGGAGACCATGGCTAGCGTAGAACACTCTCAACCTTCGTACGAGGAGCCGAACTACCTCACCGCGCACCGCGGCCTCCTGTCGTGGCTCGGCACCGTCGATCATAAACGCATCGGGATCATGTACCTCGCGGGGATCCTGACGTTTTTCTTTGCCGGTGGGGTGTTTGCCATCCTGCTGCGCACCGAGCTCTTGACCCCGGAAGGGGACCTCTTCAGCGCAACGACCTACAACAAGCTGTTCACCCTGCACGGGGCGCTGATGGTCTTCTTGGTCATCATTCCGTCCGTCCCGGCAGCACTCGGGAACTTCTTGTTGCCGCTCATGATCGGGGCCAAGGACGTTGCGTTTCCCAAATTGAACCTGGTCTCGTTCTACATCTATACCGTCGGCTCGATCTTTTTCCTGCTCACGCTCGTGACCGGAGGGCTCGACACGGGGTGGACGTTCTATACGCCCTATTCGAGCAATCACTCGGGCACCGCCGTGATCTCGGCGACGTTTGGTGCCTTCATCCTCGGGTTTTCCTCGATCCTGACGGGCCTCAACTTCATCGTCACGGTCCACAAGATGCGTGCGCCGGGGATGATCTGGAATCGCCTGCCGTTGTTCGTATGGGCGATCTACGCGACCGCGGTGATTCAGGTCCTGGCGACGCCGGTCCTCGCGATCACGCTGTTGCTCCTCATCGTCGAGCGAATGCTCAGCATCGGCATCTTCGACCCGGCGATGGGTGGCGATCCCGTGCTTTATCAGCACTTCTTCTGGTTCTATAGCCACCCGGCGGTCTACATCATGATCCTGCCCGGGTTCGGGATCATCAGCGAACTCATCGCGGTCCATTCGCGCAAGAACATCTTCGGCTATCGGGCGATTGCACTCTCGTCTGTCGCGATCGCGATCATCTCGTTCCTGGTGTGGGGTCACCACATGTTCGTCTCGGGACAGGATGAGGTCGCAGGGATCGTGTTCTCGTTCTTGACGTTCGCGGTGGCGGTCCCGACGGCGATCAAGGTCTTCGGTTGGGTGGCGACGCTCTACAAGGGCAGCATCGAGTTCAACACCCCGATGCTCTACGCGTTGTGTTTCCTCTTCACGTTCACGATCGGTGGACTCACGGGGATCTTCCTCGGAGCGCTATCGGTCGACGTGCATCTGCATGACACGTACTTCGTTGTCGCTCACTTTCACTACGTCATGATGGGGGGGACGATCATCGCGTTCGTGGGTGGTCTCCATCACTGGTGGCCCAAGATGTTCGGCGTCATGTACGACGAGGTTTGGGGCAAGCGCGGAGTCTTGCTCGTCTTCGTGGGCTTCAACATGACGTTCTTCAATCAGTTCGTGATGGGGCAGCAAGGCATGCCGCGCCGCTACCACAGCTATGTGCCCCAGTTCCAACAGCAGCACGTGCTATCGACGGTGGGCGCGTACATCCTGCTCGTCGGCTTCTTGATGATCGCGATCTACCTCGCGCATTCACTGGTGTCGGGCAAGAAAGCAGGCCCGAATCCCTGGAACGCGGTCTCGCTCGAGTGGCATACCGCGAGCCCACCCATCGAGCACAACTTCCACGGCCAGCCGCGGGTCACCGATGGACCCTACGCCTTCCCAGAGATCGACAAGTCGGGGGAAATGGATCACTAACGCCATGAGCGAACAGGTCAAAGCGCATAGGCCGGAGGGAGCCGAGGAAACCCCGAATGATTTCCGACGGCATCATTTCAACACGGCGGGTCAGCAGGCCGCGGCCGCGAAGCTCGGCATGTGGATCTTTCTCTCGACCGAGATCCTCATGTTCAGCGGTTTGTTCCTCGCCTACTTCGTGGTGAGGTCGCTCTATCCCGAGATGGTGCTCAGCTCGCACGAGCTGCTGGACAAGTTTTGGGGCGGCGTCAACACGGTCGTGTTGCTCAGCTCGAGTTTCACGATGGCGCTCGCGGTTCGAGCCGCCCAAGTGGGCGACAACCGCTGGCTCAAGAACCACCTCATTCTCACGCTCGTGTTCGCGGGCATGTTCATGGTGGTCAAGAGCATCGAGTACAGCGGCAAGTTTTCCCACGGGATCTTTCCCGGCAAGTACTTCGACTACGAGGCCGCGGCTGCGTATGCCCATCATCACGGGCATGAACTCAAAGGCCTCCCGCATATCTTCTTTGGTCTCTACTTCTGCATGACCGGACTCCACGGAATCCACGTGCTCGTGGGGATCGGGGTCATCACCTGGCTGCTCGTGCGGGCGAACAAAGGGCACTTCGGGCCCCATTTCTTTACGCCGGTCGAAAACGTCGGGCTTTATTGGCACCTCGTCGACCTCGTATGGATCTTTCTCTTTCCACTGCTCTATTTGGTCAAGTAGGCTGGTCAACTAAGGACGCACGATGTCGGAGACTCCTCAACCGCCTAGGCTCTATCTCTACGGTAAACCCGCGGAGGGGGCCGTCGAGGTGTACGAACATGTTTCGCCGGTGCGTGATTACGTCGTGGTCCTGGTCGCGTTGTTCGCCTTGACCGGCCTCACGTATCTCGTGTCGTTCGCCAACCTCGGTCCTGCCAGCCTCCCGGTCGCTATGTTCGTGGCGTTCTGCAAGGCGACCTTGGTTTGCGCGTATTTCATGCACTTGCGGTACGACAACGGCTATCACGTGTTCGTTTTCGTCAGCACGCTGCTGTTCGTCGCGATCTTCTTTACGATCACGTTGTTCGATCTGTCACGGCGGGCGCCGCTCGCTGTTCCGGGCTTTGCCAAACGTGCAACCGCGGGTGCTCCGGCCGAGGCTGGGGCGCATGCCCCCGAGGCGGCCGCTCCCGAAGCCAACGGGCACGGCGACGCTCCGACCGGGACGCCGCCGGTAACTCCTGCGCACTGACCCAGCTTCGAACTCAGAGGCAGAACGGCGTTTATTTGGCCCATGGGACGACTTCTTCGTCCTTGGGGTGAACTCTATGAGGGGCGACCGTAGAGCCGGCACCCAGGACCTTGGAAGCGCGGAGGTGGACCCTGTCCAAGGGGCATGATGCACGGCGTACGTTTCCCCCTCGTGTCACTCGGGTTGCTGCTGCTCGGTTGCGACCCCGAGAACGATGAGATCGAGTTTCGGACGGTCGAACCCGTGTGCATCGAAGAAGCACCGGACGAGACCGCGTGGACCTGCGGGGGGGTCAAGCCCGTCGCATGCGAAGACGTGGCCTCGACGCTCGAGCTCTACGTGCAGCTCGGACCCGACCAGTGTTCCGATGCCCAGCTTTTGCCCGTCGAAGCCAACTTCGGCCCCGGAACCCACGAAATCGTGATCGAGGATACCGCCAATCATGAGTTCGCGTGTACGGCGACGCTCGAGATCACCGACAATGATGCCCCCGCCGTGGAGATCGCGGACATCCGTTTGTGGCCGCCGAATCACAAGCTTCACGAGATTAGCCTCGACGACTGCATCGTCGCGGTCACCGAGTGCGATCCCTCCTGGACCGCTCGCATGCTGTACGTGACGAGCGACGAACCGGAGGATGACCGCGGAGACGGTCACACGGACCCGGACATCGAACCACGGGATGTGGACACGGTTGCACTTCGTTCGGAGCGGCAGGGTGGCGGCAACGGTCGCGTGTACACGATCGGTTTCTCGGTCGAGGACAGTTCGGGAAATGTCGCCGAGCATCTTTGCCACGTGACCGTGGCCCACGATCAGAGCGGCGCCGTGGCCATCGACGATGGCGATGCGTGGACGATCGATTTGTCGATCGCGGACTGACGCCGAGCCCCGGCGAGACGGGGCTCGATCAGAACCGTCCGGACAAGGCGAGCCCGGTGTGGTTGAACGCGACCGCGGGTTGCAGTCGCAGCTGGTTTCGCAGGGGACGAGGGGGATGAGACTCCATCACCGCGATACTCGCGAGTTGGTCTTGGGCTCGGGCATGCGAGGGTGGTACGGCGATGCCGAGGTTCGATTGCGGAAACTGAACCCGATGACGAACGCTGGCCGTGATGAACCGGCAGGGTCCGCAGCGTTGTCGGACACGCCAGCGAGCGGTGTTCGTGGAACTGGGTCGACGGGCGCTCGTCGCAACCCGGCGGTGTGCTCGGCTGTAAAGGGCACGGCTCAAAGAGGTCTGCGCTTCGGTCGTGGCGCGCAAACAACAAAACTCCGTCCACGGACCGAAACGTAACCATATCGGCGTCTCTACGCGCAGCGAACCTCGGCGCCGAAGGAAGAAGTCCGGGGTCGGTTCGGTACGCGGTCTCACGTCGACGGCGAGCTTTCGTTCCGGGATGCCCCGGAGATCCGCGCATCGCGGAGCGGCGACGGGTGTGGCAAGCTAGCCCCCCGTGGCGCTGGTCCAACTGAGAACCCCGGACAAATCGGGGCTTAGGCGCCCGGTCTCCCGATCGACCTTGGTCGATCGTGGGGGTCGGTCGGTTCGGTACTTGCGGGTTTCGTTGACGGATCGATGCAACTATCGGTGCACGTACTGCATGCCCGAGCACGGGGTCGCGTACGGGCCTCGTGATGATCTCCTCAGTTTGGAGGAGATCGTGCAGATCTGTGGCGAATTCGCGCTGGCAGGTGTCGAGCGCGTGCGACTGACCGGGGGCGAACCCACCTTGCGACGAGGTCTGGTCGAACTCGTCGCAGCGCTCGCGAAGCTCGAAACCCGTTCCGGACAGCGTTTGCAGGTGGTCATGACCACGAATGGCGAGCGGCTGGCCGGCCTCGCCCATCGACTCCGCGTGGCCGGGCTTGCTCACCTCACGGTCAGCCTCGACAGTCTCGACCCGGCAAGATTTCGCGAGATCACGCGTCGAGGTGATCTGGTCGCCGTTCTTGCCGGAATCGAAGCCGCGCGAGCGGCCGGGTTTCCTTCGCTCAAGATCAACACGGTCGGGGTTGCGGGCTTCAACGACGACGAACTCGATCGGATCGCATCGTTCGCCTGGGATCGTGGAATGGTGCCGCGCTTCATCGAGATCATGCCGATGGCAGGCGGGGCGTTGTTCGTTCCCGGCGAAATGCTGCCGGCCGCACGCGTGCGCGCGATCCTGAGCGAGCGGTTTCGAACCGAGCTCGTGCCGGACGAGGCGCGCAGCATTCGTGGACTAGGTCCTGCTGAGTACTTTCGAGTGGTCTCCGGTCCGTACGAAGGTCGTCGCGTCGGCACCATCGCGGCAATGACCGAGAATTTCTGTGGCGACTGTAACCGTTTGCGCCTTTCGGCCAGCGGTCAGTTGCACGGTTGCTTGGCGCGCGACGACGCGGGTGATCTTCGTCGGGCGGTCCGCTCCGCCACCGCGGGTGCTCTCGAGCGCGTGGTCCGGGATGTGCTCGGAACCAAGCGAGACCAGCACGGGTTTAATGTCGACGGCAGCGGCGGACCTGCCAAGGCGATGGTCAGCATTGGGGGGTAAGCAGAGATGGCACTGAACACTGGAACGAAAGTAGCTTTGGGCGTGGTACTGGCGGGGGCGCTGGGCTACTTGGTCCTCTCTGACCCGGGCGAAGGCGTGCTCGAATACGTCTACGCCAGTCGCGTCGTCGATGCTCCAAGCGACTACACCGGCCGTCGCATCCAAGTGCATGGCACCGTGGTGGAGGGCACCATCGCCAAAAAGACAGGTTCGACCGGCGACTATCACTTCGTGATCGTTCACGAAGGGAAAACGCTGAACGTTCACTTCACGGACATTCCTCCAGATACTTTCCAAGAAGGGGGTGAGGTCGTCGTGACCGGCACGCTCAGCCCCGACGGAGACCTGTTCGAGTCGAATCAGATGTCGGCCAAATGCCCCTCGAAGTACGAGGAAGAGCAAATGGTCGTGCAGGGCAAGGCCGATAAGGAGACCTGAAACGTGCTCATTTCAACCCTCGGTACGATCGCGCTCCTCGTCCTTTTCCTCATGTCGATCGCGACCGTGGTGCTCGCGCTTCTCGGGGCCCATGCGCGATCCGAGCGGATGATCGAAGGTGCGGTGCAAGGAGTCCATGGGCTCTTTGCGATCGCCGCGTTCGCTTCGATGTTGCTCATCTACGCGTTCCTTTCGGGGGACTACAGCATCCAGTACGTGCAAGCGAACGGGCACCCGGCGATGCCGGTCTTCTACAAGATCACCGCGTTCTGGGGATCGCTCGACGGCAGCTTGCTGTTCTGGGTCTTGCTCCTGTCGCTGTTCTCCTCGCTTTCGATCCGAGCCAATCGCCAGCGTCATCGGGAGCTCATTCCTCATGCGGTTGCGGTGCTGGCGGTCGTCATCGGCTTTTTCTGTGGACTCCTCGTCTTCTTGAAGAATCCGTTCGAGCCGTTCCTGCTCGAACACATCACCCCGCAGCAGGGCAAGGGTCTCAACCCCCTGCTCCAGAATCCCTACATGATCTGCCACCCACCGAGCCTGTACCTCGGGATGGTCTCGATCGCCGTTCCCTATGCGTTCGGGATGGCCGCGATGATCACCGGACAGGTCGATTCCGCGTGGCAGCGTAGCGTTCGGCGATGGGTCCTGTTTTCGTGGTTGTTCCTCGGAGTGGGCTTGGTCCTCGGCGGGCTGTGGGCCTATGAAGAGCTGGGCTGGGGCGGTTATTGGGCCTGGGATCCCGTGGAAAACGCAGGCTTATTCCCGTGGCTCACATGCACCGCCTTCTTGCATTCGGTCATGGTCCAAGAGCGTCGAGGCATGCTCAAGGTCTGGAACCTGTTGCTCATCATCACGACGTTCTTCCTGACCATCTTCGGAACGTTCCTGACCCGCAGCGGGGTGGTGCAGAGCGTTCACGCATTCGGTGAGGACCCTCAGCTCGCGTGGACCTTCGGCGCGTTCATGGCGGTGATCCTGGTCGTTTCGTTCGGCCTGCTCATCTGGCGTCTACCGCTCCTGCGCGCCCGCAACGAACTCGAGAGCGTCTTGAGCCGCGAGTTCGCCTTCCTCTTGAACAACTGGTTCTTCCTCGCGGCCGCAATCTTCGTGGCGGGTGGAACCATGTACCCGACGCTCGTGCAGTGGACCGGCATCCTCATGGAGGACTATGCGGCCTTCGCTTGGGTCATGGGGTTGTTCGGCGTCGTCGAGCCGCCTCAGCGGATCACGATCGGCCCCTCGTTCTTCAATCACTACATGGTGCCGGTCGGTCTCGCGCTCATGTTCTTGACCGGGTTTGGGCCGCTCGTGGCCTGGCGCAAGACGAGCACGGAGTCGCTCATCGAACAGTTCCGCATGCCGTTGGCAGCCGGGGTGCTCGGAGTCGTGTTGGCCGCGTTGCTGATGCCCGTGCGCAACTGGGAAGGGCTCACCTGCTTCGGCTTGTGCGCATTCACGCTCGGCACGATCGTCCAGGAGTTCTATCGCGGGGTGAAGGTGCGGCGGAAGAATCGGCCACAACCGGTGTTCGAAGCCCTGATCGGCCTCGTCTCCAAGGCCCGTCGTCGCTATGGCGGATACATCGTGCACCTCGGGATCGTGCTCATGTTCTTCGGCTTTGCCGGGAACTCCTACAAGGTCGAGCGCAAGCTCGGAATCCGCCCGGGCGAAACCATCGAGCTCGGTCCCTACGAGATTCGTCACGAAGGTGCGTCGGCAAGCGAGGACTGGCAGAAGGACATGTTGACGGTCGAGTTCTCGGTCCTCTACCAGGGGAAGAAGGTCGACACCATTCGACCCGCCAAGTGGTGGTACTACCAAGCTCCGGATATGCCCACGAGCGAAGCCTCGCGTCACATGACCGCGGCCGGGGACGTGTATGCCTCGATCGACGACGTGGATATGTCGACCGGTTGGACCAGAACGAACCTCTATTACAATCCGCTCGTGAACTGGGTTTGGGTCGGCTTTGCCGTGATGCTCATCGGCGGAGTGATCTGCATTGGCACTCGCCGCGATCCGCTCGGAGATTGATATGACAACGGAAACCAGAGCGGCGTCCGGTTCGGTTCGGACGTCGCGACCGGTGGGCGAAAGCAGCCTCTGGGTTGCGCTCGGAGTGGGAGTCGCCTTCGTCCTCGGGCTGTTCTTGTTCCTTCGGTTCGCGACTGGGGCCCGACTCGATTCCGCGACGGTAGGTCTCGTCGTCGCGGCCGGCACCCTCGCATTGTGCTTGCGCGCGATGTTCAACATGGCCCGGGTCCTCGCACATCCCGACTTACGGCTCGAGCTCGACCATGAGAGCGCACTCGGTGTCGAGGGCCAGCGGGAGCTCCGGGAAGAGCGTCGCAGGCTGTTGCGGGCGATCCAAGAGCTGCAGTTCGACTTCCAAATGGGCAAGTTGTCCGAATCCGACTATCGCGAAGTGCGACAGAGCTACGAGCTCAAGGCGGTCGAGGTCATGCGTGCACTCGACTCGGATGCGAGCCTGCATCCCAAGCTCGCGGCCGAGCTCAAAGCGCGTGGGATCTTGGGTCAGGACCTCGATGTCGCGCCTCGCGAACCTGCGTTGGACTCCGACGCACGCGATCGGGGAGAGGATGATTCCACGAGTGTGGCCGAAGCGAGCGGCGATCGAGCGAGCGAATCGGTCGATTCGCACTCCGATCGTTACGTCGAGGAACGGATGGCGCAGGTCTCCGTCGACGAAGAGTCCGATCGAGAAAGTTCTGTCGCATCGCCGGCCGAGCGTTCACTCGCCGATGAGGCCGATCACCGGGAGGCGAAGGCTGCCGTCACAGAGCGGTCGCCAGCGGATGTGGAAGCGCCGGTCTGTGGGCCTTGCGGGGTGAGGAATGACCTGGATGCGAAGTTTTGCAAACGCTGTGGAGCGCAGCTGACATGACGCACCGGTGGATGGCAGGGTGGGTCGTCGGGATCGCGATGGCCGTGGTTCTCGGGGGTGTCGGACCTGCGAGCGCCGGTCCCCCGCAATTCGATCCCAAACAGATGTCCGGGATTCCGCGCCCGGATCCCGCAGTCCCGTCTGGTTCGATCACGGTTCGGGTCCTCGGATCCGCGGGGCTCTCGAGCCCGGTCCTCGATGCCGAGGTGCGTCTGCAAGTACGCGGACCCGATGGCCGAACGGAGACGCGGACAGCCAGGACTGAGGCCGAGGGGCGCGCAACGTTCGAAGGGCTCGAGCCGTTCGTGCGGGGAACCGCTGTCGCTGAAGTGGAGATCGAGGGCGTCGTGGTCGCATCCCGCCCGATCCAGATTTTGCCGGACACGGGTTCGAGGGTGATGCTGGTCGGGGGCACGAACCCCGCGGCCGGCAGACCCGGAGCCGGTTCATCCGGCCCAGCAGGAGAAGCCGCATCGGGGGCACCTCCTCCCGGGCATGGAAACGCGTCCGGCCCGGTTCCCGGGGTCGCCTTTCCGCTCCGTACCGGTGATCCGGGGCAGTTGACGGTCGGTGCGTTCGACGTCGCTGCGCGGAAGGGCTTCGCGGGGGTGACCATCACGCTGCGGATCACCCTTCCGAGCGGTGAATCCCAAGTTCGCACCGGTGTTTCCGACGTCCAGGGCAAAGTCCTGTTCGAGAAGCTCGCCCCGCCAGAATTTCCTGAAGGAACCGAGTTCATCGCCGAGGGGGTGCTCGACGAAAGCGGAGTCTTGCAGCGGAGTGAGCCCTTCAAGATGGACGATGGCGTCCCGAAGGCGCTCGTGCTGACACGAGGACGCGACGCTGCCGAAGAATCGATAGCGGCGGTGCCCGAGCTTCCGGCACCACGCATCGTATCGACGCTCGAACCGGGCACCGTTCGGCTACGAGTCGTCGATGGGCAGGGTGATCCCGTGATCGGTCACCCGGTGACGGTGACCAAGCGCACTGCGGCGAGCGCGGATCAGCATTGGGAAGGCCGGACCGATCGCGAAGGGATGGCGACCGTCTCGGGGATCGCGGTTCAACAGGACGCCGTGTTTTTTACCGGGGTGACCTACGATAACGGTCCGTACGTGAGTTCGCCGTTTCGGATGGACGGCCGCGGTGGGGTCCAGGTTCATCAGCGTGTGTACGAGACGACTCGGGATCGCTCGTTGCTTCGCGCCGCCATGCGTTTCGACGTCGACGAACGCGAGAACGACAACGCGCAGGTACTACAGGCGGGCGAGATCGGCCTCGCGGGTGAGAAAGCATTTTGGGACCCCGATTTGCGCATCGAGGGTATTCCGGGAGCCAAAGGCTTTACCGTGCTGCGATCGTCGGACGACTGGCTCGAGCAACCGGACGACGCGGCTCCGTATGCTGTCATGCGGAGACCCATTCCCCCAGGAACCGTGGTCAGCCTCGCGATCGGTTATTTCGTCCAGCATCACAGTCAAGTAGAGGTCGACTGGCCGACGCCCTTTCGACTGGTCAACACGTCGGTCATCATCGGTAACGACTTCGAGCTCAACGCCGAACACGCGACCCTCGACGACGAGGTGCAGATCGAGGGGCGCAAGATTTACTTGCTCGGGGAACAGACCGTTGGCTCCAACATCCGGTTCACCGTGAGCGGTCTCGCCGTCCGTGAACGGATCTACAAGATCATCGCGACGGTGGTCGGTGCCCTGCTCGGGTTGGTCGTCCTCGTGGGGCTCATGCGACCCACGGTCAGTCCACGGGAGCGCCTGGTTCGGCGTAAGAATGAACTCCTCGAGCTTCTCGAAGCTCTGGCTCCGACCGATGCGAACACGCGACGGCGAGCTCTCGCGGCGCTGGATCGAGTGTTCCGTCAGCTCGATGCGCTCGATCGACTCGACGGGAAGCCGGAGTCGAGACCGTCGACGGCGAAGTCGTCGGGACCGGGGACGCGCAGGACACAGGGGTGATCGACTTGGTCGACGCGGTTCCAGTCATGCCGGCGGCGCTCGAGCTCGCGAAGATCACGAAGCGGTTTGGCCGGCATGCCGTCCTTCGAGGGGTGGACCTTCGATTGGAAGGTGGCGAGTTGCTCGGGCTCATCGGTGCCAACGGGGCAGGCAAAACGACCTTGCTTTCGATCGCAGCCGGTCTGCTGCCGTCGACGAGCGGGGCGAGGTCGTTTTGGGGAGTGCCGCACCTCGATCTCGACGCTCAGGTGCGTGCGCGACTGGCGTTGGTCAGCCATACCGCGCAGATCTACGCGCGGCTGACGGCCCGCGAGAACCTCGAACTCTTCGCCGCACTCCGGAATGCGGCGGGTCTCGGTGCCGAGGCGCCTGGTCCGTTGCTCGATCGACTGGGCCTCTCCCATGCGATCGACCGGATTGCGGGGACGTTTTCGCGGGGCATGCTGCAACGCCTCGCCCTTGCGCGTGCACTCGTCGGGCGACCCGAGCTGCTCTTGCTCGATGAGCCATTCACCGCTCTCGATCGACCCGGTCGTGCACTGCTGGCCGACGTCCTCGTCGAGGAAGCTCGCAGAGGAACGGCCGTATTGCTCAGTTCGCATGACTTCGACGTGATCGCGGGGATCACCGCCCGTGTCGTGCTGCTCGAGGATGGTGCGATCGCGGGCGAGGTCGCCCGGTCCGAAGGCACGCTCGACTATGCGGAACGCCTCCATCGGTTGGCTGGGCACGTGACCCCGAGCGCTTCGGGATCGCGCGGAGAGGCCCATGCCTGAGAGGGCGCTCGAGGCCGCGTTCGCGTTGACGCGAGTGCGTGCTACAACGGGCGCGCCCATGGGGGTCTTGCGCCAAGCTTGGCTGCTTCTTCGCAACGACCTTCGTCAGGAAGCGCGAGACTTCGAGCTCGTCCTGACCTCCGGGTTTTTCACGTTGGTCGTGCTCGTGATGTTCGGTCTGTCGTTCTCGACGTTGCAGCGCGACGCCCAGATCTTGGCATTGCCCGGCATGCTCTGGTTGGCGGTGGCCTTCGTCGGAGCGCTCACCTTGACCCGCCTCTTCGATCGTGAGCGCGAATCCGACACTTTGCGGGTGCTGTTGGTCGCTCCGGTCGATCGGCTCTCGATCTACTTGAGCAAGGCAGCCGTGACCCTGATGGTCCTCGTCGGTTGCTGCGCGATCTTGGTGCCCGGGCTCGTGATCTTGTTTCCCGCGGCGATGGCAATGGCCGAGCACCCCCTCGAGACCGCGTTGCTCGTGGTCCTCGGGTGCCTCGCCTATACCGCCGTGGGGACACTCTTTGCCGCTGGGCTCGCGACGAGCAGCGGCAAGAACGTGCTCTTGTCGGTGATCCTTTATCCTTTGACGACGCCTGCACTGTTGCTCGCGGTGGTGGCCTCGCGAGCTTTGCTCGAAGGGCATCCTGCGTTTCGAACGTACTTGGGGCAGCTCGCCGCGATCGACGGGATCGTCATCGCGCTCTCGGCTGGGTTGTTCGAATCGGTGTTGGTCGGTACGAACGCGTCGTCATCCCGCGCTCGCAACAGGAGGTCTTGAAACGATGACCAGGCAGCTCCCGTATGTGCTTCTCGCCGCAGCGGCTGTGATCTTTCCCTATAGCGTCGTTCGAATCTTCCTTCACACGCCGATCGAACGCGAAATGGGCACGGCGCAGAAGATCTTCTATTTCCATGTGCCGCTCGCATGGCTGATGATGGCGCTCGCGGTCGCCTGTGGAATCGCCGCGGGGATTCAGCTGCGACGCGGGTCGGAGCGGGCGGAAGCAACCTCGCTCGCGACGGCCGAACTCGTGCTGGTGACGGGGATCGGTGTTCTCGTCACGGGGCCGATCTGGGGTCACGCAACGTGGGGACATGCGTGGACCTGGGATGCGCGGCAAGTGACCACCGGTCTGCTCTGGCTCATCTTTGCTGCGTACGTACTGGTGCGTCGGTTCGGCGCGGCGGGTTCGGATCGACTGGCCGCAGCGCTCGCGATTTTCGGAGCGGCGGACGTTCCGGTCATCTACTACGCGGTGAAGATCTGGAACACCACCCATCCGAGCAACGAGGTCGTCGGCAGTTTGCCCTCCAACATGTGGAACTCACTCTGGCCTGCGCTCATCGCCTTGTTGCTGTTGACGGTGGCCTTGTTGCTCATCCGGATCCGCCAAGAGCTCACGGCGTTTGCTCTCGATGACGTTTGGGTGAGGTGGGAAGATCGATCGCGAGCACGCGATCTCGCACGAGGTGAAGCATGAACGATGAAACTTTGCCGAGCGGGGACAAGGCCGAGGCCTCTCGCCCGGGGTACGAAAAAGTGACGGGTCTCGACAAAGAGACCAAGGCTTGTGTGCGGGCTTGCGAAGCCGAGGCTTCGGCGAAGACCGCGTCGGATTATCAGCACGTCGTATGGGCGTATGGGGTCATTTGGACCGTATTTGCGGTCTATGGTGTCCTGCTTTGGGTGCGTTCGAATCGTCAGCGCACCGAGGTGGCAGATCTGGCCCGACGCTTGCGAGACTTGGAGTAAGTCCATGCTCTCGCCCGTCGGTCTCTGCCTCGCCTACATGACGAGCGCGCACTTCATCTACATTCCCGGAGTGTTGGTCTTGGGCGCGGTCTTCGGTTACGTGGCTGGAGGTCGAGCCGCGGAGTCGGCCAAGGTCGAGTCCGCGCAGCGGGAGCGACGGCGTCAAGCGAGACGTGCTCGCCGTGACCGTGGCGAGCCTCGACTCGAAGGGTAGTCTTGCTTTGCGGGGTCTGTCGCCGCACACCCGAAACGGGCGCTATGTTCGATCCCACATACTCCGAAGAGCAGCAGAGCTTCGCGGCCACGGCGCGGCAGTTCGCGGCCGACGAAATCATCCCGGTCGCGGCGGAGCATGACGAATCCGCCACCATGCCCATGGCCGTGCTCGAGTCGGCGTGGCGTCTTGGTCTCATGAACGTGGAGCTCCCCGAGGCTTATGACGGTCTCGGGGCGTCGACGTTGACCGGCTGTCTCATCGCCGAGGAGATCGCCTACGGTTGCGCCGCATTTGCGACGGTGATGATGGCGAATCACCTCTCCGCGTTACCCTTGCTGATCGCGGGAACTGAAGCCCAGCGAGCGCGTTATCTGCCCATGCTCACCGGCCGGTTTGCTCTGGCGGGCTATTGCTGCAGCGAGCCGGATGCGGGATCGGATGTCGCCGGCATCCGCACTCGCCTGATCCCGGACGGCGAAGCTTGGATCCTCGATGGGCAAAAGCGTTGGATCTCGAATGGCAGCTACGCCGCGTTTTACACGGGCTTTGCGACGCTCGATTCGAACTTGCGCCACAAGGGGATCACCGGGTTCGTCGTCGCTCGCGACACGCCCGGGATCTCGGTAGGCAAGAAGGAAAACAAGCTTGGCCAGCGCGCCTCGGACACCGTCGATGTGATTTTCGATGGTGTGCGCTTGGGACCCGAAAACATTCTCGGCGAACCCGGGGCCGGGTTCGCGATCGCGATGGAAACGTTCGACAAATCGCGGCCGATGATCGCAGCGCAGTGCGCCGGGATCATCCGGCGTGCGCTCGACGAATCCACCCGTTACGCGCTCGAGCGAAAGACCTTCGGGGTGGCAATCGCTCAGCACCAGGCGATCCAGTTCATGATCGCCGAAATGGCGATGGCGTACGAACAGGTCAAGCTTCTCTACAGCAAAGCGGCCTGGGAGGTCGATGCAGGGATCAAGCGGAGTCCGACCTCGGCGATCGCCAAAGCCGTCGGCGCAGACTTGGCGATGAAATGCGCGATCGATGCGGTGCAGATCTTCGGAGGCTACGGTTACACCAAGGAGTACCCCGTCGAAAAACTCATGCGCGACGCAAAACTGCTGCAGATCTACGAGGGGACGTCGCAAGTGCAGCGCCTGGTCGTGGCCCGCCACCAACTGTTTCCTCGCTAGTACCGACCCGTATGGATGCCCAAACTTCGCTGCCGATCGGCGTGTTCGATTCTGGGGTGGGCGGCCTCACGGTCTTGCGTGCACTTCGGGAGCAGTTGCCCGATCAGTCGTTCCTCTATTTGGGGGACACGGCACGGCTGCCCTACGGGACGAAGAGCCCGCAGACCGTGGCTCGCTACGCGTTGCAGGCTGCGCAAGTGCTCGTCGATCGCGGCGTGAAGCTGCTCGTGGTCGCGTGCAATACGGCGAGTGCCGTGGCCGTGGAACGGTTGACGGAATGGTTTGCGCCGCTTCCGGTGGTGGGGGTGGTGGAGCCGGGCGCCGAAACGGCGTGTCTTGCTTCACGCTCGGGTCGCATTGCCGTGCTTGGTACCGAAGGCACGATCCGCGGTGGCGCTTACGAGAGGGCGATCCTTCGTCGACGACCGGATGCGCGGGTTCGCGGGGTCGCCTGCCCGCTCTTCGTTGCGCTGGCGGAAGAGGGCTGGCTCGATGGGGCGGTTCCCGAGGCCGTTGCGGAGCGCTATCTGTCGCCGTTGCTCGGTGAACGGGATGGAGTGGACTGCATCGTCCTTGGATGCACGCATTTTCCGGTTTTTTCCAAGATGATAGGCGAGCGAGCGGGGCCGCGCGTCACGATCGTGGATTCCGCGAACACGACCGCCGGGGAGGTCGCGCGTCGACTCGGTGTCCAATGCATGGGCGCCCATTCGACCGACGGTCACCCCAAGCCCCACGTCGCGTCACCCCACGACCGAGGAACGACGCGAGGAGGGGCCGTCGAGCCGTTCGTCAGCCTGTTGGCCACCGACGATGTCGACCGCTTCGCACGGGTAGGGTCGTTGTTTCTCGACGTGCCTCTGCGGCGAGACGAAGTCGAGCTCGTCGATCTCTGAAGGCTTGTGTTAACCTCCGGACGCGAATGCGCGCGTTGGTGTCTACGATCATGGCCGGGATGGTCTTCTTGGGGACCGCAACGTTGGTTCGCCCGGCCGCGGCAGCCCTAGCCCCCGCGGACTCCGATCCCTCGCCGGCCGAGCTCTACGACCAAGGACGCAAGGCCTACCGTCTCGGTGACTTCGAAACCGCAGTCCGGAAGTGGGAGCTCGCGTTCGAGTTGTCGGACCTTCCGCTGCTCCTCTACAACATCTCGCTCGGCTACAAGGGCCTCTACGGGATCACTCGTGACATCGAGCATCTGCGTCGGGCTCGGGCGGTGCTCGACAACTTCATCAAGCTCGCCGAGGTGGATCCCAACGTCGAGGTGGACGATGCCCACGAGCGTCTTGCCGAACTCGATCAAATGATTGCAGACGCCGAGGCCGAATCCCAACCGAGCATTGGGTCCACCACTCCCCCGCCCGATCCGGTCGACCCCGCCAGGGATCCTGCAGAGCAAGGCAAGCGCACGAAGTCGAAAGCGCAAGTCCAACGCAACGCGGGGATCGGCCTGATGGCGACCGGAGGCGGTTTGCTCCTCGTGGGGGCCGGGCTTGCAACCTACTTCGGGATCAAAAGCCAGGAGTTTGGCACGAGCGCGGACGATAGTCGTAGCAACGCGACGTTGGAAGGTTGCGATCTGGGGATGCCGAGCGGCATGGGTTGTCGTCAGTACGTCGAGGACATCGAGACCTGGGAGGAGAACCAACGCGCCGCCCGTCTCGGGATGTACATCTCGGCGTCGGTGGCGGGGGGACTTGGTGTAGCCGCTCTTGTGACAGGGGCTGTCTTGTTTTCTCGGAGCAAGCGCGCTTCTGGTGAGGTACCCCAACAAGGCTTCGTTCGCGGGATGCGAATCGAAGTTGGGATGACCGGACTTCGTCTCTCGGGTCGTTTTTGAAAGGGGAGCTCGAGTGAAGTGATCGGACGGCAACAGTCGTTCGCATTCGGGCCTTCGATACCATCAGGTTCCTTCGAACGAGGTACCAAGGGCTTGGCCGCCGGTCCGGGCCATTGTGATATACCGGCCTGAGCTTGGTCTTCGGGGAGCCGTCGTATCCATGATTCGCTTGCATTCGAGGAGGTACCTTGCATGCTCGGCTCCGCTCGCGGGGTGGCTAGCGGCGACCGTAGGCTTGTTCGTGGCGACCTCGCCGATGACCGCGGCCGCAGCTCCCGAAGACACGGTGCCACGCACCTCGACAGCAGCGGCCGGCGGGACCATCAGTGGGGTCATTCGTCATCCCAAGACGAAGGAACGCATCCCGAACGCGATCGTGGTGCTGCAGTGCACTTGTTTACAGGGCCTGCAGGAAACCACGACCAATGCCGAAGGGCTCTACGCATTCAAGGATCTCCCGCCTGGCACCTATACCGTCCAGGTGTTGATCGGGCAGGCCGACGAATCCAAGGTCGCGACGCTTCCACGTGGGGCGAAGTTCCGTGCCGACTTTGCCGTAGACCCGGCCGAAGACAACGTCGTCGTGGTGAAAGTCCGTGCGACCCCCGTGGAACAAACGACGTCGACGGGTCGCACGGTCAGCATGGAAGAATTCCGTGACATCCCGATCGGCGGTACGACGAGCCGCGATTTCACGGCCGTCGTCGAGTCGTCCGCTACGGTGTCGCGCGACTCGGCCGGCTTGTCGCTGGCCGGGACCACGGGTGCCGAGTCGAAGTACGTCGTCGAAGGGGCCAACGTGAATAACCCCTCGTTCGGTACGGTCGGGGCCTCGATCGTCCAAGAGTTCATCGAAGAGGTCGACGTCCAGGAAGCGGGGTACGACGCCGAGTTCGGCGGGGTGTCGGGGGGCCAAGTGCAGGCTCGGCTCGTCTCCGGCACCAACAAGCTACGCGGCACGGCGAGGTTTACGTATACGCCTCGACTGGCGAAGCCTCGCTTCGTCATCTCGACGGACAGTGCGGTGCTCGCCACGGAGACGCCCGACTACGCGCTCCAAGGCGTAGTGCAGATCGCCGGCCCGATCATCAAGGACAAGCTCTTCTGGTCTGCCGGTGTCAATCTGACGGGCCTCAAGTCTTCGCTCACCCAGAGTTTTCGCGCCCGGGTCGACAAACCCGGGACCGCGGTGGGCTACGAAGACTGCCCCTTCGAAAACGGTGACAATGATTGCATTGCGGGCGGCAACTACATCGAGACCCGAGAGTTTGCCCAGCAGAAGTTTCGGACCGGCGGTATCGCACCTGAGGCCTTCGTCAAGTTCGATTGGGTGGTGAACCCTCGACACCGCTTGTCGTTGTCGTTCCGCTTGAGTCCGTCCTTCAATCGTCGAACCTTCCGTCGCGCTCCTGCAGGGTTCGATCCGGGGGCGTTTGGCACCTCATTGAATTCCGATCCACTCGGCGGTGCATCGTTGACCGCGAACGGCGTCGTCAACGGCCAGTTTGGCTGGGACCGCGCGAACTCCGGGACGGTGGCACTCGACTACCTAGGTCGTGTGTTCGACGACAAGATCGAAATCCGCGCCGGGGGGTCCTTTTCGCAGTTTGCGTTCCAAGAAGCTTGGCGTCTCGACGATCCCGACCTCTTCAATCTCACCGCCACGCAAGAGACGGACGCCGATGGTGCCAACCTGTTCACGTTGCTCGATCGTGATGGTGCCGTGGACCTCGTCGCAGGGGTGGACGAAGCGTGCAATGGTCCGGACCTTCCGCCCGGCCAGACATGTCCCGTTCGACGCTGGCTCTCGGGCGGAGTGGGAGACTACAGCCACGATGTCTCGCGACGCGTGGAAGGTCGTTTCACCCTCACGCACTTCTTCAACGCGTTGGGTGCCCACCAAGTCAAGTACGGTGCCGGGATCGAGCACGTCGCTCGCCATCTGGTCGCGCGTTATTCGGGGTCGAACGAATCGGATTTCTACGACAACTGTGCGGACGGCCAAACGGGTGGTGGCGAATGGTGCTACGACTCCGGCAACGACGAATACGTGATCAACAACGGGGCTCGCGTGGACAACCACCGGCTCATCTTTGTCGACACCGACAATCCCGAAGCGCGGACCTCCGCTGGACGTGGCCGGATCCGTCACGAACAAGGTGAGCTTCGTGCGATCGCGACCCCGCTCGGTGCGGGCGCACGCGTCGATCGCTACGACGAGAACCTCTCGACGCAGAACTATCATGTCTTCCTCCAGGACAAGTGGGCGATCCTCTCCAACTTGTTCATCTCTGGCGGCGTGCGCTGGGACATGCAGGACATGCGAGATGCGCTCGGCGAGCGAGCGATGTTCATTTGGGACAACGTTGCTCCTCGCGTCGGGGTCGTTTACGACTGGACCGACGAAGGCCGTAGTCGCCTGTTCGCAAGTTATGGATGGTTCTATCAGAACCTGCCGTTGCAGCTGAACAGCCGGGTTTTCGGTGGTCTCGTCAACGTGCTGCGGACGTATCGCAACTCCGACTGCGAAGGCAGGGTTGCGTCCGTCGGCGGAGACACGTTCTTCCGCTACGATCAAGGGCAGCCGACGGAGTGGTGCATCGACTACAACTCGAACACGACTCAGCTCACCGAAGGGGCCGTCGTTCCGAAACTGAAAGGGTCTTACACCCAGCAGTTCCAGATCGGCTACGAGCAAGAGGTCATCGAGGATCTCACTTTGGGCATTCGGTGGCTCCACAGCGATCAGGGTCGAGCCGTCGAAGACATTTCGACCGACGGTGGCACGAACTTCATCATCGCTAATCCTGGTGAGCCGGTGTCGGCCAAGGACATCGACAAGCTGCAGGACGAATGCAATTCGCTCGCCTCCGATTTTGCCGCGCTCCCGATGGACGATCCGCGTCGCCCTCAGGCGGCCAGTGATTCGCTGCGTTGCGCCACGCTGGTCGAATCCTTTTCACGAGTCGGCACCCTGTTCAACAAGCCCGTCCGCAACTTCGACGCCTTCACGTTCGAGGTCAAGAAGCGGTTAGCTCGCAACTGGCTCTTGCTCGCGAGTTATACGTATAGTCGACTGATCGGGAACTATGACGGATTCGTCGATCCGACGACCGGCGCCGTCAACCTCGGGGCGAGTTCGCAGTATGATATTCCCGACGTCGTTCGCAACAGCTACGGCCCGCTCAGCTTCAACTCGCCTCACCGACTCAAACTGGATGGCTTCTATTCGTTCGATCTGAAGGAGGCGGGTCGCCTGATCCTGGGAACGAGTTTTCGCTTCCAGTCGGGCTATCCGATCTCGCTCCGAGGCGGTCACAATCGCTATCCAGGGGCTTTTCCGGTCTACGTCGTGCCGCGCGGAATGGGTGGGCGCGTCGAGCCCAACTACGGGTGGAACCTCAGCGCAACGTACTCGTATCCGTTGCGCGGAGACATCGAACTCGAAGTTTCGGCGCGCATTCTCAATGTGACGAATGCTCGATCGGTCTTGCGAGTCGACGAGGTCTACACCTTTCAAAACACCCGAGCGATCGCTGGAGGGGACCTCGAGGACCTCAAGCACGCCAAAGTCCAAAGCGCCGCGAACCCCACCGAGTTCTACAACCGGACCATCCTGGCTCGCCAAGGGAACTTCGGCGTGGAGCGGTCGTTTCAAACCCCGCTCGCTGGTCAGTTCGAAGTCCGCGTACGGTTCTAGGCACTAGACACTAGTCGGACCCGACCACGCGATTGCGGCCCGCTTGCTTGGCGCGATACATGGCCGCGTCGGCTCGTGCGACCAGTTGGCTCGGTTCTTCGTCGGGAGTGGCCGTCGCGATCCCCACCGAAATGGTCACTTGCGGGAGGGTCTCCCCGCAGTCCACCGTCGTGCGAGCAACCGCTTCGCGCAACCGGTTCAAGGCGACGCAAGCCCCGACGTGGTCGGTTCCTGGCAAGATCACCACGAACTCCTCCCCGCCGAAACGGGCAACGAGATCGGTGGGCCGTAGATCCGTGGAAAGTGTTTTGGCGACGGTTTGCAACACGCGGTCACCGGCCGCGTGACCGTAGTCGTCGTTGAATCGTTTGAAGTGATCGATGTCGAGAAGTGCGACGCTCAGCGTCGTTCGATCGTACGCCGCACGACGAACGACTCGCGTCAATGTGTCGTCGAACCATCGTCGATTGTGGATGCCGGTGAGCCCATCGAACAACGCCGCTTGCTCGAAGCGAGCGCGTTCGCGATTGCTTTCGGTCACCATGCGGTTGTTGACGCGGATGCGCTGAGCCAGGTTGAGGAGCAGATTCACCGCGAACGAATGGGATAGGTCGATGAGCTCCCAAAACATCGCCTCGCGCACGACTAGGACCTCGGCGGGCTCGGTCGCGGCCACGAACGCACATGCACGACGTCCGTCGAGGAGGGCGAGTTCGCCGACACACCCCCCAAAGGCGACGTTCGCAACGGGTTCGTCGGCCAAGTGTTCGAGGTGAACCGACAACGTCCCGCTCAGGACGACGTACATCTCCTTGCGGACCTCGCCGGGGAAGATGAGGACCTCTCCAGCCGCGAGCGTACGTCGCCCGCACCTCCGCACGATGTCGACGGCCGCAGTGGGATCGACACCGTGAAGGAGCGGGACGGTGGCGAGGAGAGCTGTGTTGTCGAGCTCCCCGGGACCCACATTCCAACGGAGAGCGTTTCCCTCGCTTGCCGAGGCGCACGCATCCGGCTCCTCACAAGAGGTCCTCCGCTCTGATGAACGTGCCACGCTAGCGCTGGAGCATCGACCTCTTCGGCGGTGCCTTGAGGTCCCAAGGCAACGTCGAGTCGATGAACCCGAGCTCGCGGGCCCGTTGTGCCCGGGCCATTTGTTGGGGGCGACATCGCCATTCTGCGCCGCATTGGGTCCAATGTTCGCTGGGAGCGTGACTTCACGCGTGGTCGAGACCTCACGACGCGTCTGCGAACCCTCGACTTCGTTGCAAATCGCCTGCGGAATCCGAGCCAACGCGTGTTCGGGTCGAAGTGGGTCGAACGGTCGTGCACCGTCGAAGATCGAGGACACCGTCTCGTATTAGACCGTGGCCGTCTTGCAAGAGCACTCTATCTACCCGTTCATGAATGACACCGAGCCGACCGTTCCGGCCGGGTGGGTCCGCTCCAGTCGGCCTTGGGCGTCCTTGGCCGCGATGTCGAGGGGCGCGGTTTTGCCGTTGCCAGAGGTCGGTTTCGGGATTCGAGTCAAACTGATTGCCCTGACCGTGGGGACGATCGTGGCCATCGTGGTGGTCCTCACGTCCTACTTCGCGACGAAGCAAATCGCGGAGTATCGAGCGGCCCGGCGAGATCGTGCGGAAGTGTACGCGGCCATGGCAGGTCAACAGCTCGGTTCCGCCGTGGCCTTCGACGACGAGGAGACCGCTCGCGAGGTCCTCACCGCGCTCGCGAAGGATCCTCGGATCAGCGGAGTGGCACTCTATGCCGATCGAGGTGAGCTCCTGCATCTCGAGGGTACCCGGAGCGACCTCGCCTATGCGGCGCGGGTGGGCTTCGGTGGTCAGGCTCGGACGTTCTATTTGCCAGGACGCGTCCTCGCTGTGGCTCCGGTCAAGAGCCTCGAGGGGCCGACGGGTACTGTCGTTCTCGAGGCCTCGACACGCTCGGTGATCGAGGCCCGTCAACGACTGGTACGGGCGGCTATCACGGTCGGATTCGTGGCTGTGCTGCTCGGTGCCCTCGCGGCGTGGCTCATCGCTCGTTCCTTGTCGATTCGGATCGAGCGCATTGCGAGTGCTGCGTCGGCGATGGCGAGAGGAGATCTGACCCAGTCGGTCGACGTGCGCGGGCCGAACGACGAGATCGGTGTGCTCGCGAGAGGCTTCAACGCGATGGTGAAGACGTTGCAGGAGCTCATCGAGCACATTCGGCGCAACGCTCGCGAAGAGAGCGAACGCCTCGAGCAACTGGTCCACGAGCGAACGGTGGAACTCGATCGCAAGAATCACAACCTCCAGTTGGTGCTCGACAACATGGACCAGGGGTTCGTGACGGTCGATCGCGATGGGGTCGTCAGCGGGGAGTATTCGCGAGCGATCGAGGGGTGGCTCGGCACTCCACTCGGGGGGGCTCCGTTGTGGGACGTGCTCGAACAACGTGTGGCTGGTGTTTCGGATCGCTTCCGCGTGGGCTGGGAGCAAGTCGTGAACGGGTATCTGCCGGTCGATGTCAGCTTGGACCAGATGCCGAAGCAAGTGCTGCTCGATGGGCGTTCGCTCAGTCTCGCGTACAAGCCGCTCGGAGCCGACGATTTCGCCAACCTCATCGTGGTGATCTCGGACGTCACGGCGACCATCGCTCGCGAGCGCAGCGAACAGGAGGAACGTGACGTGATCAGCGTGAGCTCGCATCTGCTCCGTGACCGATCCGGTTTCGTCGAGTTTTTTGCGGAGGCGCAGAAGTTGGTCGAACGCGTTCGCGACAACGAGAGCGATCCAGTGACGCTCAAACGGGACCTCCACACGCTCAAAGGCAACACCGCCATCTACGGGGTCGTGGGGATCTCGCAGATCTGTCACGAGCTCGAATCCACGCTCGAGATCTGCGATCCGTCTTCACTCGACCGTGACGACCTCGTTCGGCGATGGGATCGTTTGCGTGAGAAGTTCGAACCGTTCTTGCGCGACGGGCCGCACCAGAACATCGAGGTCGATGAGATCGAGTACGAGGCGGCAATGGACGCAGTCCGCCAAGGAGCCGAGAACTCCGAAATCGAGCGTATTCTGGGCGCCTGGCGCCTAGAACCGCTGCGTTTGCGTCTTGAACGAGCGGGCGAGCAACTCACCGCGACGGTTCAACGGCTCGGCAAAGGCAAAGCCCACGTGGTCACCATCGCCCCGCACATCTATATCGCTCGCCAAGAGCTGGCGGAGTTCTGGAGTGTGTTCTCGCACATCATTCGCAATGCCGCCGCCCATGGCCTCGAGAGTCCCGAAGTTCGGCGAAGTGTCGGCAAGCCCGAGGTTGCCTACTTCGAGTTGCGCGCGTGTTTGGAGACGGGTCGACTTGCCATCGAGATCACGGACACGGGGCCTGGCGTGGACTGGGAAGCCATACGTGCGTTCGCAAGAGCCCGTGGGTTGCCGTCTGCAACCGAGGCCGATCTGCAGCGCGCTCTGTTTGCGGATGGAATGTCGACGAGCTCGGAGGTGACCGATACCGCGGGTCGTGGCATCGGATTGAGCGCCGTTCGAGCGGTCTGCGAACGGCAGGGAGGCACCATCGAAGTTTCGACGAAACGCGGCCGGGGGACGCGGTTTCGGTTTTCCTGGCCGGTCGACCGATTCGAGAGCTTGACCATGCTCGACGTGGAGCGGCGCGAAGCCGCGGAGTGAAAGGGGGCAACGGAATGGTGGTCCAACGCGACATCGTTGGTTTCGGTGTGGGGCTATGGACGGCGATCGTGGTCTCGGCGTGCCGAGAGCCCGATGAGACCCAGGCCCTATTGGAGGCACTTCGCCATTCGGGACTGCCTTTGGCGAATGCTGCCGAGCTCGACGACCGACCGACGATCAACCCGCGTCTGCTGCGACGCTTCGAACCCTTGCGGAAGCGGATCGAAGTCGAGGGCCATCCGCTCGAGGACGCCGAGATCGAGCTCGGCCGTATGCTCTTCTTCGACCCGCGGTTATCCAAGGATCAGGACATTTCTTGCCATAGCTGTCACGTGCTCGACCAGTACGGGGTCGACGGCGCTTCGAGGTCGAAAGGGCATCGCGGCCAGCTCGGTGATCGCAACGCGCCGACCGTCTACAACGCCGCGGGCTCGTTTGCTCAGTTCTGGGATGGCCGTGCGCAAACCGTCGAACAGCAGGCATTGGGTCCGATCTTCAATGCCAAGGAGATGGCGCTGCCGAGTCCCGAGGTCGGAGTGACGATTTTGCAAGCGATGCCGGAGTACGTCGCGGCTTTTCACGCGGCGTTTCCCGAGGACCGAGATCCCGTCACGATGGCGAATGTTGGCCAGGCCATTGGCGCGTTCGAGCGCACGCTGACCACACCCTCACGTTGGGATACGTATCTCGGAGGCGATGAGCATGCGCTCACGGCCACGGAGATCGAAGGGCTCAAGGTGTTCACCGACGTCGGCTGTATGGTGTGCCACACCGGCGAGCTCCTCGGTGCGGCGATGTATCAAAAACTGGGGGTGGTCGACGCGTGGCCCGATCAAGAGGATCAAGGGCGCTTCGAGGTGACCGGGCACGAGGTCGATCGCATGGTGTTCAAGGTCCCGACCCTCCGCAACGTCGCGAAGACGGCCCCTTACTTCCACGATGGGTCGGTGAAGTCGCTCGAACTCGCCGTCCGGATGATGGGTCGATACCAGCTCGGCCTCCGCCTATCCGAACGGGAGGTGAGCTCCATCGTCGCGTGGCTCGACTCGCTCACCGGCACCCTGCCTGGAATCGAAGCACCAACCCTTCCACCCAGTCCGGAGATGACACCTCTGGCAAGCACGGAGCCGCTCGAAAGGGTTGGCGACTGAACGGAATTACGGGTGACGAACGAGGCCGTCATGAGGGTTTGAGCTCTCGATGAGGGCACGCGCCTTACTCCGACTGGCCTCCCGTTCCCGCGTGAGGATCCCCTTCGGAAACTCGCGCGCGTGCGAGTCCAAGAGCGCGAGGGCAGCGATGCCATCTCCGCGACGAAGTTCTAGGCGTGCTTGTTCCAGCAATGCGACTTCATGAGCGAGCGCCTCCGTCTGGGCGGCCGCCGACTCGGAGCCTGCGGTTTCGATCTTGCTCCGCATCGTTCCGGCAGTCCTTGGTTCCGCGGGAGCTGGGTCATCGTTGCGAATCGGAGGCTTCCTGAACTCGATGCGTTCGAGGCTGGCCTCGGATATCGGCAAGGGGGGCGGTGACGGTTCGTTCAGCATCGATGACTCGCGAGTCTGGTGTCCGCGCGAGTCTGCTTCACTCACGATAACGGGCGCCCGGGCAGGGATATCCACGGGGTTGACTTGCGTGACGATGGCGACCCCGACGACACCGAGCGAAACCGTGCCGACGACCCACCCGAGCGGGCTCCACCCGACGAGCGTTGCGGCCTCACCTTCGATGGCGGTCAAGAGCAACGCAAGTGATGCGCGATGGGACGCCTCGGATGGACGCTGTTCGTGGGTTCGCGCCGCCAGCACGAGTTTGGCTCGTTCTTGTCGACCGCTCTCCTGGGCATGGAGGCGCCCAAGCACGCGATCGAAGCGTTGGCGTGCGAGCCGGAGTCGAGAGTGGATCGTCGAGACACGACTTCCGACGATCCGCGCGATCTCGGGGATCGGCAGGCCTTCCAGATCCGCCAGCACGAACACGGTTCGTTGGTCGTCGCCGAGATCGCTCAGGATCTGCTGGAGGATGTCTTCGGCCTCGCGATCGCTGACTGCCCGCTCGGGATCCAGTGCTCCGGTGCCCTGCATCGATGCACCGGCCTGTTCGCGTCGTGCCTCCCGGCGCTGTGCCGACCGACGCGCGGTCGCGGCCACCCGCACGGCGATCGCGTAGAGCCAGGTGCTCGTCGCGGCTCGTCCATCAAAGCCGTCGAGCCGACGGTAGACCACTAAGAAGGTCTCCTGGACCGCGTCGTCGAGCTCGCCCTCGGCAACCCCGAATCTGCGCAAAACACGCCAAACAAACGTGAAGTTCTCACGATAGAGGGTGGCTACGCGCTCGAGCCTGCGTTGGTCGTGAGTCGAGAGCGACACCGGGTGATCTCTAGTTTGGATGCCGCTCGGTGGGCTCGGCATCAAACAAAGTTGTGGTGGTGAATGCGCCACCGCTACAGCAAGCGGATCCGCAGCCCAAGAAAGCCGCGCGGGCCAAATCGTCCAGCTTCGTAGAGTAGTTCTCCATCGTCCGAGGTGAATCGTGGGCGAACGAACGCGATCGCGCCCTCGAACTCCGCGAAGACCCCGATGCGACCCGTGAGCAACACCTCGGCCCCAAGATCGAACACGGCCGCGGCCCAAAACACGGACACCGTGTCGTGATCGGTGAGGTCATCACCCTCACCGTGGCCGATCATGGCGCCCGCATCCGCCCCAACGCAAATCGGAAACCGCCACCGTGCCGTCCTCGGTGCGACACAGCCCCTACCTCCACCCGACACGAGTTGGATGCGAGCGCCCGCGTCGAGATCACCGAAGTTTTCGAGTCGCGGCAGCCAGTACTCCGCCACGAACCGAACCTGAAACCTCGTGTCGTGGTCCGCTCGAGCGAAGCCGACAACGGGTTCGAGTTTGAATCCGGCGCCAACCTGGGGGAGCAGCAGACCTCCCATGCCCGCGGCGATTCCGAGCTCCACTTCGGTTCGACCTCGCGCCGCGCGGAGGTTGGACGCGGGGGCGCGGCTGGGTTGTGGCGCAGGGGCAGGGACCACGGCGTCGAGGCCGAGAGCGGAAGTTGGGGCAGGCTCGGGTGTGGGCTCTGGCAAGGTCGGTTCGGTCGAGGTGGACGTGTGCACTTCAGCCGCGACCGCCAACGGATCGAGGGCGACCGCGACGACGATCGCGACGGCGCGGGCCAAGAGCCAACAGTCGTCCGCCTCGAGGTCGCGCACTTGGACCGTCGACGCGATCGCGAGCGAAACGTGGGCGATGAACCGTGAATCGGAGGTCTCGACCGTGACTCGAGCCTGGAGCGAACCACTATTCACCGACTCGAGGTCCGCACCCGACAAGGTCCCGACCATCTGCTCGACCTCGAGTTGTGACGGGCAGCCCGCCGGCGCGGCCCAAGTCACGGACACGGTCGGGCTTGGGGCGTCCAAGACTGCGGCGAGGGCGAACGAGACGAGAGCCACGTGTCACTTTGATGGATGCGCGAGGGGGGATGCGGCCATCAACCTATCGAGGAGTCTGCATGATCTTCAACCGACACTTGATCTTTTGCCTTGCTGCTTTGAGTCCCGTCGCATTTGGCTGCGATCTGGAGAAATCGATCGGAGGCCTCGACGAGTCGGGCGGCGCGAACGATTCGAAAGACACCCAAGCGGCCGACACATACGATGACGAAGACACGGGGACCGCCTGCACTTTGGAAGCGCTCGTTTGCCCGGACGGATCGGCGGTCGGACGCATCGGGCCGAACTGCGAGTTCGCTCCTTGTCCGGGTGAGGGGACGACCAGCGCAGGCGGAGGGTCCGAGGAACCCGTCCCTTGTACGGGGGATGCTCGGCTCTGCGCCGATGGAACGTCCGTGGGGCGCGAGGGACCGAACTGCGAGTTTGCCCCTTGTCCCGGTGAATGCGATCCGGGTGTATGCAAAGACCCCGTTCCCGACGTCGCGTTCGCTCCCTGTGACGATGGATCGCTAGCCGGCGCATTCTGTATGCCGGACGAGGCGGGCGAGTGTGATTGGCAGATCCGTCAGTGCCCGCCGTCGGTCTGCACCCTGGAAGTGTTCGTCTGTCCCGATGGCACGGAGGTCGGGCGTGACCCGAACAACAATTGCGAGTTCCCGGCGTGCCCCGGGGTCTGCGAAGGTGAGGCCGTCCAGTACGAGCCTGCGGCGTGCCCGAACGAAGAGGGTTCTCTCGTGCTACCGGTGCGGGGTTGCTACGTGCCATGTGCGAACGAGGGCGAGCTCTGTGCCGATGGCACCACGTGCACCCGCGTCCAGTACAACCCGTGTGCATGCCCACCGATCGTTCAGGAGGCGTGCTGTGACGCGTGCGGTGCCGAGACCTTCGTTTGTCTGACTGTGTGACGAGAAACCGCAGCGGTTGCGATGAATCGCGCCCGCCGCAGCGATGACGAAGCAAAGCCTTGATCCGAAGGGGGGAGGCCACATGAGTTTCGGACGAAGTCCGATCGTCTCATGTGGCCTGGAGCGACGGACGCTCGGTTTCCCGCCGCGCCCGCCGTATCCGTCTTTCCGAAGGATCAACATGAAGCACTTAGGTTTACGGTTAGGCCTCGCGTTCGCGGCCTTGGTCATCACGTTCGTCGAGTCGCGTCCGGCCCAGGCGGGTCTCGAGGCCTGTGGGGACGTGCACATCGATGTGCAGGCTCAATGTGAAGTCGAAGTCGGGGGTGGTTGTGTCGCTCGATGTGAGCCGCTTCGGGTCGAGGCAGCCTGCGCCGCCGAACTCCATGCGAATTGCGAAGGTCATTGTGAGGCCTCGGCGACCCTGGAGTGCGCGGCGAGTTGCGAAGCCGAGTGCCAGGCGAGTTGTGAGGTCGATCCTGGCGCGTTCGACTGTCGCCTCGCTTGCGACGCGGACTGCGAAGGGGCCTGTGCGGTGTCATGCGATTCGCAAGACTCCGAGTGCTGGGCTGCGTGCCAAGGCACGTGTTCCGCTGAATGCGAATCACAGTGTGAAATCGTGCCTCCTCGAGCGAGTTGCGAAGGCCAATGCGAGGCTTCGTGTGAGGGCTCCTGCCGCGGACGAGCGAGTCTCGAGTGCCAAGTCGATTGCCAGGCGGAGGGATTCGCCACATGCAAAGCGGATATCGTCGGCGGGTGCGAAGCCCAATGCCGCCGGCCCGAAGGTGCACTGTTTTGCGACGGTCAATACATCGACCATGGTCACAACCTCGAGGAATGCATCGACGCCCTCCGGGACCAGCTCGACGTCGACATCGAAGGCGAAGGCGAAGCCAACTTTGCGTGCGCCGATGGGACGTGCACGGGCGACGCTTTCGGGATCCTGACCTGCTCCGTCACGCCGGCGGAACGACCGCCCATTGCATTGGGGGTCGGAGCGGCCTTTCTGCTGCTGTCGATGGGCGCTCGCCGTCGCCAACGCTCTCAGCCTCGACCGCGTTGCGAGCTGTGATCGGGATCTCGCAGGGCGTCATGACCCGACGGTCGCGGTGTGGTTTGCGATCGTCGGGGGAATCACGTCGGCCGAAGCTTGCAGCTCGAGAGCTTGGGGGTGGGCGCGATAGTGTGCGCGCACGATCGCCGCGAGCGTTCGCTTGAGTGGATCGGTGATCGCAACCGGTGTCGTTTCGGGCAACGCATCGACGATCGCCGTCAACAGGTCGGGTTGGGGGGCGGGGAGCTTGGGGATCCAGGAGCTCAGCAATGAGCGATCGATGTGAGACGGAAGTGAACCCAAAATCCCCACGTCGTTTTGATCGTGGACGAGCAGACCCGATGTCGTGCCGCGATCCAGGGTCAACACCTGGAACATGTACAGTGTGTGGTACGCGAGTTGTCTCGCACGATCGCCTTCGCGTTCCGTTCGACCGATCGCCTGCGTGAGGATCTCGGTGTAGACGTCGATCGTCGCTTCCGCGACGGCTCGCGCCAATCCAGCGTCGGCCGCGACATCTCCCGTCGCATAGCCCTCGAGATAGAAATGCGACACGCCGCGGTGGCGGCCGAGTGCGGGGATGTAGAAGTAACGGTCTCCTTGCGCTCGTGCGTGATCGAAGGAAACTGGCGCTGCGCAGCGAAGGGCCGACTCGAACTTCGTGGTGTCCGAGGGATACGCGATGGCAGGATTGAGGTCCGCCATGATCCTGAAATAGCCCGAGGCGTCGCGCATCTCGGTCCAACTGATGTGCATGTGAATGGACGGAGCGTGCGAATGGTTCGGATGAATGATGGCAGACAGGGCGGTCGCCGACGCAAGGCGCTTGCTGGGGTCGTCGTCGTATTGAACCTGCGAAACATTGATCGAGGCGCCATCGAACATGGGCGTTCCGGCCGTTGCGTGTCGTTCGCCTCCACCGTGCCGACCTTCGTCGCGCAGCCACTCGATGACGGTGAAGGGCCGGTGTGCGTCCTCGTTGGTTTCGCGACTCAAAGCCTCCAGCCGACGAACGAAGCGGCTCTGCAAAGATTCGACGAGTTGCAGCGCGAGTACGGCATGCGGAGAACGAGCGGGAATACGCATGGCGTCCCTACGTTAACCGATGGCGTTCGTGGCCGCCAATCAGCAAGCGTAGGTGGCCAACACGACGAGCTCGTCTCCGGCGCGCAGTTGCCAGCGCTGGGCTCGGCGTGGGTTCAAGAACAGTTCGCCTGCGTTCGTCCGCACACCGATCGCGGTTTCATTGTGGACGGCGGCGGAGCGGCGAATCGCGTCGAAATCGCAGTCCTTGTCACAGAGTGCGTACGACTCGATCGGACGGAAAAAGATCTCCGACCCTTCGGGCCCGAACAGGTCGTCGAACACGACCTGGAGTTCACCGTGACGGGCGACCTGCGTCATGATGTGACTGAGCAGCTGGGGCGGAATGATGACTTCGGTGCCGGTGCGCTGAACGAGCGGGAGATTTCCGGGATCGACCAATTCCACGAGCACGCTCGGGCCATGGACGACGTCGGCGAGGATCTCGTGCAGGAGTAGGTGGCCGAGGATCGTGCGTGCGTCGGATTGTTCGAACTCGATCCAGTCGTTGGCGAGGAACAGGACGTTGTCGAAGTCGCCCGGTGAGAGCCTGCGGAGCTTTCCGGGCACGGTGTAGTCGATTTCGACGTGTTGCACGTCCAGTCGGTGAATCTCGACGTCGTGGTCGTCGAGCTGTCGCAATCGTGTGGTCACCGGGATCATCGAAGCGAAAACGAGGGAGAACCGCTCATTCTGATAGCTGTCGAGTTCCGCCACGATGTCGGCGACCCGGTGATTCCAACCAAGGATCAGGATGCGCCGGTGGTCCATGAGCTCAGGGGCACTCGGGACACCCTGACCATAGTCGCCGCGCGCCGCTTGATAGTCGTCGACCGGTTCGGTCGCGTCGTTGTCTTCGGCGATCAGGACGAACCGATCGTTTTGTTCGATCACGAGGTCATCGCTCGGGTTGAGCAACGCCCGGTTGTGACCTTGAACTTGGCGCACGACGCCAATGAGAACCGCCTGGGGGAAGGCTTCGGTGAGATCGCCGAACCGCATGCCGGCGAACCGTTGGAATTGCCGCGCATAGAGTTCACTGCCCTCGCCGTGGGTCAAGATCGTGCCGTACACCTCGGACAATCCGGGATGGCGGATGTTTTGGCAGATGAGGCTCGAGATCACGCGATTGCTCGCGATCAAATGCAAGCGACCGGGATAGGCGCGTCGAGCCGTGACCGCCTTGCGACCATCGAGCAGTTCCGCGACGACGAGCGGGAGCTCGAGCGAGGAGTCCTCTTCCTCGTCGTGGAGGCTCGCCAAAGTCAGGAGCGACTTGATGGTTTCGGTATCCGGCGCGATGCCGGGCTGAACCGAGTCGGGCGCGGGCAGCATGATGGCCTTCGCTTCGGCTGCGGCCACACGGCGGAGGTGCTCGAGTCGGAGCGGTGTGCCCGAGCGCAGGATGACGAATTCTGGACGGAACTCGGGCCCAACCCGCTCACGTAGTTCCTGTTGCAGCTCCGCGTCGACGTCTTCGGCGAGCACGGTCACGCGGGGATTTTCCGAACGTCGGTGCCACCATCCCGAACGCGTCTGTCGGGGTCCTGAGATCAGCAGCTCGCGGACGAGCGTGGCGGTCTTCGACGTCCAGCCGAGGACGACCAAGTGATCGCGATCGGCGATCGGGGTCAAGCCGCTCTCCAGGCGACGCAGCGCTTGGTTCAGCCACTGGGTCATGATCGCGATGAGGGCTCCGAGAAACAGGACGTATCCCGCGACCGTCAGGAACGTCGAGATCGTCCGCAGCACCAAGCCATGGTCGTCGCCGAGATAACCCGGGTCGGACAAGCGCAAGAAGGCCCACCATACGGCCTCATTCAAGGATGCGAATTCGCCGGTCATCATCGCGAGTAGGCCGCCGAGGAACGACACCCCGATCAAGGTCCCGATCACGAACAGGAGACGATAAAGGGGCCCCTGCACGAGAAACCGCTCCAATAGGAATTGTAAGCGTTGACTGGCCCCGCGAAGCACGGGCCGGATGCTAGCACTCCGCGCGTTCATGATCGTCTCGCGACCAAAGACTCTATCCACTCGAGCCCTCGCGGCGTAACTTTTCGCCCCGTGCCCTCGCGGTTCGAAGAGCGTCTGGCCGAGATTCGGGCCGCCGCGGCTTCGCCCGGAAGCCTGGCGGCGCGCGAGGTGTTGCTGCGAGCGTTGCGGGGTCGGCAGGGGTATCTCGTGTCGATTGCCGCTGCAGCTGTGGATCCGACGGTGTCCGCAGTTGCCGAGGCTCTGGCGGATGCATTCGATCGTTTGCTCGAAGATCCGGTCAAACGCGATCCGAACTGCCATGGGAAGTGCGCGATCGTATCGGCGCTATACGACGCGAACGTCGATGTGCCTCGGGTGTTCCTTCCCGGGAGTCGACACGTCCAGCTCGAACCCATTTGGGGCGGCACGCAAGACACCGCCGCGGCTCTGCGGGGAACCTGTGTGATGGCCCTCATGTATGGACAACACCCGCGAGCCATGGTCGAGGCGGCGCGACTCTTGGCGGATCCGCAGACGGCCGCGCGCGTGGCCGCGGCGAGAGCGCTCGGAGCCTCCGGAAACCGAGAGGTCGCCGAACCGCTCTTGCGCCTTCGCGTCCTCACGGGCGAACGGGAACCCGAACCGCTCGGAGAGTACTTCGGGGCGTTGCTCGAACTTGCGCCCGAGGACTCGATCGAGTTCCTAACCCCGTTGCTGGATGGGGAAGACCTCGACCAGGCCGAGGCCGCGGCTCTGGCCCTCGGTGCCTCGCGCTTGCCCGCCGTCTTACCCATCCTCTGCCAACGCGCAGAAGCGTTCACCGGAGCGGGACGCCGCGCGCTCTTGATCGCAATCGCACTGATACGCTCCGAGGCCGCGTGGGCGTATCTGGTCGACCTCGTCGAGGACGCTCCAACTCCGACCGCACGCCTCGCGATCGAAGCCCTCGCGACCTTCAAGTACGAAGGTGCTTTACGTCAGCAGGTGTTTCAAGCCGCAGGCCGCCGCGGTGAGTCCGATGTTCGCGACTTTGCCACCGCGAGCTTCGACTCCTCCTCGGAGGACTAACGACGCTCGAATCCGAGCGTTCACCGTTGCGCGCACTCGACAACGATGGGTACTCGTCACTCGAGCTACGCACCCGATAGATCGAGGACGAAGGTCTACGTAACCGGCTCGCCCCCGTCTCCGGCTCCGCGCCACCGGTCGTGCAGGATGGCGGGAACGTTCAAGCCAGTAGCCGCCTGAATCTGTTCACTCATATCGATGAGTGAGCCGGCGAGGGACCCGTTCCCGTTCGCACCCGTGGGGTTCTTGCCGAGGATGGTCAGACGATCCACGTGCAACTTGCCCATCGTCCCCGCGATCTCCTCGAGCATGGGTACGAGCTTCTGTAGCAACAACACGTCGCGGCCGGCTTGTTGGTCGTTCGCGTACGCTTGAGCGAGATCGGTCAATACCTGTGCCGTCGCATGCCCTTGCTCGATGATTTTGGCCGCATCACCCTTCGCACGAGCTTCGCGATCGAGACGCTCGGCTTCGGCAGGGGCGATGAGATCGGCCTGGAGCTGGAGCTCGATCTGTTCGATCCTCGCGTCCTGCATTTCGAGCTCGGCTTCGGCCTGTGCCTGTTGAGCTTGGACCTCGGCACGTTCCTTGGCAATCCAAGCTCCTCGCCGTGTCTTGGCGTCGACGATCCGTCGTTCGTTGTGTTTGCGAGCGATCTCGATGTCGGCCTCGAGCTTGCTGACTTCGGCTTTCATCGTGTTGAGCCATTTGTTTTCGGCGGCCTCGGCTTGTGCGATCGCTTCCGCGACCTGTGCGTCTCGCCGAATGAGCGCCGCCCGTTGGCGGCCGATCGAACCGAGATAGCCGACATCGTCGGACACATTTTGGATCTTCAGGGTGTCGAGGACGAGTCCGAGCGTGTGGAGGTCTTGCTCGGCTTCCGACGCCAATTTGGACGCGAAGCTTTCCTTGTCGCGATTCACTTGCTCTGGGGTCAACGTTGCCAGAACCCCACGGAGGTTACCTTCGAGCGTCTCTCGGGCGATCTTCATGATCTCATCGCGAGATTTGCCGAGAAAGCGTTCGAGCGTGTTGTTGAGGAGGGGTTCTTCACCGGGCACTTTGATGTTCGCGATGCCGGCGACGCTGAGGGGAATGCCTCCCTTCGAATACGCGTTCTTCACCGTCACCTCGATGATCATGTTGGTGAGGTCCATCCGATCGACACGTTCGAATAACGGCACCCGGAGCGCGCGACCCCCTCGGATGACACGATAGCCACGCAGCTCGTTGCCCACCCGTCGGCTCAAGCCGGAGAAGATGAGCACCTCATTCGGTTGGCAAACGTACAAGACGTTCGCCATCACGAGGAACAACACCAAGAAAAACAGCACCGCGATGCCGAGCAGGGCCACGATGGCCGAACCGGGTGCGAGACCGATGATGGCAATGTCGAACATCACGACGGATTCCTTGGGTCGAGGGCGGGCGGGGTTCGTGCGAAAGGAACAGGAGCGACGCTGGTGGAGGTGTCGTTCGTGCTCTTGCCAGGCGGCATGAGGATCGCCGGTATGTCGATCCCGGTCGTCTCACGCAGGGCTCGTAAGACCGTTGCGATCGTTTGCGGATAGGCCGCGGCATAGCTACCGAGACCGGTTCCGTCACCCCGATCCACGACGTGAACCTCGTCGATTTCGATCTGTTTGAGCGGCTCGATGATCGGTCGCAAGATCTCCTCGATGTGTTGGATGACGTAGATCTCGCGAGCGTAGGGACCCATCGCCTTCCAGGCTTGCGCGGTCGTCGTGAGCACCTCGACGACGGCTTTGCCATTCTCGATGATCGGGGCGGCTTGGCCCTTGGCTCGGAGCACCTCCGCGCGACGACCGGCTTCGGCAGGCACGACGACCTCGGCGTGCAGGCGTTTTTGTTCGAGCTGAGCACGAAGTTTTTGCAAGGCTTGTTCGGCCTTGGCCCGTACGGTCTTGGCCGCGACCTCCGCTTCGCGCTCGACGGCCTGAGCTTCACCGTCGAGGCCGGCCCGGACCTCTTCGAGTTCATTGCGTTTCGAAAGGATTGACGTCTCCGCGGTCGCCTTCGCCAACTCCGCTCGCTGACGCGCGAGCGCTTGGATGTGCGTGACCTCTTGCATGACGTCGTTTTCGGCATTTTCGGCGTTGCGCAAGGCTTGGGCGATCGCGGGACGGCCGAGCGAGTCCAGGTATCCGGTGTTGTCCGCAACGTTCTGGATCTTGAGCGTGTCGAGCTGGAGTCCGAGCTTGTCGAGGTCGTCTTTGGCGCTCCGGATCAAGTTATCGGCAAACGCCAAGCGATCTTCGTTGACCTGCTCGGGCGTCATCTGAGCGAGGACTTCTCGCAGCGCCCCTTCCAAGGTCTGTTGGGCGACCAAACGAAGTTCTTCCGTGGATTGTCCGAGGAATCGTTCGACGGCATTGCGCAGGCGTTGGGGATCGCTGTGTACCTTGACGTTGGCGATGGCGTGAATCTGTAGAGGGATGTTCCCCGCGGAATAGGCGTTTCGGACCACGACGTCGATCGACATGACATTCATGCTCATGCCGTCGACACGTTCGATGACGGGGATCCGCCACCTCCGGCCAGCTCCGGCTCCGGCATCACCGACGGCGCCGCGGGGTCGCACGATGATCGCACCGCTCCCGCGTCCGGTGAAGATGAGCACTTCGTTCGGTGTGCAGATATGGAGGAGTCGCTTGGCGACGACGACCAAGAACAGCACGAACATGGCCGCGACGAGGCCGAGCGCGATGACGAAGAATGCCAGGACGTTTGTAGGGGGGGACGCAGGCACGGCCGCGAGAACGATGGGAAAGGGGTCCGTCATATCGGGAGCTACCTATCTCGGTTCGAGATCAATTTTCGGTCGGAGGTTGGAACCGGGTCACGAACGCGGTGTGATCGATCATGTCGATGACGAGCGCTTGGTCGCCGATCACGAGCTTGGGTTCGTCGGTCTTGGCGAGGACGTCGACGGTCGTGCCCCCGATCTCGAGTCGCAGCTTCCCGAGTTCGCCGGGGGCGAGTGCGACGAGAACTCGGCCGACCTTGCCGACGTAGTCTTGTGCCGTCGGAATTGCGCCTGAACGGGACCGTTGCAGGGCTCCGAGGACGCGCATCGTGACCGAACCCGCCGCGATCCCCACGCCGAGCGCAAGGACGAACGGCAACGTGGCACCTTCGACGAGGTCCAACCCGTCGAACACGGCACCGGTCAACCCGAAGAACGCTGCGAAGAAGGTCCAGAACCGCAGCGAGAGCAATCCTGCGAGTGGGCTCGGAATCCCCGTCGCATCGCTCCCGTGTCCCCCGTCGTCGTGACTCGATGCGCCATCCGAATCGGCATGGCCGTGGAGGTCCGAACCACCATGATCGTGTCCACCTGCCACGACCGATGCCGCCAAGAGGACTGCGCCGAATGCGAGCAAGAATAGATAGACGTACACGAGCATGGCCGGTGGCAACGTAGCACGCCGCTCGCGAGTCGGCGGGTGAGGGTGGCCCGCAAGGGAGTTACGGCGTCACGCGTCGCGCTTTCGCGCGGCGGATGGGCGTCGTATCCTTCGAACGAACTCGAGCACGCCTCGGGCTCGAAGCGGAGTCGTCGTTCGACTCTGTCGCCGCGGATGGGGTCCGCAGAGCTCGATCGGCTTCGATCTTGGCCGGTGCACCTGCGTCGAGGGGATCGTGGGTGGCGACGAAACGCGCGAGTCGACGTTTCATGACCGCGAGAGCGTCCTCATTATTATCGATGAGCGTCACCGAACGTCCCAGCGTCGCACCCGCTTCCCCGAACGTGCCACTTCCGGCAAAGAAGTCGAGCAAGTCGTCTCCGGGGTGCGAATGCACTCGAACGATACGCGTCAGCACGCCCATCGGTTTTTGGGTCGGATAGCCGGTCTTTTCGTATCCGGTGGGGCTGACGATGGTGTGCCACCAGACATCGGTTGGCGTTTTGCCCTTGGCGGCTTTCTCCGCGCCGACCAAGCCGGGAGCCATGTACGGAATCCGATCGATCTCGTCGAAGTTGAAGACGTAGCGATCGGGGTCGTTCGCATACCAGAGGATGTTGTCGTGCTTGGCCGACCATCGCTTCCGCGATCGTGCGCCGTAGTCGTAGGCCCAAATGATCTCGTTGATGAAGCTTTCGCGACCAAAGATCCCGTCGAGCAGAACCTTCGCGTAATGGACCTCCCGACAATCGAGGTGAAGAAACAAGCTCCCGTCGGGCGTCAGCAGACGTCGAGCTTCTTGCAATCGCGGGGCGAGAAACCCGAGATAGTCGTCGAACGAATCGGCAAACGCCTGGGTACCGTGCACTTGCGTGCGATAGCGGCGACCATGGAAGCCCGTTCGATCCCCCTGCTCGTCGCGGATCGTACTGATCCGCGTTCGCGACTGTCGTTTACCGGTGTTGAACGGCGGGTCGACGTAGATCAATCGGAATCGGCCAGATTCCAGGCTTTGGAGGTGGGGAAGGTTGTCGCCCGACAGGAGCTGGACGCGACCCGACGCGTCGGTTGCGGCTCCCGGCGGACCGGACCGCGGACGGTGGGCCGACTTCGGGGGGCGAACACGATTCACTGTAGCGAGCAGCGTACTACACGCTTCGCCACACGGATCAACCGAACAGCACCGCCGTCAGGGTCTGGTTCATGTGCCCAAGCCAGCTCTCGCCCATGGTTTGCATGCCCGCGAGCGGAAACCGACGAAGCAGTTGAGCGTAGGGTTCCTCTTGGCCGGCCATCTGCAGCTCCATCATGCGATAGACGCAGTTGAACATGAGCCCGCCGGAGATCGGTGTCCCGAGCGTGGCCGCTGCGCGATCGAGGGCCGATGCCGTGTCCGCGACCATGTCTCGGCCTCGCATCAAAGACACCCGCATGCCCTCGATGACCTCACATGCACACATCAACGCGTTTCCATCGATCACGCGGCTCAAGCTGCGGAGCCACGGCTCACCATCGATCATGAGACCGATTGGATGATTCATGAACACCTGAGCCCCGAGCGCCGCGACCGGAACGTCGAGGCATTCGGCATAGACTTCCGCGGCGGGCCGTCCATCGAGCTCGCGAATGATTCGCCGACCAGGTTCCGCTCGCGTGACGACGAACTCACGGTCGGTCGGTTCGTAGTTCGTGGTCTTGAGGATGTGGAACGGTCTTGCCGTCTCGAGCAGCAGCAAACTTGCCCCATTCCCGGAGGTTCGATCACCGTGATGGACTCGGTTCGAATACGGGGTCGTGAGCCCGTCACCCGCGGATCCTCCGACGAACGACAGGAGCGGCGCCTCCCGACCGAGCGCATGGTTGGCGGCCTCTTCGTGCATCCCGGTGGCCTCGAGTAAGACCACGCCGACACATCGTGTGGGGTCGAGGGCGCGGAGATCCGAGCCGAAGTCTGCAGCGAGCCGTTGCGTGGCTTCATGGATGCCGCGGTCGACTCCATGCTCGAAGTCCGCGATCGCGCCGGCACATCGTTCGACGACCCCACGGCCAAACGCTAGCGCAGCGACGCCGTCCCTACCGTAAACCTGGTTGGTGAATTCCCCACAGGTGCTCGCCCCGATGACGACGGCCTCCCGGTAAGCTGCTCGCAGACCTCGACTGATCGCATGACCGTCGATCGTGGCGCCGTGAAAGAACACGATCGCTTGAGGGTCGGAGCCAATTTGGCTCGTCAACGCTTCGACGACTTCCCTTCCATCGGAGCAGGTTGTGTGAGCGGTGACGATGGCATCGTTCACCGCCGCACCCCGTCTTTGGTGACGTGGATGCCGAACTCCGCGAGGGTTGCGAGCACTTTGGCAAGAACCCGGTCATCGCCATCGAGGGCGGGATCGATCTCCCGCAGGTTCACGCCCGTACGCAACACCAACCGCGTATTGACGAAAAAGAATGCCGATCCGAGGGACGCCTCCACGGCGGTTGCGACCTCGCTCAGAGACTGCACCCGCATCCCATCGCGCGCCTTGACGTGGATTTGAGCGTGCTTCGAAAACGGGCCACCGCCGACCGAACCGGCCGCCGATGGCTAGCGGCGGCAAGTAGCGTTCTCGGACGCCCACGAACCGGTCGGTGCTCTAGAGCGTGCCTTTACACTCGCGTTCGCCATCGACATGCCCGACGGTCTGGCTCAGTACGCCGAGGTAGCTCCACAAGTCGGTCACATCGCGACTGCCCACCTGGTAGCGGGACAGCGTCCCGAGGTCGAGGGCCCGCAATTCATCGGTCGATACGGTTCCGTCCAGGTTGCGATCTGCGGTCGCGATCAGGTCGAACGCAACGTTCGCATCGGGCGACTCGAGGTCGTCGTAATACAGATGATCCGCATGGATCGTGATCTGGCTCTCGGCGGTTTGACCGGTGTCGATCGTTCGATAGGTCTCGCATTCGCGATAGGTCGTGTCGGTTGCGAACCCCCACGAAAACTCGATGTGCTCTTCGCCTTTCGTGGCCACGCCTGCCGCGAACAGGCTCCATTCGGATTCGACCATCATGGCGACATCCGTCATCGTCCCGTTGCCGTCCGAGCCTTCTGTCGCGGGTCGGATCCGATAGGAAAGGTGTTCGACGAGCCCGGTGGGAACTGTCACTTCACCGATCTCGTGCCCAATCCCTTTGCTCGGTTGGGTGAGATCGAAAACGAAGTTCCCCTCGAGCGGGACGCCATCGGCCGCGATGTCGCCGACGGCAACGAGGAAACGGGAGTAACGCACCGACCAGCCATCCACGAAAACATCGTCGGGAATGCCCTCTTCGATGAAGGACTCGCCGTAGATCGCAATGCGAAGGGTTCCTTCGCCGACGTCCTCGTCGCAGGCCGATAGTGTGACGAGGCTCGACATGACGAGCGCGGCGGGGATGCGTCTCATCGGATCCGGATCTCGTAGTAGTCGTGGGTTTGCAACGCCCGGCGGAGAAGATTGTAGGGCTTGCTCTCGGGCTCGAGGATGACGAGGCCATCCTCCGTGGTGACGTCATCAGCAAACAGATCGATCCCGTCGAAGACCGTCTCTCCTTCGATCGGGTCGACGGGGTTGAACACGACGGCAAGCTCGACTTCGGTGTCGACGTCGACCTCCAAATCCAGTGGCAACCCGATGATGCGGCGATCCTCGTCTTCGGCGATCTGCACCTCGAACCGAACGGTTCGTTCGCCGCGCGTGGCCGTCCCTGCGATGTCGAACGTTCGACCGAGCAGCGGATCTCCGGCCGTGAGTCCATCTTCCTCCTTGCCCTGAGCAAAGTAGAAGTTGGCGCCTTCGTAGTCGGCCGTGCTCATCGTGGCGAGGCCGAGGGACTCGCCATCGTTCCACCAATTGAACGTGAAGGTTCCAACCAGCTCGCCCACGATCTCGCCACCCGCGGCATGGCCCGGGTGGGCAAAGGCACTCGGGATGAAGACGTCATAGAGGGACGGACGTGTCGACCTGCGGACATGCATTTCTCCAGCGGTCGTGAACTCGAGGTCGCGTAGCACGACTCGGCAACGTTCGATCTCGATCGTATCGCCGAGGTCGTTCTGGAAGCTGCGCGGTTCGGCGGCACCGACCACGATCGGAACTTCCACCCGGGGCGCGGGCGTACTGTCGAAATCACAGGCGATGAGAATGAGCGGAACGGCAAATAGGGGGCGAGGGGCCCAAAGTAGGAGTCGCATGAGGTGTTGAAATTCTTGGGTGTCGAAACATGGAAAGGTCGGTGCGGGCCGAAATTCTCCAGCACCAGGTCGAGACGAGGACATCGACTGCGCTGCACTTCGTCGAGTGAGCAGCGGCGTCGATCGTCCAAGGTTTAGGTAGGCTACGTCATCGCGACCGGAGGACCGCGAGCTCGTGCCGTTCGAGGGCGAGCATCGCGAGGCTCCGTGTCCACGACGATGTGGACGTACGAAACATGAAGGAGCGACACCAAGATCTGCGGCCAAGGCGGCTGGCTCGGCAACGCGAACACACTGCGATGCGCAAGGCTATGGCTTCCGTGATCGGAGCCACGGTGGATCGCAGGTGGTGCAGTCTCGTGATCTGCGGTGCGGGTCGCCTCGAGGGCGAGCGAACGGGCGCGCGCTTCGTGGCGTGTCGTCGGTGCGCTCGTAGGTGTCCACGACGCCTGGATCTGAGCACGCGTCTCGCCCTGTCGATCGGAAGCGTGGGGGGGCGCCCCATGATTTCGATGACTCTGATGCCGATGGGGAAACCGTTCCGCTCGTTCGTGGGCGTGGTGTTGCGCCGTCGAGTGCTCGTGCGCGTCGATGGGGGTCCCGCCGTCGCCCTCATGGGTGTGGAAGCCGAGCCGGTCGTGCCACAGACCATGCAGGGTCGGCACCAGCTCGAAGCCCGCGAGCCAGAGGACGCACGCCCAAGCCGCTCCGATCCTCCGCCAGTGCCAGTTCCAAACCCCACCGAGACGTTCCGTCCGGGCACGCGGAGCCGAGCGTCGCTCGCGATATCGGTAACGTCCCACGTTCATCGGGCGGGGAGAGGCTCGCCGGCAAGTCTACGGCGAGACACGGTCGTGTGGATCGGCCGTGAGGGATTTTTTCAGCGATAGGCGTTCCGCCTCCGATCGGTGGTGCGGCCCAAGTCGTAGGTGCAGACGTGGAGCTTTCGAGCGTGTACGCATCCGTTGGCTTGCTCTGGGCCTTGCGCGGTCCACCTGTGGCTGGTGTCGAACCGACCTCGGAAGCTCCGGCCGCCGCGGTGGAGTCCGACGAGTCCGACGAGTCCGACGACGTTCGCATCGTGCGAGTGGAATCCCGTCGTGCCGATGGTCTCACCGCCTCGGCGCGCACGATCGGATCTCGGACGATCGCGAATACGCCAAAGCGCAGCGCAGAGGATCTGCTTCGCCTCGTTCCGGGGCTCGTGATCGTTCAGCACGGGAGCCAGGGAAAGGGATACCAGTTCTATCTACGCGGCTTCGATGCGTTGCATGGCTCGGACATCGAGACCCGTGTGAACGACATTCCGGTCAACGAGGCGTCGAACGTTCATGCCCACGGCTATCTGGATCTGGCATGGATCCCACCCGAGGTGGTCGCCACGATCGATGCTCGCAAGGGGTCGGTGCGCGTCGATCAAGGAAACTTTGGTACCGCGGCGACGATCGACTACACGCTCGGGGTTCCGGTGGAACAGCGTGGCTTTCGAGCGTCGTACGAAGCGGGTACGACGAATCGACATCGCGGCACGCTCGTCCTTGCGCCGAGGCGGTTGCCGGAATCGAGCTTTCTCGTCGCGGACGTCCTCTACGATGCCGGCTACGGTGAAAATCGCAAGATCGTGCGCGCGGGGGGTCTCGGCCAGTTGCGCCTGTGGTCGCGTGGAGGGGCCCATATCGATGGGTTCGCCGGTGTTTACGCGGCGCGGTTCGGGTTGCCGGGTACGGTGCGGCTCGATGACTGGAAGGCCGGGCGGATCGGCTTCGCGGACGCGTACATCGACAATACCTCCGGCGAATCCCAGCGGGTGTTGCTCGGGCTCAGGGCTGGGATCGAGCGGTCGAACACCCGAATCGACGTCACCGCGTATGGCCTCGGTCGGCGGCTGATGCTCGACGAAAACTACACGGGCTTCCAGTTCGACCCGGTTTACGGTGATCGTCATCTTCAGCGCCAGGATGCGGCAAGTCTGGGTGTGCGAGGGCATCTCCGTCAGTCGCTCCATCCTCAGGTGGACCTCCTCGTGCATGCGAGTTGGCAGGGCGATCTCATCGAACAATCCCAAGATCCCCTGGACGAACAGGCCCGCCCGACCCCGCCGCCGATCGATCCCGCGGAGCGTGGCGCCGATCTCTATCGCGACCTGTCGATCCACCAAAATGCCTGGGGTCTTGCGGCCGGCCTTCGGACGACCCCGGTTCGATGGCTGCTGCTGGAAGGGGGCGTCCGGTTGGACGTTTTTCACGATGCCGTCGACGATCGCACCCAGTCGTTGCCCGTACAGCGCGGAACCTTTTGGGCCATCTCTCCTCGCTTGGCGATGCAGGCTCGCGCAGGTCGCAAGGTTCAGCTCTTCGCCGCGTATGGCCGTGGCCTTCGCTCGCCCGAGGCTCGATCGCTCACGAGTCGAGGTCCGCAGGAAAACGAGAATGCCGATGACTTCAAGGGGACGCCGAGCATGTCGCTCAGCGACAACGTCGAGATTGGCGCTCGCGTCCAGCCCGATGGGATCTTCGACATCGGTGCTTCCTTGTTCGGGATTTGGATCGCACGCGAAAGTTTGTTCGACCACGCGTCCGGCGTGAATATCGAGCAAGGGCCGACACGCCGCCTCGGCATCGAGGCCGACGTGCAAGTCCACGCCGCATCATGGCTCGACCTCGGCTTCGATTTCACTGCCGTCCACGGCCGCTTTCGCACGACGGGCGATCCGATTCCCGGAGCCCCGCCACTCCTCGTATCGACATTTGGAACGCTCCAGCACCCGATCGGCATTCATGCCGGATGGCGATGGTGGTTGCTGGGACCGCGTCCACTCGCGTATGGCGCCCGCGCGGGTATCGTGACGGTGCTCGACCTCGCGGTCGGCTATCGCTACAAGTGGTTTGGCATCGACGTCAACGTGGACAATGTCCTCGGCCTCAAATGGCGCGAGGGTGAGTACAGCTTTCCATCACAATGGGATCGTTCGAGGCCACGCAGTGGACTCGGGACGCTCCATTACATCGCCGGATATCCGATCGGTGGTCGATTCACGCTCTCGGCGACGTTTTGAGGCGACGAGCGTCATCGACCCGAAACGGACCCATTCACGAATCTCATGATACTTCGCGAGGCCGACTGCACGAAGGTCTCGGAGCGTTGGGTCGGCGCTTGTTCCAGGTCCGATCTAGACCGCTCGAGACCACGGCCCTCGCCGCGCCGCGATGCTGGATATCACCGATCGTCCAAGAATCCGTGGACCTGCTCGGCGAGGTCGGTACGCAGGCCGGGGTGGGTACGCAGGCCGGGGCTACCCTCGCGCAAACATTTGCCCGTCAGCCTTTCGCGGCCCGGCCCACCGTGGGGTAGCGGTGCTTGCCATAGCAGTTCCCGGGTTTGCAAATCCGCGCAGCAATCGGTCGGTTGCTTTAGACTCCCGCGCGTGTCGTGGACGGAGCGACGCTACGATGGCCGGGTCATCCCGCGGAAGCGGCCGTGGAGCAACGGAAGGACGTGGTGAGTCGGCCAGTCCATCGTTGGCTCGTCTGCGGTCTGGTCATGGTGGTGTTTGCGGGATGCGGCAAAAACAACGCATCGTCGCAACCCCCCGGTCCGGTCGTCCGCAAAGTCGAACTCGAGGGGGTCCACCGCTTCGACCCGGCGACCTTCCAGGCTCATCTCAATCTGAGGCCGACGGGGCCCTTCGCGTTTCGCAGCAAGAACTACTACATCCCTGGACTCGAAGCCGTGGATCGTAATCGGATCATCGCGCTGTACGGGGCCTATGGGTACTTCGACGCGAAGGTTCGCGCCTTGGACGTCCAAGTGACGAACCCGAACGCCCCTTTGCGGCGGCAACGGGCGCATGTCCACATCGAGGTCGAAGAGGGCGCGTCGACGAAGCTCCGTCGCGTCGAGTTCGAGTGGTCCGGGGACTCCGATCCAGCATTGTCGCGGGATGCCATTGCCGCGATGTCGAAGCTCGAGCCGGGGGCGATGTTTTCAATCGCCGATCTCGAAGCTTCGCGCGACGCGATGCAAGGTGGACTACGCGATTTCGGGTATGCCAAGGCGATCGTCGTCGAAGAGGCGTGGGTCGATCCGAAGAGTCGACAGGCCATTGTGCGCTTTCGGTTGACACCGGGACCCAAGGTGAGGATCGGGAGGATAGATCTTTCGGGGTTGGAGCATGTCCCCAAAGACCTGGTCGCCCGAGAGATCGACTTCGCAGCAGGTCAGACGTATTCCCGTAAACTCATCGCACAGATCGAGAGTGCAGTCTATGGAATGAACGTATTTTCTTCCGTCAGTGCGACGGAAGAAGACGTGCTCGCAGATCGCACGCTGGTCGTACAGGTCACGGTCACGGAGATCAAGATGCAGAGCCTCAAAGTCGGTGTCGGCTTCGGGATCGATCCTGCACGAACCGAACAGCGCGCAAGCCTCCTCTATCGCCACGAAAATCTGTTCCATCGGTTGACGCTCTTGTCGTTGCGGTTGAAGGTGGGTTACGCGGAGTTGCCCCATTTGTTTCGTCCCGTCGAGCACGGTCCCATTGGCGAATTCGAAGTGACGCTGCGCAAAAAGGGTCTCCTCGAGAAGAACCTCGTGTGGGAAGAGCGGCCGACCTTGGAGCTTGGCATCTGGCCAGGATATCAATTCTACAGCGTCCGCAATCGGCTGGGCGTGTCGCGGTTTTTCACCCGATTCTTCGAGCTCGGCCTCAGCTACAACAACCGATTCGTCGACTTCTTCAATGTGTCGGAGGACCTGGACGAGAATGCGACGATCCTCGGAGCCGACTATCGCGATCCGTACATCGTGAGCTTTGTCGAATCGATCGCGACCATTCATTTGACGGATGATATTCTCGAGCCCCGCAATGGTGCGCGGCTCAGTGTGAAGTACATCATCGCGTCGACGTATTTGGGCGGCCAGTATGACTTCAATGGCTTCGAGCCCGAGCTGCGGGCGTATTGGGAGCCGCACGATCGCATCTCGTTTGCCTGGCGAACTCGCATTGGGTTGATCCTTCCTTACGGTGTGAATCCTGGGGCTCCCATCGACTTGAAGTTCTATCTCGGAGGTTCGAACGATGTCCGAGGTTGGCCGCTGCGCCACATTGCGCCGCGGCTGGAATGTACCGAAGACCCGGATTGTGACGTCGTTCCGATCGGCGGGCAGACGCTGATCAATGCGAACGCGGAAGTCCGACTGCGGGCGGTGGCCGAGCTATGGTTCGCGGCATTCTTCGATATCGGGGACGTGCAAGCTGGGGTTGCCCGGTTCGACCCTCGGGGTTTCATGTACACGACCGGCGGCGGCCTACGGTATCGTTCCCCGATCGGGACGTTACGAGTGGACGTGGGAGGACAGCTCAATTCGGATGGGCGCTTTCCTGAACCGAGGCGGTGGGCGTTGCACATCGGGTTAGGAGAAGCCTTTTGACCGACGGGTCCTTGACCCCGAGCTTGCGTCGGCGTCGTCGGAGACGACGAATCCGAAAGTGGGTCGTGCGGAGCTTGGCGACGTTGCTGTTCGTCGTCGTTGGTTTCATCGCCGCGCTGCTCTATGTACCCGCGGCCGCTCGCTTCACGGCGCAACGCGGTCTTGCGATGTATGCGCGAACGGTCGCCGGTACGATTTCGATCGCGCGGATCGAGGGAGCCTTGGGCGGAAACTTCGAGCTCCACGGGATCGCGGTCAGCGATCGTCGCGGGCGACCCCTCGTCGCTGTGTCGCGGGTGCGTCTGGGGATCGACGTGCCGAAGGCACTTAGGGGATCGATCGACCTCGGGACGCTCGAGGTGGAAGGTCTGCGGGTATGGCTGCCAGTGGACGATCTCGGCGGATGGGTCGATCTTTCTCCACCTCCAAGCGATGCCCCAATCGAAGATTTGCCGCCGACGGGAGAGCTGGGACCGAATCTACCCGTCCCGATCGAAGCCGAGTTGCAGGTGCGAGACGTCGAGATCTACGAGGGATCCGATCCGACGAGTCGTCGCAAGTTGGCGGTTGCTCATCACCTCGGGTTGCGACTCCGTGGTGTGGGTCGCCGGGCAAGTACATCGGTGGTGTTTTCCGGCGAGCTGCCCGATGCGGATCTGAGCATCGAGCGGCTCGAGGTGTCCGCGGACTGGGACGAACCGAAGCTGGGGGTGCCGTCGTTACTCATCGATACCAACTGGGGGGCGCTACGCTCGGGCACGGCTGGCTTCGATTTCGAGCGCAATGAGGGCACGTTGGCACCATTGACGGCCTCACTCACGCCGGAGCGTGTGAAGCAGTTCGCCGACATCGATATCGAGGGGCCTACCGTGTTGACCTTGCTCGGGCACGGCGGGCTCGAGCATGCCCATCTCGCGTTGTCGCTCCTCGTGCCGGGGGTGGGGGTGGTCGCACTCATGGCCACGGGCACCACCCGAAATCTCGAGCTCGACCTGCAGCTCCCGGGCGTCACGATGACGGTCCATGGCGGCCTGGACGAAGGGGGGTCGTACCGAGCGGATGTGGAGGTCGACGCTCCGTCGTTGACGAGAGTGGCCGAGGTCGCAAAGGCCTTCGTCGATCTCCCGCCGGTGCGTGGTGATGCCGATGTGAAGCTGCGTTGCGACGGCGTCTTGGCGCCCTTCACCTCGCATTGCCGAATCGCGGCGGGCATCACGAGCGGGTCCCCGGTGGAGCAACTCGAGCTCGACGTCGATGTCGAGCTCGGCGATCGGATCGTCGTCGATGCGCACACCCTGCGGGCGCGAGCCCAGGGCGCGACGGTCGAGCTCCTCGGGGACCAAGCCCATGTCGAAGTCGAAGGGGCATCCATCGCGGCGCGAGATGTGAATTTGCGCGTGACCACCGGGACGGGGACGGGCTTGGTCCACGCCGAAGGTCGATGGGGAGGACATGATGCCCACGACTTGCATGCGAGGGTGAGCCGACTGGATCTCTCCGCGATCGAGGCTTTCGTTCCAGGTCTTGGATTGGCCGGCCGACTCGATGCCGCGCTCGGTCTACGGGGCACACTCGGGCGACCGAGCATCGACGTCTCGGTGGCAGGGACGTCGCTTGCCTTTCGAGGGCACACGCTCGGCGACGTGCAAGTGACGGCAGGCTATGCCGAAGGACGTTCATCCGCGCGGCTGAAGGTCCGCGGGGGGGCCGTCCAGACGGTCGACCTCGAAGCAGATTTACCTGTGCGGCTGGCTCTCGATACCCCGACTCCCTGGGCGCTGCTCGAACACGGCCGCCCTCGCCTCGAGCTCGCAGTGACCGGCGCCAACCTGCAAGAACTCGCCACCTGGTCGACGCCTGTCGCACCCATCGAAGGCGTCGTCGATGTTGCCCTCCACGTTGCCGGTCGATGGCAACGGCCACGGCTGGACCTCGAGGTGCGTGCCACCGACCTCGCGTTCGATGGCAAAGAGCTCGGCGATCTCACGACCGAGATCGGCTTTGCGGACGACGAAGTGTCGGCTCGCCTCGACCTTCAGCATCCGTATATACGGGGGTTGGCGTTGACGAGCCGGATTCCGATCGGGCTCGATTTGTTCAAGGGTCGAGCTTCGTGGCAGCAAGACGCGGAACACGTCCTCAATCTCAACGTGCGCGAGTTCGATGTGTCTTGGATCCGCGTTTGGGTTCCCGCACTTGCCGTTCGCGGCACGTTGGGACTCGATCTCGACGTCCGAGGCAATGCTCTGGAACCGGAGATCCGCACCTGGCTCGACGTGAACGAAGCCGCATTCGAAGAGCGAGAGCTTGGTCACGTGGCCATGCAACTCGATTATCTACCGGGACTGGCCTTGTTGCTCGCCAACGGATCCGGCCCCGCGTTCGATGGGCTAGCAGTCAGGGCTTCGGTTCCACTGACGCTGAAGCCGATAGCAGGAAACGTGCAATGGCACCACGATCGACACCACGAGCTCGAGCTCGCCGTTCACGAACTCTCGGTCCGCGATGCCTTGACGTGGGCTAGCGCACCGATCGATGCGGAGGGACTCGGTCGCGTGGTGTTGAGTGTGGCGGGGCTCCCTAACGATCTCGACGTTCGCACCGAGGTGGATGTCGCCACGATCCGCTATGACGGTCACTCCGTTGGCGACCTTCAACTGCGGGCACGCTACCAAGCGGCGCAAGCCGAGGCCGCGTTGGTGCTCGTGAACGACTCGCAGCACTCCATTCGCCTCGATGCCCGGGCTCCGATCGGCGTCGATCTCGTAGCCGGGACATTTGCATGGCGAGACGACGAAGCCCATCATCTCGAGCTACTCGTCCCCAAACTCGATCGGGAGTTGCTCGACGATTTCGTGGAGTTGCCCGACGACTTGGGTGTGGATCTCGGCGTGCAGGTGCGGGCCGACGGATCGATCGGCGATTTCCGAGCTCAGACGATCGTCGAAGGGGAAGTCGGCCCAACGTATCATCCGCCGTTTCGCATCGACCTGCGTCTCGACGCGAATCAGATCGCTCAGCATCTCGACCTCCGCGTCGCCCAAGGGCCGTTCGACGTCCTGGCGATCACGGCCGAGACTGGCTTGCAGACCGAGACACTGCGGAATCCCGAGGTCGATCTTTTTGCAACGCCGATTCGTATTCGCGCCAACGCCAACGGTACCGATCTTTCCATTCTCAAGGGCCTCGGGGAAGGGTTGATCTCCGAGCCCAAGGGCAAACTCGACCTCGCGATTCGGGTCGATGGAACGCTTGCCGATCGGGTCCTCGCGGGGAAACTCGCCCTACGCGAAGGTGCAGTCACAGTGGTGCCGATGCGTCAGCGATTCGATCAGGTCGAGCTGAAGGCCGAACTCGATGCCGCACGCGTCGAGCTCGATTCGTTGTCGCTGCGTAGTGGCGAAGGCCGGGTCGTGGCTCGAGGCGCCGTCGACTTCGGCAAGCTTGCCGATATCGATGCTCACGCTGAAATCGACATTGCGAAGCTGCCGATTCGACAACCTGGCCTGCCTCGGATGCAGGTCGATGCCAAGATCGCGGCCAAGGCTCAAACCAACGGAGACCAGGCGAAGGTCGGCGTCACCTTGCATGACGGCAAGGTCAACGTCGCGCTCGGGAATGTCGCGGCTCCCCGGCCGATCCCGCAAAGCGATCGTGTCCACGTCGTCGATCTTCCACCCGGCGCGACGAGGATTCCTCGGGCCTCGAACGCGGCATCCGAGATCGTGGCACCCCCGCCTCCGTCGGGACGTTTTTCAGCTGAGCTTGTACTCGCGGATCCCGTGCGGATCGTCGGTCCGTCGGTCGACATGACCTGGGGCGGCGCGGTGTCGACGCTGGTTCGCAATGGTACGGTCAATGTCGACGGTAGTCTCGAGGCTGGCCGCGGCGGCTTCGACCTGCTCGGGAATCGTTTCGAGTTGGCTTCGGGGAAAGTCACGTTACCGAAGACCGGGGAGCTCGTCCCCTACCTCGACATCCTGGCGACCACCGAAGTCGATGCAGTGGCGATCACCGCGACGATTCGGGGCCGCGCGACGGGACCAACGCTTCGGTTGACCTCGCAACCGCCCTTTCCCGAGTCGGAAATTTTCAAGATGCTCGTGACCGGATCATCGGACACGCAATCCGCCGATCCCGAGGAGGTCCAAGCGCAAGCGGCCTCGGTGCTCACCGCGTTCGTCAACCCTGCGCTGCAGCGGGAGATCGGGCAGGCATTGTACGTAGACAAGATCGGCGCGAGTTTTGGTGACTCCCCGGACCAACCGATTCTCTCGGTCGGAAAGAACATCACCAAGAAGGTTTATGCGGAAACGCAATACCACCACAATGCGCCCGACAACAAGAACCGTGCGCAGCTGTCGGTCGAATACGAGTTTACTCCGCGTTGGTCGCTCGAAACGTTTTACGGCGATCGCCAAGTCGGAGGGGCGGATGTGTTTTGGCGCTGGTTCTTCCACCGGCTGCGGCGAGCACCAGACCCTTGAACCGACTCAAGCTCGTTCGGGGATTCGCATGGTAAAGGCCACGCTTCCCTCCTCGTTCTGGTCGAGCCAAAGGATGCCGCTGTGAAGGCGCGCAATTTCAGCGGCCAGGGTCAGACCAATTCCGAGTCCAGGTCCAAGCGGCAGCTCGACTCGACCAAATAGGTTCGCGGCAATGTGTGAATCGAGCGCGGGCCCATCATTCTCGATCCGCAAAAATAGTTCATTTGGGGTGCTCTGCGCTTCGATGGTGACTGCGTGCCTCGCGAACCGCACGGCATTGTCGAGCAGCTCTCGGAGGCATTGCCGAAGCTGGTCGGGATCTGCGTAGACCACGCGGCGAGGATCGACCCTGACGGTGAGGGTGACTTTGCGGTGGGAGCGGACGCTCGCGACGTCCTGCTCCGCTGCGGCCATGACTTCGGCGAGTCGGGTCGGCTGTTTGCGGAGTTCGATGTGTTGCTGAAGTTGCGCCAAGAGGGTCAACCGATCCGCGATCTTCGCGATCTGGACGAGTGCCCGATTGGCCATGCTCAACAGGCGCTGGCCATCCTCCGGGTCCTGGCCCGCCTCCAGGGTTTGCAAAACCCCTTGGACGACCCCGAGCGGAGAACGGAGTTCGTGCGCAATCCGACCACTGAGGCTATTGGGGAGGGTCAGGGACGAAGCCTGATACTCGTGGGCGATAGGGGCGGTCACTTGGCGATTCCGTACTTCTCGAGGCGGCGATAGAGGGTGCGGCGGTCGAGGCCGAGAACCTTGGCGGCGGCCGATTTGTTGCCGCTCGACGTGTGCAGAACTTTCGAAATGTAGCGGCGTTCGAGCTCCTCGAGCGTAGGCATCGCCTCGCCGTCGTCGGTGTCGACCACCAGCTGGTCGGATCGACGATGCTCGCGAATCTTTTCGGGTAAATCGGTGAGATTGATCCTGTCGGTCGGGCACAATGCCACGGCCCGCTCCATACAGTTCTCGAGTTCTCGTACGTTGCCCGGCCAATCGTAGGCCAGCAGGCGTTCCGCGGCCTTGGGATCCAGTGTGCGCACGGAGTTGCCAGATTGGTCGGCGAACCGCTCGATGAAGGCTTGGGCGAGGAGTAGCACATCGCGTCCTCGCATGCGTAGCGGGGGCACGTCGATCCGGACGACGTCGATTCGATAGAGGAGATCCTCTCTAAAGTGACCCGCTTCGACTTCGTACTCGAGGTCGCGATTGGTGGCCGTGATGAGCCGGGCATCGAACGGCATCTCCTTTGTTCCCCCGACGGGTCGTACGGTGCGTTGTTGCAACGCTCGCAACAGCTTCGGTTGGATTTCGAGCGGCAACTCGCTGATCTCATCGAGAAACAACGTCCCTTGATCGGCTTCCACGAATAGCCCCGTTCGCGTCACGTTGGCTCCGGTGAAAGCTCCTCGCACGTGCCCGAACAGCTCCGACTCGATGAGGTTGGCCGGAACCGCTGCACAGTTGAGGGCGACCATGGGCCCGGTCCGGCCGCGGCTGCGCTCGTGCACGGCGTGAGCGATGAGCTCCTTCCCGGTGCCGCTTTCTCCGGTAATGAGGACCGATGCACTCGTCTCGGCGACCCGGTTGATCAGGTCGCAAACCTTGAGCAAGGGCGGGCTCTTGCCAATCAGATTGCCAAAGCGCTGCGTGTCGGAAAGAGCGCGGCGAAGACGTTTGACCTCGCGATCGAGCTGACCTTGCCGAATGGCTCGGGTCACGGCCGGAGTCAGCAGGTTGATATCGATCGGCTTCGTGATGAAGTCGTAGGCACCGGCTCGTAACGCGGCCACTGCTGCGTCGACGCTCGCCTGACCTGTAACGACGAGGACGGGAAGATTGGGCCGCGACTCTTGGATGCGACGGCAGAGTTCGATCCCGTCCATCCCGTCCATGTGGATGTCGGTGAGCACGGCGTCGAAGTCTTCGACAGGGACGCGGGCAAATGCGCCCTTCGCGGTGGTCTCCGTGGCGACATCCAATCCTTCCTTTCTCAGGACGAATTGCAAAAACTCGCAGGCAGCTGCGTCGTCGTCAACGATGAGGAGATGACCGTCCATCAGGTGTGCTGTGTCGAGAATAACCGGATCGTGCCGGTGTGCCAGGATGCACAGTCGCGAAGTACGCGAACGAATGCACATTCTGTCGTGCCGGGATCACGCGACTCGCCCGCCGAGACATCTTTGGCAGTCGACTTCCCTCGATCTCGAGCCATCCTGCAAGGTTTGCACGCACGCCTTCAATTCGTGTCGAGAAGGCGTTTCCTGGAAGCGGACGAGTCCCCACTCAAGGCGAAACGACATCGTTGCGCTTGACATTGTCAATAGCCCAGCACTCGTCGCCACCATACGCCGATTCCACCTTCGGCCGCGTCGCCAAAAAACGTGTTGAGGCTCCAGTGGGGAGGTTTGAACATGTACTCGAGCCGCAATTCGGCCGTGTTTTCGTCCGGCGGCGCGTTGTGGTGATATTGGCCTTCGAGGTAAATGTCGCGGGTGAGGCGTTTGCCGACGGTTGCGATCGGCTGCTCGATCGTTTCGCCGAATCCGAGTTCGACACGATCGATCCCCACGTTGTCGCGCAAGTATCGCTGCAACGCTGGATTCTGAAACGCTGCCAAGATCCCCGCGGCTTTGGAACTGAAATCGGCATCGTCGGCTTCGGACGCATCTGCGTGACCGGTGACGAGCAGCGAAAAAATGTCGGTCTCGGGCATCGCGGGTCGCGAGCTGAGCTCGAGAAGTGGGCGGCTCGCTCGACCTCGAACCGACATCGTGACCGTGGCCTCCGGGGTTTCGGTCACCGCGGAGAGTTCGATGTAGGGGTCGAGTTCGCCTTCGGGGGGAAGACGGATCACGCCGCGCGAGATGTCGAATTGGTTGCCGAGTAGCCCCACTCGTCCCCGTCGGGTTTCAAACTCGCCCTTGGCACGGACCTGACCGCCGGCGGGATTTTGGAGTTCGACCCGCCCTGTCCAATCCATATCTGCTTGGTCGCCGCGGACTCGCAATGGATTCGCCAATGCCAAAGACACGTTCATGTTGCCGGGCAGCCATGGCTCGCGCTCCGAAGCCGCTCGTTGCGTTGCGGCTTGCCGCCCTTTGGCGTCGACATAGAAAACGCCGTCGTCATTTGGAATGGGCAAAGGCGCGTCGGAGCCCGCGAGCTCGAGGACGTCCAAGAAGCAGTCGCGCACCTCCACGTCGATCTTGGTCGCGGAGCCCGTGGCGTCCAGCTCGGTGTGGATCTTGCTGTCGAGCCGCATGGTCGGGAGACCCGGTCGGACGATGGGTAGTTTGTTCGTCGCGAGATTGAGCTCACCTTTCGTATCACCGCTCGCGAGCACCATCGACGCGTCCCCGGATAATTTGCCTTGACCACTGCGCGCACTGAATTTGGAAATCTCGAGCGTCGAACCATCGAGTTTGCCGATCACGTTGACATGGGTGAATCGCTGACCCATCGGTACGACCGTGATGGCTGCGTCGTCCAAGCGCAGCGTTCCGCGCAGTCGCGCATCGGCCAGGGTCCCCGAAGCGGTTGCTTGCATCCGCAGCGCACCCCGCGGTTCGTGCATCGCGAGTGGCATGACGGGCGCGAGGGTGGCGAGCTGGAAGTCGTTGGCTTGCAGACGGGCTTCGATAGGGGACGCGCCGACGGTTCCTCGACCTTCGATGACTTGGACGAGATCAACCTTGGTTTCGGCATTGAACTCGAACCCGTTCTGGCCCTTCTTGCCGAGGTTGACACTCGCCCGTTGACCGTCGTGATCCATGTCGAACACCAGCGCCACAAAGGTTCCCGGACGCCCTTCGGAGCCGAGGTTGCCCTCGACCTCCGCATGGCCATGCAGATCCGTGAGCGGACCCGAAGCGAGGACCTGCGCATTGGCTTCGAAGGAGAGATTGGCCGGAAGTTCGACGAATGCGGCCACGGTATTGCGATCGAGGGCCTGCACATGAGTGGACAGATAGTGGGAGCCGTTGCGGTTCCACGTGAACTCGCGCCTCGACAGATCGACGTGCACGGGGATCGTGGCACTCGCATCGATGGTTCGCGGGCCATTGTGCTGTGTTAGGGTCGCGGTCAGCCGATCGCCTCGATAGAGCGCGGTGGCCGTGACATCGCCGAGCGGTTGCTGGTCTGCCGCAAGATCCTCGATGCGAAGGATCGCGCTCATTTGCGGTCGACGGAGGCTCCCCAGGAATTCGACATCCCCGGTGCCGCGACCGGTCAGTGGAGGTATCGGTGCAATTCCATCGAGCAACCCGAGCGCCAAACCGTGGAGTTCGACTTTTCCATGCAGCTTCGCGTCGGGTCGGATCGTGGGTACCTGGATTCCTCCGATGGCATCGAACTGCAATGGAAGATCGACCTCCGCTCGGGCGACGCGCGCATTCGGTCCGTCCATCGCCAATCGTGCAGCGAGAACGTGCTCCGGGGTCAACTCGGCATCGAGGTACACCGTTCCGACCTCTTCGTCTCGATAGGTGAGGTCCTCGGCGAACAACGTCACGGATCCATCGGGCCCCGACGGGTCGAGGGTGGCCATGATGTCGCCGCTCACGACTCCACTCATCTGCGGGGCCGTGGCCATCAACCGTTCGAGCTCGTGCAGGCGCAGGTCTTCGATCTCGACCTCCGCGCGATGCGTTCCCCCTGCCGCCAGTTCGAAGCGATGCGAGACGAACGGCGACTCGGCCAACTGGACGACCGCGTGGGCCTGGGCTGCTCGAACGAAGCCCGAGCGGACCTGCACCGTCGCGTTCACGATATTGCGTTCGTGCTCGGCATGAACTCGCACGTCGCCCGCGTCATGCCCATCGATGTTCAAATTTTGAACGGCCACATCCGCGGCGAGTCGAGGTCGTCGCATGGACCCGCCCACGAGCAGCGTCGCGTTGGCTCGACCACTGAGCTCGCGGGGCACCCACGCGTTGAGGTCGTCGAGGTCGAAACGTTCGCTTTCCACGGTCGCTTGGAATGCGGCCCGTTCGCGGAAACGAAACACCCGCCGCGAGAGGTCGACGATGACTGGCAGGTCGACGAACGCCGAAACCTCACTCCGTTCATGAGCGACGCTCACGCGGCCGACAACGCGTGCTCCGTCCAGGAGCTCGATCTTGGCGTTCACGTTGCCCACCGGTCGGCCGCGGAACCTGAGTTTGTCGGCGCGGAGCCGGGTGGTCACGAGCGGACGCTCCGCCAACCCTGTCGCGTCGAGGGTTCCGCTCACGCGACCGAGGAGCAGCTTGGGTTCGATGAGCTTCGATATGCGGCTGAGGTTGATCCGACTCCATCGAAGACCAAAATCCGAGGGGCCCTGCCATCCGACGCGGCCTTGGGCGATCACGACTCCCCCGGCGAGAGCGACCCGGAGATGAGTAAGATCGATCCCGCTCTTGGCAATGCGGATGGACGCGGGCGCCAACAACTGGATCGATTGGTCCTCGATCGAGCTTTCGAGGTGATCGAGACCAATGCGAATCGCGTCGTCGGCACGGGCAACCTCGGCCCGGATTTGGACGTAGTCGCGTTCACGAGCCGCATCGGCGCTCACCCAACACGTCACCGTCCGACCGAGGCTACAGCGTGCGTCCGCTCGACCCGTCCCCTCGACGACGGGAATGTTCCGCGGCAGCAACCGCCCCAAGGTCTGCGAGAGCGACTTGGCAGAATCGACCACGGCCTGGATGTCGACCACCCCTGGCTCACGATCACTCACGCGCATCTCGGCCTGCGCACGGGCTCCAGGTGCATGTAGAACGGCGTTGATCTCGGTGTCGTCCACCTCGACGAACGTGATGAGTTCAGACGCTTGCGCGACGGCGTGGATCCTGCGGTGATCCGGACCGACCGTACCGCTCACGGTCGCGTGGATCGGCGCGCGAAACCAAGTATCGAGAGGGTCGACCCAAACCGACCCATTCAGGCTCACGTCCGGGGTCAATCCAATCGCAGCGACGATATCCGCACGACCTGCGCCGGGCATTCCAGCTCGGGCCCAGATCGTCGCACTCGCAGCATTGCCCGATCCTCCGACGTGGATCCGCGTCGGCGCGACGGCTGCGTTCGCGAGCCCCCACGCCACCACATCGATAGTTGCGCGATAGCGTTGTTGCAACGTATCCAGGTCGCCGGCCACGTCGAGCACGACACCTGCATTGCTTGCAAGCGCGAGGTGCTCGACCACGAGGGTGGGCGAATCCCATGCGATGCGGGTCGAGAGTCCAGCCACGACGAGATCGGCCGGGACCACCCGGCCCCATGCTGCATGAACGTCCACGCTGGCCTTTCGTCCCTGGCCAAACAATGTCGCATCGAGCCCCGCGTGCCGAAGCACAGTCACGGTATTGTCGGCGCGATACTGGAGGAGGTCGAAGGACTCCACGTGGGTCTCCGCTCGGATCGTCAGACCGAGATCGGGTCCGGGGAGCTCGTCCGATGGATCGGTCTCCTCCGGCACCGTCGACTCGTTGCCCGAACCGAGGTCGGCCCAGGTCGAATCGGGGTACAAGTGAACGACGAGACCATCGATCCATAGCTGCTCCAGGTCCAAGGCGCGTCCGAGGATCGCGAGCAACCGCAAGCGTAGGCATACGTCGTGGGCGGCGGCGAGGTGTCGACGCTCGGCGTCCAGGAGCCGAAGCCCTTGCAAACACACTTCATCCGTCGCGCGTCCTCGCACGGTGTCGAACTCGATGCGACCGGGGATCGAGCGGTTGTAAAACTCGAGACCGTTGCGAAGCGCGAAACGGGTCCCGACCTGGGTTCCCAATGTGAGCCACAGCGCAACTCCGAGTAAACCCACGAGTCCGGCGACGACCCATAAGATCACGGCGATCACTCGACCCGAGCGAACGCGTTGGCCCTGACGCCGACGGGTCAAAAGGCTTCTCCAAGCCCGAAATGCAACGCGTAGCGGGGTTGCGAAGCGTACTGCGCGGGATTGTTGAGTCGCACGCCGAAGTCGAGTCTGAAGGTCCCGATCGGGCTCTCGTACCGCAAACCCGGGCCAGCGGAATAGTTCCATTCGCGGGGTCGAAACTCGGCCAACCCCGGCTGGACGTCACCCATGTCGACGAAACCCACGCCCCAGAGGTCTTGCCATAATCGCACGCGGGTTTCGAAGTTCCCGAGCACGGATGTATTTCCACCGATCGGGACCTCTGAGCATTCGGATTCGGGGCACGACGTGAGCGTGGGCGACAGCCTTCGCATCCCCCAACCACGGATGGTATTCGAACCTCCGAGGTAGAGTTTTCGGTCGAACGGAGCGCCAGGTTCGTCGCCAAAGGGAACGATGAATCCAACCTGCGCACGTATGCCGAATTCGAGGCGTTTGCGAAGCGGCGTGAAATAGCCGCGGACCTCTGGGATGATCGTTTGATAATCGAACTGACCTCCGAAGATGCCTCCGGCGAGCTCGTATCGCGTCTCGAAGACCACACCGTTCTTGGGATCGAGGATGTCATCGGTGAATCGCAGGATCGGCTTCAACTCGATATAGCTGAGCAAGTACGGATCCCGGAAATCGAGGCCGAGCATCGTTCGATTGCCTTCGAGCGTGGGCGAGAGGTTGAAAAAGTCGACGAACGTCAGATTGTGGGACAGTCCAATCTCGACGAATTTCGAGAAGAACCGCGAAACTCCGACGCGGTTGGTGGGCGAATAGAACTGGTAACCTTGTTGAATCCCGAGTTCGAACGTCGGTTCCAACGTCCACACCAGATGCTTCTCGAGCAGCCCTTTCTTACGTATCGTGGGTTCGAATTTGATGATCGGGCCGTGCTCGTCGGGCCGATAAATAGCCGGTAGTTCCGCGTAGCCGACTTCTAGCCGAAGTTCCAGGGACGTCAATGTCCCACCGAGATTCTCATGTCGGTAACGAACGCTCCCGTATTGTTCCCAACGGTTCGGCTCGAACCCCAACGTCACGCCGAGCTGGACGGATTGCGGACGACCTTCGCGGACTCGAAGCGTGAGATCGACCCATTCTCCACGCGGGGCTTCGGCCAGCGTCGAAACGACCGAGCTGAACACGTTCGTCGCGTACACGGCGGATTCGATGCGTTCGATACGGTCAGGAGAATATGGTTTGCCCAACTCGTCTTCGAACTCCACGCGAACCGGGCGTTCTGGGACCTTGTCCAACCCCACGATCTCCACTTTTCCGATCTTCACCCACGGCCCGGGAATGATCTCGAAGACCACTTGCGCCGTACGGGCGACGCGATCGACCCGCGCCTGTGCTCGAACGCTCGCGAATGCATAGCCGCGGGCGCGCAGCGACTCTTTCATGGTGGCTTCGGAATTGTGCATTTCCTCCGTGTCGAATGGTGCCCCGATCTCGAGATTGCAGTGCGTCTGGACCTTTTCGCGTGTGGCCCTCCGTTGAGAGGGTCCGCTCGGCGGACCCTCGGGCCACTCGAACGCGATGCGGGTGGTTTTCGTCGGTGCATTCTCGTCCACGACAAAGGTAACGTCGGCAACGTCGGCGAGGCGATCGCGGTCGTGACTTAGAATCTTCTGCTCGACGACGGTGGCGTCGTAGTGTCCTTTCGCTGCATACAGATCTTCGATTCGTTTCGCATCGACCGGGACGAATCCTTCGTTCAGATATTGGCGATCGGGCAGCGGAAACCATCGCGTTTCGCGAACGTTCAAATACGGCTCGATCTGTTTGTCGGACAAGGTCTCATTGCCTTCGATCTCGACCTCGCGAACGCGATACTTCGCGCCTTGAATCTCTCTGGCGCGCTTTGCAGCACAAGCTTCCAAACCGATGAGCAACGAGAGAGCCATGAGGATCCGTGATATCCAGGCTCGCGGGAGAATCACGTCGTTGGGGTTCAATGGCATGTTGCGCGCCACGTGGAACGGTAATGATTTTAGGCTGTTAACCCCGAATGGGTGCGAGCGACCTCGCCCACTGAGCGATGACGCTCATTGGCCTTTGCGCGTGACGAACGGATTTCGATGGGCTACGAAACGGCGTCATGAAGACGGACTCAACCTATTTCATCATCGCCAGTTTTCTCCTCGTCGCGTCGTGCGAAACCGATCGGTCGGAGCGGAGTGGTGAGCGAGATTCCGTGGAACAGGCCGGAGATGCATTGAGACAGGCGGCGGAGGCTATCGATCACGAGGCTGGTCAAGCCGAAGCCAAAGTCAAAGCCGCGAGGGATGAGTTCGTCCAAGCGTCTCGACGGCGTTTGGACGAGATCGACAATGAGATGAAGCGTTTGCACGCACGGGCCAAGCAAGAGGGCAAAGAGTTCAAGTCCGATGCCGAGCAAGTGCGAAAAAATGCTGCGGCGCGCCTCGAAACCCTGGAACGGCGCTCCGATAAGGTTTGGGAGAACGCAAAAGGCGAGGTCCTCGACGGGCTGGAATCGCTCGAACGAACGGTTGCGCAGGCGCGTGAAAACTTGTCCGACACAGCCGAAGAACTAGAACAGAATCCGAAAATCTAGTGGTTTGCCCGGAATCTGGACAGGGCATCCCCTTCGAGGGACCTTTCGCAAAGGCCCCCTCGACATTTAGCCCTTCGGAATCTCTGGTTCGATGGGACGACCGCGAATGCTTGCCCTGGCTGAGGTGATCTCCGCGCCAAAGAGAAACACGAGGGCAGTGACGTGAAGCCAGAGCATGGTGATCACGATGGTCGCGGCCGCGGCCGAGACTGAGCTGGCGGCGACGTGGGTGAGATAACCGCTCATCAGCCGCGCCGCGACAGTGACGAGACCGGCGGCGACGGTGGCCCCGACGAAGCCATCGCTCCAAGTCACCTTGACATCAGGAAGAACTCGATAGCTCAACGTGAAGATGACCGACAGCAGGAAAAAGGAAACGAGAATTTGCGTCAATCGAACCATACCGGGGACGGGGCCCACCCAATGACTGGCCGCACCCATGGCCAGTCCGGCGATCGTATCGAGGACCACCGACCCAATGGTGATGCCTGCGAGGGCTGCGACGAGCACGAGCGAGAGAGCTCGTTTACGAACGAGGCGCGTGACGTGACGTCGGAGATTGTCGTAGGCCGCGTCGGGGACATCCCAAACACGATTGAGCGCCGTTTGGATGTGGAGAAACGCGCGTGAGCCCCCAAAGATCGCAATGACGAGGCTCCCCAGCGCCAGCCAGCCCGTATCCACTTCCACGGTCGTCGAATCCAACAATTGACGAACGGCATCGGAGCCTTGGGGGCCGAGGGCTGGCTCGGCCAACGCGAGGACGGCCGCGAGCGCTTGCTCAGGCCCAACGATCCATGTCAGTGCGAGGATCGTTGCGACGAGCAAGGGGCCAATCGACAAGAACACGAAATACGAGATCGCCGCGGCGAGAAGGGTCGCGTCGTCGCGAGCAAATCGGTTCCAGGCTTCGCGGAGCACTCGGATAGGCGTCATACGCAACACCGTCACTCGGCGGATTCCCTCTTCAGTGCTCGCCCTCACAATAGATCATGGCTCGAACCGGAGCAACGGCAGACACCCTGGATACCCAACTGAAGGTGTGAGCCACGGGAACACCCCTCCTCTCCATCGGGAGCGGGCGCCAGGACAGTACCTGGGTCGCTTCCTGCAGCTCAAACCCTTAGTTGGCGCCTCGACGGGGCAGCCTGCCGGTCCACTAACAGGTCCTAGTGGGCCCTTGCGGCATCGTGACCGTTCATGTCGTTCATCATGCCCTCTCCTCCGTCGCGCGGCGATGCGGTCGTCGTGGACGATGCGTCGGGAGACTCTGCCCAGGCGGAAAACTCCGCCAACAGGTGAGCGACGACCGTTCGTGCCGCAAACGCGGTCCCCATGCGCAGCATCGAATCGGGGAGGCCATGTCCAAGAACGAAGCCCACCCCCGCCGCGCCGGCAAGGGTGCTGGCGGGTTGGGCCTGGACGCGTTCCACGACCTTCTCACCGAGGAGAAGAAGGAGGTCGACCACGTCTGCGTTGCTGCTCATCGCCGGAATACCTTTCCGACGACGAAACCGGTGGCGAGTGCAATGCCGAGCGCCGGAAGCGGATTGGATCGCACCCACTTCCGCGCCTTATCGAGCTGTTCCTGCGCCGTCTCTTGCCACGCGGCGGCATTCTCCGAGTCATACGGACGCTCGACCTTTTCTTCGTATTGCTGATCTCTTGCTTCCATGGGTATTTCTCCTTCGATGCGTGAATCAATATTCGATGGCGGAACGGGGTTTTAGATCATGGCTCAATCGTGTCGCGGCCGCGTCGGCGAATCCCGAGCACGAAACCTACGACCACAGCGCCAGCCAACATGAGGTCTGCGTTGTCGGCCAGAAGTCGCCGAAAATCGATTTGCGCGCGAGCGCTGCGCTCGAGCCGTTTGAGCGCTCGACGAAGGTCTTGCTCACGGTCGGAAAGATGAGCTCGGAGCTCATCTTTGTCCGCCGTGACAGTGGGTATTCTCATGGTCGGCATCCGTGACTCATCGTCGTGCGGGTTGGACCATCTGCTTGCGGTCGGGGTTATCGATGGATGGATGGGCACGAGCTTCTTCGATTTCGACAGAACGGCGGGGTAAGCGTTTGCGTGCAGCACCGGCCAACCCGAGTCCGCCGGCCAAGGCTACGGTTGTCACCACTCCCAGTGCTGCGCCCACGGGAATCCACACCTTCAATAGAAACACGACCGCGACCGCGCCTGCGGTGAGAGCGACGGAACACGCCACAACAGCGACAGTACCGAAGGCGAGTACCGTCATGATTTGTTGCAAATCTTCTTTGAGCTGGAGTCGCATCAAATCGACGCCGTCGGTGATGATCTGCCGTGAGGCCACGATCACATCCGCCGTTGCCTCCGCAAGGGCGCCGCCCTGAGGCGACGCCGTGGAGGGTCTCCCGCGTTCCGCGGTAGCACTCGGTTCCGCGATCATGATGCCGATCGGTACGACGAGGAGCGAACCGCTTCGGCGAGCTCCGTCTGGTTCATCTCGGACCGGCCCTCGATATCGAGGTCTTTGGCTCGCTCGTACAATTCTTCGCGGGTCGCCGTGTCCACGTTGAACCCGTTCGACTTTCCCGGCGCCACGCGTTCGCGGATCCGAGTTGCGGTCTCGCCAATGTCACCGCGAAGCTGCTGCCCCGACTTTGGTGCCGTGAGAAGCGCAATGCAAGCTCCGACGAGCATTCCAGCTCCGAACACTCCGAGTGCCGGAAACAAGTAGTCGGCAGGCCCCATTCGCGATTGCAGACCCAGGGAGGAAAGGACGTCATCTCGAGTCATCATGAGTGTTCTCTCTTTCTTGGATTGCCCACCCCACCGAGGTAGGCCTCTTGTCTTTGGTGCTGTTGCAAGTTCGCGGTAGGGGTCCAAGCGCGATGATTTTGCACCCCGAGCGATCCCAGGCGACCGCCCGCGCGACGTGCATTCCGGGGACGGGCTCGGTGACATGCCAAGCCCGTGGGAGTGAAGTCGCAGCAAACGTAGCTGAGGTACGGTCACCCGGCCATGTCGCGGTCGTTCTTGCCGGGTGAGTCGGCGAGGCGTACCGAAAAGCTTGCTAAGCATGACGAATTCAACTGCAACACCTATGCCAGAGAATCCGAACCTGCCCGAGCATCCATTCATACCTGCCATCCGAGAACCCGATGAGTCCGGGGCGCGCAAGGGTGGGCGAGCTCGCTCAGTTGTGACGCACCCGCCTCGCTCACTCTGTGGGCGACCGAAATCCGTGACCAGATGGCCATTCCCGCCAGCTTGGAAATGCCCAATACAACTGCGCATTCCTCGGCAAGATAGAGAATCTCGAGCCGCATCTTTACGCATTCTCGTGAGGAGATGCGGGATACATCGAGCTTCGATGACGGCGGATGGCGCCAGCGGCTTTGCCCGTGCGCAAAATGCTTCGAGATCGCTCGTGTTTGTGGCTCCTCGCACTGACTTTGCAAGGATTCACGCAGGAGATCGAGCGCCATGCAATCCAATCGAATCGCCGCCAGTACCCTCTTCGCGCTCACGATCGTCGGTTGTCAGACCCCTGCGGACCGCACCGACACCGCAGCTGGGCAAATCGACGAGCGGGAGCCCATCGGATCCGTGTATCACGATTCACGAAACGACGCACGCGATGACAAGAAGATTGTTCGTACTCGGGAGCGGCGGGTCGACACGGACAAAAACGACAAACAGCAGTACGAACGGTTTGAAGCCTACAAGGACGAAACCAAGGATCAATTTGTTCGACGCGCGAGCAGTAGTCTTGCCAATGTGGAAGACGACCTACGCAAATTGACCCGTGAGGTCGACGCTCGGGACGAAGCCGAACAGGTCGCACACGCCATGGAGTCCGTCATGGAAGCCCATCGCGATATCGCGGAGGTCCAAGCGGGTGGGAAGACCTTCGACGACGGCAAGCTCGGCGTGACTGTGGCGATCAATCAAGCCCAACGGAACGTTTCCGACCTACGTCGACAACTGGGCGGCTGAATGCCACGTAAGGAAGCGAGGACGCCGGCCAACGCTGCCGCAGCGGCGTTCTCGCTTTCAGCGTCGACTAACTCGATGATGAGGTTCGGTGGTCACACGGCGGCGACTACGGTTTCAGATCATTCCTTGTCATCGGGGACTTCCTTCCCGTCGATGTCGTCACCTTTGGTCGAATCTTCGTTCCGTGACGTTTCGTCGGCTTGATCGGTGACTTCGGAAACCGTCAGGTCGTTCTCCACACTTTTCACACCATCGACGGCGAGGGCGACCATTCCGGCCTTCTCGATCGCTTCGCGGCTCTCGGTTTCGCCGGACAGACGAACGACTCCCTTGTTCGTGTCGACGTCGATATCGAACGCGCGCAAGCTGAGGTCGGCTGCAAGTTTTGCTTTCACCTTGGTCGTGATCCAACGGTCATCGTCACCATCGGCAATTTCGGGTTTGGCCTCGGTATTGACGACGAGGTGATTATGAACGCCTTCCACGCCGCGGGTATCGTAGGTGAGCCGTTCAGCTCGTTGTTTTTCACTCGCACTTTCAACGTTGCCCGTGAGGGTGACCTTTCGGTCCAGCGTATCGACGTCGATGCGGAACTTTTGAACTTCGGGATCCGCGGCGAGTTTGGCTGAGACCCTCCGTGTAAGCGTCTGGTCATCGACTCGTTCACCCGCCATGCGCGAGGACGCGCAACCGACGAACGTGGGTACGACAGGGATAGAAACGAGCATTGCAATGAGGAGATTGCGTTTCATAGATCCTCCAGCGCGGCGGTGTGCGAAGTTGATGCCAATCGCAATTTCCTTCGTCGAGCTCCGGGACTGGCGTCGATCGACTCGGTGCATTTTTCGCGCTTGTTCGGTTGCACGTCGAGGGTCGCGATTTGGTTGTCCACAAACTGCACGGGATGAGCGTGAACGCTCACGCGCCGCGTGCGGCTCGAGCGATATCGATTCCATTTCACCTCCACAATTCGCGAGACATTCCAACGGGCACGAACCTTGCTGATGGATCCCATGAAGCACGCCCGTCGCCTCCAACGACGGCTCGACGGAAAGTGAAGGTTTAATGCGAACCATCCTAGTCATCGCGCTCTTGGGCGCCGTGAGTTGTGACCGACCGGATGCGGACACACCCTCGAACGACGCCAAGTCGGCAGCAGCAGCACCGGACAATACCAAGGTCAATGAGCGGGATCGCGACGACGCGACCAAGACGCCCTTCGATCAGGCAGAAAACAAAGAGGACGTCCAAATCACCGCGCACATTCGTCAAGAAGTGATCGGGACCGACGGGTTGTCGAGCTCGGCGAGGAACGTGAAGATCATCACCGCGGATGGTGTCGTCACGCTTCGCGGTCCGGTCGATTCTGCATCGGAAAAAGTGTCCATCGCCGCGATCGCCAAGCGAACCGAGGGCGTGAAGAATGTCATCGACGAAATCGAGGTTGCGGCCAATTAGGCCGAACGGAGTCATATCATGGCAAAAACAGTTATTGGAATTCTCACGACCTACCAACAAGCCGAGGTCGCGGTTGCGACGCTTCGTACCGCGGGATTCGTCGATAACGACATCTCCGTGTTGTTTCCCGATAAAAAGGGCATGCGAGATTTCGCTCACGAACACAACACCAAAGCTCCCGAAGGAGCCATTGGGGGCGCGGGGGCAGGTGGAGCCATCGGCGGGACCTTGGGCCTCCTAGCAGGGATCGGCGCACTGGCCATTCCTGGGTTGGGAGCGTTCATCGCGGCGGGTCCGATCATGGCCGCCCTCGCTGGTGTCGCGGCAGGTTCCGCCGTTGGCGGAATTACCGGGGCGCTCATCGGTATGGGCATCCCGGAAATCGAAGCGAAACAGTACGAAGGAAAGATCAAGGATGGCAACATCCTGATGTCGGTCCATGTCGAGGACAATGACGAGAAACAACTTGCGCGAGATGTCCTTGCGAAGTGTGGTGCTGGCGACATCATGACGGCCGGGGAAGCGAGAGCCCCAGCCGCCGCACCTACAGGAACGCGGAACCGCTAGTTCAAGCTTTGAGTGAGGGGTCTTTCGGAAAGGCCCTCGCGGAGGCAACACAAGTTGCCTCCGCTTTTTTTTGGCTCGTTCGAAACCGAGGGAGTTTGCTCGTCGACCCACGTAGGCGACTTCCGTTGCCCACGTGGGTCGCGGACAAGCTAACCTCCGTCGCCGAGTTGGGGGATGGGGGCGGGCATTGGGCTTGCCACAGTCGCAGAGGGAATACCCCGGTTCGAACTGAGCGTTGGCTCGGGACTGTCGGTGGTGCTCAGCATCTTGTTCAACCGGTCATGCACTTCGGCGACGGCTTGCTCGGCGGCCTGGAGTCGCCGCTCGAGCAGTCCCGCTCGCGTCTCGGCGTCCGTGCGTCGCGCGGTCTCGGCTTGGAGCGCACGCGAGGCTTCGAGCTGCCGCGTCTTCGCCTCGGAGAGTTTGGTGGAGAGGGCCTCTTGTTCGTGCAGGAGCGCGTCCCCACGCTCGGCCTCGACCCTGAGCTTGTCCTGTTCCTCGTTCACGCGGGCGAGTTGCGTCGAGAGGTCGGCTTGCATCGCGGCCAGTCTCTGAGCGAGTTGATCGCGCGTAAGTCGACTATCGAGAAATTCTTCCTCGAGTGCCTGACGGCGATTTTTTTCCTCCTCCAAGCTCGCATGCATGGCCGCTGCCCGAGCTTGGGCTTGGCCTTTCTGAACACGTTCGCTCTCGGCCTCCATCCGTTGGAGATCGGCTTCGTGGGAAAGCATGAATGCCGTCGTTGCGAACAATGTCATGATCGCGATCGTGGTGGGCGCGAGCCAACGTACGAGTTCGATACGGCGCTTCCGACGTTCCTCTCGTCGAGTCAACAGGCTCAACTCCCGGCGAAATTCCTCGGCGGTGGGACGAACCTCGGGTGAGAGGTTGAGCCAACGATCGAACGCGGGTCGGAGATCGGAAAGATCGCTCCGTTTGGGTGCACGGGGTGCCATGCGGGCCCGCAACGCAACGAATGCATCGACCGCCCCGCCCGGGACTTCTTCCAAGGGCGAAGAATCGAGCGCCTGACGAAGTGTGAGGGCCAGCGAGAAGATATCGGACTTCGGTCCAATGGGCGGCGGATCGGGTAGTCCCGCGAATCGAGCCGCGACCTCGGGCGAAAGATAAGCGGGTGTTCCGGCCAATACGAGCTCCGCGTCTTTGACCGCCAACCCGAGGTCGAGTAAGACCGGCAATACGCGCTTTTGCTGAGTTTCGTCTTTAGCGTCTTTGGTATCCCAGCCGAAATATGAAGTTTGGGCGTCGCCTTTCGCACTTGCACGCCGGCTGGCCTCCGGGTCGAGGTCGGCGAGGAATACGTTTTCGGGTTTGATGTCCTGATGCCGCACTCCGGCGCGGTGCATCGTGGCGAGCGCTTCCGCGAGGGGTTCGAAGATTTCTCGCGCCTCTTTGCGACTGAGTGATCCACGACGCAGTCGGCGAGCCAACGTCTCGCCACGATAGAGTGGCATGACGAACCACAGATGACCGTCATGCCAGCCGTGATCTTTGAATTGTACGATCGAAGGGTGGAATACCGACGCGATGAGCTGAAGTTCGCGAAGTGCCGAACGAACGGCTTGGCTGTCCACCGCCGGCTGACGAAGGATTTTGAGCGAGACGATGTGATCGGTGACTTCGAGGTCTCGCACCCGATAGACGTCGGAGAAGGCCCCTCCGCCGAGCAACGACTGGATTTCGTAGCGCCCGTTCACCACGGCTCCGATCTCGAGCACCGGAGGGGCCGAAGCTCGACGTGGCGTGGGTGCCATGCGGGGGTCGAGCGCGAAGGACTGCAGCAAGCTTGAGGCGCGACTGTGGAGTGCCGTCGGCGGACCGAGCACGCGATCCGCAGTGGCGAGAGCCGAGAGGTAGCGGGTCTCGAGCTCCTGCGGCGTCAGTCGAAGGACGTGGGCAGCTTCCTCCTGGGACAGGCCCCGGGCGAAGCAGAGCTCGAGAATGTCGGCTTCTCCCTCCGACAACGTCTTGCGCAGGTTCACGAGCTTGCGAGCCAAGTCGTCATTGGGTGGCTTCCACCATTGGTTCGCGTCGGCACGGAGCCGCTTGCTCGGGGTATCCCGACCAAGCTCATGCAATACGCGATACAGCCGAGCACCGCGCCCGATCGCCTCCTGATGCCCACCCAGCCCCTGTGGGGCGTGACGCTGGGGGCCGACCCAGGTTTCGCATTGGCGTTCGACCTCGGCAAGTAACTCCGTGGCTCGTTCGACGCCGTGTCGAATCGTGCCGTATTGGAAAAGACCCGACCAATGATGATCGAGCGTGCGTGAGCCGAGCAGCTTGGACACTCGCTCGGAGCGTCCATCGTCACCGTCGGACGAAGTCTCGAGCGCCTCGAGCGTAGCTTCGAGCTCGGTCGCCTCGAGAGCGATGTCGAGCGAGCGTCGAAAGCCCCAAGAGCTCTTCAACGAATCCCGAAGGGGCGGCAATGCCGTGGACTCTGGGCCGTGCATGGACATGGGTTCTCGCAAGGTTGACTGGTACGAAATCTGTAAGGGGTGCAGACAGTGCGCCAACCGTCTTCTCGTTTCCATGTCGCCATGTCTCCAACCCTGCATCCCCGTCGATCCTTCGAACCGATATCCATCGACGGTGGCGCACCTTGTCGACGCCAGGGGCACCCCGTGAGTGGATCTCGGTGTGATCTTGGCAGCTTTGGTTCAATGCTCCCGGGCCCGCGACTCTGGGTGCTCGGGATACCCCTGCTGCTGCTGGGGCTGAGTCAGGGTTGCACCCGTGTGGCAGAATGCCCCAGTCCAAAACCCGTCGACGATGCAATGCAGGCCGACGAATGGAACCGAACTGCGGTCTATGCTCCGCGAGTCCAGGACGTTCGGGCCGCATCCGAGCCCGCGCACGAGGTTCCCGCGTCGTTTCAGGCGATCCAAGAGCGAGCCAAAGCTTTGGCCGCGAGTCCGGAGGCGGGTACGAAAGAAATGCAGCTTCCGCCTGCCCTCCGCGCGATCGACTACGACGATTACCGAAAGATTCGTTTTAGGCCCGAACGCAGTCTTTGGCGGGACGAGCCTGGACGGTTCGAGGTGCAATTTTTTCATGCGGGTTTTTATTACCGAGACATGGTCGCGGTGTCCGTCGTCGAAAACGGGGGCGCCAGATCCTTACCTTTTTCGACCGAATGGTTTTCCTACGATGGCGTACCCGTACCCCCGCCGAACGCCGGGCTCGGGTTCACCGGCCTGCGTCTACACGCTCCCCTGAATTCCGAGACGTACCGCGACGAAGTCATCGTGTTCCATGGCGCGAGCTATTTTCGTCCCGTCGCTCGGGGCAACGTCTATGGCCTGTCTGCGCGAGGGCTCGCGATCGATTTTGGTGAATCCCATCCCGAGGAATTTCCTCGCTTCAGCGAACTCTATTTGGTGCGGCCGGGCCCCGACGACGACTTCATGTGGATTTTGGCGCTGCTCGAGAGTCCGCGCGCGACGGGGGCGTACGCATTCCGCATCCAACCGGGTGATCCCACCGCCATCGAGGTCACAGCCGAGCTCTTCCTGCGCGAGCCGGGGAGCGTGCTTGGGCTCGCCCCGCTCACGAGCATGTACCTGTTCGGCGAAGACGAACCCAACCGCTTTGGGGACTTCCGCCCTGAAGTGCACGATTCGGACGGGCTTGCGGTTCATGGCAAGGATGGTGAGTGGTTGTACCGTCCGTTGCGAAATCCAGTCGGAACGAGCGTTGCGACCTTTCGGCTAGATTCTCCGAAAGGCTTTGGACTCGTTCAGCGCGATGTCGCCTTCGAAAGCTATCAGGACCTCGAAGCGCGGTACCAGGATCGTCCGAGCGTTTGGGTGGAACCGCTGCGGGGCTTCGACCAAGGCAGCGTGCGCTTGCTCGAGTTCGAAACCGATCTCGAAACGACCGATAACATTACAGCCGCGTGGGTCCCCGATGCTCCCGCCGAAAATCTGACCGTGCAATATCGACTGCTGGTGGGGCGGGAATCGGTGCTCCCGAGACCGGCCGCGTCGGTGACCGCCACGCGCATCGGCAAGACGAAACAGGGCGGGCGTTTCCTCGTCGACTTCTCCGGCCGAAAGCTCGAGCAGAAGGAAGACGTGGAGGTCGTCATTTCCGCAACTCGCGGCCGAGTACTCGAACAGCACGTCGAGGTGAATCCATTCACGTCGGGATTGCGAGCGTCGTTTGAAGTCGCCCCGGATGCCGGGGCGCGTGATGTAGAACTCCGGGCATTTTTGCGATCTCACGACGACACGCTCACCGAGACTTGGAGTTATTTGTGGCAGCCGAAGGTGTAGACACTTTTCCGGGCGACGAAGGGGATGCATCGAGTGGCGTGAAGGGCTTCATGCCGGATTCGAGCGTTCGCTCGAGAGCGACCGCGTCACGAGCCACACGACGGGTGGCGGATTACTTGCGTGCGCTGGGATTGAAGGACCCCGTTCGCATCCAGGAGCTTTCCCAGAACATCATTGCGGAGGTGGGGAGTGGAGATTTGGAACAGCAGGCCCGCCTGGCGGTGACCGAAGCGCAGAAGCGTTTCGAGCATTGGCGAGCCGGTCTCCTCTTGGCGCTTCCGAATGGCGTCAATCCCCTTTGGCTGCGTGAGTTCATCGGTGCGCACCCGAGTCTGTTCCTCGGCGACGTCGAAGCCGCGCAGATCGCCGCGCACGGCTTTGGCGACGCGCGTGCGGGCCATGGTCCTCGCCATGCACGGTTTCGAGCCCAGTCGTTCGAACCGGCCGAGATGCCGCCTTGGCTTCCCGGTCTGCTGGCTCCGATGCTGCTCGCTTGGGCAGCGACACAGGCGCTTTGGAGCGTGCTCTCGGCCGATGGATGGAGCCTTCTCGAGTTCGTCTGGACGAGCCTTTACGCGGGTTTGTTTTTTTTGGGAGCCGTGGGTTTCTCCGTCGCTGCGATCGGGTTCGTCGGGCAACGTAAGCGTTCGGTCCCCGCCAGCCGTGTTGCCCCTGCGGAAGGGTCGGCGCTGCCTCGGACCGCGCTCGCGATGCCGATTTATCACGAGAATGCAGAAGATGTATTCGCCGCGCTCGCGGGGATGCGCGAATCGCTGGCTGTGCAACCCGGGGGGAGTGCATTCGAGATTTTCGTGCTCAGCGATTCACGTGATCCCGAAGTGTGTGCCGAGGAGGAGCGTGCGTTTCGGCGTGTGGCCGCCTCGAGCGACGCCACCCCCATCTACTATCATCGCCGTGCCCACAACGAGCGGCAGAAGGCCGGCAATTTGGCCGAGTTCTTCGAAAGTTGGGGACCGCGCTACAAATACGTCATCGTTCTCGATGCGGACAGCATCATGACCGGGGCAACGCTCGTCGAGCTCGTGCGGCGTATGGAAACCGCGCCCAAAGTCGCTGTTCTTCAAGCTCCCCTCGTGCTGCATCGCGGGGAGACTTTGTTTGCACGAGTATTGCAGTTTGCTTCGAGTGTCGCGGGGCCGGGGTTCACTCGCGGACTCTCGATCTGGTCCGGCCCTCATGGCAACTACTACGGTCATAATGCCGTCATCCGGGTGAGTGCGTTCCTCGACTGTTGTGCGCTGCCCACCCTCAATGGCGAGCCGCCACTCGGGGGGCACGTCCTCAGTCACGATTTCGTGGAAGCAGCGCTGCTCTGCCGCGAAGGCTGGGAGGTTCGGACGGCCGACGATATCGAAGGTGGTGGCAGTTATGAGGGCTTGCCCCAAACGTTGCCGGAATACGTCTCCCGCGACCGTCGATGGTGTCAGGGCAACCTCCAACACCTGCGGATCGCTCCTCTTTCGGGCTTCCGACCGATGAGTCGGATCCACATGATACTGGGCGCATGTTCGTATCTCGCAGGCCCCACCTGGCTGCTGTTCCTCGTGCTCGGGGTTTTGCTGTTTCGGCGAGGGGGGGTCGTATGGGCGGACCTTGGCGTCGTGCTGGCTGCGTCGACCCTGTTGGTTCTGGTGGGGCCATTCATCTTCGGCCTGCTGACGACGCTCCGCACGAGAGCAAGGCGTACCGCCCATGGTGGCGCCGTCCGTCTCGCGCTCAGCACGTTGCTGGCCGTCGTATTGGGATCGGTGCTCGCCCCGATTTTGATGTTGCATCATACACGCAATGTGCTCTCGATCTTGACGGGGCACGCGATCCTTTGGGGGTCGCAGCAACGTCACGCCGTAGGCAACGTGACTCGGATTCTGTTGGCCGAATCCATGACCACCTTGCTTGGTGTGGGGACGGCCTTGTGTTTGTGGTGGGATTCGCCTGAATTGCTAGGGTGGCTTGCTCCCGTGTGGCTGCCCTGGGCGTGTGCCATCCCCATCGGCATCGCACTCTCGAGCGCTGTCGTCGGGAGATTCGCTCGGAAGCTAGGCTTATTGTGGGTTCCCACGGAGACTACGCCAGACGAACTCTTGCTCCGCATCGACGAGCTGCGGGTCCTGACTCGATCCGACGCTTCGGCTCGGTTTCGGGATTTGGTGCTCGATCCCGTTCTCGTCGCGACCCACATTGCCCGGCTCGAGGGAAAGCACAGCGTTGAGTCTCCGAGGCGGCTTGCCGAGCTACGACGTCGAGCGTTGCGCGAGGGGCCTGCCAGTTTATCGCTGAGCGATTGGAAGAGCCTCGCCGACGACGTCTACAGTATGCGCCTATTGCATCGCGAAGCGTGGCGGCGTTGGCCGGTGGAGTCGTGGGAGCTCGCGCGTGAGGCCCGCCATGTTCCCCCGGAGATTACGAAACGTTCGCCGATCGTTGCAGATGACTCTTCGCCGGAGGAGGGTGACCCGTTGGGACTCTACGCGCCTTGATCCGTCACAGAGCTCGGCAACGTCTGGCGCAGATGCTCAAAATTGCGTCCCCATTGTTCGGGTACCGAACGAAGGACGACGTACGCTTCATCGAACCCCACGAAAGGAAACGACTATGCTTCGCGCAGCTATCGTCTTGTTTGTACTCGCTCTCGTTGCTGGAATCTTTGGGTTTGGCGGCATTGCGGTCGGCGCGGCCGGTATCGCCAAAATTCTCTTCTTTGGATTCTTGGTGCTCGCCATCGTCGGCCTGCTCGCAGGCACCGTTCGACTGTGATGCTCGATGCGTTCTGGGATCGCTGAGGCAGCAACGATGCCTCAGCGCCCAGAACGCTCGCGTATGGGTAGAACGCTCGTGTATCCGTGGACCGGTTCGGGCGACACGGCAGTCACGGTCTCTGGCACGATGGCACGAATGGCACGATAGTTGCGTCGTGATGCGACCGTCATCGGACGCAAAAGGAGGAATGTATGCCGCAAGCGTGGTCGAGTAAAGACGAGCGACAATATGAGCACATCAAGGAAGGAGCAGTGGACAAAGGCCGTACCCTCCGACGTGCCAAAGAGATCGCCGCGCGGACCGTCAACAAACAGCGCCGTCTCGAGGGGCGAACCGCCAATCGTCGAACGAGTGGGACCGGAAATCCGAATCGCCCCTTGGAAGAGCGCACCCGCGATGAGCTCTACAATCGAGCCCAAGAGCTCGACATCAAGGGCCGGAGCAAGATGAGCAAAGTGTCACTCATCACTGCGATCCGACGTGCCTCGACATCAAGCGAGACATGATAATGTGAATGTAAAAAGAGTGCGACGCGGGACAACTCCACCGCGTTGCTCGGGTGGGCTGGACGAGAATCGCTGATCAGATGACGGTGATTCGTTGTCCGCCCCGCTCTTCGAGGGTTCGTTGAATGGTTGCAACCGTCTCTGGGCCGTTCACTTCGGCCATGACCAGGAGCCTACCTTGCTGAACTTGTTCGCGCAGCTCCGCAAGTTGGTTTTGCTCCGCGTCACGTCCACTCAAGGCCCCTGCCAACGACCCATACGCGCCACCGATGGCAAACAGCGCCAATGCAGCCGGACCCGCGCCCACCAATCCCAATGGGCCCGCGATCAGACCACCCACGATCGCCCCTAAGGTACCCGCGATGAGCCCTCCTTCGATCGCTCGCTCCCGCTGTTTCGTTCCCCGATCCTCTACATCTTCGTGGCGAATGTCGTCGGCATGCATGACCACGCTGATGACGCCAGGATCGAGGCCACCTGCCAGTAAGTCATGAACGACATCATGTGCTTGCTGTTCGTTTTGAAAGAGAGCGCAGACGAGCCGTGCCATTCTATGAGCCTGTCATATGCCAAGAGTGCAACAAGGCGAGGGTCGTGGCCTCCGCGTGCAAAAATCGGGAACGGATGTACCGGCCGCTCGTACCTCACGCGCATAACACCCGAGGAGAGGGATCTTTGTGCACGTGCTCGATCCCGATCGCGCGGACGAAGGTGGTAATCCTGGCGGTGATCAGCCCGCGCTCATGATGGTCCGCCTCGCGACGATCGTTCTGGCTAGCGGTGTATCGAGCTCCACCGCGACCGCGCCTCGAGGCGGTGACGAAACACCCGAAGCCGGCCTGCGCTGGTTCGCACCGACTGAATGTCCGGAGGGGGCGGAGGTTTGGGGGACCGCAGGACGCCTGCTCGGCGAGGCTCGAGGCGCGTTGCAGCGCGTGGAGTTCGTCGGTGCGATCACCTCGATCCACGACGGTTATGTGCTCGACGTGACGATCGTCATCGAGGACCGCATCGAGTCGCGCCACGTGCCGTCCAACGACTGTGCGCTGCTCGGGCACGTCGCGGCCTTGCTCATCGCGATCGCAGCCGATGCCGTGGCGACCGCCCGAAGCGTTCCCATGGTGACAGAGTCCGCCAACCCCTCGCGGGGGCTCCCTGGGATACCGACGGTGGGTCCTTCCGCCAACCCCCGCCCGACTCAACTCGACCCGCCCGCGACGACGTCAGGATCCGCGGGCGACCCCATCGAACGAGCGCAGAGGAGGCACAGCGTCGAAGGTGGGGTGGATGGTGGACTCGGCGTGGGCCTCACACCTGGGATCGGGGGGGGCGTCGAGGGCTACATCGGATGGCGCTTTGGTCCATGGCGTGTGCAAGCGCTCGGCTTTCATTGGTTCGAGCAGCCACAGCGCTACGACGACGACGCGGGCATCGTCGCCGCGCTGTCCGGTGGAGGCATTCGCTTCTGTTTTGCCCTCGAGCGCCGTTGGCTGGAGGTCCCCCTGTGTATCGGTCTCGACCTGGCTGCGCTGCATGGGACCGGCTTCGGGACAGCGGTCGACGCGGTGTCCTACGCGGACTTGTGGGTTGGTTTGCCCATCGGTGTGGGGTTCCGCGCTCGACTCGCGCGTTCGTTCACGCTCGGGGCGCGGCTGGAACTCGTGCCCATCCTGCGTCAGCCGGCGTTGCACCTAGTGGATGAGGGGGTTCCCGTCGAGGTCTTCCGCGCCCCGGTCGCGGGTCTACGGCTAGTCTTGGGGCCATCGGTGCACTCGCGGTGATGAGCGGGCGCGTGACCGGTGCATGGGAACCACGGTGAAGTTTCCTTCGAGACCCGAACCCGCCACCCTCGAAGCGCTGTACCTCGAGCATGAGCCCCGCGTTCGCTGGATCATGTACGCACGAGGCGTCCCGGAGGCACTGGTGGACGATCTCGTTCACGAGAGCTTCGTCGCCATCCATCGCCGATGGCCACAACGTGACCTTTCTGTTCCGCTCGCCACTTGGGTCGTCGGGGTTGCCCGCAACGTGGCCTTCTCCTATCGACGCGCCGAAGCTCGACGGCATCGCGTGCTCCATCTCGTCCCTCCGCCTATTCCCGGGTCCCCACCCGATGAAACCGTCGCTGCCTGTCAAGCGTGGCGCGAAGTCGAAGCGTTCACCCGTTCGCTGTCGCCCAAGCTTCGTGAAGTTTTCGTCTTGGCCGATGTGAGCGGCGAGGCGGTCAGCGACATTGCGGCAGCGACCGGACTCCCCGTCGCCACGTTGCACTCTCGGTTACGCCTCGCTCGGCGCAGTTTTGCCCGACACTTCGCCGAGCGCCGTGACCCCGAAGAACGCCGCGAACTGTTGCATCGTGCGGCCGCGGAAAGAGCGAGCACAACCGACGCTCGGCAGCGATCGCTCACGGGGTTGCTCGCCGCGACGAACTTCGCTGTTGGGACGCCGACGAAAGTGCTCGCGGCTGCGAACGCGATCACATCGACGTCGACGAAAGTGATCGCCGCCTCACTCGTCGCAATGGCCATGGGCACGGGCGCGCTCGCGGCATGGATCGATACACCCACGGCAGAGGTGACCGAGCGATCTTCGCATCGCAGCGCCGAGGGTCGCGTTGGTCGGCTTCTCTTCGAAGATGTGGGCCTCGCCGCGAAGGCGGAGGCTCGCACGCCACCGCAGCCCGTGGAAGCCGAGCGACGTCCGTCGTCGACACGAAGCTCGTCTTCGCCGATGGCTCGGTCTCGCGTCGAACCGATCTCTGGTGCGACGCCTCCGATCAGGGTCCCGTCTTCGAGCGACGGCGCGACAGCGTCTCCCTCCCCCTCGACCGCAGTGACAGCCGACCCGTTGGCACTGCATGTCGCGGCGCTCGAGCGTGCGCGCACGCTCGTACTCGCAGGGCGATATGACACCGCTCTGACCGTCCTCGACGGCGTCGAGTCACCCGCCGACGGCTTGCATCGAGATCATCAACGCGTGCGCCTTCATGCCGCCTGCGGGGCCCGACGGGTGCAAGATGCACGAGCGGCGGCTGCAGCCCTTGCCAGTGAAAGCGTGTCCTCCATTGACCCAGATCCCTGTTCCAACACCCGCAAGGTTCCAACGCAGTGAGGAAGAACTCGATGAGCGGTGCATGGTCCATCATGCGTGTTCCCTTCAGCCAAGTGTTCGTTGCTCTGCTCGTCATCGGTTGCGACGTACCGTCCAAGAGCAGCGGTTCGATCCAATCCGACGAGAACGAGTCGACCGTAACCAATTTCGACGACGAAGCCGGTGACAAGGAGGAGGCCGGTGAGGAGCCTGAACCCCGCCCGGAGCTCGACCCCGAGGCCTATGCCATGGCCCAGGAGATCGTCGGCGAATGGCTCGGTTACGGCGAGAATGCCGACTCTCGGTTCCCTTCGCGTTCCGATCGCGTCGAGCTGCACGTGACCTCGGTGGGACGTACGGGCGAGGTCGTCGGCACGCTCGCCTTCGGCGAGCCCGGGACCTTGCCACCCGTCACGGATCCCGACGTTGCTTACCCACCCAGAGTCGGTGGCCTGGACGATCCGGGCAGCGTCTTCGAGCACTTCACCTACAGCTTCACGGGTTTCTACGACCCCGCGATCCGCCGGTTTCAAGGCACCTTCTTGAGCGCGGAAGTCTGGGCTGAATGGTGTCTCTTGCAAACGTCGTTCGAAGATGACGACAATATTGGCCGGTGGAGCTGTCTCCCCAACTGCGGTAGTACCCAGACCGACGGTGTGTGCCATTTTGACGAGAATTGTTCGCACACGGGTGTCGTAGATTGCGATAAAATAGAGCTGTGCGGTCTGTCGCAGGTATGTGCATGCGATGAATCGGGATGCGTCCATAGTGACCGCGCCGGTAGCTTCGACTTTCATCTCGTCGGGGACGAGTTCGACGGGAATTCTTCCGTGGGGCCAACTCGTCTCGTTCGCCAATGATCGTAGTGACGAATATCGAGCTGTGAGTCCGGGGCCCAGGTCCACGCGACGAGCCCAAACTCCTTGCTCGGTCCCGTGGACGAGAGGGATCTCGACCGACCGATGCGAGGTTCCCGTTTCGCGTCGGCGATTAGGAACTTCGAACTGGACACTTCGCGGGCACCGGCCGTGATTGGAGTGCTGGTTCGATTCGCGTGCCACGGCACGGCGAATCGAACCAGGTCGAGGGCATGTTCCGCAACGATGACACTCATCTCTCGGGTCACAACAAACCGCAGCGGGGCATGTACACCATCGCTATCAGCACGAACGCCACGACGCTGAGTACGAGCGTCATTCCGGCGACGATGGGGACCGATCGCCCTTCCCGCGAGGTTCTCGATAGGTGGTCGGGTTTCGGCAACGATGGAGGCATGCCGTCCCCCGCCGACGGAGCCGTGAGTCCGTCGGCGGGGAGCGTCAGCGAACCTCGATAGCCCCCGTCTTCAGGAAAGGCGGATCGGGTACGCACTCGCGATGGTGATGACGGCATGCTCATCGGCGTCTACGCTCGGACGCTCATTCCGGGACAACCGTTACGCTGTCCGCCACCACGACGTTCTTCTCGGTGAACTCCGCCTCGATCTTGGTGTCCAGATCCCAGCCGACCTTCTTCTCGATCTCCGTCGCGACGAGGGTTTGGACCGTGCCACTCACCTTGACCTTCGCGCCTTTATCGATGGCGAGGTCGGTCTTGGAAAGAACGAGCACCTGATCTCCCCAAAGGTCATTGAGTGCTTCGAGTTTGAACGCCTTCGAAGTGAGCTTTGAATCAACTTGACCCGTCACACTGATCGGGGTCCCCGCCGAGAGCTTGCCTTGCTTGACCGATTCGATGTTTTTCTCCGAAACATTCTCCTCGCGTTCCTTTGCAGACAGCGAAGGGCTGGAGTCCTTCATGCCTTGGGGGCCGTTTGCCTCGTACCGAGGACCATTCGCCTCGTACCGGGGACCGTTCGCCTCGTAGGCGGGATGCGGGTCCTTGGCTTCGTACGTGTTATCGCTCCTGGCTTCCGCCTTTTCGGTTCTGTCGTTCCGATCGCATCCGACGAAGGTGAGCGTCGCCAGGAGACCCAGCAGAAGAGGATTCGAGAACTTGTTCATCATGGTGTTCAGGTTCTAGAAGGTGGGGGGGCGCCCGGCAACCCAACAATGGCTCACAGCGCACGCACTTTGTGCGCGGCGTCGATCCCGAATGCACGAATTTGCAGACCCGCGCGACCACACTCCTGAGTCAGGTTCGAATCCACAGACGACCCTAAAAGGCTCGTTGCAGTTGGATCGTGACGATGTCTTTGCGCTCGAAAGAAAGATGGATTCCTGCTGGCACCAGCTTCAGCGTGCAGACTTCATCCAACATGCAAAGGAAGCAGCTCGCGATCGCATGCGTTCCTGAGGAGGTCCTATCTTTGCATTGCTCGCGAGGTACGTACCGGATCGGCCAGCAGCTGCTTTGTCGTCGCACAAGCGCTGCGGACTCCGATATCAGAGGACAATGAAATGACACTATCGATCTTTGGTTCTTGTGCCAGCGTATGTCTCATTCTGAGCGCCGCCCCCAACTCGAGCGTCCCGACCTCCGACCATGACATCGAACAACCCGTCCCAACGAGCGTCCCGACCTCCGACCATGACATCGAACAACCTGGCGAACCCATCGTCGACGACGATGAGAGTATAGAAACGGCAACCCCCGACCCGACGCCACCAGCGGTCAACCCAGGGGACTCCGACGGTCCCGGGGACCCCGTTGTCGCGGAACAAGCGGGGGTTGGCGGGCCGATCCCGTTCGGTGCCGCGGCAGTCCTCGAAGTGGGGGGCAATGGTACGTTCGCGGCCACTGCGGATTTCTGGTATTTACGCGCTCGTCCATTCGTAGGCTGGTTCGTAGCCGACGGAATTCAACTCACGTTTGGCAATGATATTATTTTCGGACAGAATACCGGTGAACCACTTCGCATTGCGTTCACTGCGATGCTCGAACCAAGTGCGCACTTTCCCGTTCGCAAGCGTGTGTGGATCGCGTTGGGCGTGGGCGTTGGAGTGTCTTATGCACGGGTGGAGCAACGTGCAAAAGTGGGGGGAGTGCTCACCCCAAGACTCGGAATGGACATGTTGGTCGGGCGCTCCGGGATGTTTCATCTCAGCCCGATCGTGACGCTGACCACCTCCGAAGTCGTGAATCCGACGTCTCGAACCTTAGGGAGCGGCAATCGGATCGCCGGTGGCGTCGAAATCGGTTACGGCGCCCTTTTTTAGCAAGTACGTAGAAGAGCTTTCCACTCGGCCGAGCCGAAAGCCCACGGTCGAGCCGAAAGCTCCTCTATGCGTATAATTGAGAATATGCATACAATTGAGAAACGCGCCGCCGACACTCGATCGACGACGCGTTTGCCAAATTGCGAAGTGTTTTACGCAGCTAGATCGTCGAAGAACTTGCGCGCTTCAGAGTCGGTATCCTCGCGCGATTTGCCGTACCGCTCTTGCAGACGACCAACGAACTTCTCCCAGCTGCCCTCGGCTGCCGTGAGATCATCATCGGTGAGCTTGCCCCACTGTCGTTTGATCTCACCACGGAATTGTTTTAACTTACCACTGAATGCGTTCATTTGATGCTCCTTTGGTACGACCCCGCTTCAAACGCTGCGGAGGCTCGCTCTCGAGTTAAGCAAGCAAGATGCCACTTCTCAAACTGAGATCCCACGGCCTGCGGACGTTGCCAAATGAGCGGAATTGCCCGATCGCGCACGATCGCACGAGCAGGAACGGCCATCGGGACGCAAGTTCGCGCACCAGCCTTGGAAGCACGGAATCACCATGGGAACTTGGAAGCGCACTGTAAGATGCAGTGGGGACGCGCACCGCGTTGAGGGATGTGCGTCCCCGGTTCATTTACCCACGAGCCATGCCAAGGACGAGGCTCACGACCGCAACGATGATGAATCCAATGAAGAGGAGCTTTCCAATGCCCGCGGCACTTGCAGCAATTCCCCCAAATCCGAACAATGCAGCCACGAGGGCCAAGATGAAAAACACGATTGCGGCATGTAACATGCGTTGTTCTCCTATCGTTCGACTATTCAAGTTGGACTCCACGCGAAGGTTTTCAGCGAGATCAATGGGTTGACCATCGAGCGTTCGTCGATGCTGGCAAGTCGGTGAGCGGTTGTGCTCAGCTGGGCCGATCCGCGCTACGGTTCGCGAACATGACGCCCATGACGCCCAATCCGCGGGCAACATCCCGACGGATACGCCGCCAAAACGCGCGAAGCTCGAGAATGTTGTCCACGTCGTCTCTCCCCGGACGTAAGGAACCGAAGGGGATCAGGGGTCACCGAGGCCTTCCGTAACGCCGCGAGAGATAATGGTGTCGTCGATTCCTGGGACGTTGGGGGCACGTCCCTCGGCGGGTTGCTCGGATCCTGCCGGCTCGACGATGCTCGAGGGGTGAAACCGCCGCCGGGACCGTCGCGTTCTGTCATGCGCTACTTCGTGCTCGGAGCGGCCTATCTCGCCCAAGGCTCGGTCCACGGACTCGCAGCCTTCGTGCTCATTCCCACGCTGGCCGCCGACGGTGTCAGCTTGGGAGCCCAATCGGGCTTGCTCGCGCTCGGGAGCGTGCCCTGGATCCTCAAGATGTTTTGGGCACCCGCGCTCGATCTATCGCGGGGGGTGTTCGGTTGGGGGACGGAGCGGGTGATCGGACTCGCGATGCTCGGCGTGGCGGCCGGACTCGTCACGTTGGGACTCGGCTTGGGGTCGTTCGCAGGCGTCCATTGGGCAGTCCTGTGGTTCCTGATCAATCTCGTCCTCAGTCTGCAAGATGTCGCTACAGATGCGTTTGCGATCGATACCGTGGCGCCGCGGGATCGAGGTCGGGCGAATGCCGTGATGCTTGGTGGCCAACATGTCGGGTTCGAAGGTCTGGGCGGCCTCGCATTTGGATACATCGTCGTGCGAGAGGATCTCCGGCTCGCGTTGTTCGTGGCGGGTTGGATCGTCGCGATGTTGGCCGTGTTGCCGCTCTTCTATCGGGCCGCGCCGCTCGATCGGTCCGTCACCGCGCCGAGCACTCACGTTGTGGCACGAACGGTGCTCAGCCCTCGTGGCCTCATCGTACTCGGCGTCGCGTTCGGGGCCCTCATGGCCGATGTGCTCACGTCCGCGGTTTCGGGGGCGTTGCTCGTGAACGAGCTTGGCTGGTCCTTGGACCGGATCGTCGTCGTCTTACCGGTGACCTTGCTCGTGGCGAATTTGCTCGGTTACGGGATTGCAACGGTGTGTGTCGATCGCACTCCGCACGAGCGTGGGGTCGTCCTCGGAAGCTTCGGACTCGGAATCGTGTGGATCGTGTTCGCTGGCCTGCGGAGTGTCTGGTCGGAGATGGCGTTGTTCGTGGCGATCGTCGGGCTCCAAGCCCTTGCGAGTGCCCTCCTGCTCGCGAGCCTCCAGGCCTGGCTCATGAATCGCGTCGACCTGCGGATCCGCGCTTCGCATTGCGCGGTCATCATGGCCGCGCTCAATGCACCGCGCGTGGTCATCGTTCCGCTCGCAGCTCCGTTGCTGCGGGTCGTGGGATGGGGTTGGTTCTTTGCGATCGCGGGTTTGATCCAAATCGGTTACGGGCTCGTGTTTCGTCAGGTGCAACGCCTGCTCGCAGACGAGCGCTCGGGAACTATAAGCTAGTGATCGAGATCGTCTCGCGCAGAAGTCGACTCACGAGAGAGCGATGCTTGTCCGCGGAGCTACACGACGCGCGTCCGAGAACGCGCACTCGATGCATTCGTTCGACGAAGAGTAAGCCAACCAGACTTTTGCGATTGCCTTGAAGCCACGCTCGAGCGCCACTACGCTCGACCTGGTTTGTGAGAGAGCCGGGACGCGCCGATCGGGGAGCGTTTCAGCAAAGCAGCGGCAGCTTGGCTGCAGCGGTATGGGCCTTGGCGCGGGGCGAAGCGGGAGGACAGATGAACCGGAGAATCGAATGGGTAGGGTTGGGATTGAGCCTCGGGCTCGCGATCGCATGCGAACCTGAAGGGGGAGCGGGGGGTGCAGAGGGTGATCGATGGCCGACTGCCGAGCAGCCCGACCCACGCGAGCCTGCCCCCACCGAGGACGATGCTCCGGAGTTGCCGAACCCGGACGAAGTACCGTCGGACGCGGGTGCACCGAGTGTCGACCCAAGTGGCGGCGCGGTCAGTGGGGAACCCATGATTCCGCCCGCCGCAGACGGCGGAGCGTTGCCAGGTCCCGGTCCTACCGGAGACATGCCGAGTGTGGCGGCCGTACGATTCATTGCCATCGGAGATGCGGGCGAGGGCAACGATGCCCAGTTCGCGGTCGCAACGGCCGTGGAACAGGTTTGCACCGATCGTCCCTGTGAGTTTGCCGTCTACTTGGGCGACAATTTCTATGATGTGGGGGTGGAGTCCACGATGGATCGGCAATTCGTGGACAAGTTCGAGATGCCGTATGCAGGGCTCGACTTCCCCTTTTTCGTGGCGCTCGGCAATCACGATTATGGATCCGTCGGCGGTGATTGGGTGAAGAGCCAGTATCAGGTGGACTACACCGAATTCAGCGAAAAATGGACGATGCCGAGCGAGTACTATGCATTCGACGTCGCTCATGTGACGTTCATTGCTCTCGATACGGCTCGACTGTTCTGGGACCATGACGTGAGCGAGCAACGAACATTCCTGCGCGAGATGTTGGCCGACAGCCCCTCGCGGTGGAGGGTCGCCTTTGGTCATCATCCATATCTGTCGAACGGGGAACACGGCAACGCCGGAAACTACGAAGGCCTCTCGATCCTTCCCGCATTTGCCGGCGTCGACGGGAGCAACATCAAGGAGTTCTTCGACGACGAGGTTTGTGGTCAGGTCACCCTCTACCTTGCTGGACACGATCACAATCGTCAGTGGCACCCCAAGCAATGCGGGACGGAATTCGTCGTGTCGGGTGCGGGATCGAAGACCACCCCGTTCGAGCATCGCGACGGCAATCCCGGAACCCACTTCGAAGACGATACGAAGCCAGGTTTTGCGTGGGTCGAGATCCTCGAAGATACGTTGACCATCGCATTTTACGACGAGAGCGCGAATCTCGATTACGAGCATTCGGTAACGCTCGGCCAATGAGTTCGAGCCGGTCACCAGCCGGCTCGAACTCTCGTGGGGCCTCTCACTCGTCGACGCGAATCGACCCGATCGCAGGGTCGGGTGGGGGCCAGGTCACGGGCGCGAGCGTAGGCGCCAACCCATGAATGATGCCGAGGGCGATGAGGTACGCCGAGGAGGCGACCGCAAAGATCGCCAGATAGCTTCCGGTCAACGTGAGTAGCCAGCCGGTTGCGGTCGCGACGAGCATACCGCCGATGCTACCTGCCATTCCCGCCATACCTACGGCCTGTCCCACGCCATTGCGTGGAAACATATCGGAGGCGAGCGTGAACATATTGGCAGACCACGCCTGATGGGCGGCGGTTGCCAAGCTGATGAGCGCGACCGCAGTCCAAAGATTGGAGGTTCCCGATGCGAAGACGATCGGGGTGACGCATAGCGCACAGAGCAGCATCGTCGACTTGCGTGCGGCGTTCACCGTGAACCCACGAGCGATGAGCATCGAAGAAAGCCAACCTCCGCCCACGCTGCCGATGTCGGCCACGAGGTAGATGACGATGAGCGGGGGCCCGAGCGTCGCGAGGCGCAAACCGTGCTCATCTGCGAGAAACTTCGGGACCCAATAGAGGTAGAACCACCAGATCGGATCGGTCATGAACTTGCCGATGCCGATCGCCCACATTTGGCGGAACCCGATCAGTTGACGCCAGTGAATCCGGTTGGGTGAATCGGGCTCGGCGTCGCTGCCGATGTGGGCCAACTCTCGCGCCGAGACCCGTGGGTGGTGGTGAGGCGATTGGTACCAGGCGTACCAAGCCACGAGCCAGACTGAGCCGATCGCACCGGTGACGATGAAGGCGTGCTGCCAGGAATATCGCAAGGCGATGAACGGGACGATCGCGGGTCCCACGATCGCCCCCACGTTGCTGCCTGCATTGAAGATCCCCGTCGCGAAGGCTCGCTCTCGGCGAGGAAACCACTCGGCCACGGTCTTCACTGCTGCGGGAAAGTTCCCGGCCTCGGCGAGTCCCAAAGCAAATCGAGCGACGCCGAAGTCGAACGGCGTGCGTGCGAACGCATGCGACATCGCAGCCAGGCTCCACGCTCCGAGAACGATCGCGTAGCCATGGCGGGTGCCGACGATGTCGATGACCTTGCCGATCACGAGTAGGCCGATCGCATAGGCGGCCTGAAACGCGGTGACGATGTACCCGTACTCGACGTCGCTCCAACCGATCGTCTCTTCGAGTTCGGGAGCAAGGATCCCGAGGACTTGCCGGTCGATATAGTTGATCGTGGTCGCAAAGAAGACGAGGGCGCAGACGAGCCACCGAACGCTGCCAATCCCTGTCGACCCTGGATGATGTCGATCGGTCACCGAATCTCGCCCGCGCGAGCGTACAGCATTCGACGCGTGTGAGGTTCGAACGGGCGTGTGCGAGGACACGTCGGAACGCCGTCGGGCCGCAGCCCTGCACCTGTCATGGCACGAAGTTCCGGTTCGAGGGACTAGGCGAGACCGAGCGCTTCGACTTCGGCTTCGTCCAGGCCGAAGAAGTGTCCGATCTCGTGGAGGACGGTGATCTCCACCTGTTCGGCGAGGGTCTCGTCGTCGGACGTGATCGCGAGCAGGTTGGCGAAGAAGAGGACGATTCGGGTGAGGCGCGGTGCTGGCTCGGACGAGTACCGATGGTCGTCGGTGGATCCTTCGAACAGGCCGAGGGCTCGCGGATCGAAACCTTCGCGGACCAGCGCGAACGAGGGACGGGGCTCGAGCACGATCGGCACCTCGGCCACGCGATCGGCGAGGTCGTGAGGTAACGACATCAAGACGCGGCGGACTTCGCCTTCGATGAACTCGAGTTGGTGGGGGGTTCCGATCGCTCGCCGGCGATCGGATCGGGCATCGAGCGCAAGCACGCGCAAGGCGTGGTGGATCATCGCACGTTGGTCCCCGCGATGCTCGTGGATGCGGGCCAGTCGATCGTGGACGTCCGCGTCGTTGGGCTGCAGGCGCGCGGCCTGCTCGAGATGGTCGCGAGCGCGTTCGAGGTCCTCTTCGGCGAGGGCGATGTCGGCTTGCAGCAGTAGCGTGTCGGGGTGGTCTGGAGCCAGCGCGATGACGCGGGCGGTCAGCGTTCTTGCCCGATCGACGTCGTCATCGTCGAGGCAGGCCTCGGCCTCGTCGACGAGACGCGCAAGCTCGCTGCGAATGGCCCGTGGCAGTCGCACGTCAGGCTCCCGCGCCACGCCGCCGCAGAATCCACTCGCCGCCCAATGCCAAGAGCAAGACCCCGAGCGTCGACCAGCCACTCCAGATCGGGTGGTCTTCGCGGGCGCTGACGCGCAGATCCGGTTGAGTTCGTCGGTCGGCCACGGGCAGCCTCCGCGGAAGGCTGCGGAGGCCGAGTGCGGAAAGTGCCTGACCGCCCGTGGCGTCGGCGACGGCTTGGAGGGTCGCGGTCCCCGACGTTGCATCGAGGTGCGCAAGCTCTCGACCAGGTGGATCGACGATGAAGACTCGTCGAGCCTCTCGCTCGTCGGCGCGAGGGGCCGTCGCGTCGGCGTCTTCGGATGCGGAACGCTCACGTCGAGCCAACGCGGCGTAGGGGCCCACCGGAAGTCCGGCGAGTTCACTGCGCGCACGACCGAATGCGTCGGAAGTCCAGGTGCCCTCGCGAACAGGAGTCGCACCCTCATCGGCATCGAGCGGCACGACTTCCCACGCGACATCCACTCCTGCCTCGGGTGCATATGAAGGCCCGATCGTCGTCGCGAACAGTTCCACGACTTCGCCTTCGCGATACCGAGGCTTGTCGGTTTCGAGCTGTAATCGACCAGAGCTGTCGTCGTGGAGGAGCCAGCGGACGGCGGTCAGCCAGAGCAGATCATAGGGGCGATCGCCCTCGACCAATGAGAGGTCCGGGGCAAACCCGAGACGCCAGGTCGAGCCACTCGCGAGGACGAGAACGCGTCCACGACCAGGTTCGCTGATCGACAGAACCGGCCGCGGTGCCCCTGTGCGATCGCGGGCTTCGGGGTGCGCGAGCAGGGTCGTGACCGACCCGGGACCGTCGGGCGGGCTCGGGTCGAGTGGATTGAACGTGTCGAGTTCGGGAAGGTGTTCCCAGCCGTCGCTGCCGAGCCATGCGGTCAGCGGGTGTCGGTGGCCGGCCTCGGTCAGCTTCGGCCGATAGCGACCGCCGACGGACGGAATACGTCTCCGAACGTCGATCGGGAGGATGTCGGCCATACTCGGTTCAGCGTAGCCGCCATCGGAAAATGCGAGGTCTCCCCCGATGAGGACCAGGGCTCCCCCGGCCAAAACATACTCCGCGATGTCGTCGATGTACTGCTCGGCGTCGTGGGGTACGGCGTCGAAGTTGTGCAACACGATGAGATCGAAAGAGTCGAGCTCCTTGCGAAACAAGTCATCGGTTGGAAACGGGATGAGGGACAGGGGCGCGCTCTCGTCTTCACGCTGGATGTCGTCGATCCCACGCAAGATGTAGTAGCTGAGGAGCTCGACATTGGGATCGCGACGCAGCAGCGTTCGCAGGGCACGGACATCCCAATCTGGTCGACCGGCGACGTGGAGCACGCGGACCTTGTCGCGGAGCACCTTGACGACGAACGCGCGTCGGTTGTTTTCCACCGTGGCCTCGGACGGGAGCGGGGAGACGACCACTTCGTAGACGAAGGCCCCGACGCGATCGGGGATGACCTCGAATCTCACGGGAATTGGCACACCGTTGGCGCCGAGCCGAATCGATTGTTGGCCGACGACCTCGTGGTCGCGTCGCAGCTCGACTCGCACGGTTTCATCGGCATATCCATGGCTGACGAGCGTGGCATCGATGCGCGTGAGGTTTTCGACGAACGCAAAGTCGCCGGCACGGACTTCGGCGATGGAAACGTCGAGCAGTTCGGCGGCTCCCAAGCTGACCGTCGTGATCGGTACGCCGAGACTCTTGGCCACAGTGTCGAGATGCATGCTTCCGGTCTCTTCGTCCACGACGAGTCCGTCCGACAGGACGAGGACCGCTGCGATCGGGGTCTGACCGGGCTGAATGGGAGTGTCGAGTTCGGTGAGCGCGTGGGCCAACGCGGAGGCGTTGCCGTTCGGTACGACGGCCAAGGTTTCCGCGACGTCCCCAACATAAGGGGTCGTCGCACTGTCGAACCCACGAACGTCCACGTTCAACCCATCTTCGATCCAAGCTTGTCGAGCGTCGGCCGAAGCGCGCCATAGCGTCTCGAGGCGAGATTGACGAGACGTCGGCGGGTTGCCATCGGGGATGCTCATGCTCGCGGAGCGATCGACCAGGACGACCAGTCGACGCCCCATCGGAACCACTTGGTCGATTCGAAGCGTGAGCTCGAAGGCGATGGCCATCACCGCGAGGATGGCGAGAACCCGCAAGCCGAATAGAAGCAAGCGAGCGACCCGCGGCGCTCGGCGCCGCGAACGAACGTAGCCAGAGATGGCTTCGGCAATCGCGATCGTCCCACAGGCGAGCAACGTGGCGTGCAACCACGGGTCGGGCGTATAGCCGAACGCCAGGCTCCAACGTTCCATGGCTTATCTCCTACGCCGCGATCGAATGAGGGTTTCGAGATGAGCGCGATCGGCTTTGTAGTCCGTGCAGGTCGCGTACAAGAGCACGTTGACCGCGAAGCGCATCGCCCATTCGCGTTGAACGGCACCACCGGGGGTGCAAGGGTAAGCCGCGAGCCCGACATCGGTTTCCGCGAGGGCACCTCCGAGGTCGTTGCCAACGACGAGCACTTTGAGGCGCCCTTCTTCCTGAATGCCGAGCAATTGGTCGTGCACCGAGGTTCGGCCCCACGGAAAGTCCACGAGATAGAAGCTGCGAAACAAGACATGGTCCCGCGCCACCGGGGCGAGGACCGACGACGGGCTCGTGCGCTCGAGCAGAGCCTTCACGTCGCGCGTGAAACCTGAATCGGTGCCCCCGTCGGCCGCATCGAAAAGGATCATCCCGCCGAAGTCGACGAACCGACGCAGTTGCATTTCTGCGCGTTCGCCTAGACTTGGAAGTCCACCTTCCCCAGCAACATAAAGGAATGGGGTTTCGAACAGGGCCGGCGAGTCCGCGTCGACGGTCGAGGGCTCACGCACCGGCTCCAAACGCGTGCGCAACCGTAGCTCGCGGGCGAGGACGCGCATTGCCCCTCCTCGGGGAGACCATGCGCCGGGGTACCGGAGTTGAGGTAGGTCGAGCTCGATGGCGCCTGACTCGGACCGTGGTTCCGGACTGGCCTCCCCCCGTCGAGGCCAACCCGAACTCAGGGCTCCAAGGCCCATTAAGAGCGCGTCTCGTCGCGAGATCTCGGGTCGCGCCGGCCAACGCATCGAAGTATTCTGCGCGGGCAAGCCATGTGCGTCCAGCCCTTGCGCATACTTGCGGTTTTCGCATTGCCCCCATCGCATTGCCCCCATCGCAGAGGAGCTCGAGCGCGTGAGTCCGGTCGTTGAGCTGCGAGAGCTGAGCAAGACGTACGCAACTGGGTTTTGGCGACGCAAGACGCCGATCCTTCATGGGATTTCGTTGTCCGTGGAGCCGCAGCAGATCTTCGGATTTCTCGGTCCGAACGGCGCTGGAAAAACCACGACGATCAAGATCCTCATGGGGCTCGTGTTCGCTACGTCGGGTAGCGCACAAATCTTCGGGGCCGATGCGGGGGACCGTCGAGCCAAAGCGCGGGTGGGCTATCTGCCAGAGAACCCGTACTTCTACGATCACTTGTCGGTGCACGAGCTGCTCGACATGGTCGGCCGTTTGTATGGCCTCGATCGAACGACGAGGAAACGCCGAACGGGCGACCTGATCGCGCGGGTGGGCCTCGAGCACGCGGGTCGCCGTCCGCTTCGTTCGTTCTCGAAGGGCATGCTTCAGCGAGCCGGTCTCGCGCAAGCCTTGATGGGCGATCCTGAACTCGTCGTACTCGACGAGCCCATGAGCGGCCTCGATCCGCTTGGGCGCAAAGAGGTCCGCGACCTCATCCTCGAACTTCGCGATCGCGGCAAGACGGTGTTCTTTTCGACCCATATCCTGAGCGACGCGACGATGCTGTGCGACCGCGTCGCGATCATCGTGCGTGGAAGGCTCCGCGATGTCGGGCGTTTGGGCGAACTCTTGAACCCGCGAGTGCAGAGCGTGGAGGTGATGTGGGAGGCGGAAGCTTCGGTTGCGGCTGGGCTCCGAGCTCTCGCTGGCGTCCATGAGGAAAAAGCCGAAGGGAACATCTTTCGCACCGAACGAGCGGACGCCGCGGATGCCTTTGTCAAGGCCGTCATCGAAGGCGAGGGCCGAATCCTCCAGGTCCAGCGGCACCGTCAGAGTCTCGAAGAACTGTTCGTGAGCGAAGTCGCGGCAGGGGAAGCATGAGCTTCATCGTCCAAAGCTTGGGGCGCATTTGGGGGGTTGCCCTCAACACGTTGCGCGAAGCCCTTCGTAACCGTGTTTTGGCCGTGCTCGCCCTCTTCGCCGTTGCCCTCATGGCGTTCTCGTTGGTGCTCGGGCAGGTCTCGCTGCATGAAGAGGTCCGGATCATCAAAGACCTCGGCCTCGCCGGGATCAGTCTGGTGGTGACGATCATTGCTCTCTTTTTGGGCGTGAACCTGCTGAGCAAGGAGCTCGACCGCAAGACCGTGTACTTCGTGATCCCGAAGCCCATCTTCCGTTCGGAATTCCTGCTCGGAAAGTTTCTGGGCATGGCCACGACCCTGACCCTGCTCATCGCGATCATGGCGGTGATCCTTGCCGCGTTCGTCATCGTGCAGGGCGGGCGTCACGGTGTGGCGATGGTGCGAGCCGAGATCCTCGTGTTGTTCGAGGTCATTCTCTTGACGGCCGTCGCGATGTTGTTTTCGTCGTTCTCGAGCCCGTATCTCTCGGCGATGTTCACAGGCAGTCTCTGGGTGATCGGACGGAACACACTTGAACTTCGCGCGTTCGCGAGTGGTAAGTTGGCCGGATCGGCACTCGCGACTCTGATCGAAGGGGTAGTTCGAATCGTGCCGGATTTTCACATCTTCTATATCTCCGGCTCCCAGCTCGGGGAGGGGGGCATCACGTCCGTGCACGAGACGTTCGTGAGCTGGTGGTACGTGACGCAGGCGGGGGCCTACGCATTCGCCTACGGCGCGACCTGCCTGCTCATTGCGAGCGGCCTCTTTGCCCGACGCGATTTCACGTGATCGGTCGATCTGGTCTCCGGTTCACGTGGTTGCGTGCGGGGTTCACCGCTCTGCTCGTTTCGCTCGCGTTTCTCGTGCCTGTCGCCGTTCGAGTCGTTTGGGAACAGTCGCTCGAAACCGCGCGAGCTCAGCGTGCAACCGATCTCCGGACCGAGATCGAGTCGCTCGGTCGCGCGGCGAGGTGGAGAACGCCGCTCTCGCACGGGGACGACGCGGCACTCGAACGCCTTCGGATCATCTCTGAGGAAGCATTGGAACGAGGCGATTCGGCTACGGCAGTGACGGCTCTTCGTGAAGTTCGGGGGGCGATCCTGGCCACACGAGTTTGGTCCCCAACAGCGTTCCAAACGGAGACTCTGGCCGAAGTGAATCGGCAGCTGGCGTTCATGACCGGAGCGGGGCTGGCCGGCGAGGTGGAACTCGAGCGGATTCCCGGGCCGCATCCGTTCCGAGCCAACTTGGCCGCCCTTGCATTCGTCGCTTGGCTCGTGGGCACAATCGGGTTCTTGCTGCAGGTTCTCGATCGCCGCGGCTACATTCACCCGGGCCGTGCGGTGCGATGGGGGGGAGCGTGGTTGTTGTTGCTCATCGCGTGGATGGTGTTGCTGCGCTTCGCTTGAGGCGCAGTGTCGCGACGGCAACACGGTCGTGCCACCCTTTCGACCCGATCGCCGGGCGTGCCATCCGCCACGCCACGTTCGAACGCGAGTGTCGTTCTTCGCTCCTTCCGTGAGGAGGGCTCCAGATCGAGGATCGCGACGCGGACGTGTGACCACCATTTGTGCAAAAAAAGCGTTGGAGGCCATAACGGTTCGCCACCACTTCGTGGCAAAACACTGGCGATGGACGTCCGCGACATCCAGTTCGCTCTCCGCAACACTTTGGCGATCGTGCTCGCAGGGGGCCGCGGTAGCCGGCTCAAAGCGCTGACCGACGACCAGGCCAAACCTAGCTTGCCATTCGGTGGGAAGTTTTGCGTCGTCGACTTCCCGCTGTCCAACTGTCTCAACTCCGGCATCCGTAGGGTCAGCGTCGTCACCCAGTACCGCGCGCATACCCTCATCCGGCACATCCAGCGGGGATGGAATTTCCTGCGTGGTGAGCTCAACGAGTTCGTGGAGTTGTGGCCCGCCCAGCAACAAACCGATCGAGAGTCTTGGTATTTGGGAACGGCCGATGCCGTTTACCAAAACTTGCGGGTCATCCAAGAGCACCGTCCTCGTTACGTGCTCATCTTGGCTGGCGATCACGTGTATCGGCAGGACTACGGCAGGCTGCTCAAGCAGCACATCGAAACCGGAGCGCGCGTGACGGTGTCGTGTGTCGATGTCGCGCGTGACAAAGCGAGTGCGTTCGGGGTCGTCGATACCGATCCCGACGGTCGCATCGCAGCCTTCCACGAAAAAGTGGCGAGCCCTCCGAGCATCCCGGGTCGACCCGACCGGTGCTACGCGAGTATGGGGATCTACGTTTTCGATACCGACGTCCTCATCGAAACCCTCGAGCGCGATGCGGCGCGCGAAGATTCACGGCATGACTTCGGCTACGACATCGTCCCGAGCGTCATCGTGGATCAACCCGTCTATGCGCACAGCTTCTCGAGTAGCTGCGTGATGACCGAGGGAGCGACGGAGCATTACTGGCGCGACGTCGGCACGCTCGACGCGTTCTGGGAGGCCAACATCGATCTGACCCACGTGACGCCCTCGTTGAATCTCTACGACAGTCGATGGCCGATCTGGACGTACCAACAGCAGCGAGCACCTGCGAAGTTCGTGTTCGACGACGACGATCGTCGTGGCTACGCGGTGGACTCGTTGGTGTCGGGCGGTTGCATCGTCTCCGGGGGTAGTGTGGCGCGTTCGATGCTGTTCACCGATACCCGCGTGAACTCATACAGCGTGGTCGAGGATTCCGTCCTGTTACCGCGGGTTGACGTCGGTCGACGTTGTCGTTTGCGCAAGACGATCGTCGCGAGCGACTGCCGGCTACCGGAAGGGTTGGTCGTCGGCGAAGATCCAGCGCTCGATGCCACACGGTTCTTGCGGACGGAAGGTGGTGTGACCCTCGTGACGCAGGCGATGCTGGCCAAGTTGCGCTGACGTCAAGGCACCGTCCTCACCAAGCGATGGGCAACGCGGTGTAGTTGCTCATCCATCGCCCGATCCATCCTTGTTCTCGAGTCGTGGCCGCGGCATACGGTTTCCACCACTCGTCGACCTCGAGTGCACCCGCGCGATGGGTAAAGACCCGTGCGCGGCCGAGTTCGGAGGACGAACCTGCGTTGTAGATCCGCAGCGGGCGTGCGCTGTTTTCGACGATTCGTGTCGATGGGATGTGTCGGTGTCCGTGGAGTAAGAGGTCGGTGCGTCCGACGACGACTTCGAGGAGGGTTTCACCGCTTTCAATCTCATCCGCATAGGGCAGGCCCGCCCAAGACGAGAGGCGTTCGAGCGCTCCCTCTTCGGGCAGCGGATACGGGTGGTGATGCATCGAGAGCACGACCAAGTGATCCGGGGGAGCGTCCTGCAGAGCCCGATCGAGCGCTTCGAGGTCGGCCGTCGTGATCATGCCGTGGCCGCGCCAAAGGACTCGATTGTGCGGTCCAGTGGTGTCGAGCTCGATCACATAAAGCCCCGGATCGACGGTCGTGCGTACTCGGCTGTCGTCCATCATGTGTCGGGCGACGTCGTCCCCCGACCGATCGTGGTTTCCGGGGATGACGGTGATGCGATCGTCGCGGAAGAGCGGTGCGAAGGTCGAGACGAAGGCCTCGTACTCGTCTTCGCGGCCGCGGTGAGTGACGTCGCCCGTGACGATGACTCGATCGACGCGACGCTCGGTCATCATCGAGACGAAGGCGCGGGCCTGGACCTCCACATGCGGCGCCAATCCGAAATGCAGATCGGACAAGTGAGCCAAGGTCCGTTGCGGAGGCATTGCGCTTTCCTACCGCAGCGTAGCATGGTCCCGGTGGTCGCCGCGGCCCTTTTTCAGGGCCAATTCAGCCCCATTGGCCGCTCATCTTGCCAAAATGTTGCAACTTTGGTTCGTCGCGGTGACGGTTGGTCGGGTGGATGCTCATTCGAGCTTTGGTTGTCACGGGTACGTCACGTAGACTTGCCTGGGGCAACGAGAGCAATCTCCTGCTTTGAGATCACGCGATGGTTTCGTTTCTCGTTTTCCTCCTTGGGATCGTGACGTCGATTTCGGTCGTCGCGACGTCGCTCGGTCACTTGTCGGTCCATTGGAAAAGGCTCCAAGCCCGTTCGCGCCGACGTGGAGGGCACGAGAAGCACACGTGCTCGCCGCTCCCGGTTTCGATCCTCAAGCCACTCAAAGGTCTCGATGATGGACTCGAGGAGAATCTCGTCTCGTGGGCCAAGCAACGGTACACGGGCGGCTTCGAGATCATCTTTGGCGCGGCGGATCCGTTGGATCCAGCGCTCGACGTCGCACTGCGGGTGAAACGACGATTTCCCGAGGTTCCGATGACCATCGTCGCAGGCCACTCGGGCGAGGGGGTCAATCCAAAAGTCGCAACGCTGCGTTCCATTTGTCCGGTTGCGCGCCACGATCTCGTCCTCGTTTCGGATTCCAACGTGCGGGTCGACGACGATCTGTTGGATGCGCTCACGGCCGAGTTTTCGTCACGCCCCATTGGGGCTGACTTCGCGGACGACAACGTTGGTCTCGTCTCGAACATCGTCGTCGGCGATGGCGAGCAGAGCATAGGTGCTCTGCTCGAAAACCTGCATCTCAACAGTTTCGTCGTCGGGGCGGTTTGCGGAGCTGACGTGATCGGTCGCCATCCGGTCGTGGTGGGCAAGTCGATGCTCTTCCGCCAAAGCACGCTCGAACAGGTCGGTGGCTGGGCGTCGGTGGCTGACGTGCTCGGCGAGGACTACATCTTGGGTCGTGCCTTCACACGGGCGGGATACAAGGTCGTCCTTTCGCCCTACGTCATCCGGACGATCAACGAAGAGTGGGCAGGGCGACGGTTCTTGGCTCGACACCTCCGCTGGAGTCAAACGCGACGGTGGATCGCTCCCGGCATGTTCGCGCTCGAACCCTTGCTCAATCCGATCCCGTGGCTGCTCGCGCTCATCTATGCCATCGAGACCTTGCCGTTCCACCGCGGGCCGAGGTTGGCGGCATTGCCCGAGGCTCTGCTCGCTCTCGTGTTCCTGAAGATCGCGGCCGACCTACTTCTCGTCCGGCAGCTGCGAGGTCGTTGGCCAAGCCCGAGGGCGGCGCTTCTCGTTCCGTTCAAAGATGGTTGTGTACTCGCGCTCTGGTGCCTGGCCTGGGTATGTCGGACCGTGACTTGGCGGGGCAGCCGATTTCGCATTCACGCCGGATCGGTTCTGACCGCCGTCGGGGCTGCGGAGACGATCTCTCGTCTTCCCGCGGCGCTTCGTGAGTCGACGCAGAGGTCGAAGCCGCCTCGTGGATGAGTCCCTCGCGACCTTCGATACGGTGGACTGCGGCGACCGACGCTTCGTATGATGCCCTCCCGTGCATCGGAGCGAAGCCTGCGGCGTTCTCATGGTTGTGCTCTGCGTTGCATGCCAGATCGACGCGCTTCGGGAGGATGAAGTCGGCGACGCCGAGGCTTGCGAAGTCGCACACGTTTGGTCGCGCGAGCTCGCAGGACTCGAAGATGACCTCGTCGAGCGTGTCGATCGGTTGCGTGCGCAAGGTGGAACTTGCGGCGAAGTGCCGACGAATGCGGTTCCCGCCCTCGAGCTCCAGCCGACGTTGCGCTGCGCGGCTCGCATGCATGCCGCGGATCAAGTGAGCTCGGGCGATCTGTCTCACGAAGGTAGCGACGGCAGCACGACCCTCAACCGCTTATTTCTCGCAGAATACAGGGGAATACCGCTCACCGAGCTGCTGGCTGCCGATTTCGACGAAGACGCGGCGGTGTTGCGAGCCTGGGTCGGGAGCCCGGCCCATTGTGAGGCCCTTTTCGATGCGTCGGCCACCGACGTCGGGGTAGGCCTTGCCGAGGATCTCGGTACACGGGGCAAAGTCTGGGTCCTTCTGACCGGACGAGAACGCGAGTAAAACGTCGGTCCCAAAGCCATTCCATGGATAGCTCCAGTCAGCTTCGCGCGTTAGCCGCACTCTACGGCTTGCAGATCAGTTATTCAGACAATCACGGAACGGTCAGATCGGTCGCGGTCGAGCGCGTGGTCGGCATGCTTCGCACGCTCGGCGCTCCGATCGAAGACCCTCGGCGTCTCGATGATGCCGTACGTGTCGGGGAGCTGCGGGCTTGGACACGCCTCATCCCGCCGGTCGTCGTGGCTTGGGAAGGGGTCGGGGTGCTCGAAGTTCGACTGCCGGCTCATGTGGCCGACGCGGGCTATCGCCTCGTCGTCACGGCCGAGTCGGGCGAGTCGTTGACGCGAAACGGGATCATGTACGACGTGCCGGCCAAAGGCACGAAGGCGATCGGCGGCGACAGGTTCGTGCGGCGCGAGCTCAACCTTCCTGGAGGATTGGCCTTTGGCTATCACCAGCTGCGTCTCGAGGTCCTCGGTCTTCCTCCGGCCCACGCGATGTTGGTCAGCGCGCCGCGTCGAGCGTATGGCCCCGCCAATACCCAGCCGACCTGGGGGCTGTTTTCTCCGCTCTACGCTCTCCACTCGGGGCGCAGTTTGGCCACGGGAGATCTCACCGACCTGCTCCACGTGACCGAGTGGGTCGCCGAGCGCGGTGGCAGTGTGGTCGGAACGTTGCCCTTGCTCGCGACATTCCTCCACGGGTCGCGTGAAGGCGAGGAAGGCCCGTTCGAGCCGAGTCCGTACGCACCGGCGAGTCGGCTCGCCTGGAACGAGCTCTACCTCGACGTCGAGTCGATCCCCGAATTCTCAGTTTGTGCGAAGTTCTGGAATTCATCGGCAACCCGAGCCCAGGTTGCCGAATTTCGTGCAAGTGAGCGCGTCGATCACGGCGCACAGATGGCGTTGTTGCGCCGTGCACTGCAGCTCATGTCGGCTGCGGCTTGGCAGAACGACGTGCGCCGTGCGGAGCTCGAGGCGTTCGCGGCCGAACGCCCCACTATTGCCGACTATGCTCGGTTTCGCGCCGCGGTCACGCAAAGCCGACAACCGTGGAATGTGTGGCCCGACGAGCTGAAGCATGGCGAACTTCCCTCGGATACCTACGATCTCGAGGAGGCTCGCTATCACATCTACGTGCAATGGAATGCACATATTCAGCTCGACCGCTTGTCCAAGCGAGCTCGGGAAAGCGGCCTCGGGTTGTATTTGGATCTCCCGGTCGGTGTGCACCCCGATGGCTATGATATTTGGAAATATCGCAGCGTCTTCGCGTGCGGGCTGTCGAGCGGTGCCCCGCCGGACGCGTTGTTCGCCGGTGGGCAGAACTGGGCCTTCCCCCCATTGCATCCCCACGGGGTCCGCGAGGATCGCTATCAATATCTGATCGCGGTGCTCCGCAATCACCTGCGCTATGCAGGGGTCCTGCGGATCGACCACGTGATGGGATTGCATCGCATCTACGCGATCCCACAAGACGCGTCGCCCACCGAGGGACTCTACCTACGCTACCACCCCGACGAGCTCTACGCGATTCTATCGATCGAGTCGCACCGCAACCGCACGCTCCTCATCGGCGAAAATCTCGGCGTAGTACCGCCCGAGGTCAACGAAGCGATGGCCGAGCATGGGGTCCGTAGCATGCATGTCGTGCAGTATGCGGCGCGCAACGAACCGGACTGTGCATTGCCGCCCCCGAGCAAAGACGAGCTCGCCTCGCTCAATACCCATGACATGCCACCGTTTCGGGCATTTTGGGAGGGGACCGATTGCGAGGTCCGGCGCGATCTCGGCTGGATCGACGACGCGACCATGGAATGGGAAAAGCGCGAACGCGAGCGACTGACCGATGCCATGCGGTTGTTCTTGTCGCGGGGTACGCCGTTGCCGGAGCCGCTCGACTGGCACACCGCACTCCGCGCGCTGGTCCGCCACCTTGGCCGCAGCGATACACCGCTCGTCTTGCTCAATCTCGAGGACCTCTGGGGCGAGCTTCGTTCGCAGAATGTTCCAGGCACATTCCTCGAATTCCCCAACTGGCAACATCGAGCTCGCTATTCATTCGAACGTTGGCGCGAGCATGAAGGCCTGCTCGCATTGCTCGACGTGCTCGTGGAAGCTCGAGCGAGCGCTGCGGTCCGAGGACAAATGAGTTACGACGGATCGAAGATCACCGAAGACGATATCTATTTCTTCAACGAGGGCACGCATCGTCATATCGAATCGTTTCTCGGGTCACACCCGATGACGCTCAACGGGGTCGAGGGAACCTACTTCGGGGTTTGGGCGCCATCGGCGGATTACGTGTCCGTCGTCGGTGATTTCAATCGTTGGGACCGAGGTGCGTCGCCGTTGCGCGTGCGCGGGGACTGCGGAATCTGGGAGGGGTTCATCGCAGGTCTCGGCCTCGGCGACCTCTACAAGTTTCATATTGCGGCACCCAAGTTCACGGCCGAAAAGACCGATCCGCTGGCCCGTCGTTACGAAACGCCTCCGCGGACGGCCGCCGTCATCGACAAGCCGACGTACGATTGGCAAGACGGTGAATGGTTGGCGACCCGCGCGCGGAGCCGATCGTTGCAGGAGCCGGTGTCGATCTATGAGGTCCACCTCGGCTCGTGGAAGCGAGTGCCCGAAGCGGATCACCGATCGCTCAGCTATCGCGAGATCGCCGATCCGCTCGTCGAATACGTCAAGAAGACTGGGTTCACCCACGTCGAGTTCATGCCGTTGATGGAGCACCCGTTCTATCCATCGTGGGGGTATCAGACGACGGGCTATTTTGCCCCGACCTCACGCTACGGCGGCCCGACGGATTTCATGTACCTGATCGACCGCCTGCATCAGGCCGGGATCGGTGTGTTCCTCGATTGGGTACCGTCGCATTTCCCATGCGATGCTCATGCGCTCGCACGATTCGATGGTACCCATTTGTACGAACATGCCGATCCTCGACAGGGGTATCACCCTGACTGGCGGAGCAGCATCTTCAACTATGGCCGGTTCGAAGTGCAAAGCTTCCTGGTCAGTAGTGCCTGCCATTGGATCGAGGCGTTCCACGCCGACGGCCTGCGTGTCGATGCGGTCGCGTCGATGCTTTACCTCGATTATTCGCGCAAGAACGGTGAGTGGATTCCGAATAAGTACGGGGGGCGTGAGAATCTCGAGGCGATCGACTTCTTGCGGCGACTCAACTCGGCCATCTATGCGACGGCGCCCGGCGTCCACTCGATCGCCGAGGAATCGACGGCTTGGGGGGCGGTGTCGCGGCCGCCCGACCATGGTGGGCTCGGGTTCGGCTACAAGTGGGACATGGGGTGGATGCACGACACCTTGAAGTATTTCGCGCGCGATCCAATCTATCGGCAGCACCACCACCACGAGCTCACGTTCCGCATGATCTACGCCTACAACGAGAACTTCGTTCTCCCGCTGTCCCACGACGAGGTGGTTCACGGGAAGGGTTCTTTGCTCGGGCGTATGACGGGCGATCGTTGGCAAAAATTTGCCAACCTGCGGTCTCTCTACGGGTACATGTTCGGTTTGCCCGGCAAGAAGCTGCTCTTCCAAGGGTGCGAATTCGCACAAGAGCGGGAGTGGGCCCACAATGAATCGCTGGATTGGCACCTCCTCCAAGACCGGGCGCACGCGGGCGTCCACGCCTGGGTCACGGAGCTCAATCGCCTCTATCGCAGCGAGGCGGCTTTGCATGAGCTCGATTGTGAACCCGAAGGCTTCGAATGGATCGACTTCAGCGATGCTGCCAACAGCGTGTACGTGTTCCTGCGGAAGGCCGCGAAGGGACGCCCAGTGCTCGTGGTGGCTAACCTCACGCCCGTACCGCGATTCGGGTATCGCGTGGGTGTGCCGCACGGGGGGCCGTGGATGGAGCTGGCCAACAGCGACGCAAAACCCTACGGAGGGAGTGGCGTTTTGAACGCCGGAACGCTCGAAGCCGAGCCGAGAAGCCAGCATGGGAGACCCTTCTCTCTCGAGCTGACCCTACCTCCGCTCGGTGTTGCGTTCTTCGCACCGGAGCGGAAGGCGTGAATCGGTTCATCTGCATCCACGGGCATTTCTACCAACCGCCACGGGAGAACCCGTGGCTCGAAACGGTAGAACATCAGGAATCGGCGTATCCGTTCCACGATTGGAATGAGCGTATTACCGCGGAATGCTATGGACCGAATACCGCATCTCGGATCCTCGACCACGAAGCGTACATCCAAAAGATTGTCAGCAATTACACCCGGATGAGCTTCAATTTCGGCCCCACCTTGCTCGCATGGATGGAGGGCGCGAGGCCGGCCGTATATGAGGCGATTCTCCAAGCCGATGCGCTCAGCCGCACGCGGTTTTCGAGTCATGGATCGGCCCTGGCGCAGGCCTACAATCACTCGATTCTTCCGCTCTGCACCCGTCGCGACAAGGTCACCCAGGTTCGTTGGGGTATCCAGGATTTCGAGACCCGGTTTGGTCGGCGTCCGGAGGGGATCTGGCTGCCGGAAACTGCAGTCGACACCGAGACACTCGAGGTCGTCGCCGACGAGGGCTTGGTGTTCACCTTGCTCGCGCCCCATCAGGCGGCTTCCGTGCGCCCGCTCGACGGCGGCCAGTGGCGAGACGTGCATGGGTCCAGAGTGGATCCCAAGCGCCCCTATTTGGCCCGCCTACCTTCGGGCAAATCGATCGCCTTGTTCTTCTACGACGGGCCGGTTTCCCAAGCCGTGGCGTTCGAGCGGTTGCTCCACAACGGAGACCGTTTTGCCGATCGCTTGATGAATGCGTTCGACTCTCGCTCGACGCCTCAGCTCGTCCACATCGCGACGGACGGCGAGACCTATGGTCATCATCATCGGCACGGTGACATGGCGCTCGCATACGCACTCGAGCGAATCGACAACGATCGATCGGTCGCGCTCACGAACTATGGCGAGTACTTGCAACGTTGCCCTCCAACCGACGAAGTTCTGATCGCCCAGAAAACCTCGTGGAGTTGTGCGCACGGGATCGAGCGATGGCGCTCGGATTGCGGCTGCAGCAGCGGGATGCATTCACTCTGGCACCAGGCGTGGCGACGCCCCCTGCGTGAGGCCCTCGACTGGCTCGCCAACAGTCTTGCGCAGCTCTACGAGCAAAAGGCGGCGCCACTGCTCGAGGCTCCTTGGCAAGCGCGCGATGAGTTCATTCAGGTGATCCTCGATCGCTCCGATGCTTCGGTCGAACGATTTTTCGATCGCCAAGCGGTTCGTCCGCTCACCGCCGAGGAGCAGACCGACGCGCTCAAGCTGCTCGAAATCCAGCGCCACGCGATGCTGATGTACACGAGCTGCGGTTGGTTCTTCGACGAGATCTCCGGGATCGAAACCACCCAAATCATTCGCTACGCGTCGCGTGCGATTCAACTGGCGGAGGAACTCGCGGGTGTGAGTTTCGAGGTCCAGTTCGCCTCCCGCCTCGCGACTGCACCGAGCAACTTACCCGAGTACCAGAACGGGGGACGGATCTACGAGCTGTTTGCCAAACCACAGCGCGTCGACCTGGCCAAGCTCGTTGCCCACTTTGCCGTGAGCTCGCTCTTTACCGACTATCAAGAAAAGGCGGTCGTCTATTCGTACCGGATCGATCAGGTCGACCATTATGCCTCGGCCCTGGGTCGCAACCGCCTCACGGTGGGGAAGCTGTGCGCAATATCCGAGATCACCCGCGAATCCGCCATGCTGAGCTACGGCTTCGTGCATTTGGGCGATCACAACATGAGCGGGGGTGTCCGGGCGTTCAAAGGCGAGGACGAATACCAGAAGATGAAAGAGGATGTCGTCAACGCCTTTGCACGCGCAGACATGCCCGAAGTGCTGCGGTTGCTCGACAAACACTTTGGTGAGCTGACGTATTCGATGCGCTCGTTGTTCCGTGACGAGCAGCGCCGGGTGCTCGACGTGGTCGTCGGCAGCGCGATGACCGACGCAGAATCGCTGAGCGCCCAGCTCTACGAGCGGAATTCCCCCCTCTTGCGCTATTTGGCAAGTCTCGATCTACCGCTGCCGAAGACCTTGCGGGGTCTGGCAGATTTCGTGCTCAACACCACGTTGACGCGCGAGCTACAGCGGCATGAACTCGACCACGCTCGAATCCATCAGCTGCTTCGCGAGGCCGACGATCTCGGCACCGACTTGGACCGAGTGGGTATGGTCTTCGCACTGCAGAGTAAGATCGAAGAGTCGACCCAGCGTTGGTCGGATGCTCCAGACCGACTCGGGCGCTTGCGCCGACTTCGCAACGCGGTCGAACTCGCACACGAGCTTCCGTTCGACCTCGATCTCTCGCGGCCACAAACGGAGTACTACGCCCTCATGGGGAGCACGCTGCCGCGGTTTCACGATCAGGCGTTGCGTGGCGATCCCATCGCGGCGGAGTGGGTTGAACATTTTGCAGCCCTTGGACGGGCTCTTCGCGTGCGGTTGCGCCCTAACCCATAGGACCGACGGGTCGGAGTTGCCTTACCCAACGGTCGAATGGACTCAGGTCCCACCCAAGGGGCTGAAGGGCCGGACCGATGGTAAACGGGCGGCAACGGAGGAAAACTGCCTGGTACACTCGAGGCGGAACGGACCTTGGAACTGTTCACGACGCTGCTCGCGACCACGACCGGGGCTGGAGTGGCGTACGTCATTCGACGGCAGCGTCGCAGTGAAGCTCGACTCGCTCGCTGGGAGGAACGCTTCGCACCGTATTCCGACGGGCCTTTCGACGTTGGACACCTGAGTCCCAACCTGGCTGACCTCGCGATCGGAGCCCGGACGGCACGCCGGGTCCTCGAGACCCCACTCCGCCGATTCGCCGAAGTGCTCGAACGCGACAGCCCTTGGCGTCTGCGACAGTGTTTGCAGGACTACGACCTCGCGCTGTGCAACGCTCGACTCGAGATCTGGCGGTGGTTGCTACTGGTCGCGCGCCTCGATGCCACCGAGATCGCCGTGCTCCGCACGCTTGGCCTCGATCCGCGTCCCCTTCGCACCCTGGTCTACAAACCGGGGGTCCTCCAACGTTCCGACCGAGTGTTTCAAGGCGGAATTTTTCCAACCATTCCGAACGCCGATCTCGTTGTGCAGGAGCTCTGCCTCGGTATGGACCACCTTCGCCAATTCGAGGTGACCTTGCTTCGACCACCCGGGACTCCGTATCGCTGACGTTCGAGATTTCTCCGCGCCCCTTCGGTGCTGATTTTTGCCATCCTTCTGAATCTGAGCGCCGGTCAAACCAACGAGGTGCGAGTGTCTCCCGACCAAACGGGCCAAACCGTCGCGGCGGTGGTACGCGCCCTGTCCGACGGGATGTCGTGGTCGCAAGCCCGCGCCCTTTGTTACGGGGGCCGTGTCGAGATCGACGGGGTCGTGGTTCGAGACGCAGCCAAGAGAGTCGTGAGTGGCGATCGGCTTCGGATCCTAGATAGCGCCGCCACGCGTTCTGTGGATCCCGCGGTTCCCGAAGCCAAGGTCTCGATCTTGCACGTGGATCGCGATGTCGTCGTCGTCGACAAGCCTGCCGGGTTGTCCACGGTGCCTTTCGAACCTGGAGAGCACGGCACCTTGCTGCACGAGGTGCAACGAAGACTGCGCAAGCGACCAGGCCGTTGCCCGCCGCTCCGCGTGGTGCAACGTCTCGACAAGGACACATCCGGAGTCCTTGTGTTCGCGCGATCGCGAAACGCCGAGCGTGGTTTGCAAGAGCAGTTTCGCGCTCACACGGTCGATCGTCGCTACGTCGGCGTTGCGCTTGGGATCGTTCGACCCACGACGCACCAATCATTCCTGTTGGCGAACCGCGGTGACGGCATCCGTGGGTCGTTTCGTGGTCGGAAACCGCCTGCGGATGCTCGACATGCGGTCACCCACGTCGACTGTGTCGCGACGTTCGAGGTTCCGCGAGACCTGCGGACCACCGAAGCCCCCCTCCACGTTTCGATCGTGGCGTGCCGTCTCGAAACGGGGCGTCAGCACCAGATCCGCATCCACCTCGCCGAGTCCGGTCATCCCCTCGTCGGTGAAAAAGTTTATGTCCGTGACTATCCGGCGGATCGGGGGTTCGTCCGCGGGTTCGAGCCCGGATCGGGTCGGACGCTGCTTCACGCTGAACGACTGGGGTTCCTTCACCCAGCTCGTGAGGAGCCCATGGCCTTCGAGGTAGATCCTCCCTCCGACTTCGAGGAGTTGCAGGACCGGCTCCGTCGCTCTTCGGCGGGTTGGACGCGCCCCGGGCACGCGTGACCGACGCGGTCGACTCAAGGACGACCGCGTGGTGCGCAACGTGGAGAACCGACGTTTGCCGTTCGAGATCGGATCTCGATCTCGGAAGGAGAAGCGCCCTAAATACTGATCAAGTGTTCAATATGCATCTCGTTCGACGTAAGATGCTAGGCCTTCATCAAGCTTCTCCCGCGCCTGGCTCCTCCTTCAAACACGGCAGGCAACGGTAATTCTCTGCCCGGTCAGGCGCGGGAGAAGCCGGCATCGACTCTGCGATTTCGACACTTCGCGAGTTCGCGGTCACCAAGTTTCTAAAACTTCGAGCGCGACCTCGCAAGCGATGGATCGGCGTTCGAAGCTTCGTTGCACGCGATCGTGGTGCATCAGCGTTCGCCCAGTTCGATGCCGCGACGATCGGGCCGAGCAAGAGCCGCTTCACGTACCGCGAAGGGTGAATTTTTCGCGTGCGCATGGTCGAGACGACCGCGATCGCGAGAATCGGACACGTCATCCTCATCCGAATTCCGGGACTCCACGTTCACCGAGGATGGGGCCGCTCGATGAGCAGAGACCCCGCGGTCGAGTGACGGAGGTCCAAGAAAACTGGAACACACCCACGACAGCGAGCTAGAGATCTCCGAGCGCTGCAGGTCGGACACTCGGTCGTGCTACCGTGCGACGCACCGTGGAACGAGCCGCACTGCCGGAGTTCGTCCGCAATCACGGACAGGGCCACCCCCGCGACCAACGGCCCTCGATGCATTTGGCTCGACGCGTCGCCACGGATCGCGCCGAATGGCTCCGACCGAGCCGTATCGCCGCTTCGCTGTGCAGCGTGGTTCTCGTGGTCGCCATGCCGCTCGGGTGCATGGCGCTCTCGCCTCAACTTCCGCCGACCGATTTCGCGGCTTTGGAGCAGGTTTCCGATCCTGGGGAGCGTGAGCGTCTCTACGAAGAACACAAGATCACGGTTCACGAGACGCCGGAGGGTCGACGGTACGCGAAGGGGACTCACCCGACGGCACCGCGCGGCAGCTGGCAGTCGCTCGACGTCGTGTTGCGTTCCGACGCTTCGTCGGCTCAGGTGTTGTCCATCCGTTCGTTGCGCCGAGCCCGGATCCTGACCGCGTTGTCGATCTCGGCTGCCATCGTAACCGTGGCAGGCATTGCGGCCTCGAGCCGTGAAGGGCTCAACCTGCAAGAACTCGACGGCCGAGGAGCGCTGCTTCTCGGAGGTGCCCTTGCGACCCTAGGATTTGGCATCGGAGCGGGGTTGTCGTTTGGTCGGGCGAAGCCCGCCTACGAGCGGGCCGTATCGGTGTACAACGAGAGCTTGGGTTTACGTCTCGGGCGTCTCGACGCGGAGCGTTCTCGTGAAGGCGCAACATCCGAGCTCTCACCTCGCTGAGGCATGCCGGGCGGTGTGGCTTCGCCGGGTGCGACCGTGTTACGTCTCTCGCCATGCGAAACGCGGCGAGCGCGATGAGCGTGTGGTGGCTCATCGTTGGTTGCGGCAACCCATCGGGCCCCGAAACACCGATCGTCGCCGAGCAACTCTACAATCGATATTGTGCGAGATGCCATGGTCTCAAGGGTGAAGGCGTCCCCGACCAAGCTGGCGTGCAAGGTCGGTTGAACGATCCCCGGGTGATGAAGACCAGGACGGACGAGCAGATTTTGACGGCCATCCGATCGGGTCGACCGCCCGCCATGCCCGCGTTCGGAGGGGAGTTCACCGAGGCGAAGATCATGGTCCTCGCCGCGTACATACGCGCGTTGTCCAAACGCCCGACCAAGAGCGCTGACTCTGTCGACGAAGCGGAACCCGTGAGCAAGAGCGCGGACGATACCTCCGGATGACGGTCGAGCTCGTCTGGCCCGGCAAATACGACCACGAGGGGCGACGCTCGCCGATCCCGTCCAGTCCCGATCCGGTGATCCTGCAACCCATGGAGGTCTTCGGAACCGGATCCGAACCTTCGCATCGACTCCTCGCAGGGGACAACCTCGCGTCGCTTCGAGCGCTCCTTCCAGAGCTGACTGGTCGCGTCGACCTGGTGTACGTCGATCCTCCATTTTGCACCGGAGGCACCTTCGAACTTCTCACCAAAGTGGGGGAAGGGGCGGATGGCGGTCCGCCACCGGAGGTCGAGCAAGTGGCGTATCGCGACCGGTGGAGCGACGGTGGATTCCTGGGGATGTTGGATGCGCGGCTCCGGCTGTTGCACACGCTGTTGGCCGATCACGGCAGTTTCTACATTCACGTCGACCCGACGATCGGGCACGCGGTGAAGCTGCTCGTAGACGAAGTTTTCGGCTCCGAGTGTTTTCAGCGCGAGATCGTGTGGCGAATCGGTTGGATCTCCGGTTTCAAAGCGTCCGCAAGAAACTGGATCCGCAATCACGATCTCATCTTCTTCTATACGAAGCACCCACGACGGTTCACGTTCAACAAGCTCTACACGCCCTATCCGCCCGGCTATCGCCGCCGTGACGGGGCGTTACCGACGGGACAGGGGGTCCCGCTCGATGATGTCTGGAATGCGAACGAAGCCGAGTTCGCGTTGCGTGGACGCGATTCGCTCGATTCCATCCAGATCAAGAGTTTCTCGACGGAAAAGAGCGGCTATGGCACGCAGAAGAACGAGAGTCTCCTCCGTCGAATCATTGCGGCATCGTCGAATGCGGAGGACCTCGTACTCGATGCATTTTGCGGTTCGGGTACCACTGGAGTTGCGGCCGACGAGCTCGGTCGTCGTTTCATTGGATGCGACATCAGTCAGGCAGCCATTCACATTGCAACCAAGCGGATCCTCGCGCGGGGTGGGAGTCGAGGTCTACGAATTGAGTGCGTCCACCCCGGTCCGTCGCCGTCGAAGCTTGTGGGGCATCCGTTCGTCGATGGTTCACGAGCTTCGGTTCGCGTGCCGTTTGGCGAAACCGTGGACGAGAGGAGGGTGGAGTCGATCTGGACCGATGCACGGGCCAGCGGTGCGACACGGCTGCTCGTCGTCGCGGATGCGTACGACCTCGATCTCGAATGGCGTCGACCGGCGTCGGTCCAGCTCTGTTGCCCATCATCTGATGCGGTTCGTGGTTGCATCGAAGTCCCCGAGCTGAGTTGTCGTGTGATTTGCGGCAAAGATGGCACCGTCGAACTCGCGATCACCGGTTATGGGTATCCCCAGCTCGAGCAGGTGCCCGAAACGGTGCGACGGGCGATCGCCCACTGGAGCGACTGGTTGGATGCATGGTGGGTGGGGACCGATAGTGAGCCCATCCAAGTGCTGGCGCAGCGCTTTCGCACGCATCGACAACGAGCCCTCGACCAGACGATCGTGCTGTCCGACGGGCAAGCGCATCGCCGGCTGCGCCTCCGCTCGATCGACATCCTCTATTGTCGGGTCGATGTCCTCATCGATTTGGACGTGGGCGATCCCCTACGCTGTTCCGCGAAGCGGCTCCAAACGCTGTCCGTCCGCCATCCGACCCCGCGGCGACCTCACGACCCGTGAGGTACGAAGGATTTACAGTTCTCGGCGGATCCGATGCCGCGCTTGGCCGACATGGAGAACGGCTCCGCCTCGCTCGTCGACCTCGAGGTGCTGGGCGAGATCCATTTGAGCTGCATTGGTGAAGCGAACGGCGAGCGGCCGTGCGCTCGTTTGCGCCGGGACCTCGCACCGCAGACCCTGTCCTGGTTCCTCCCACAGAGTTTCGGGATCGAGGCGGACGACCCGGCCATCATCCAGGCGAAGGCAGAGCGACCCACTCGCATCGACGACGACGCCGAGAGCTCGCAGGGGTGTGTCGGCGATGGTGACGTAGCACCATTCCTCCCCGATCCGAACGATCGCTTCGCCGGAGTCCGCGACGTCGAGCCCACGCAACAAGGTCGTCTGTGTCCGGGCGTGGTCGATCGGCTCCAACCCCCATTTGAAGACTCCGAGCCGCGTCAGGGCAAGGGGCACGCTGCGTCTCAGGCGATCGAGTACGTCTGCCGGGAGTGGTGCCGACGTCGTCGGACGTGGGCCCCCCTCAGCCCCGGAGGGGCGCGAGTCCTCCTCAGCCCCGGAGGGACGCGAGTCCCCCTCAGCCCCGGAGGGGCGTGACATTGAGTCCTCCGAGTTCACGCAAAGCAGCGTACCAAGAAGAATGGTACGGCACGGGGGCACCTCCTGCGCGGGCGTTGTCGACGCTGCCCCAGGGGGGTAGAACGTAGCCCATCTCGCATGAGTCTCGTGGTGCTGGAAGGCGTGAGCCTGGGCTTCGGCAAGAAGCAGTTGGTGGAGAAACTCGATCTGCGGATCGGTCGAGGAGACCGCGTCGGTTTGGTGGGTCCGAATGGCTCAGGAAAGTCCTCGCTGTTGAAACTGCTCGCGGGGGCAATCTCGGCGGACTCGGGCCAGGTTCGCACCCAGCGACAACTCCGAATCGGCTATTTGCCACAGGACCTTCCCGTGGCGGGGGGCCGCAGTCTGCTCGACAGCGTTCTCGGAAGTGTTCCCGGTAGGCCGGCGCTCGACGCCGATCTCAAGGCTGCCGAGGCCGAAGTCGAACGAGCGCAGCGCGACGACGACGAGGCCGCGATGATGGACGCCGCCGCCTGGATCGCGGATGTGCACGAGCGTCTCGCAACGTTCGACCAGCATTACTCCCCCCACGAAGGCAAACAGATCCTTGCGGGCCTCGGCTTTCGCGACGCCGATCTCGAACGCGATCTCGGGGAATTCAGCGGAGGTTGGCGGATGCGAGCGGTCCTCGCCGCATTGCTGTTTCAGCGTCCAGACCTGATGTTGCTCGATGAACCAACCAACCATCTCGATCTTCCGTCGGTGGCTTGGTTCTCTGCATTCCTGCGCGGGTACATCCAAGGTTTCGTCCTCATCTGCCACGATCGGGAGTTTTTGAACGAACAGATCGGCCGGGTCGTGTCGCTCGAACCCGAAGGCGTGCGTCAGTTTCGCGGCAACTGGGAGCAGTACAGCCGACAGCGAACCGAAGAAGAATCCGTGTTGGAAAACCAGGCCCGCAACGCGGCGCGCGAGCGAGAAAAGACAGAGCAGTTCATCACCCGTTTCCGCGCCCAAGCCAACAAGGCCAAGGCGGTGCAGAGTCGGATCAAGCAGCTCGAGAAGATGGACGAGGTGCAGACCTTTCAACGACGGAAGGTCATGCAATTCCGATTTCCACCGACCGCCCGGACCGGAAACGAAGTCCTCCGCGTCGAGGACCTCACGAAGGCCTATGGCGAACGAGTGGTGCTCGATCGAGTGAACCTACGGGTCGCTCGCGGGGAAAAGATCGGCATCATCGGTGTCAACGGCGCGGGCAAGACCACGTTGCTGCGCACGATCGCGCGAGAACTGGAGTGGCAGGCCGGCACGATCACGTTCGGGCATCGCGTCGAGGTCGGGTACTACGCGCAGCATCATGCCGAGACCCTCGATCTCAACCGAACGGTCTTCGAAGAGGTCGCGGCGCGAAATCGCAGCGCCAACGAGACCGAAGTTCGCAGCATGCTCGGCGCGTTTCTATTCAGCAATGACGACGTCGACAAGCCAATCCGGGTGCTGTCGGGCGGCGAGCGAGCCCGCGTTGCGCTCGCCCGCCTGCTCATCGCTCCAGGCAACCTCATCATGATGGACGAGCCCACGAACCATCTGGATCTCGAGTCCGCCGAGTCGCTCGCCGCGTCCTTGTCCACCTTCGACGGTACCCTCATCTTCGTCAGCCACAACCGCAGCTTCGTTCGTCAGTTGGCGACCCGGATCTGGAACGTGGAGGGCGGGTCGGTCGATATCTATCCCGGGACCCTCGACGAATACCTCGAGCGTCACGTTGGCGATGGTGGACGCTCGCGAGTTCGTCCGGCGGATTCGACGGAACGGTCACCGGCTCTCGCACAGGCCGGAGACCGCACATCTGAGGGCTCGAGTGCCAAACGCGTCGAGTCACGCGATGACCGAAAGGCCCGCAAGCGCGACGAGGCGCGCGTTCGCTCCGAGCGAACGAGGCGCTTGGGGCCCTTGCAGACCAAAGTGCGAACGCTCGAAGCGACGATCGAAACCCTCGAGGAGGCGCAGCGTCGCCGCAATCTCCAGCTAGCCGATGTGTCGGTGTACGAGGACGAACGGCGACGCAATGCGCTGCTCGACGAGTATCAGCGCGACGCAAAGGCCCTCACCGAAGCGACGGAGGCTTGGGAGGTCGCGACGGCCGAGCTCGAGGCGCTCGATACGAGCGAATAGTCACGCCATCTTTGCCGTGATCGCCATGCGGCACGTGGCATGGCGCGCGGTCAATCGAGTCGGCCGATCGCTCGCTTGACGTCGAGCGCGTAGCGACCATCGGGGGCGAGCTCCAAGTACTTCTGATAGGCCCCGATGGCTTCGAGCCGCTGTTGCTCGCGATCGGCCTCTTCACGCTCGCGGTCGCGATAGCGATCCTCTCCGAGCGCCCCCAATACGAGCCAACAGTCGGGCTCTTGCGGAGCGGTGCGAGTGCAATTGCTCGCCGTTTCATGAGCGAGGTTGCCTTCGCCTTGTTCGAGTCGAACGATCGACATGAGCACGAGCGCTCGCGGCATGCCGGGTTGCCGGCTCAGAACATCGTTCAGGAGGATTTCGGCTTCCGTCATCCGAGATTTGCCTCCCCGTTCGCATAGCGCTCGGGCGTCATCGAGTTGCGACTGCGTGTGCGGATCGGTCATCACAGGGGTCGTTGGGTCGAGCGGGGTTGCCGTGCTCGACGTCTCCAAAGCTTCGGCGGGGGGGCTCTCCGGCAATGGGGCGGCGGCGCCCGGTTCGGGCTCGACCGGTATGCCTTCGCCGGGAACGGGTTTGGCATCGGTTGCGGTTCTCGCTCCGGGAGCGACGCTGCCCGGGCGGACTTCGCCGTCGGGGCCTTGCTCCGCGACGATCTCTTCATCGGGGACCATCGATCTCGCTCGCCGGGCCATCACGCTCCCGGTGATGAGGTAAGCGCCAACTCCCGCGACGAGAACGGCCCCAACGACGGCAGGCAGCCAAAGCCGATTCCGCGGCGCCGGATGAGGGGCGCCAAACCCGGTGTCGAGGTCCTCGTCTCCGTCTTCATCCCCAAGTTCGTCGTCGAGCTCCTCATCCTTCCCAAACAGCTCCGCCTCATCATCGAGGTCATCATCGAGCTCCTCGTCGAGGTCGTCGTATCCCGGGTTCCGTCGATGCGGCGGTGGGGACTCGTCCTCTTCGCTCCAAGCGTCTTCCTCGGGGGGTGGCGCGACTGGGGGGTCAGGAACCCTGCCCGACGACTCGCCCCGGGTTCGGATCGAGGCCGGTTCCGACGGAGCCGCGTGGGCCCGGAGGTCCACTCGTGGTGGTGGTGGTGGTGTCACGGCGGCCGCCGCCGCGCGTCGGGTGTCCTCCTCGAGCACGGCGGCCCGCACGGCTGCCGCGCCGGCCTTGATCCGATGCATGCGGGTGGCGACCTCTTCGAGCGATGCGACAGGGTGTGCGGCGAGCGGGGCTTTCGGCTCGCTGGGCACGTCGTTCCTCGCCGTCACCGGCGGGGGCGGAGGCGGTCCATGACGCGGCTGCAAGGCGAGAGGATCGGGTTCTCTGAGCACGCGCGAGCCGATCCACGTGTCGTCCGAGCGATGCCCCTCCGAAGTCTGAGGCGGACCTTCGGACAGCCACGAGGGCGCGGACCAACCCGGCAAAGGTCGCGAGGTGATGGCGGGATCGAATGGAATGCCCTTGCGGGTGGCCTTCGTTTCCATCGTGCCCGCGACGTGGGCCGGGGCGTTGCCTCGCATAATGGGGTTACCCGCGGCGGGGAGAGGCAGCTCCGCGACCGGGAATGGGTCTCGTCGGGCATCGAGCGGCATCGCGCTCGACGGTTGGATGGCGTTGGGCTGAGCGACCCGGGGGGCTGCCATCGACGGAGCGCCGGATGCCGACCAATTCGGCCGTTTTCCGGGGTCGATCCACTCTCCACAGAAACGGCACTTGGCGGCCGCATCTTGAATCAACTCGGCGCAGTAGGGGCAGGGCTTCACAGCGCCTTCGACACTAGCACAGGGCATGTAGGTTCGCGCTCCAGCGTTTCGACCGCGACTCATCGGACCTCAGCCTCGGAGCTTCCAGGGCCAAAGTCGCAACGAGGCGGACTTTGCCGTGGCCTGAGCGCAACTGATATGTCGACCCGCGTGAGCTCGTTCTCCAACCCAGGTGGGTCGGCCCTAGACCCAAATCCCTCGAGTGGCGCGGTCGCGGCACGATTGACACGCGCACCGAAGCGCTTGGCGCTCGCGAATCTCCCGACACCCGTGGAGCGCGCAGCATGGCTCGACGGCGAACGGACGCGAGTCTGGATCAAGCGAGACGACCAGAGCAGCACGGTGTACGGAGGTGGCAAAGTGCGCAAGCTCGAATGGATCCTCGCCAACGCGCCGCACGACGATGAGGCTCCGATCTTGAGCGTGGGTGGAGTTGGCAGTCACCATCTCCTTGCGCTCGCATTGCATCTAGGTACCCAGCACAGAGCTTTGCACGCGCTCACGTTCGAGACCCCGCTCACGGAGAGCGTCCGTCGCAACTTGACCGTACTGCTGTCGTTGGGCACCACCCTGTGGCACGTCAAAACGCGGGTCCGCTTGCCGTGGGCGGTATTGGCCTACCATACGTTTGCCCGCCCATCGCAATCCGGGCACTACTTGGCCGCCGGCGCGAGTACGGCTCTCGGGTGTCTGGGCTTCGTCGAAGCCGCATTCGAGCTCTCCGATCAGATCGATCGGGGCGAGCTCCCGAAACCGGATTGCATCTACGTTGCGGGCGGATCGGCTGGCACTGCGGCTGGGCTTGCCGTGGGCCTTGCGCTTGCTCGGGTGTCGACCCATCTCCACGTCGTCTCGTCCGTGGAACGCTGGGCCTTCAACCGCTTCTTGCTGAGCCGGAAAATCGCTTCCGTCTACCGATTCCTCCTGCAGTGCGGTTTGCAAGAGAACGAACCACGCGCAGAAGGCCTTCTTGGTGCGCGCGGAGTCACGTTCTCGATCGACCATGGCGAACTCGGTGGGGGGTATGGCGTTCCGACCGAGGCGTCACGGCAAGCCGTGGAACTTGCGGGCACTCATGATCTGTTCGCGGAGACGACCTACACCGGAAAATGTTTGGCGGCCCTGCGCCGGAACAGCAATGCGCACCTGTTGCAGTCTAGGCCAGAGCACGCAGTGCTCTTCTGGAACACCCACGCGAGCAACGACCTTCGCCCGCGAATCGATCCAGAATGGATGGCACGATGCCCGCGGCCGCTTCGTCGCTCGCTCGAGCAAGCGGGCACCGTCGCTGGACTCTCTACGTGAGCACGCGCGCCATGATCTTGCGCGCGAGATCGCCATCGATCGTGTCCCGATGGTCCTTCATCAGAAGTCCCATCAGTTTTCCCATCTGCTTGGCGTCGGCGACTCCGTGTGCAGCGGCGAGTTCGCGGATGATGGCCTCGGTCTCCGCCTCGTCGAGTTTTTTCGGCAAGAACCCTTCGCAAAACGCAAGCTCGGACAACGCTTCGGCTTTCGCTTCCGCGGCTCGCTCACCGGCTTTATCGAACTCCACCAGCGACTTGCGTAGCTGCTTTACGTAAGCGTTGATGCACTCGATCCAAAGCGCGTCGTCTTCAACGCGTCCGGCGGCGGCTTTGAGCTCGATCAGGACCTTATTTTTGAGCATCCCGATTACGTTTTTGGTGGCTTCGTCTCGCTCCCGGCGGGCCTGCTTGAGGCGTTCTTCGATTTGCGCGCGGATACTCATGACGGCGAGACTACCACGACTGCAAGGAGCGTCCGGTCAGCTCGGCTCCACTCGCGCGCCCGCGGGCCAGGCGCGACGCCAACGGTAGAACATTGCCGTTGGTATGGAGGAGCCTCCAATTCCGCATCTATGGAGCTGGAGGTGGTGTGGCCTCGGTGGTCGGGGTGTTGTCCGGACGCCACCCCGCGGGGGGTCGTGCGTGATCGGGTGAGTGACCGGGCAGGGCGAATGTCACTCCGGCGTTGGGTGGCGTGATCACGACGTCGCCCGCTCGATGAGCTTCGCGCAGATCCTGGATCGTGCGAGCCGCGGGTGAGGTGGGGTCGGCCAACACCTTCCGCTGCAGTGCATACGCGCGTTTTTTCCGCTGCTCCATGTTCAATTCACTGGGATCGGTTTGGATCAACTTCAGTTCGTCGGCGGTCAGCGGCGCCACTTCGCGCGGTGTTTCATCGATGCGCACAGCCGTTGGGCTTGGTTGACTCACCTTGGACTCGTCCGAAGACAGACCACAAGCCGTGGCGGTCGCGAGCACGAGCGCGCCTATCCCGATCTGTTTCATCGTTGGAAGCATAGCCAACCTCGTAGGTTCCGAGCCACCCTGGCAAACGATCGCACTGCGCGAAGAATCCGTTCTGGTGTCACGTGGTTTTTTTGTCGCTGCCGGAACGGAACTTTACCCTGGCCGGAGAGGTGTTCCGAATCTACAGTCATCGAGAGCTGGATTTGACACACTCGTTGCAGCCGTTCTGGTTCGGTTGTGGTCGCGTCGCGGGCCCACTGGCACTCGGGGTTGCTGTTGTGGCGACGGCCGGCTGCAGTGCTCATATCAAGCAGTACGGAGGTGTCTCGGTGGCAGGCACGCCTCTGCCGCGTGGCATGACCCACGACGAGCTCGTCCGACGGAGCGCCGGGGCCGTGGCGGTCGTAGAGACGGATGTCGGGCGCGGCATGGGCTTCGTCATTGATCCAAGCGGGTTTCTCATCACGAACCGACATGTGATCGAAGACGCATCACACGTCACCGCAGTTCGATTTCCCGCGCTCGATCCCCCCCGAGAGTACGAAAGCGTTGAGGTCATTTATATCGACTCGAAGCGCGATCTGGCTCTGTTGCAGGTCAACGCCCCCGAGCCTTTGCCGCGACTTCCCTTGGCGACCCAACGCGCAGTGCCGCGACGTCGCTATCTCGATCTCCGCGATCCGGTGTTCGTGTTTCACGCTGCGCTCGAAGGTGATGGCGACTTGCTTGCCCACACGGGCGAGGTGTCCGACCTCGCTGCGTACAATCGTGCGGCAGGTCCGGGTTCCTTTGTTGGCGTCACGATGAGCGTCCGCCAAGGTCAAAGTGGTGGGCCTGTCGTCGATCGACACGGTCGAGCGATCGGCATCCTCACCTGGACATGGAAAGACAAGGTCGGCGCTTATGCGATTCCCATCGATGAGGCGGCCAAAATGCTCGCCGAACGGCCGCAGTTGGGGAGCCGGTCGGAGCATCAGGATCGAGCGGCAGAGCGTTCCCGTGAGTTTCTGGTGGCGCTCGGGCGCGGCGACGTCGAAGACGCCCGTCGTTTGACTTCGCCTTCCCATGCACGACATATGCGCGAGGAATCGATGCGGGAGATCCTCGGTACGCTCAATGAAGACAGCGAGTCTGCGTTCGAGGGATTTCTCGGGGCCTTGGACGCGTTGTTGGAGCGTCCGGATCGCGTTCGGTTCGCGCAGATGCGCAACATCGTCGCTCGCACTGGCACCCCCACGTTTCGTGATGCGATGCGCATCGAGTCGTCCGTCGAAAACGGTCAGGTGTTGTCGCTGTTCTTCGAGTTGGGCCAGGCTTACCTGAGTGCCCGGTCCATCGACGGGAAATCCAAAGCGGAAGCGCTGGGCTTTGCCCTCCGCCGACTCCAGACGATCGATGCGGCGCGCACCTTTGCATTGGCGCAGGCGATCGACGAGTTGGCCGGACGTGAGATCGAGATCGAAAGCGTGGATCTGGTTCCGGGGGCCTATTCACCCCGTGCGGTCATCTCGTTGCGGGTCAATGTGCTCGATCCGGCGACGGGTCGGAGTGAGCTCGTCCCCGCGCGAGTCTTGCTGCACATGAGGCTCGAGTGGGGCGATTGGTACGTTGCGGCCGTCGGGCCGACGCATCTGACCGATCGCGGTGGTATCGTTCCCGGTTGATATCGGCCGAACACGGGGATGCGCGCCCGACCGCCGTATTTTGGATTCGACGCCCTCGTGGGTACGACGGCCGTTTCGCTCGAGTCTGCTGTCGCGCGGGCGTCCGACCTGTGTTAGTCAAGCGCACCATGCGGCTTCGGCTTGCTACCCTCATGATTTGCGCACTCGCTGCATCCGTGCACGGGTGCGACAAAAGTGGCGGAGATTCGACGGCGACGGAGATACCCGTCTTGTCTTTCGATGAGGATGGTGACTTCGAGGATGATGCGAATTTGCAGGTAGCGGCCGGTGATCTACCGAGCGACGGCCCGGTGCCACCCCATACGAGTATGGTGTTCTTTACCATCGAGGGCGCCCTTTATCCTTTGGCGTGTTTCGACGCGAGCCAAGGGAAGCTGCTTTCGGGTGAACCTTGTCAGCGCATGGTCGCTTCCGGTAGCCAGGTCCGCCTGAGTTCCGTCGATGCCGAGTACGACAAGATCGCAGGGGGCGCGGTCGAGCCACAATGTTTGATCGGTTCGGATAATCGGGTTGGAATCAGTGTGGACGGCATCAATGAAGGGGCGGATTTCGTGTATGGGGCTTGGCCTCCGTCCACCCTGAAAATCGTCCGTTACGTCGATACTCCTGATGTGGAATCGCAAGGGCAGAAGCTCGATCGCACGGTGACGGCCAAACTGATCAAAGCCGTCGATCGTGCGGGTGGGCAAATGAAAGGCAAACTGAACGTTCACCAGATCGCGGAAATCGATGTGGATGGGAACGAGACCAAGGAAAAGGTCTATTCGATCTACTTCCCCAACCCAACCCAGCCTGAACAATACACTTGGAGCGGTATTTTCTTGGCGCAAGACGGGGATCTGAATCGGCTTCGGCTGCTCGAACAGTCCGAGACGAAACACGACGTCTTCGAGGTGCGTGCCACTCTCGATATGGACGGTGACAGTCAAGCAGAGATCTGGATGCGTATGATCTTCGACGAGGGGGGAGGCGACCGGATCTTCACGCTCAGCGGATCCGAGCCGCAACCGATCGGCGAGTGGTCCTGCGGCGCGTGAGTCTGCTGGAGCTCATCTCATTGCAGATCCAGGTTGGTGTCGGCGTCGGCGTGCGAGGCAAAACCATCCGACGAGCAATACGCTCCAGGTCGTGTTGGGGTGACCGATCCCGCAGGTGGGGCCCTCCGAAGGCGAGCTCAATGGATCGTCGATCGGGCTCGCTTCGGGCAAAATGGTGAACCGAACGCGATCTTCGACGCTGTTGCCACCCTCATCCGTCAAGCGGACGAGAAGATCGTAGTCTCCGGCAGGAGGGCTGCGCAACACGAGATCCAAGGCCGTTCCGTCTTCGCTGAACGCGAGCTCGCCGTGGTTGAACACCTCGATGGCGTAGTACTGGGGATCCATGTCGTCCGAAATCTCGCCCACGAGGGACAGTGACGTCGGATAGACGAACGTCGAATCCTCCTCCGGGTAGACGATATCGAGAGTTGGAGGCTCGACATCCGGTACTGGGGGTCCAAACAAATAGAGCATCTCTTGGTAGGAGTTTTGCCAACCGGGGTCGCAAAACACCGAGTGGATTTGGTTGCAAGAACCGGGCGTACGCTCGAGCTCGGTGTTGGCGACAATCGGTAGGCATTCATCGAGGAACCGCTGGGTGCTGGTGCTCTTGAAGGGGTTCATGATGTCGAACTCGGAATCGACATGTTCGAGACCCCACGTATGGGCGGCCTCCTGCAGGATCACCGTGGAACCCGTATTGGAGCTCGAATAGGCTTGGGTGAAACTGGTGTCGTTCAGAATGATATCCTCGCAGTCGATATAGGGAGCCAGACCCGCAAAGGATTGGGGCCCGAGATCCCCATAGAGCACCATCGTGTAGTTCTCGTCCGCAGGTGGTCGATGGACGATCACGCGGATCCCGAAATCCGATACTGCGCGGCGCGTCGCGTCGAGGATCGCCATTTGCTGACTTGTGCTGCCTCGATACGGGGCGACGTACCCGTCGAACGTATTGAGGAGGGTACTGCAGTCGTAGTGGGCGTTATTGCCACAACCCGCTTGGAGGACCGCTCCATCGAAGTTGATGAAAAGAGTTTCTGGTCGCGCGCGCCGAGCTTGGGCCGTGCCCGAAGTCACCGGGGCGGGCGGCGTCGGGGAAGTGCTCAATTCTCGGACCGGTGCGACTAAACTCAAGAAGGGGATCCACAGCGACAAGCCGAGCATCGGTCTCACGCTATCGCAAAATGCGAGAGGCCTCTCGCCCTTCCGAAGGGTGAGAGGCCTCATTCACCGCGACCCGGTCGCCCGCTAGAAGGATGTCCCTCGCGGGTCGGGTTCAGCTGGCCTGGGAACGAATCCGGCGCCTAGTGGAGCCATCTGGTTGGCTTGCTTCCATTGTCATCGTCGTGCCCGCCTTCGGCAAGGTCCTCGGCTTCAGTCGGCTTTTCGCGATCTCGCTCCCGCAGCAACGCCGCCAAGATGAAACCGAGCCCCGCGGACCACAGCAACACCAGGAACGCGAGCCAGTAGGGCGAAGCCTGCATTCCGAGCAAGAAGGGATTCCCTGCGGATCGAGCGATCGCTACGTGCTCGACTTCGAGTTGGTAGACGACGACGGCCGCGACGAGTTGCATCACCACCAGCGCGGCGGCCAAGAGCAACAGGCGATGGTTCCCTTCGCGTTGCCGAAACGACAACAGTAGGGCGGCGACGACCGTCTCTGCGATCAACAGACACTGTCCGATCGTCGCCCACATGATCTCGGATTCTTCGTGGCTCAAACCGGTTCGGTCGAGAACGACGGCGTACGATGCGGCAAGAGCGAGCGCGGTCAGACCCACGAACGCTTGGAAACGCATGAACGCGCGACGGACTTCTTGAACGGACGCGGTTGCACCCGCCCGGGCAGGATGGGCGAGGCTCGACACCAGCAACCAACCCAGGATCGGCATGAGGAATCCGGTCGCCACGAAGGTGATCAGATTGACGTCGTCGTAGCTCTGGACGTGCACCCGCTCGGATAGATCGAGCACTGCGAGTGCACTACATCCCACACTCCCAATGGCCAGCCAAAGCCCTTCGAGCGGGTGAAACAAGGGGGCCCAGGCCTGTTCGACTCGACGGCGCCAACTCATGAGTGACAGTGCGCCCAGCAGCGCCTGCATCAAAATCCCATAGGCAAATATCGAACAGCCCAACGTGCTCGATCCGCCATGGGCAGCGTATTCCGCGAACGGCAAGCCGCCGAGCGCAATACTGGAAACGGCCACAGTCGGCACCGGACCCAACAAGAATCCCGTCGCCGCGATATCGCCCGCGACCATCACGGAGCCAACGAGCCCGGGGCCAAGCAGCCCGAACGCCAAAAGCCCCCCGACGACGAGCGCATTGACCCGGTGGCCGAGGGCATCACCGAGACCAATCGCGGTCAACAACGTGATCGCCGACAGGAGCGACGTGAGCGCGAGTGCACCGAACGTCGCCGAAACCGAAGCGGTGACGCATAGAATAGGAACCGCCAGCAGCAAGAGGGCTCCGCCCGTGACGAGCGCGAACACGTTGGGACCGAGGCCCATGGCGAGGGCCAAGTCGCCGGCCGAGAGTCCCGTCATCCGCAAGACGGGGAGCGTCCCCGCTTCACGTTCTCGGGCGGTGTTCGTCGCGGTCACGATAGGGGCGACGACGGTGAGCATCAATGCCCCGAGCAGGAACAAGGCCGACCCGACGAGTTGCCATTGCTGGGCAGCTTCGATCGGAGAACGGTAGCGTTCAGTTGGCTTGATGATGGGTTTGTCGGCCGCGTCTTCGTCGAACCAACCACCTTGCCAGACTGCAGCCTCGGAGTTTGCGATCATCTCCCATAGGCGGGTCGGATCCGATAGGGCTGCATGCGCCAGCCCTTCACCGACCTCGGACTCCGAGAGGTCTAGCCACTTCGAGAGCTCGACTTTCGCAGCGAGGACATCGGGGGTATCGAGGACTCGATCGTTGAGTGTAAGCGCGTGGCGCAAGGCCTTGCGGTCAACGAAACGCTGTTCGCGAATACCGACAGTTTCGCGCTGGACGAGCGTCCCGAGCCGTTGCTCGAGCTCGCGGAGCATGGCTTCTTCGAAGGCGAACTGATCGCGAAGCGAACTCGTCACCTCGGAACTCGGTACCGCGCCACGTTTCCAAGCGAGGGTCGTCGCGTCGCATGTTGCCCACGCGGAGTCGCCTTGGCAGTCGCGAAGCGCGAGCAATGGCCACACCATGCGTTGTCGCCGTGCCTCGGCCGACGGAACCGCGGCCGGGCGAAGATCGACAATGGCGTGGACGACCGATTCTTCGAGGGCCATCGAATGCTGGATTGCGGCCGTGCTCTCGTGCGGCGTGGTTTCCTGGACGGCAGAGGCTGCCTGTTCGAGACGAATCAGCGCGCGTCGGACTCTGAATGACAGCTCGTCGAGAACCGCGAGGCGGAGCCGTTGATCGGCCGCGAAGTCCTCGTTGACTTTGGCCTGTGCCCGGTCGTCATAGGAGCACGCCGGTTGATCGGGGCCGTCGCAGACCCATCCGGCGGCTTCGAGTCGAAGCGCCAGTCGCAGGTGGTGTACGTCTCGGCTATCGACTCGTGTCAGCGCGGCGATCGCCAGGCAGACCAAACCGGTCAACGCGATGACCGTGACGAGAGACGTGGCGAGGCGGGACTTGAGGTCTCGGCGCAGAAAGGGCAATAGACGCTTGGATACGGGATGGCGCATCTCACGCTCCTCTTCGGTCGACGGGCGGTCCGTCGCGGTCAAATGCGAAAGGACGGGTAGTGTTCCACGGGACAAGATAAGGATAGCGGTCGTGGTCGTGTCGCGTCCGGGATAACGCGAGGGTGCCGGTCCAACGGACCGAACTGGTGAGCAGGTTTTCCGGGCGTGGGGATTTTTTGGGTCGGCCAGGCGGCATGACTCGTCAGCATCGGAGGCGTATGATCCGCCCAGTGCCTGCAGAACCCGTTGACGCGCTACGAGGCGTCGATCTTCCGGCCGCGATCGAAACCGAAGTTCGTCGATGGCTCGAAGATGTTCGCTTTCGAGAGGATCGTTCCGAGTTGGTGCATTGGCTGGCACGCGCCTCGCGCGGGGAGGCGAATGCAGTGGCCGACCTGGTGGATGCGTTTGGCAGCCCGCTCCCCATCGGCACGGGCGGTCGACGCGGGACCTGTGGCCCGGGCCCCAATCGAATCAACGTCGCGGTCTTACGGGAAACCGCTCAGGGCTTGGCCCGCATGATGGACCTGGAGCAGGTCCCGCGAAAGGTCGCCGTCGTCTATGACACACGACGTGACAGTCGGCGTTTCGCTCGAGTCGTCGCCGATCAGCTCGCACGGAATGGGATTGCGGTGCTGCTCGTCGATGCGCCCCGACCCACGCCGGTGTTGTCGTTCACGGTTCGCGCACGTGGCTGTGGCGCGGGCGTCGTGATCTCGGCAAGTCACAATCCTCCGGACGACAATGGCATCAAGGTCTACGGGGCTGATGGGGCCCAGGTCATCGGTGCACGCGATCGTGCCCTCATGCGAATGATCGAGGCCGCGATGCAGGATCCGTTACCGGACGAGGAAGTTCCGTCGGACGCGGTCGAGATCCTGGCGTCCGCTTCCGAACTCGCAACGATCGACGACCCGTATATGGAGTTCGTCCATCGGCAAGGCGTCACGGCCGACAACCTTGGGGCCGACGGACTCCGAATCGTTTATACGCCGCTCCACGGCGTGGGGCACACGACGTTGCTGCCGGTCCTGCAACGACGGGGCGCCTCGGTCACCTTCGTCGATCGGCAGGGCCCGGACGGCGGCGCCTTTGCGTCCGTGAGTTCCGCGAACCCCGAAGCGCCCGAAGCATTCCATCTGGCAACGGCTTTGGCGGAGGATCTCGGGGCGGATCTCGTCCTGGCTACGGATCCCGATGCCGATCGGCTCGGGGCGATGGCTCGTGATGGTGGGCGCCTTGCGTTCATCGACGGCAATCGCATCGGAGCGCTGTTGCTCGGACACATCCTTGAACACAACCGACCGCCGAGCGACGGCTGGGTGCTCAGCACGATCGTCACGACTCCGCTGTTGCGCGAGATCGCGACCGCGAACGATGTGGAGATCATCGACGACCTCCTGGTCGGCTTCAAACACCACGCCGGCATGATCGAAGAGGCGCCCCACCGCGCCTGCGTCTTCGCAGGGGAGGAGAGCCACGGATACTTGCGGGGGTCGGATGTTCGGGACAAGGATGGGACGATTGCGGCCCTCCTGCTTTGCGAGACAGCGGCGATCTGCAAGGCAGCAGGGGAGACCTTGTGGGATCGACTGCGGGCTCTCTGGATTGAACACGGCTACCACCGCGAGCGGACCGCCAGTCTGTTTGGACGGGGGGTGCACGGACGGCGAGCGATCTCGGCCGTGGTCGAAGCCTGGCGTAGGTCCGCCCCGGAAACCATTGGAGGGCGTCGGATCGCGTCGCTCGTCGATCGGCTAGTGCCGCGGTACACCGGGAGTCCGACTCGAGATCTCCTCGGGAATGTGATCGTCATCGAACTGGCGCCGGTCGACGACGTCGCGTGTCGACTGGTGATCCGTCCGAGCGGGACGGAACCGAAAATCAAACTCTATGCCCTCGGACGCGCTTTGGTACCGTGTCCGGGACCGCAACTCGCCGCATGGGAGGCGCGGGTGGACGGCGTCGTCGATGCCGTACTCGACGATGTCCGCCTGGCGGCCGAAGCGATCATGCAGCCGCTGCTCGGGGCCTGACGATATCCATCGGTCCCCGAACCGCGTGATCTGCGAGCCCGCCTGAGGGCGTTCGGTCCCCAAAATATCGCTCGAACCACGGCAGGTCCCGCGAGCGGCATCCCAAAAGTGTTGAAGTTCATCCCCGGGCCAAGCCGACTTCGACAACATTGCCGCGCTCGTTCCCCCCCTCGACCCGGAGCCAGGGACTTGGGGAGGTGCCTGAACCGACATACAGCACCGCGTGCGTTGCGGCCGCTGTCGCAGTCACTGTCAGCCCGGAAGCCCCAACGGGTTGTGTGCGCGCTATTATCGAAACCTCGCGTGCCGAGCCGTTCGACTCAGAAGAAAGAAGAAAGCGCCGGATACTCGGACGGGTTTCCGCAAGTCTTCGGCAAGTACGTGCTGCTCCGCCCCATGGCGAGAGGCGGTATGGGAGAGCTGTTTCTTGCGGCGGCTGGAGAAGTCGGCGGTTTCGAAAAACTCTGTGTGGTGAAAAAGGTCCTCCACAGCTTGTCGGAGGCCGCGGTCCATCGACGGTTCCTCGACGAAGCCAAGGTCGTCGTCCGACTCAACCACGCGAACCTCGTTCAAGTGTTCGACGCGGGGAAAGTCGATGAAGAGTACTACCTCGCAATGGAGCTGGTCGAGGGCAAGGACTTGCGTGCGGTCTGGAACCGTTGCGCGCAACTGCATCGGCGGATCCCCGTCGACGTTGCGATCTTCGTCATTCGCGAGGTGATGCGTGGTCTCGACTACGTTCACGATGCGCTCGATCTGAATTTGGTTCACCGAGACATTTCGCCTCCCAACATCCTCGTGGGGTATCGCGGAGACGTGAAGCTCACCGACTTCGGGTTGGCGAAGAGTTCCATCAAACGAGAGATGACGAGCCCCGGAGTCGTCTTTGGTCGATATAGCTATTTGTCGCCCGAACAGGCCAAGGGATTGCCGGCCGATCGACGGACCGACATCTACGCAACTGCAATCGTTCTGTGGGAGTTGCTGACCGGCCGTCAGCTGTTTCCCTCAACGAATCGCAGTCACCAAGATGCGTTGTCGGCGGTTCGCGACCCGAAAGTCAAACCGCCGTCGCAGGTCGTACCCGGGGTTCCCGCGGGAATGGATGAGATCGTGCTGCGCGGGCTCGCGAAAAGCCCTGCCGACCGCTACGAATCGGCCGGAGTTTTTCGCTCTTCCCTGTCGGACATCCTCGCGAGGGACTATCCGAAGTGCAACGCCGATCGTGTGGCCGAGTTCATGGCCGACATCTTCGCTCGCGAGGTCAAACTCGAGGCCCGCGAATACACCGCGTTTGCGCGGGAAGATTTTGCCGACCTGCGCGCGACCGCCGAGGATAGCGAACTCATCAGCATCAAAGACACGCTCAACCCCGAAGGTGGGGAGGGGGGCACCATGCTGCTCGGCGAGGCCGACATCGTGGAAGTCGAGCATGCCCCCCGGCCGTGGGACGAAGGTCAAGCCGACGCTCGCTCACTGCACAAGGCCGCCCAGGCGTGGGTCGGCAAGGTCGTGGGTGGGCGCTACCGGGTCGACTCGTTGCTCGGCGTCGGAGGGATGGGGGCGGTCTTTCGAGTAACCCACATCCAACAGAATCGACCCTGCGCTCTCAAGCTTTTGCGCAGCGTCTACGCACGAGGTCCCGAAGCCGTGGCTCGCTTGGCCAAGGAAGCGCGGGGGGCCACAGCGACCGGACATCCGAACATCGCCGACGTCCTCGACGTGGGAACGACCGATGACGGCAATGCTTACTACGTGATGGAGTCGCTTCAGGGGCGGCACGTGGAGCGTGTGATCAAAGCCGACGGTCCTCTGCCCATCCGTCGCGCAGTCCACATCGCGCGCCAAGTGTGTCGTGCCCTTTCGGCGGCACATGAGGCCGGGATCATTCACCGCGATCTCAAGGCCGAGAACATCGTTCTCATCCAACGCGGCAAAGACCCCGACTTCGTCAAAGTTCTGGACTTCGGGATCAGCAAGCAGATGAACGCCGATTCGGAGACCGCCGCTCCAGGTCTCATCATGGGTTCTCCTGGATATATGGCGCCGGAACAGGGCGCAGGCATGGATGCGACCGTGTCGTCCGACGTCTACTCGCTCGGATGCATTTTGTTTGAAAGCCTGACCGGTCGACTCCCCTTCATAGGGCGCAACGCCATCGACGTGTTGATGCAGAAGGGGGCTCGTAGTGCGCCGAGAGTCACCGAGTTTCGACCTGAGACCCCGGTTCCATTGGCCGACGTCATCGGTCGATGTCTCGAACGTCAGCCGAGCGATCGTCCTGCGTCGATGCGGTCGCTGGAAGTCGAACTCACGCGGGCGATCGACGGACGAGCCAACGCGGCGTCGGTGTTGGGTTCGGGGGCGTATCGTGAACTCGAGACCCACGAAGACGAGCGGTTGTCCCCGTCGGCGAGCATGAGCATGCAGCGGGCGGCGATCGCCGCCTCGTTGGATGACGGATCCGTTTACGGAGCCACCAAACTGGAGTCCAAGCCGTGGCCTGGTCCTTCTCCGTCGGCCGACGCCCCGATGGGACCCTCGGAAGAGGAAGAGATCGAGACGCCAGAGCGCAGTCCCGGCGGGGTTGGACGAGCGCTGTTGTTCGTGTTGCTCGGGGGGTTCATCGCCACGGGGGCGGTCATGATCATGGCGCCCGAAACCGTCACACACGCGACGCGGCGATGGTCGAATCGGCCAACGAGCGAAACTCGTGGAGCGATCGTCGACGAAGGCAGCACCGAATCTCCCGTTGTCGGGCCGACCGACGCGTCCGCTCCACCGGTGGAATCCCCGACCGGAGTTTCCGGCGTCGATCCGGGGACCGACGACCCGAACGGGCTCGTTCCGGACGTAGACGACGCCGGGGTTCCCACTGTCGTTGGCCCCAACGCGCCCGAGTCCACGGTCCGATCGGCACTCACGATGAACCCGCGGGAACTCGTGGAACTCGCCAACCGTGCCCTCGAAGCCGGAAACTATCGCGATCCCTACGAGAATAGCGTCGCGATCGCGATGGCTCAGCTCCAGGCCATGGAGCCTTCCAACGAAAACATCTCCAAGCTCAGACAGGCGGCCGCCGACAAGCTCATGCCGCGGGGGACCGAGGCGCTTTCGCAGAAATCATGGGACCAGGCTGCTTCGGCGTTTCGGGATCTCCTCGGGATCTGGCCTGCTCACAACGAAGCCAAAGATGGACTCGTCGAGTCGCTGCATGGGCTTTCCGTGGTGTTGCGTCGCAGCCGGAAGTTCGACGGAGCCCTTGCCGCCGCGGACGAGATCTTGAATCACCAACCGGATGACTTCAAAGCGGTGCTGCTGCGAGCGGACATGCTCTTCGAGCTCGAACGGTGGGAAGAAGCTCGGGACACCTACGCGCGTGCACGGAAGTTGAAGCCATACAGCGAGCATGTTCGGACTCGCTACCAACGAGCGAAGCGCAACGCCCGAAAATCGGGAAACTAGTACTCGGTGCCGGAAGTTCGTAGCCGGTTATGCACGGCACTACGCCACGATGGCTGCGTTGCTCGACGCTCACCGTATTCCCGATACGACTCGGTCTCGCGCCTTGCCCTCGCGGCGCAGCT
>Ga0315912_10000164_pt1 | contig 153203 bp, 122 predicted proteins | sample VfabasoilMG_FD_204469 | JGI IMG/M metagenome (GOLD analysis project Ga0315912, IMG submission 204469) | Garden soil microbial communities collected in Santa Monica, California, United States - V. faba soil | ecosystem: Environmental > Terrestrial > Soil > Garden | place: USA: California...
CTCGACCGGGTCCTTGCTGTCGCCCGCCGGCGGCTTCCCATCCATAGTGCCGAGCATGCTGACCAAGTGGCCGCCGGATGAGCCGCCCAGCGCGCCAATGCGGTCCTTGTCGATCCCGTAGCGAGCGGCGTTGTTGCGGACAAAACGGACGGCGCGGTGGGCGTCTTCGACGGCGGCGGGAAACTTAAAGCGCGGTGCGGCACGATGGGTAGCGACAAAGAGTGTGTACCCGGCGGCGGTGAGCTTCTGCATGTAGGGCGCGAATTCTCTGGATTGTTTTAGCAGGTTGGCGTCGTAGCCAAGGCCCGTGTGCCAGCCGCTGCCCGGTATGACGACGATGCCGTAGCCGTTCGGCGATGGCGGTTTGTAGATGTCCATCAGCAGCGCCAGGCCGGAATGGGTGCCGAAGACCACATTCTGTTCGGAGGGTTGGGCAGAGAGAAGCGCCGACAGCAGCAAGGCGAGGGAGAGGATGGTTCGCACTTTCATAGACTACAACCAAGATGGGGGGGTGGGCGGGCGCGATGCGCCACGGATTCCAATTTTGTGGGGCGATGAAGTACTCAGCAGCGGAACTCCGTTCTCACCCGGGCTCCGAACTCACTCAAGATGAGTTCGTCCTTCGCGTTTGGGTCACTGTCGGCCAACGCTATCCCCCGGCAGTGAAGTTCCATCCTACTGGCGCCGGCTTCCGGCCGGCATCCCTCATTTCCTGCCGCCTTGAAACTCCGTGGGAGCAAACGCATCCATTGCACCGTGCCGAATGTGAAGGATCTCAACCCGATTTGCCCTTTCCAGGACTCGATAGATGATGCGATACACATGAGGTTTAGTGCCGTACAGCCAATGCCTGAGACTTGCGTCCTCGGGAGCGGCCGGGCAGCGATCGGGATTGGTCTGCAAGCTCCGAATACCATCTCGCAGCCCGAGATACCACGCACGCGCAGCGGGAGATCCTCCGATCTCACGATAGATGGCGGCGAGATCGCGCTGGGCGCGGGGCATGATCTTAACGCTAAATGCCATGCTCGCGTTCAAATTCATCAAAAAATTCGCCTACATCCCGACCTTTGCCCTTTTTGGCATCATCCAGGCCTTGGCGGATGCCTTCGACCGCATCGGCCTTGGCAGCCATATCGAGCAGCCTCTGATACCCTTCCGCATCCTGAACCACGGCCGCGGCCCTCCCCTTCACCGTGAGAATCATGGGACGCTTGCTCTTCTTCAGTTGCTTCATGAACGCGCCCGACTCGCGCCGAAACGTCGTTAACGAGTGAATGTCCTTGGTAATGTCCATAACCCCTCTTTCTATTGATAGCACTTAAAAGAGTGCTATCGCGTTGGGCGGCAGCGTTCAGCACTTTCAGCGTGCCGCCAGCCTGGATCCGTTTGGGCCATTATTAGGGACGATGAAGCACTCAGCGGCGGAACTCCGTTGCGGCGAATTCGTGACAATCTGTGACATTTCGCGGGGCAGGCCGCATGTTACGCTGTCGCAGACTGGCAATGCGAAGAAGCATTCTCCTCTACCTGTTCGGCATCGTGACCCCCGCGTTGGTGTTGTTGTACCTCGGACTCCAGTCCGTTGACCGGCAGCGGCAGGCGATCGCCACTCTTGGCGAATCGAACCGGGTGCTTGCCGCGGAGAAACTGGCCAGCCGTGTCCAGCAGCGATCACGGGAACTGACCGCGGAGTGCCTGAAACAGGGGACCGGGTGCGAGATCGCTGCTCATTTTTTCAATTTCGCCGACGGCCGCCTGACCTCGCCTCGCGTTCGTTCGATAGTTCCCTCCGATCCGGCGATCCTGCAGCCTGCATTCCTTCAGGCGGAATCTTTGGAATTGCAAGAGAGGCGGCTCGACGACGCCGTGAATGCGTACCGCGCATTGTATAAATCATCCGGGCCAGTCCCCTTAAAGGCATTCGCTCTTAGCCGGGTTGCCCGGTGTCTGGACAAACTCCATCGCAAGGCGGAAGCCCTTTCCGCTTGGCAGCAACTGCTTCGCGACTACGGCAACGTTTATGATCCTGCCGGCCGACCTTATTCATTGACAGCACGGTTTGAGCTGGGCCAGATCGAAGGAATCTTTGACGAACTCATTCAGTACCGTTGGAACCTTTCGGCCGAGCAGTTCGACTACTATATGAGCCGCCTAAACCGAACGGCACCGGCCGGCAATCGCTTCGAGTTCGCACGCGAACTGGAGGAGCATTTCCAGCCTGCGGCTCCGCTGCGCGAAGGGGAGATTTACTCGTTTGCGCTTCCTCATGGGCAGGTTATGTACCGGGCGGAGCAGCCAGGCCACCTCAAAGGGCTCTCCGTCAACTCCCGTTGGATCGAGGAGACGCTGACTCCAGCGTTGCGCCGCGAGCTTAACCTGCCGCAAGTTGGGGAACCGCAATCGAACCGAGAACTCTGGATTTACGGCGGCACCATGGCGCTGGTCGTGGCTGTACTGCTACTGGGTGTGGTGTTTGTTATCCGCGATGCGCGCCGCGAGGTGCGGATGAGCCGGCTTCGCGCCGATTTTGTAAGCGGCGTTTCGCACGAATTGAAGACACCCCTAACCCTGATCCGCCTGTATGGGGAAACGCTGCTTCACGGAGGCGATTTTCCCGAGAACGAGCGCCGGGATTTCTGCGAGATCATCACTCGCGAAAGCGAACGGTTGAGCCTGCTGGTGCAGAGGGTGCTGAGTTTCTCCAGCATCGACCGGGGCGAGAAGGCCTATACCCTTCAGACCGGCGATCTGGCGGCCGTGATTGCGGGCATAGTGGAGATTTACCGCAATTACCTGGAGCGATCCGGATTCGAGGTGGAAGCCCGGCTGATCGAGGAACTTCCGGATATACGCTTTGACGCCGAAGCAGTGTCACAAGCCGTAGTGAATCTGTTGGAGAACGCGGTGAAGTATTCCGGCGAGTCGAAGTTTATCGGCATTCGATTGCGAGCGGACGCAGGCAACGCCGTTTTCGAAGTGGAGGATCGCGGCATCGGTATCTCGCCGGCAGAGTGCGGCAAGATCTTTCAAAGGTTCTATCGCTCGCCCAACGGCGCTGGAAAGGGCGGCTACGGTCTGGGTCTTTTTCTGGTGAGGCATATCATGGATGCTCATCTGGGAAGAGTGGAGGTGGAAAGCGAGCCCGGAGTCGGGAGCCTTTTCCGTCTCGTGTTTCCGGTGGCAGCATGAGCCAAAGAATACTAATCGTGGAAGACGAGCCCGATTTGGCGCGCGGCCTGGAAATCAATCTACGCCGGGAAGGCTATGAGGTGCTGAAAGCGGGAACCGGGGATCAGGGCCTGCAGCTCGCATTCCAGGAGAATCCGGACTTGATTCTGCTGGACGTCATGCTGCCGGGTATGAATGGGTTCGATCTGTGCAGACTGCTGCGGCAGAAAGGCTATGAGGCTCCGATTATCATGCTGACTGCGCGCGGCGAGGAGATCGATCGCGTATTGGGGCTCGAGTTGGGCGCGGATGATTATGTGCCGAAGCCGTTTGGCATACGCGAACTGATCGCCCGGATTCGAGTGCGGCTGCGGCGGTCGAAGCCCTCCTCTTTGCCATCGGTTCCACGCTACTGCTTCGGGGCGGTCGAACTGGATTTCGAGAAATGCCGGGCTACTCGCGCCGGCAAAATGCTGGACCTCACGATGAAGGAGTTCGAAATCATGAGGCTGCTGGTTCAGAATCGGAATGCGAACGTATCCCGAGACCGCCTGCTCAACGAGGTCTGGGGTTACGAATCGTCGCCGACGACCCGGACCGTGGACAATCACATTCTTCGCCTGCGGCAGAAGTTGGAGAACGATCCGGCCGCTCCCGAGTATATTTTGTCGGTCTATGGGGAGGGCTACAAATTTGTGGGATAGCGTGACAATTGATTACTTGATTCGTGACAACCGGAAGCCGCTGGGCCCGCAGAATGGCCTCATGCGACGACATATTCTGCTCACACTCTTCACGGCGGGGCTGCTTTGCATCCATGCAGCCGACCGTGCGCGGGAAGTTCAACTCCAGAAAGCTCTCGATCTCATGCAGACGAAGGGCGATATCGCGGGCGCGATCAAGCTCCTCGAGGAAGTGGGAAAGAGCCCGGACCGTAACCTCGCGGCTCGATCGCTGCTCCACCTCGGCGAATGCCGATTGCAACTCGGTCAACAGGAAGCCAGCAAGTCATTCGAGCGCGTCGTGCGTGAGTATAGCGATCAACAGGATGTGGCCGCGGCGGCGCAGACGAAGCTGGCCTCCTTAAGGCCCAAGCCAGTTTTGCAAAGCGGCATCGCAAATCGCAAAGTGTTGACCGTTCCCGATGGCGGTTGGATTGAAGGCAAGATTTCGCCGGATGGGCGTTACGTCCCTTATGTGAACTACAAAGACGGTGGCAACCTGTACCTGCATGACCAAGTAAGTGGAACTGAGAGGCAGCTCACGAATACGGGTAACGATGCAAAAGAGAGAGCGCCAGGTGAGGAGTATCAGTGCGCGCACGAACACGCCTTCTCGCGAGACGGCAAACGGCTCGTTTACGCTTGGAATCTCGGTGGCACCGGGGGCACGCGCTACGAACTTCGTGTGATAAATCTTCAGGGATCGGGGACCCCGAGCTTTCGAAAGTTATTTGCTCACGACGATGTGGAATGGGTCATGCCGCACGATTGGTCGCCAGACGGGAAGTGGATAGCTGTTCAATTACAACGGAAGGACAAGATCGCGCAAATCGGATTGGTTGGAGCGGACGATGGGTCGTTGCGAGTCCTGAAATCAGTCGATTGGCGCGGCCCAAACTTGATGGCTTTCTCACCGGACGGCCGGTATCTTGCTTATGATCTTGCCGCCGGCGAAACGACGCTGCAACGGGACATCTATGTCTTGGCTGTGGATGGCAGCCGCGAAGTTCCGGGCGTAGTGCACCCTGCCGATGACACCCTTTTAGGTTGGTCTCCGGATGGCAGCCGTTTGCTATTTGCCAGTGATCGGAGCGGAGGGACTGATCTTTGGGCGCGTCCGTATTCGGAGGATCAACCACAAGGAAGGCCCGAAATGTTAAAGCGCGACATTGGCCGATTTGACATCATGGGGGTAACTTCTTCGGGCAAGCTTCATTACTCCCTGTCATCATTCAGGCCGTCGGACGTGGTAACCGCGGAATTTGACTTTGAAAAGGGCGAGTATATCTCGCGCCCGGTCCAGGCGGTATCGACTTACGTTGGATCGAATCAGTCTCCGGATTGGTCCCGGGACGGAAAATATCTTGCGTGGATGTCACGCCGTAAATCACACGGGGGACCTCACTTCGTCATTGGCTATCGTTCGCTGGAGAACGGGCAAGTGCGCGAGCTCCTGCTGCCGCCGAACTTTTATGCATTATCAGGAGTTGCCTTATCTTGGAGCCACGATGGGAAGTCGCTGCTCCTCGCCGGCCAGAATAAAGGCGTCGACGGGATCTATCGGGTCGATCGCGATTCCGGACACATTTCCCTGGTCGTTCCAGTGCAAAGACCGGCGTTTGCGCTCGAATCCCTGGACGGCCAAACCTTGTACTACTCTCATGGAAATCTAGATTCCGGCGGGGTGAGATTCGTCAAGCATGTACTTGGATCCGGGGAGGAACGTGTTTTGTTGAAGGGAAACCATCCCGGGTTCACGAGTTTGTCTCCCGACGGACGTTACCTTGTCGTTCAAGAGAACCTGCGTCCGCGTATCCCGCTAGCTATTCTCCTTGTACCCACCGATGGGACGGAGCCGCGGGATTTGATACGAGTCGAAAACCCGCACAGAGTGGCGTTTCTTGCCTGGACGCCCGACCGGCAGGCTGCGATCATAACGAAGTTTATAGAGGGAGTAAACGGCGAGACTTTGTGGCGCGTGCCATTCAACGGCGGTGCGCCGACGCAACTCGAAACGAAGGTCCGGCTTCCCGGCAATTTCAAACTACACCCCGATGGCCGTCAAATGGCGTTCCAGGTGCCCACTCCAGCGAAACCTCCTGAGGTGTGGGTGCTGGAGAACTTCCTGCCCGGCCCGCCGGCAAACAAGTAATGTTTGTCCTCTTGGCCGCCATCACGATTCCTCTGGGACTGGATCTCTATCTTCCGGTCCCGGAGGACAACCCGCTCACCGCGGAAGGAATCGCGCTGGGACGGAAGTTGTTCTTCGACCGGCGTCTGTCACGGGATCAGTCGATTTCCTGTTCCTCCTGCCACGATCCGGAGCGTGCATTTTCAGAGCCGAAAACTGTCTCCGTTGGAGTTTTCGGAAGGCGAGGCCGGCGGAATGCTCCGGCGCTGATCAATAGGGCGTATGGCCGACGGTTCTTTTGGGACGGTCGCATACCGACGCTGGAAGAGCAGGTAGTGATGCCGATCAGCGATCCCAACGAGATGGACTTGCCGCTTCCGGAGGCTGCCTCGCGGGTGAATCTAAGCGTGAAGGAACTCTCGCAAGCGCTGGCCAGCTTCGTACGGTCAATACTTTCCGGTGACTCCGCCTACGATCGCTTTCTTAATGGCGACCGTGGCGCACTGACCGCAATTCAGCAGACCGGATTACAACTCTTTCGCGGGAAGGCGAACTGCGTATCCTGCCACGTGGGGCCAAACCTTACGGATGAAGGCCTGCACAACACAGGCAGTGCCTGGCGGGATGCAAAGCTTGATGACGAGGGAGCGGGAGACGGGAAATTCAAAACACCAAGTTTGCGCGAGAGTGCTCGCACCGCACCTTACATGCATGATGGCAGTTTGGCAACACTTGCAGATGTGGTGGAGTTTTACGATGGCGGCGGACGCGCAAATCCTGACCTCGACCCGGACATCCGGAGGTTGAAACTTTCACAGGACGAAAAGCGCGCTTTGGTCGAGTTCCTGGGGGCGTTGGCGGGCAAACTGTCGAATGCGAGCCAAGAGCCTCGGGCTGCGTCAAAGTAGCAGGAATCACGGCAATGGCCAAGCAATACACCTTGACTTCGCGACGACGCCGAATGTACAAGTAGCTTTTCAGGCAGGCAAAACGCCGATGGTCCCGGACCGGCCGGGAACCGGCAGAGGGGAAATCATCCAGCATGTCTTTTGATGAGGCGAAGTTGAATGAATTCATGGGGAAGGTAGTCGGCGACATCGGCGCGGCCATTCATGCGCCGCTGATCGTTATCGGCGACAAGCTGGGTCTCTACAAAGCGATGGCGGCAGGTGGGCCGCTGACTCCCGCCGAACTGGCAGCAAAGACGAATACCGCCGAGCGATACATTCGGGAATGGTTGAACGCGAACGCCGCGGCCGGTTACGTCACATACGATCCCGCTAACCAGCGCTACGAGTTGCCGCCCGAGCAAGCGTTCGCACTGACGGTAATGGACATCCCGGCGGCATTCCAAGTAGTGGCGTCCTGCTTCAAGGACGAACCGAAGATCAGCGAGGCGTTCCGCTCCGGAGAGGGCGTGGGCTGGCATGAACATGACACCGGCCTATTCACCGGCACCGAGCGATTCTTTCGCCCGACTTACGCCGCGAGCCTCTTAACGTCATGGATTCCGGCGCTTGAAGGCGTGATGGACAAGTTAAGCGCGGGCGGCAACGTAGCGGACGTCGGTTGCGGGCGCGGCGCCTCCACGTTCCTGATGGCGCGCGCCTTTCCCAAGTCCCGCTTCTTTGGGTTCGACTACCACGATGGGTCAATCGAATACGGGCGTGAAGTTGGCAGCCGCGACGGACTGCTCGACCAGATCACCTTCGAGGTGGCCAGCGCCAAGAACTTTCCAGCCAACGGCGGGTATGATCTTGTGACGTTTTTCGACTGCCTTCACGACATGGGAGATCCTGCCGGCGCCGCGCGGCACGTCTTATCCACTCTGAAGCCGGACGGCACGTGGATGATTGTGGAGCCATTCGCGCATGACCTTCCGGAACAAAACCACAATCCGATAGGCCGCGTGTTCTACTCGGCATCCACCATGATCTGTACTCCGGCGTCGCTGGCGCAGGAAGTGGGAGCGGCGCTGGGTGCGCAGGCTGGGCAAGAGCGCATCAGCCAGGTGGTGAAAGAGGGCGGATTCACCCGCTTCCGCCGTGTGGCGGAGACGCCATTTAACCTGGTGTATGAAGCGCGGCCTTGAGCTGAGATTAAGGGGCTAATCGGGAATCGAGCCAGGGAAAGGCGATTTTTAAAGCTGCACGGCGCATGATAACGACTTGCGTGGTGAGGTCGCCGGGGTTGCGGACGCCCATGGCGATGGCGAAGCGGTCCGGGCCAAGTCTTCGGACGCGGACGCTCCATTGGCGTTCCGTGTCGCTGGGCCAATGGTGCGTCTCGGTCTTCGCTTCGGGAAACAGCGCGTCCACGTTGACCGGTGTATGGAAGTTTCGCGTCACCGTAATCAACTTGCCGTCGGCCTTGCGGAAGACGAGAAGATGCGAGTGCTCGTGCGCGTCCAGGACGTCGGTCTGGTAATACCAGGTGGTGCTCTGCGGGTCGGAGTCGGCGATATGCACGGGCCTCCCGAGCCAGCGGATGAGTTGGGCCGGGGTTTCGTCGAGCGAGTAGCGGAGGAGTTCACCGGCCGCTATCGGTGTCTGGGAAAAGATGTGGGGCGCGGCGACGAGCCACGCCCCAATCAGGAGCCAACGGCGCATCGTTACTTTCCAACTGTGCGGGGCAGCAGTTTGCTGCTTTGAATCAGATCCGTCAGGCGGTCGCCGTCGGAGGTGTCAGTGGATAAAGACGCCGCCATCTTGAAGAAGATGTCCGACTGGTCCATGTAGCCGGTAAACAGGAAGGCACCGGGGCCTTCGGCGGATACGGGGACGCTGGAACCGGTGTGGTCGCCCGTGCGGAAGCCAACGGCGAGGCGGCGCAGCCCGGCGCCGCTGTTTGCGGGGTAGCCGGTCTTGCTATCGAGCGTGTACGCGGGGCTGCCGAAGTAAGTCGAGTAGGTGCTGGAGGCTGGGCTGGCGGCGGACGTCGTAGGCGCAAAGGAACCCGGCATGCCGGCGGCGCCGCCGTTGTTGGAAGCCGTGGTGCTGGCGTTGATGAAAGGCAGTCCGGCACGGGCGTTGGAGTACGAGTCGCCGTAGACGGTGAAGTTCTGCTCGCCGGCGGAGGTGGTATTGCTGACGCCGATGATGTGCATGGATTGATCGTGGTCGGCAGTGACGACGATGAGGGTATCCTTGGCGGGACGGCGTGCGGCCCAGGAGCGGGCGACGCCGATGGACTTATCCATTTCGATAGCGTCCCAGATGGTGCCGCCGGCCTGATTGGGATGGGACTGCTTGTCGATAGATGCGGCTTCCACCATGAGGATGAAGGGGGACTGGCTGAAGCTGGTGGAGAGGACTTCGATGGCCTTGGAGGTCATCAGCTCCAGCATGGGCTGATCGGTGAATGTGCCCAAGCTGGCGGTCGGTTCGGAGGCGGGGCGCTGCAGGCCGAGTTTGTCGTAGGCGACGTCCATGTTCACGTCGGCGGCGGTAGCGATGCCATTGCTGGCGGGCGCCGGGTTTGCGGAGCCTTTGAAGAGTCCGATCGCCGGCGAGCCGTAAGAGAGAGCCCGAAGTTCCGTGGCAGTGGTGATGTAGCGGTAGCCGAGCGATTTGAACTCGCCGATGAGGTCGCGGCCATCGGGGCGGCCGGCGGCGGTGAAGGGATCGGTGCCTCCCCCGAAGATGACGTCGAAGGCGGGGCGGCCGCCGAGCATGGGGTTCTCACGGAATTGGCGAGCGATCTCAAGGCGGGCCTGGCGGAAACCGACATAGGCGCCTTGGACCGCGGGTGTGGCGTCGGTTACAGCGGCTGTCGTGACGATGCCGGTGCGGTACTGATAGCGGCGCTTGAGATACTGCCAGAGGTTCTCGACGCGGGGATTATCGGTTATGAAGCCGATGGTGGAGGCGTTGGTGAGGCCGTTGAAGCGCCAGCGGCAGTCCGTACCATCGGTGAAGGTGTTGACGGCGTTGAGGAAGCTCTTGTTGCCGGTGGCCCAGGCGGTGCCGGTGTTGGCGGAATCGGGAACGATGGAGTCCGAGCCGTAGGTCATCGACATGCCGGTGACGGGCATTTTGTCCATTTCGAGGAGGTCGTCGAAGAAGCCTTCGCGGAAGGAGTTTTTGCCGTTGGAATCGACGATGGAACGCGAGACGAGGCGGGCGGCGTCGCGGTAAGCGGTACCCATGGCGTCACCGATGAAGAGAATGATGTTGCGGCGCTGGCCGGAGGGGAGTTCGAAGTCGCGGATGGAGAGGGTCCGGGTGTCGGTGACGCTGGCGCCACCGGCCGTGAGGGTGACGGTGAGGGGGATATCGCCGACGGTATCGAAGGACTGGAGGTTGGCGCGGAGAACGAGGTCGGGGGCGGTGTCGCAGTCGAGGTCGGCGTTGGCGGGGGCCGAGAAGCGCGACGTGAGGTCCAGGGTTCCGGCGGTTACTTTCAGATTGCTGACGGCCTGGGCGTTGCGTACTTCGACCACCAGATCGACAAGCTGGCCTTTTAGGAGGCGGGTGCGTTCGGGCAAGGCGAACCGGACATTCGGAGCGGAACCTTGGCCAAAGGCGGGGCAGGCGGCAAGCAGCGTGAACGCGGCTGCTGGAAAAGAGCGCGTGAGTAGTCGCATGGTTGGTGTCAAAGGGAACTGTATCGAGGGGAGATGGCGATTTGACGACAATCGCGGGAAATCCTCGTTACAATTACGGCGCCGCGGGCGGCAGCGCGACTATCCAGGTCCAGAGTCCCGTTACAATGGTGAGCACATTCGTTATGGATTCAGAACGTCAGTTGACTCTGTTGCTGGCCGGGATGAAGGCGGGAGACGAACGGTGTCACGCGGAGTTTGTGAACGCCGTTTACGGCGAGTTGAAGCGAATGGCCGCTTACCAGGTGCAAGGGGAACCGGCAGGGAATTCGATGCAGGCGTCGGCGCTGGTGAATGAGGTCTATTTGAAGATCATGGGCGGCAAGCGAGGGGAGTGGCAGAACCGGGCGCATTTTTTCGCGGCGGCCTGTTCGACGATGCGGCATATCCTGATCGACCGGGCGAGGGCGAGGCGAGCCAAGAAGCGGGACGGCAACCTGAAGCGGGTGGATCTGGACGACTTGCCCTACCTGGCGATGGCCGAACATGACGCAGGAGCGGAAAAGCTGTTAGCTCTGGACGCGGCGTTGCAGGAATTCGCAAGACTGGATCCCAGGCTGGCGCGGCTGGTGGAGCTGCGGTACTTTACCGGCCTGACATTTGAAGAGGCGGCGCATGTGCTGGGCGTGTCGTCACGAACGGCAAAACGGGACTGGGACAAGGCAAGGGCATGGCTGCGGAACCGGACAATGGGCGCCGCAGACGCGACGTGACGCCAGAGCGCTGGCAGAGGCAGAAGGAGGTGCTGAGCCAGGTGCAGTCGGCGAGCCCCGAGGAGCGGGGGAAGCTGCTCGATATGCTGTGCGGCGGGGACGCGGCTTTTCGAAAAGAGATGGACGAGCTGGTGGCGGCCATGGATGCGGAGGACTCCTATCTGGACGACGGAGCGGCGTGGCGGGCGTGGGAGCCGGGGGACCTGCTGGCGAACCGGTTCGAATTGAAGCGCATGGCCGGGGAAGGCGGAATGGGCCAGGTGTGGGTGGCGCTGGACCGGCAACTCAATGAAGAGATCGCGATCAAGACGATTCGCGATTCGGTAGCGGGTGATGAGGCGGCGATCGAGCGGTTCAAGCGGGAGTTGCAGCTTGCAAGAAAGGTCGCCCATGCTAACGTCTGCCGGCTCTACGACCTGTTTGTCGATGAGAGCATGGGGGCGCCGCGATTATTCCTGACGATGGAGTATCTGGACGGCGAGACGTTGACTGCGCGGCTGAAGCGGGAGGGGCGGATTCAGCCCGCGGAGGCGCTGGAGTGGATCCGGCAGTTGTGCGCGGGGCTGGATGCAGCGCACGCGGCCGGGGTGATTCACCGGGACCTGAAGCCGGGCAATATCATGCTGGCGAAGACGGGGGCGGGCGCGGAAAGAGTTGTTATTACTGACTTCGGTTTGGCGCGGGCGAGCGCGGCGGCTGGCGGCGACGGATCGCGGAGCGCGACCGGGGCGGTGGCTGGGACGCCGGAGTATATGGCGCCGGAACAGATTCGCGGGGATGCGGCGACGCCGGCAACCGATGTATACGCGTTGGGACTGATCCTCTACGAGATGCTGCAAGGGGAGCGGCCATTTGCGGGGAAGAATATGGCGGATTCCTGGATGCGGCGGATTCGAGAGGGTCCGGCGAAGTTAAGCGGTGTGGTGGAGGATGTCAGTCCGCAGGTGGATGCGGTGATCGCGAAGTGCCTGGCATTCGAGCCGGGTGAGCGCTTCCGGGCCGCGGGGATGTTGCCGGAGGCTCTTCAAGGGGGTCGCGGACGGGCTGCCCGGTGGTGGGTAGCGGCGGCGGGTGTGGCGGTGATATTGGGTCTCGGCGCGTGGGGCACGATGAGGTGGTTGGGAGGCCCGGGGCGAGAGGCGCTGTTGTGGTATCAGGATGCGCGGCGAGATCTGGCCGAAGGCGCGGCACTGCGGGCGTCGAACCAGTTGAGAAGGGCGCTGGCGGAGTCCCCGCAGTTTCCGGCGGCTCATGCGATGCTGGCGGAGGCGCAAATGGAGCTCGATCAGATTTCGCAGGCGCGGGAGTCCATATTGCGGGCGTCGTCGATGACTGGGCGGGGATGGGGAGTGTCGACCTCGGACCGGATGTATGTGGAGGGCGTCAGCCGCTTGTTGCTGCGGGAGTGTCCGGCGGCGATCGCCGCCTTTCAGGCCCATGCGGAGGCGACGGCCGTGGAGATGCGGCCGTATGCGATGACGAGCCTGGCGAGGGCACAGGAACGGTGCGACCAGGGTGACGCAGCGCGGAAGACGCTGGCGGAGGCGGCGAAACTGGACCCGAGGAATGCGGCGGTGCTGGTGCGTTCCGCACTGCTGGCACACCGGCGGCGGGATACGGCGGCGGTGCCGGGATATTTGAACGCGGCGGAGGCGTTGTACCGGGAGCGGTCGAATTTCGAGGGCGTGACGGAAGTGTTGCTGGCGCGGGGGATGGTTGCCAATGAGGGGGACCGGTTGGAGGAGGCTTCGACTTTTTTAGGGGAAGCGCTGCAGTTGGCAAGGACGACAAAGAATATGCCGCAACAGATTCGGATACTGTTTCAACAGTCGAATGTGGCGCGGCGGCGGGGGACCTTGGAGGAGGCGCGAACCCTGGCGGAGCGGAGCGTGCAGTTGGCGCGGGAGAACGATTTGGAGACGCTTTCGTTGCAGGGGATGTTCGCGGCGGCGAATATTCATACGATCAAGAATCAGAATCGGGATTCGGCGGATTTGTTGGAGCGGGCGCTGGAGATTGCGGGACGGTACCGGGATGAGGAGAATCAGGCGCGGGCGCAGTTGGCGCTGGCGGTGAATTATCAGCGGCTGCTGCTGCCGGAGAAGGCCGAGGGGGCGCTGGCGGCGGCGGTGCCTTACTACGAGCGGATTCAACATGGGCAGAATTTGGCGTTAGCGAATTATGTTTCCGGTACTCTTGCTTACACGGGGGCCCGCTATGTGGCGGCAGAGGGCCGATTCCGGCGCGCGCTGACGGAGGCGGAGCGAATTGGGGAAGTAAATATTGCGGTTTCGGCGACAGGGAATCTGGCTCGGACCCTTCTACGAACGGGAGGGTTTGAGGAAGCCGAGGTTTTATATGCGAAGGCGCTCGCGGTGACTCGTAAGAGTAAGCGGAAGCGGGCGGAGGCGTATGCTTTGATGGCACATGCCGAGGCGCTCGGGGTGATGGGCCGGCTGCAGGAATCGAAGAGGGAGTTGGAGGAAGTGAAGCTCTTGATCGCTGGACTTGAACCAGAGGCGGCTGTTGCTCCTGCCCGGCATCTCCGCATTGCATCAGCGGAGGCAGCGATCCGCGAGCGCCGGTATACGGATGCTCTTGCAGCGGTGCAGGGAATTGTATGGCCGCCGGATTCGCCTGAGACGGGCTTTGATGCGTTGGCAGTGGAATGCGAGGCAAAGGCAGGGGCGCGAAACTTTGCCAGAGCATTGGAAAAATGCGAAGCGTTGGCTAAAGCAACCGGTAGTGGGCGGAGCACAGGGCATGCACTCCGAGCGCGGTTGGTGGAGGCGGAAATTCGAGTGGCATCCGGTGATTCCGTAGCGGGGGCTCGGATAGCCGTCGAGATACTTGGCGCCGTAAAGTTTAACGACGATCCCTTTACCGTCTTATTTGCGCGGATAGTAGCGGCAAGCTCGTCGGCCCATGGAAATGTTCGCCCCGATGGGTCGCAAATTATGGATAACCTACGCCTGAAGCTAGGGGCCCCGATTTTTCTTGCTTGGTCCCGTCGTCCGGATGTTGCAATGAGGTTGTCCGGATACTCTCTTAGATAGTGGAGATTTGAGAGCACGAGCTTCGCGAATTTAATGACAGGCGCTGTAGGGCTTAGCCGCCTTCGGGCCAGAAATTCCGCTATCTGACCGGACCAAATCGGTGCAATGACGTGAGAGACGGCGGCGGAGCTAGAATCCCGCGCCAACATCGAGGCCGGCGACTATCCTCGCCTGGCTAATTGGGACAGTGGGCCTCGTCTGTTACCTTCACACACAGCGCCACCTTAACATCTTTTGGATCCGTCCCACTACCATCTCGAAGAATTACTTCCTTGCCGCCTTGATCTTTTGCCAAAGTGAAGCTAACAGACTTAATTCGGGCCGCGTTGTCCTTGGCAGTAATCTTCGCTGGCGTAAATAGGCCGGGCTTGTTGAAAGCCAACCTAGTTGAGTCCATAATGACAGCGTTGCCGATTTCAGAAGATACTTTGAAATCGATAATCGACTCGAATTCCAATCCGAAGTGGACCGGTTTCGACGTATCCAGCTGACAGTCCGTACCTTGCCCGCATGGTTCGATCCGTACCTTGTCTTTCCAAAATCGAATGACGGTAGGCGGAAGAGTACCACTCTTTATCCACTGCAACTCGTTCGGCTGATGACCGCGCGTCTTGAAGTCGATACGAACCGGTCCGTTCTCCACGATTATCGGTTCATCATGGGAATTGAGCGGCACAAATAACAAAAGGGCCCCGACGACTAGCGCCGCTCCAGCGGCGGCGCCAACCATGACAAGTCCAAAATTACGGCGATTCATATCTGTCACCTCGCTCACGCACGGAGAGTGTCACTAGCGGCCGGAGGGCCGGCAGGGTCGCAACGCTTGACTGCTTTTTGCCGAAAAGATAACTGGAGCCAGCACATAGTAACACAACTAATTAGTGCAGGCCATACGGCAATGACATATTTTCGAGAAAAATTCTGAACCGCCCGTGTTTCGACCGTGTATTTCTGAGGGAGAGATTCACGCTCACAAGCCGATCCGTGTCACTTTTTTGCAGCCGCTTCCGCCCGTCAGTCCATCATGGCGACTGCATCCAACCTTCTCATCGTCGAATCGTTTCCGTTTGTCCCAGAGCAGGACGAACTTACCAGGGCCTGTCAACTATTTCAGCGCGAAGATGCGCCGAGCGCTGCGCGGGGCGCGCGCTGCTTGCGGGATGCCGCCGCCGCGATGCGGCGGACGTGCGCGACAGAGAGCGAATGGCGCCACTATATCGCGTCAGAGATACGGCGCCATCCGGCGGCCGCCGCCGCGTTGCAGGACCTCTTTGTGCGGCGCGCGTTCACGAAGCCGCGCGGGTACGCCGGAGATGCCGTGCTGCTCGACTTCATCTACCAGCACGAGTCGGTGCGGGAAGCGGTAGAACGCGCTCCGGCGATGGTACAAGCGGCGATGCAGTTCACCACAAATGCCGCGGGACCGCGGGCGGTGCGGAATCGCGCGTGGCTGCTGGCTTCGGAAATCGACGCCACGGCCCGCCGCGTGGCGCGGCCCGAGATTCTGTCGCTGGCTTGCGGACACCTTCGGGAGGCGCGGTTGAGCCGGGCGGTGCAAGCGGGATCGCTGGGGCGGTTTGTCGCGATCGACCAGGATACGGAAAGCCTGGCGGTGGTGCGAGAGGAGAACGAGCGATTCGGCGTGGAGGCGGCGGAGGGCTCGGTTAAAACGGTCATCGCCCGCGGGCGGGAGTTGGGACAGTTCGACTTCGTCTATGCGGCGGGCCTGTACGACTACCTGAACGACAAGGTGGCGGCGCGGTTGCTGCAGGCGCTCTTTGAACGGGTGAAGCCCGGAGGGAAGGTCTGGATCGCCAACTTCATGCCCGATATAGAGGACCGGGGCTATATGGAAGCCTTCATGGACTGGTGGCTGATCTATCGCGACGAGGCGGAGATGATGCGGCTGGGCCAGGAACTGCCCTTGAATGAAGTGGCGTCGATGCGGACGTTCGTCGAGCACGAGAACAACATCGTATTTCTGGAGGCCGTGCGCCATGCCTGATCTGATGGCCGTGCCGACACGGCAATCGGTCAGGGAGTTCCTGCTGCGATTCCGAACGCAAACTCCGCGGCTGGCGTTCGCGCTGCTGCTGGTGGACCTGGGGCTCTATGCGACGTCCTGGTGGGCGCTGGTGACAGCGGGAAGCATCTGGCTGCAGGTTGGGTTGGCGGTGGTGAACGCATTTGCCATTGCCAGGCTCTTCGTACTGGGGCACGACGCCTGCCATGGCTCGTCGTTCCGGAGGGGCTGGGCTAATCAGGCGGCAGGGCGGATCGCGTTCCTGCCGTCCTTGACGCCTTACAGCACGTGGGAGCTGGGCCATAATACTCTGCACCACGGCTTCACGAATCTGCGCGGAAAGGACTATGTATACGCTCCATTGAGCATCGCCGAGTACGATGCCCTACCGCGATGGCGCCGGGCATTGGAAAGGGTTTACCGGCATCCGTTGGGACCGGGGTTGTATTACGCGGTGGATGTCTGGTGGAAGCGGCTATGGTTTCCAAGGCCGGCGGCGGTGGAGGTTTATCATTCGCGGTTCTTCGCCGATTCGCTGGCAACGGCCGTGTTTCTTGCGATTCAAGCGGCAATTGCCGCGGGGGTAGCCGGGAGGGCAGGAGGGAATCCGATGGTAGCAGTGCTGATGGCGGTGGCGCTGCCGCAGGCCATTTGGAATGGGCTGATGGGGTTTGTGACGTACCAGCATCACACGCATCCGGACGTCAAATGGTTCAACGACCGCCAGCAGTGGGACCCGCTGGCGGCACAGGTGGAAAATACTGTCCATGTCGAGTTTCCATGGCCGGTTGGGATGTTGCTGGGGAACATCATGGAGCACACCGCTCATCATGTCGACGTGAAGATTCCGCTGACGCAACTGGCGGGGGCGCAGGCGGAATTGGAGTCGCGGCTGCCCGATCGTGTGCCGGTCCAGCGCTGGAGCTGGCGCGGGTATGTGGAGAACTGCCGGAAGTGCCAGCTTTATGACTACGAGAAAAGGCGTTGGATGAGTTTTGAGGGGCTGTGAAATCGTACTTTGCCTTTTCCATCCGAGCGGTGAAGGGGGCGGTTCGATGACAGAGGCTGGAATTCTTCCAGCGTCATCCTGATGGACTTTCGCGGTGTTCAGCACGTTAGCAGGTGAAGAGGTGAACACTATGCAACTTAGATCCCTATTGGTTTTCGCGTTGGGCGCCTGCTGTATTGCGGGATTCGCCGATGAGAAGTCCATTCGAACTTTGCTTATCAACAAATGGAACCTGTCGCCCGTTTTGCAGGTCTCTCTTCCCCGTAACAATGCGTCCTGCTCGTCGAAAGAACTGCGATTGACGTTGGCTCCCGGCGTTCCCGTGAAAGCGCAGAGCTGCGAATACGGCCGTTGCACCAGCGTAGATACGACGACGCTAACTTATTTCGACCGTTTCAGCCGGATCAATGCGACCGATATCACGCTGGGCCAGGGCGACCCGGCGGAAGGGCCGGTGACGCCGGTGGATGGTCCGGGAGACCTGAAATGGCTGTGCCGGAACGATGAAGAGGGGAAACAGTGCATCTGTATCCCGTGGTTTCCGCCAGCGTAGTGAGACTCAGGCGAGCGCTTCTTTACAGAAGTCGAGGCACTTCTGCATTTCAGCCATGACGGTGGTGCCTTCGCCGATCATGTATTCGAGTTCAACGTTGGCGGGCCACTTGTACTTTTCCTTCTTCATGAGCTGGAGCACTTCCTTGATGGGCGTGCTGCCTTTGCCCCACGGGAGATTGTCGCCGCCTTCGTTTCCATACTTTCGATCCTTCAGATGGAAACTGGAGATGCGGGCGGCGTTGGCCTTGATGAAGGGGACGGGCGAGGCGTTGATGGCGGTGGTGAAGTGGCCGATGTCGAGGTTGATGCTGTTGTATTTCGATTGGGCCAGGGCGCGGTCCCAACTGGTGGCATTGACCTGCGTGTGGTTGTGGTAACCGGCGTAGATTTTGTACTTGGCGGCGAAGTCGCCGATGCGCTGGGTGAGGGTTTCGTCGGTGGGCAGTTCCATCGTGACGGAGTGGGACCCGAGGGTTTTGGCGACGTTAAAGGTGTATTCGTATTCCTCGTCGGACATTGTTGGCGTGAGGCCGAGCTTTACGATGGCGATGTTGACGCCGGCATCGTTGTACATTTTGCGGAGCTCTTTGAACTTGTCCATGGAGACAGAGGTGCGCCATTTTTTCTTTTCGTCAGCGGCCTTCTTCATCGCTTCCTGCTGTTCGGGGGTGAGTTGACGGCGGGGTCCGCCACCACCGCGGGTGGCCGGGGCGCCGGCGAAGTTTTCGGCTGCGTCGCCCATTAGTTCGACGGAGCTGATGCCAAGAGTGGCGCAGTATTTGAGGAGCTCCGGGGCGCTGCTGGGGAGGGCGCGGAAGCAGTAGGTGATGGCGCCGATCTGGACGCCGGAGTACCTGGAGTCCGGCTTGGCGAAGAGGGCGACGGGAAGGGCGGCGAGGGCAGATTTACCGAAATCGCGACGGTTCATGACCGGCATTATTTCATACTGCGGTTGGAGAAACCGTCCGCTCAGAAGTATGGATTGTGCGGCGGGAACTTTTTGAGAGATGGTTTTTTCGCGGCGGCTTTCTTAACAGCGGCCTTCTTCGTGGCCACCTTCTTTGTCGCGGTCTTCCTGGCGGCTGGTTTTTTGCGTTGGACGCCGAGGGCGGATTCGAGGAGGTTTTCGAGGTGCTTCTTCTCTTCCGCTTTTACGACGCGGTTGAAGTTGTCGGGGCGCTTCTCCACGAGGGCTTGCATGGCGGTGACCCATTCCAGGGCAGGCGCGGCGGTGTGGGGCTTCTTCAGCTCTTTCATAGCCGCGAGAGCCTGCTTGATATCGGGGACGCGGCGGTAAGCGTCGATGGCGGATTCCAGATCGCCCGCGGAACGGTAAGAATTGGCGGCCGCAGGCAGGTCGCCCAAGCCCATGTGGCACTCGGATTCGAGTTTGTAATCGCGGACGGGAAGCTCCGTGAGTATGGTTAGTGCATCGCGGAAAAACCGGCCCTTGACGAGATCGATGACGGCGCGGGAACGGAGAGCGGCCGAGCGCTCTTCGGCGTCGGGGAGACCGATGGCTTTAAAGAATGGAGGAAGGACCTTGACATTGATGGCGGCGTTGGCGGCGTAGTGCTGGGTACGATCCAACATGCCGATCCAGCGCATCGGTTCACCGCCCAGTTCGAGCAGGAACCAGGGAGGGAAGGAAGCGAGCTTGGCGGGCAGGTCGCGCATCAGGTCGACGATGGCGTTAAGCTCCTGGCCGCCGGACAAGCCCGCGAGCCGAGACATTTGCGAGAGGGCGCCGGCGAAGGCGGCATCGCCGGCATGGGTGGCGGCGTTGGCGGCTTCGGAGAGGAGATCGATACTCCCCAGTTCCGGCGACATTTTGGCCTTGCGCATCGCGAGGGTAAAGCAGACTTCGGCGAGAGTGAGGTAGGCGGTTTTGCGGGTGAGGGGATCGTTGACGTGGTTGATTTCGTGCTGGTGACCGAGGAGTTGAACGGCCTGGTGGGCACGGGACCAGGCGAGGTCGGGCCGGACGGAGAGGTACTGCCGGGCGTCTTCCTGACAGCGTTGAATGCGCTCGTCGAGATCGAGGTTTTCCTCGAGGAGAGATTTGAGAAGTGCGGCGGCGGTGAGGGCGGAGTAACTGCCGGCGCCGATCGCCTCGCGGTTCAGAAAGCCAAGACTTTTCGCGACGCGGGTGGCTTTGGGGCTGATATCGAGCCAAATGAGGCGTTCGGTGGGACGGCTGACGGCGACGCGGAGTTGATCGATAGCGAGGCGGCGCGTGAGTGCCTCAATATCGGCGGGGGCGAAGCGGTTGACCAGGACCTTCTCGAGTTGAACACCCGGATCGATGACGCATACGGAGTGGAAGTCGAGGCCTTTGATCTCAGAGGGGGAAAGCGCTCCGGGGACGCTGTTGCCGCCTTCCGCGAAACTGACGATGGCGAGGCCTTCGCGGGATTGGAGGTCGTTGAGCAGAGCGGTGAGATCGTCGCCGGGGGCGGCAGCGCAGTAGAGGATCTGGTCGGTGGCATCGTCTTCAATGGACGCCCAGCCCTGGCCGGAGGGGCGGTCCTTCTTTTCGAGATGGCCGTAGAGGTCCCAAACGTGGTTGATGAGACCGGCGATTTGCCGGGGGCTGCGGAGGTTGGCGGAGAGCTTGTGAACGGCTGGGGTGGCGACCTCGGCGTGGAAGATATCGCTGAGCCAAGCCCATTCGAAATCGGTTGGGCGGACGGTTTGGGCTTCGTCGCCGGCGATGAGAACGGGGACGGGACGGCCGCGGAGCTGATGGAGATGCTTGGCGAGCCGGGCGATGAAGAACGTTTCGATGGGGGTCAGGTCCTGGCATTCGTCGATAGCGATGCAATCCCAGGGGAGTTTTTCAGTGGCGATGTTGGGGAGATGCTGGATGGCCGCCCAGGCGAGGTTCAGATCGGGGAAGAGGCGGGGTGCGATGGGCCCGCCGGATTTTTCGATGCGGGAGGCGGCGGAGTTGGCGGACTCGGCGGCGAAGGAACCAATGGAGCGGGCGCGGACGGCGATGTATTCGGCGTCGTTGCGTCGCTGGTATCGGCAGGCAGCGAAGCGGCCGACACGGGCAGGAAGGGCGCCGCCGACGATATGGGCGTGGAATTCGTCGAAGAGCGCGGGAATATTGGCGGCCCAAGGTCCCAGGGCGCGGGCCTGGGAAGCGACTTCAACGCGGAACCGGCTGCGCTGTTCGGCGAGCGGGACCGGCGGCGTGGTGATGTTTAGTATTTGGCGGAGGAAGGCGGGGAAGGTGGTGACGTGATATTGACGGGCAGCGGAGCAGTAGCGATCGAAATAGGCGCGGGCGAGGGCGGCGAGGTCCGCGGAGTAAGTGAGATAGAGAATGTTGGCGGCAGCGGTTTGATCGGCGGCATTGAGGAGAGCGGTGGTTTTGCCCGAGCCGGGGTGACCTTTGAGGATACGGACGGAGTCGCGGGCGGAGGCGAACTTCTCTTGCTGGGCGGTCCAGGGGGCGGGCCCGTAGTCTTCGGCACGGACTTCGGGGACGGAGATGGGCAGATAGTCGTCGGGAAATCTTTGCGGGTTGAGGGGCGTGTGGTCGTCGTGGTGGCGGATATCGCGGAGGAATAGGGCGCCGGAGGGAACGTTGTCGAAACCTTTGACGGGGATTGCGCCCTGGGGAGCCCACCAGGCGTAGAAGTGGGATCCGGAGGAGCCGCCGAGGCGGGAGCGGCGCCAGCCTTTGTTTTCGCCCTGAGTTCCTTTGTAGTGAAGTCGTTCGGGATCGATGAGGAGTCGCTGCAGGAGGAGGGCGGCGCGCTTTCCGATGGGCTGGGCGCGGTAGGTTTCGAGGCGTTCGAGGAAATCGGGGTGGCAGAAGAGCGGATTGGGTTGGCGCGCTGTTTGGAAGCTTGCGTCGAAGAGGGAATCCACTTCCATACTCTAGCGCCGTATGTTTAGATAGCGCTATGAAGAGAATAGGACTTTGGCTGATGTTTGCGGGGTGGGTTTGGGCGGATGAATCGATCGCGGCGCTGGGGAAGAAGCTGTCGGTGCCGGTGGCCGCGGATTGGAAGGCTTCGGCGGAAGTGTTGGAGCTGGTGACGAAGCACGAGCCGGGGAAACCGCGGCGGCCGAAGCAGTTTGCGCTGCTGGAGGAGGGTCCATTCAGCTCCGTGACGATGGAAGTGGAGGTGAAGCGTAACGGGAAGTCGCTGCTGCTGGTGTTCGCGCATCAGGACGACGATCACTTCAACTACGCGCACATTTCGGTGGACGATCCGGCGAAGCAGAATGTCCATAACGGGATTTTTCATGTTTTTGGCGGGGACCGTGTGAGGATCTCGCCGCTGGAGGGCGGGCCGGGCGTGCTGCCGACGCAGGAGTGGACACCGGTCCGACTAGTTTGGGACGGGAAGACGGGGGAAGTGACGGTTCACGCGGGTGGGAAGACGAGCGGAGCGATGCGCGCGGTGGACATGTCGTTAAAGCACGGACGCGTGGGGATGGGATCGTTCAACGAGACGGGGAGCTTTCGGAATTTGAAGGTAAAGGGCGTTCCGGTGAAGTAGAGAGCAGGGGCCGCGTTCGCGCGGCCCCTGCTGTTGTCATCAAAAGATGAACTTCATGCTGTACTGGAACTCGCGCCCTCGCGTCTCGGGGTTCTGGATGAAGGAACGGCCGAACTGCGTAGTGCCGACGGACGCGGCGGTCATGGTTGGATTGCCCCACCAGAAACTGTTGGTGAGGTTGTAGGCTTCCATCTTGATCTCGATTCGCATGGATTCGGTGATCGGGAAGATCTTGGCCAGGGTTGAATCGAGGTTCCAGTAGCCGGGGCCGGTGATGCCTTCGTATTGATACGGGTTGGCGCGGGCCGTGAAGGCGGGCAGCGGCGTGAAGGCAGACTGGTTGAACCAGGCGTTCGGGCCGGGGTTATCGATGCTGGGATCGCCCGTCACGGTGGCGCCGGGGAAGCGAAGGAACTCGCCGGAACGGATATAGAGGAAGTTGCTGGTGGACCAGCCGCCGAGTATTCCGTTGACGATGGGGTGGGCATCGGAAAGGAACTTGCGCCCTTTGCCGAAGGGCAGGTCATAGGTGCCCGCCACAGTGGTCCGGTGGCGCGGGTTGTTCGACGTCAGGTAGGTGAACTTGTCCGCGTACTGGTCGATTTCATTGAAGAAGAAGAGGTTGCGTTCGCGGTTGTAGTTGTAGGCGAAGAGGATGCTCAAGCCATTGGCGTACGCACGCTGCATGCGGATTTGCAGGGCCTGGTAGCGGTTTTCGATACCGGGCGTAAACTGCTGCGTGATGGACGAGTATTGAGGATACGGACGCATCAGCTCGCGCCGTGGAATCGTCCGCTGGCTGCGCAACTGGCCGGGGAATTTGTCGGGAGTTGAGTAGTTGAAGAACGGATTCGTGGTGGCCGTATTGTAGAAGGCCGCTTCGGAACCAAAGCGGTACTTCGGGTCGATCTGGTTCAGGTCGCGATTGTATTCGATGTCCCGTCCGAGATTGATGAAGTAGGTGAAATCCCCCTTGAATTGGCCGGGCAACTGGCGCTGGAGGCTGAAGTTGATGCGGTCGTTGATGCCGGGCTGATAGTCCTGCATTGAAAAAGTAGCGGCGCCGCCGAGGTTGGTATTCGTGCCGAATCCTCGGCCGACAACCGGGATGAGCGGGTTGCGGCCGGCGGGATAGGGGTTCGAGAACTGACTTTGCGGCACACCGTCGATAAAGGGGAGTGCAGGAGTGGTTCCACTGAAACCGTCGTAGTTGGAGATCCGGCTGATGGTTCCGATGACCGTTTGCGGCGGGATCATGTATCGGCCCCAACCGACCTGGACCGCGGTCTTGTCGTTGACGCGCAAAGCCATGCCGAGACGTGGAAGGAAGATGTTCTTCGGCGTAGAGAACCAGCGGCGATTGTCTGAATCGCTGTAGATCCACTGGCCGTTGTAGGTGGGTTTCGCGACGCCGGCGAGTTCGGGTGGATAAACAGGGCCGGGAGACTGGAGGACGGGGTTAGGAGTTTTGAGATCGAGGAAGCGCGAGAGGCGATCGGTCTCGTCCCAGGGAGCGGTTTCATACTCCCAACGGATGCCGGCGTTGATGGTGATGTTGCGGGTGAGCTTGATGTCGTCATGGAAAAACGCGGAGTAGTAGTTCAGGCGCAGGTGTTGGAGCGGCTGGCTGTTCACCACCGAATCGGTACTGCCCAGGACGTTACTGCCCAGGACGCCGAGGAGAAAGGTGGCGTGACCGTCTCCGCTGAGCGGGTCGTTCACGAGGTGGCTGCTTGAGGTCGGGCTGGGGCCGAAGTTAAAGTTCATGAAGTTGAACGACTGGCCGTGGGCCTGGTGATAGCGGACGTCGGCCCCGGCCTTGAGGTAGTGCTTACCCTGGAAGCGGGACATCTTGCCGCTGAAGTTGAGGCTGGACGGTTCCTGGAACCAGTAGCCCGCTTTTCCGTAAGCGGCGGTGCCGCCAACGGTGGAGATATTAACGCCGGGATAGTATACGGCGGGCTGCTCTCCGATGTAGTTTGCATACCATTTGTTACCGGGCCAGAATTTGTCGAGACCGGCGACGCCGACGGCTTGCGCGGGCGCGTCGTAGTTGTCCTGGAACTCGGCAAAGCTGCCGCGGAAGTTGACTACCGTGCGGGCACTCATGGTGTAGACGAGTTCTCCGGCGATGTTGCGGGAGTTCATCAGGCCGCCGTTATCATTGGGCATGGCGGGAGAATTATTGGGCGTGTAGTTGGCCTGGTCAAGTGTTGTGGCGAACTGGGAGTAGCGGCCGAAGAACTTCAGTTTGTCGTTGAAGTTATAGTCGGTGCGGTTGGCGAAGTTCCAGTTCTTGACCGTCCAGAAATAGCCGAGGCGGAAGTTGTTGATGCCGGTTATGTCGTCCCCGGGATTGTTGGGCTGCCAGATGTCCTTCATGATGGTGGCAGAGGAGGGGTCAATGCGGTTGGCAGGAATGATGTTCCCCGGAAAGGGAGTCCGCTGGGCAGCGGCGCCGTTGTTAATGAGCACGGTCGTACTGGGATCGTAGATCGTACGGAGGCCGCCGCGGGTGTTATAGGACTGGGAGAAGTTGCCGTTGCGCTCGAGATCCGTGGGCATGGTGCGCTGGGCGTTGAGCGGCTCCTTGGTTTGCCAGCCTTCATAGGTACCGAACGTGAAGAGCTTGTTCTTGATGATGGGGCCGCCGATGGTGCCGCCCCAGATGTGGTTTCGAATCTGATTCGGACGCCGGTTGAGGGGGTTGGAAACCGCGTTGAACATGGGGTTGCGGCCGAAGTAGGAAGCCGTGCCGTGAATCTGGTTGGTGCCGGACTTCATGGAGAGACTGAGGATGCCGCCGGCGGAGTGGCCGAATTCGGCGTCGACGGAGTTCTGCTGGACGGTGAACTCCTGCGTGGCGTCCATCGGCGGGGCATAGGAGCCTTTAGGGCCGATTTGCAGGGGCGCGCCGTCGAGAAGGAGATCGTTCTTACGGGAGGTGTTGCCGCCCACATCGATCGAGGAGGACGACCACATGAAATAGGGATTGCGGTCGAAGCCGATGTAGCGATTTACGACGGCGGGGTCGAGGAGGGCAAGCGTGAAGGGGTTACGGGCTTTGACGGGGAGGTCCGTAAGTTGTTTGCGGTCGATGGTGAGATCGCGAGTGGAAGTGTTGAACTGGAGTTGGACGGCGGTGCCGGTGACGTCAACGGACTCGACGACGGCGCCGGGCTTGAGGCTAAAGTCCGCGGTGACGTCGGCGCGGGTTTGGACGAGAACATTCTCGCGGGAAGCTTTGGAGAAGCCTGGCATTTCGGCGGTGATGTTGTAGGTGCCGGGTTCGACGAAGTCGAAGACATAGCGCCCGGTTGCGTCCGTTTCGCGAGTGGATTCCACACCGGTATTGATATTGCGCAGCGATACTTTCGTACCCGCCACGGATGCCTGAGTTGCATCTGTCACCAGGCCTTGAATGCGCGCTCTGTAGTCCTGTGCGGAACAGAGTGCAGAAGCGAGAAGCAGAACCGCCAAAGTGCGGGATTGCAGCATAACCGACCTCCTGAAGCAGCGAAAGGGTTTATTGAAAGCCCGAGCGAACGTGGGGGAGCGGAGCGACTGGCTTTTCTTTGTAACAGATGTGTCGCGGAGTGTCAAAGGAGGGGCTTAAGCGCGAGGGGCGTTTGTGATAGGCTCACGCCGATTGTCCGCAGAATGAGGTGAAACATGGTCTTCAGGATTGGTCTTACTTTGGCACTCTTATTTACCTGTGTTTCGATGTATGCGCAGGTGCAGCCGGTGGGTACCGTGGACGGTACGGTTTCCGATGGATCGGGGGCGATGCTGGCAAGCGTTAAAGTGACGCTGCGCAACGTTGATACCGGGCTTTCGAGGGACGCGCAGACAAACGAAATGGGCTACTACTTCTTCCCGCTGGTAAATCCGGGAAGGTATGAGGCCTCGGTGGAGAAGGCTGGTTTCAAAAGGGGCGTACAGGAAGTGACGGTACGGACCGGTATTCGAGCGACGGCGGACTTTGCGCTGCAGCTTGGAGCGGTGACGGATTCGGTACAAGTGACCGCGGAGTCGCCGCTGCTGGAGACTTCGACGGCGGCGGTGAGCCGGAATATCACGCATAAAACCGTGACTGAGATGCCGCTGCTGGCGCGGAATGTGCTGATGCTGGTGAACCTGGCTCCGGGGATCACGAATAATGCTCCGACGAGCAATACTACCGGGTTGATCGATATCGACAGCGTGTCGTATACCTCCGCCTCGGGCGCCAATAACCGGACGAATGAGTTCTTGATGGACGGGATTCCGAACAATGTTTCGGACCGCGTGGCCTATATTCCGAGCGTGGACGATGTGGAAGAGTTCACGGTGTCGACGAACGCGCTGGATGCCGAATACGGGCACGGGGGCGGCATGTATGTGAACGTCGTCACCAAGGGCGGGACGAATTCGCTGCATGGGAATCTCTACAACTTTTTCCGGAACGACAAGCTGAATGCGAATTCGTTTTTCTCGAATGCGGCCGGGGCGAAGCGGCCGGTGTTCCGGTTCAACCAGTACGGATTGACAGCGGGCGGACCGATTGTGAAGAACAAGACTTTCTGGTTTTTCAACTTTGAGGGGCTGCGGCAGCGGACGCCGCGCCAGTACCGGTTTTCGGTGCCGACGGCGCTGCAAAGGACAGGGGATTTTTCGCAGACATTTAATGCCGCCGGCGTTCCGTTCCAGATCGCCGATCCCTCAACGACGACAACGGCGGGTGCGCGGACGCTGTTCCCCGGCAACCGGATTCCGGCGAACCGGCTGAATGCGGTGGCACGGAATGTGATTTCGCGGTATCCGGCGGCGAATCTGCCGGGCGATACGAACACGGGCGCGAACAACTACTTCAGTGAAGTGCCGGCGCCCTATGACGGCGAGAATTATTCGGTGCGGATTGACCAGAATGTGAAGAATCACCGGATATTCGGGCGGTGGTCGACAAACCAGGGCTTCCCTGGGACGCCGACACCGTGGGACATCGGTGAAGGCGGCGTGGGAGCGCTTGAGGGGAATAATCGGGCGCAGACCTCGATTGGATTGAGCGATGTAATGACGCTGAGCCCGACGCTAGTGATCACGGCGCAGGGAGGGTTCACGCGGTGGACGCAGGAGGGCACGCATCCCAAATTCGATCAAACGACGCTGGGCATTCCCGCTTCTCTCGTGTCCCAGATGCAGCAAGATATCTTTCCGCGATTCAATCTTGGCGCCGACGCCTACTATATCGGGTCTTCGGAGGGCCGATGGTACGAACACACGAATACGTTCTCGTTGAATATTGGCGTGTCGAAGAACTGGCGCGGCCACAACATGAAGTTCGGCTATCAGAGCCAGGTCAAACAGAACAATTCGGTGGGGGCGAATCGGCCCGGCGGGGAGTATAACTTCGATCGGGCGTTTACGCAGCCGAGCGCGCTGACACCGGGCAACAATTTGGGGAACAGTATCGCCAGTTTTCTGCTGGGGACGCCGGCTTCGGGGCTGCTGAATTTGCGCGCGACGACGGCCCCGCAGGCACCGTTCTACGGCTGGTATTTCCAGGACGATTACAAACTGACTTCGAAGTTGAGCTTGAACCTGGGACTTCGTTACGACCTGATGCTGGGGGTTACGGAGCGGTATGACCAGAGCAACTTGGGTTTTGATCTGAAGGTTTCCAATCCTATTGAAGCGGCGGCGAAGACGGCGTATGCGGCGAATCCTATTCCGGAGCTTTCGCCGTCCGCGTTCACGGTTCGAGGCGGGCTGTTCTTCGCGACGAAGGACAACCGGCGGAACGTAGTGGCGGATAAAACGAACTGGCAGCCGCGGATTGGGTTGGCCTATCGCATACTGCCAAAGACGGTCATCCGGACGGGTTTTGGGATCTTTTATTCGGGGTGGTGGCAGCCGTTTGTGAATACGACAGGGTTTGCGGCGCAAACGGATATGGTGACGACGCTCGACGGCGGATTCACTCCGGCCGATACCTTGGGCAATCCGTTCCCGAACGGATTTGTGAAACCAACGGGCGCGAGCCTCGGTTTGACGACACTACTTGGCCAGGTACTGAACCCGTACGACTACGAACGGAAGAACATTCGTAACGACCGGTGGAGCTTCGGCGTGCAGCATGAGGTGATGCGGAACCTGCAGTTTGAGATTAACTACGTGGGGCAGCGGGCGCCGAACCTGATTACGAGCTCGAGTTCAGCGGATGCCAATAAGGTGATAAGTGCCGGCTGGAACGGTTCTGGCGGAACGTTCGATCAGAAGTATTACAACCTGGGAACGCGGCTGAACGCACGGACTCCGAATCCGTTTCTGGGACTGATTCCAGCACCAAGCGCACTGGCGGGTGCGACGATCACAGTGGCGCAGTTGTTGAACCCGTATCCGTCGTTCGGGAGCCTCACCTTGAACCGCTCGTCGGGAGGGAAGAGCAATTATCATTCCCTGCAGATGAGCGGGACGCAGCGGTTGACGGCGGGTGCGGTCGTGCAGTTTGCGTACACGTTCTCCAAACAGATTGAGACGATGCGATTCATTGAGCCGAGCGATCCGGCGCCGGCGAAGATGATCGGGCAGTTCGACAATCCGCATCGGGTGTCGGCTGGGATCATCTATGAGATTCCGATTGGGAAGATTCAGAACTCGGTGATGAAGAAGGTGGTCGGCGGGTGGCAGTGGAGCGCGATGTACATCTACCAGACGGGCGCGGCGGTGGCTCTGCCCGCGGCACTGGCGACGGGTGTGGACCCGAAGCTGGAGGATCCGACCATTACGAAGTGGTTCAACGGCGGCTCGATGGCGGTACTGCCGGCATTCACGGCGCGGCGTATTCCTTACTTCTGGACCGGACTGCGCGTTCCGGCGATTAACAACTGGGACATGGGGTTCAACAATAACACCTACGTTTACAAGGAAAAAGTGAAGCTGCAGTTCCGGGCGGAAATGATCAATACGTTCAACCGCGTGTGGTTTGGCGGGTTGAACACGACGATCACGGCGGCGCAGTATACGCAGTTGACGAGCCAGGCGAACACACCTCGCAACATTCAGCTCGGTTTGAAGTTAAGCTTTTAACAGAATGAATTTTAATCGAGTGGTGCCGCTGGCCCTGTTGCTGGCGGCACTCCCCATTCCCGGACAGGAAACGAAGCCGAAGCCGGCGCTGTGGTCGCTGAAGCCGGTGGTGCGGCCGGAGGTTGTTGCGAATGGCCGCAACCCGATCGATGTATTGGTGGCGCGGAAGCAGGAGCAGAAGGGTTTGCGCCCGGCGGGGCGGGCGGATAAGGCCACTTTGCTGCGGCGGGTTTATCTCGATCTGATCGGTTTGCCGCCAACGCCGGAAGCGGTGGACGCGTTTTTGGCGGACCGTTCACCGGATGCGTATGCGAAGGTGGTGGACCGGTTGCTAGAGGATCCGCAGCATGGTGTCCGGTATGGGCGGCACTGGCTGGATGTGCTGGGTTATGCGGACGTCGATGAAAACATGCTGGCCGAGCCGGGGATCTACTACTGGCGCGACTGGGTGATCGCGGCGTTGAACCGGGATGTGCCGTTTGACCAGTTTGCACGGGCGAGCATCGCGGGCGACCTTTCGGCCAAGCCGGAGGATTTCTTCGCGACGGGATTCCTGGCGCGAGCGGCGCATTCGGCGGCGGACAAGAACGAAGACGTCGCGTTTGCGGCGGTCGAGAGTATTTCGTCGGCCTTTATGGCGATGACGACGGGATGCGCGAAGTGCCATGACCACATGTACGACCCGATTTCGCAGCGCGACTACTATGGGATGAAAGCATTATTCGACCCTCTGCTGCCGGATAAACGGCTGCTGGCGAGCGCGGACGAAATTCTGCGGCATCCGGATGTGATGGCGAAGTGGAGGGCCGATCAGGATGCGATTCAGGCGCGGATGGATGTGATCACGCGGCCTTATGAGAAGCAGATTTTCGAGGAGCGGATGACGTTCCTGCCGAAGGATGTGGAGGCGGTGTTCCGTAAAGATCCGGCGGCTCGGACGGCGACGGACCAGGAAATATACAAGCGGTATGAGACCGTTGTGGTTCCCGACGCGCGAAAGTTCCGGGATGTGATGACGGCCGATGAGACGAAGCGCTATGAGGCGATTCGCAAAGGGTTGACGGAGCTGCGGCGCGACCCGCCGGCGCTGCCGGCTTTCTGGAGCGTGCGTGTTGACGCGGACCGTGCGGCGGCGAAGAGCCACTTGTATTTGGGCGGGGACCGGACGAAGAAGGGCGAGGAGGTGCAGCCGGGGTTCCCATTCGCGCCCAAGGATGTCGCCTTTAAGGGCGACCGGCGCGTAGCGTTTTTGAATTGGCTGACGGCGCCGGAGAACCCGCTGTTCGCGCGCGTGGCCGTGAACCGGATGTGGCAGTGGCATTTCGGTGAAGGCATTGTGGCAACGCCGAGCGATTTCGGGCGGACCGGGCAGATGCCGGTGAATCCGCAGTTGCTCGATTGGCTGGCATCCGAGTTCACCCAACGGAAGTACAGCATGAAGGCTATGCACCGGCTGATGGTGACGTCTGACCTGTATCAGCAGGCTGCGGTGACGACGCCGGAGCTGCAGTCGGCCAATACGGCGATCGACCCGGGCAATAAGCATCTTTGGAAGTTTCCGGTGCGGCGATTGGAAGCGGAGACGATTCGGGATTCCATTCTTCAAGTGGCAGGGACGCTGGATACTTCGATCGGGGGGCGCTCGTTCCGGGGCGAGGACATTATGGAGCGGCGCGTTATGTCGGCGGCTCGGACCGGGCATTACGATACCCGGAGCAACCGGAGAGGCATTTATATGGGGCGGGGGACGGATGCGTCGATGAACATGATGCCGGCGTATCTTTCGCTTTTTGACGCCGAGGATGGCCATACCCTTTGCGCGCGGCGGGAACGGACCGTGACGGCGCCGCAGGTGCTGTTCTTGTTGAACGGTACGCTGGTGCAGGATGCGTCGAAGAAGCTGGCCAGACGGCTGGAGACGGCGGAGAGTCCGGCCGCGAGAGTGGAGCAAGGTTATAAGCTGGTGCTGGGCCGAACGCCTTCGGCGAATGAGCGCGATGCGTCGCTGTCGTATTTGCAGGACGCCGATACCGCGCGGCTGGAGGGTTTTTCGTGGATGCTGCTGAATTTGAGTGAGTTTGTATTTTTGCCATGAATTTTTCGAATCCAATTTCCAACGCCGGACGGCGGGCGTTTGTGCGGCGCATGAGCTTCGGAATGGGCGGAGCGGCGCTGGGATGCCTTTGGGCAGAAGATGAGAAGTTTCTGCGTGCCGGGGCCGGGCCGCATTTTGAACCGAAGGTGAAGTCCGTCATTTTCCTGTTCATGTGCGGCGGCGTGAGCGCGATGGACACGTTCGATCCGAAGGACAACAAGTGGGCGGGAAAGATGTTGGAGACGATCAACTCCAACAATGGCAAGCCGCAGTTGCGGCCGGTGCTGCATTGCCCTCGCGTTTGGACCCGATACGGAAAAGCGGGGACGCCGGTTTGCGAGTGGTTTCCCCATATTGGCGGGATCGTGGACGATCTTGCCATCGTACGGTCGATGTACTGCCACGAGATCGGGCATTTTCCGGCGTGTTGGGAGATGTCTACGGGGCACCGGAACCGGATCTTCGATCACCCGTCGATGGGTGCATGGGCGAGTTATGCGCTCGGTTCCGGGAACAAGAATTTGCCGGCGTTTGTGAACATGGGGAAGCCGTCGGCTCCGGCGCAAATTGGCGGGGGTTATCTGGGCGGGCAGGAGAGCGCGACGCCGTTCATGGCAGGGGAGACGCCGCTGGACAATTTGAATCTGCCGTCTGGAATGACGCGGGCCGAGCGCGACCGCCAGATGGAAGTCCTGGCGAAGCTGAACCGGGAGTTTCATGAGCAGCATGCGTTCGACGCGGAAGTGGCGGCGCGGTTGCGGAGCTATGAGCTTGCCGGAACGCTGCAATTGGCCGGGCCGGAACTGGTGGACTTTTCGAAAGAGCCGGAACACGTGCGGAAGATGTATGGCGTGGGCGAGGCGGAGACGGACGATTTCGGCCGGCAGATGCTGCTGGCGCGGCGGTTGGCGGAGCGGGGCGTGCGGTTCATCCAGGTTTGCCACGGCGGCGGGATGGGCAATGGGAAGTGGGATTCGCACGACGATGTGGCCGATCATGCGCCGTTATGCCGGCAGACGGATAAGCCGATCGCCGGGCTGATCCGGGACTTGAAGCAGCGGGGGATGTTGGAAAGCACCATGGTGGTGTGGGCGACCGAGTTTGGACGCACGCCGTATTCGCAAAACAATGTCGGGCGGGATCATAACCCGCACGGGTTTACGTGCTGGCTGGCGGGCGGGGGCGTGAAGGGCGGCGTGGTGTATGGGGCTACCGATGAGATCGGGTACAAGGTGACCGAGAAGCCTCAGTACGTGACGGATTTGCAGGCGACCGTTTTGCAGCAGATGGGGTTGGACTACAAGAAGATGAATGTGGTGGTGAACGGGCGCCCGCTGAGGATGATTGAAGAAGGCAGCGGGCCGATTCAGGGGATTTTGGGGTAGGGCTGACGGCGTATATACGTTGCGCTACACTTTTACCGAGTGGGCCGTGGAATCGAATTTGATTGGGATGGGGCGAACATAGCCCATCTGGCAAAACACAATGTGACTCCGAGCGAGTTCGAGGAACTGCTGAACAACGATCCATTGGATCTGTATTTCGAGGAGATTGACAACGAAGAGCGATACCGTTCGATCGGAGTAACTGACGGCGGGCGGCTGCTGTCCGTAGTATGGACCATTAGAGGCGACACGATTCGTGCAATTACCGCTTTTCATCCCGGCGCTTCGGATCGAAAGGCTTACTTAGGGAGACCCAGATGAACAAACAAGCCAAGAGGATTATTCCCGCGTTCAAGGATGAATCGGAGGAAGCGAAGTGGTGGTATGAGAATCGCAAAGCTCATGGCCAGCAGATGCTGGAGGCAGTGAAATCTGGCGAAGCCAAGGTACTAACGAAGGAAAGGCTGCTTGAACGCATTGCCGCATCAAAGAAAAAAGCTGCACCCGTTGTGGCGTTACGGATTCCAGTAGCGGATTTGATGCTGGCAAGAAAGCAAGCAGAACAAAAGGGATTGCCCTACCAGACCTACATCAAATCGCTGCTTCACGAGACGCTTAATGAGCGGGAAAAGCGAAAGTCTGGCTGGTAGAAACACCAACAGGCCGCGTTGCCGCGGCCTGGTTCGGTATTGAATTTCTTACTGCTTACGACTGCGGACTCCAGAGGAAATGGTGCCGTCCCAGACCGGGTCGCCTTGGGCTGTGTACTCCTTGCTGAGGGTGTTCCAGAGCGGGCGGAAACGGCCGTTAAGATCCCAGTAAACGCGGCCGCCTTTCAGCGTGATGTCGGCGGTAATGTTCTGGGTTCCCATCATCTTCGCGCCGTTGACGTCGGTGAAGCCGAAGGTTCCTTTTTGCACGTTGAGAACGGCGATATCGGCGGTGTTGCCAACCGACAGGCTACCGAGTTCGGTGCGTTTGATCTGTTGCGCGGGATGCCAAGTGGAGGCTTCGATGACCTGCGGGAGGGTCATACCCATGTTGAGGAACTTGGACATCACGTTGGTCATGTCCTTCATGCCGCCGATCATGGAGCTTGTGTGGAGATCGGTAGAGATGGAGTCCGGAAGGAAGCCCTGCTTGATGGCGGGCACGGCCCAGCGGAACAGGAAGCTGCCGCCGCCGTGGCCGACGTCGAACTTCACGCCGCGTTTGCGAGCTTCGAAAAGATAGGGGCGGACTTTGCCTTCGCCATCAATCATGGGCACGGCGCCGAGATAGGCGTGGGTGTACATGTCGCCGGGACGGAGATGCTTCAGCACAAGCTCCGAGTGGGGCCGTTCGATCCGGAAGGTGCCGAAATCGACCATGATGGGCACGTTGGCCATTTCTCCGGCTTTCACCGCGTTATCGACGGCGATCCATTCGGGACCGGCGAAGTGAGCGGTTTTAACACCGACGATGTGCTCGGGATACTTTTTGATCATCGCCGCGACGGGGGCGGGGTCCATGTCCTCCATGTTTTGCTCGACGGCTCCGCCCATGCCGGCGCCGACGATGTTGAGGAATGTCAGCACGCGAGTTTTGGAGCGGTCAACAATGCGCTTCTTGAAGACTTCGTAGTTGCGCCAGCCGGGGGTGCCCGCATCGACAACGGTGGTGACGCCGGCCCGGAACGTGTGGGAGTCCGGAACGACGCTGAGCTGTCCGTCGCGATAGCTGGGGCCATCGCCGTAGAAAGTGTGAACGTGAAGGTCGATGAGGCCGGGGACAACGTAGAGCCCCTTCACATCGACGACTTTCTTCGCTTTCGCGGCGTCGATAGACGCTTCGACGGCGGCGATTTTCTGATCTTTAATGGCAACGTCCCGGACGGCGTTGATGTTGTTTTTGGGATCGATGACGTGCCCGCCTTTGAGGAGCACGTCGTAGTCTTGCGCCATAAGGCAGGCCGATAGGGCCAGGATGGGGAGATTACGCACCATTGGCGTATTCTACGTTAAGTTTTGCTTTTCAAAAATCCAGGCGGATTCGATGATGGATTCGAGTGTGTTGAATTTGGGCTGCCAGCCGAGGGTTTGGCGGAGCTTGGCGGAATCGGCTACGAGCTGCGCGGGATCGCCTTCGCGGCGCGGGCCCATCGTGTAAGGAACCTTTAATCCGGTAACTTTTTCAACGGCGTCGACGACCTGACGGACGGAGAATCCCTGCCCCGTGCCGGCGTTGAAGGCGTTGCTGGCGCCGCCGGCCAGGAGGTGGTTCAGGGCGGCGATATGGGCGCTGGCGAGATCATCGACATGGATGTAATCGCGGACGCAAGTCCCATCGGGGGTGGGGTAGTCGTCGCCAAATAGGGTGACGGGTTTGCCGGTGCGGACGGCGCGTAGAATTAGGGGAATCAGGTGGGTTTCGGGCTCATGGCGTTCGCCCAGTCCAGCGGCGTTGTTGGCGCCGCACGCATTGAAATAGCGGAGGCGGATGGAGCGAAGGCCACGGGTGGTGTCGAGCCACTCGAGAATCTTTTCGACCATGACCTTGGATTCGCCGTAGGGGTTGACGGCTTGAATTGGGTGGGATTCCGGGATGGTGGGTACAGTGGCGTTTCCGTAGACGGCGGCGGTGGAGGAAAAGACGAGTTTGTTGACGCCCGCCTCCGCCATCGCGGAAAAGAGGGAGATAGACCCGGCGGTGTTGTTGTGGAAGTACTTTTCGGGTTCGCGCGTGGATTCCCCGACGGCAATGAAAGCGGCGAAGTGGATGACGGCGTCCACTTTCTCGGTCTGCATCAGGTTGACGAGCTGCGGCCGGTCGAAGAGAGAACAGACGTGGAGGGCGCCGGCGGGCACGCTGGAAGCGTGGCCCTTGGAGAGATCGTCCGCGACAACTACCTCAAAACCCTGGGCAATCAGTTGGTAGACGGTGTGGGAACCGATGTATCCAGCGCCACCGGTTACGAGTATTTTCGGCATCAAAGGTATTAGTATGGCAGAGATGCCTTCAGGAGCCGAACTGTTTGTAGAGAGTGCGCTGCAGTTGGGGATTGACCGCGTATTTACGCTGGTCGGCGACCATTTGAACGAGGTCCTTTCGGTGGCCGAGCGCCGGGGATTGCCGATCGTTCACATGCGGCATGAGGCCGCGGTGGTGCATGCGGCCGACGGGTGGAGCCGGATGACGCGCCGCCCCGGACTGGCGATAGTTACAGGCGGGCCGGGCCATACGAATGCTTTGACGGGCATCGCGACTGCGCACTCCAACGGCAGCCCGGTGATTGCCGTGAGCGGAACACCGGCGACGGAGATGCGGCACCGCGTGGTGTTTCAGGATATCGATCAGGTGGGGATGGCGGCGCCGGTGACGAAGTTTTCGCATCTGGTGACGTCGCCGTCGCAGGTGCCATTCGCGCTGGGGCGGGCTTACCGGGAGTCGTTTACGGGCCGGTTTGGGGCGACGCATCTGTCGATACCGGTCAACGTATTCACCGGGAAGACAGAGTCGTCGCTCAAGATGCCGGCAGTGCAGAGGGCGGTGCGCGCGTGCGAGGATGTGGCGGCGGCGATGGATCTGCTCGCGAAGGCGGAGCGGCCGGTGGTGATTGGCGGGAGCGGCCTTTGGTGGAGCGATGCGGGGGCGGCACTGTTGAAGTTCTTGAAGCTGACCAAGCTGCCGTACTTCGATGTTACAATGGCGCGCGGCGTGATTTCGGAGAAGTTCGCCGGGCATTGCGGGTATGCGGATCCGTCGCTGAACCGGGGCTGCATTCCGGCGTTTCAGGCGGCCGATGTCGTGCTGGTGCTGGGGAAGCGGATCGACTACCGGATTGCGATGGGCGGGCCGCGGCTGTTCGGCAAAGAGACGAGGTTCATCCAAGTCGACGTGGAGCCGACCGAGATCGGGAATGTGCGGGATGTGGCGGTGGGCGTGGTGGGCGATGTGCGGACGTTCCTGGAAGCGGCGATGCCCACCGCGGCCTGGGAGCCGAAGCCGGCTTGGATGAAGCAGATTGGCAAGTGGCGGAAGGAGTGGATGGCGAAATTATTGGCGGAGCCGCCGAAAGACGACCTGCTTCATCCCGGGACATTTTTTTCCGAAGTAAAGCGCACGCTGCCGGTGTCGCCGCTGTTGTCGTTCGATGGCGGTGACTTTATCCATTGGGGCCGGGCGATTTTGCCGGCGCTGCATGCGGGCGGCTGGCTGCGGCTGGGACCGATGGCAACGATTGGGGCGGCGCTTCCATTCGCGATGGCGCAGCAGATGGCGCGGCCAAAGCAGCCGGTGATGATGATGACCGGCGATGGATCGTTGGGCTTCTACATCGCCGAGCTCGACACGCTGGTGCGGTACGACGTGCCGATGGTAATCATTGTCGGTAATGACGGCGGCTGGGGCCTGGAGCGGGAGCTGCAGGGCGAGATACAGGGCACGACGACCGCATGCGAACTACGCCGGACGCGGTACGACCTGGTGTGCCAGGGATTCGGCGGCGGCGGCGAGACCATCGACCGGCTGGACCAAGTGGGCCCGGCTCTCGAACGGGCATTCGCGTTCCAGGGGCCGTATGTTCTGAACGTGAATATTCGCGGGGCGCGGTCGCCGTTTACGTCGTGGCAGTTGGAGGGCAAGAAATGATTCGCATCGCGGCGGAGGGGATTGTCGATGTCGTGACAATGGCCGGGCCGCGGCGGAATGCTTTATCCCTGGCGATGATGCGCGCGCTGATCGACGCGCTGCGGAATTGTGCGGGGCGCGTAGTGATTCTGGCTGCCGATGGGCCGGTGTACAGCGCGGGTCACGACTTGAATGAGTTGGTGGGTTGTACGGCGGCGGAGGCGGAGGAGCTGTTCGCTGTTTGTACGGAGCTGATTGGCGTGGTGCAGTCGATGCCGCAGCCGGTGATCGCCCAAGTGCAGGGAGTGGCGACGGCGGCGGGGTGTCAATTGGTGGCGGTGTGCGATTTGGCGATTGCGGCGGAAGAGGCGTGGTTTGCGACTCCGGGGGTCAAGATTGGCCTATTTTGTTCGACTCCGATGGTGGCGTTGACACGGGCGATCGGGCGGAAGCGCGCGATGGAGATGCTGCTGACCGGGCGGCAGGTTCCCGCGCGGGAGGCGGCGGATTGGGGATTGATTAACCGTGCGGTGCCGGGAGTGGAGTTAGAGTCGGCGACGCGGGAGTTGGCGCTTCAGGCGGCTACCGGGGCGGAGTACACGGTATGGCTGGGAAAGCGGGCCTTTTATGAGCAGATCGATATGCCCCAGGAAGAGGCCTACCGGTTTGCGCGGAGTGTGATGGAGACCAACGCCCTGGCCGATGTGGCGCAGGAACAGATGCGTAGTTTTTTGGAGAAGCGGGGAGTACGCTAGATGCTTATGGAACGGCGACTTTTTCTGGCGGCTACTTCGGCAATAGCTTCGGCGCAGGTGGGGCCGCCGAAGAAGGCAAAGGTTACATCGAGCGTGATGCTGTGGACGCTCAAAGGAACGTTCGAGGAGCGTATGGAAGCGGCGGCGCGGGCGGGGTTGCAGTCGGTGGAGTTCGTCGGGGAACATTATGACTGGACCGACGCGGATATCGACCGGGTCAAGAAATTGGCGCGCTCGCTGAAACTGGGGATCGATACGCTGAGCTCGGTGCCGAAGTGGGGCTCGCAGAAGATCAATATGGTGGAGCCGGCGGGGCGGGAAGCGTTCTTGAAAGAGGTCTCGCGGAATCTGGTTTTCGCGCAGAAGCTGGAGATCCCGATGGCGCTGCTGATGAGCGGGAACGCAGTGGCGGGATTAACCTTCGAGCAGCAGTTTAGCGCGATGGTGGATTGTGCGAAGAAGTGCGGAGAGCTGGCGGAGAAGGCCGGGATCACGCTGATTGTCGAGCCGCTGAACACGAAGGTGAACCACAAGGGGTACTTCCTTTCGAATTGCGTGGATGGGCTGCGGCTGATGAAGGAAGTCGACCATCCGAACGTGCGGTTGCTGTTCGACCTGTATCACGAGCAAGTGGAGCGCGGGGATGTGGTGCGGACGGCCCTGGCGGCGATGCCTTATGTGCGGGTATTCCACGTGGCCGATAACCCGGGACGGAATGAGCCCGGTACGGGCGAGATGAACTACGCCAATATTTATAAGGCCATTGCGAAAGCCGGGTATGAGCACTACATCACTATGGAGTATGTGCCGCTGCAGGAGCAGGTGGGGAGCTTGCAGAAGGCGGTGACGGAGATGCGCGCGGGGTTGGCTGGGGTTTAGCCGGGCGGGGCGGGAAGAAGGCAGGCGCTGTCGAGGATGGTGTCGAATTTCTTGGCCGCTTCCGGATCTTTTGTCTTGTACTCCGCCGTTTCGCCGAACCGACCCAGCAAACGCCAATGCGTGCCGTCAGCAAGCGTGCCATTGGCATCGGTGATCTGAAATGGCCCGAAGGCATAGGTGCGCTCTTCGTATCGAATGGACGGAGAGACACGGTACGCCTCGGGAGCTCCGTCGGACCAAGTAGGGCCTCCCCCGTGCCGGAGAAAGTTTTTGCCGGAACTCGTATTGACCGCGTAGATCTCTACCGAATAGTCAACATCCCGAAGCGACCGATCATAGTACCCCGTGGGAAACTGAAATGTGCGGGAAAATTTGGTTTTATGCCCGTCCGGGCAGGTCTGGAATGGCGGAGGGTTCGCGGTGTACATCACGATTCGCATATTCGCGGCCGGCTTCACTACCACCGCCCGGTAGCCGTGCCGGCGGAAGACAATCTGTGGGGACGTGGTCTTTCCTTCAAATGTCCCATTCGCCCCAATAAGCGCCATCTGGCGCTCGTATCCGATGAAGGGAGTTCCAATTACATTGTCAAGGGGTTGTCCGTGCTGATCCACTACGATACCGCTGACTCGCGTTTGGCAAGCCCGCTCAATTAGACGATCAAGCTGTTGGGCGGTTGTGGCATCAACGATCTGATAACCGACGGAGTCCTCCCCATTCCCGATATAGCGTGAGTGTCGATCGTCGGCCGTTACGATCTTTACATCCTTTGCAGGTTTTGCGTTTAGCATGAGCCCAGTCTCAAGAAAAGTCGTTGCCTGCCAGACATCGGTCGTTTTCGGCGGCCGGCCATTGTAGAGGAGTTGGGATGGCCATTCGGGATCTCGGCGGTTGAGATTGCACGCCGGGGACGAGAAGAGTGGGTGCGGCCGCATCACAACCCGGGTGTTCCGGGCAAGTTCCGAACGGCGGAGAACCGCAGTCTCATAGCCGGATTTGCTGATCGCCACGCGTTTGGCCTCTGTCGTGGTGTTCAATTTCCCTTTAGCATCGGTTGTCAGCACGCGGTCATCCGGAAAGAGGTACGATACCGAAGCACCTTCAATCGGACTGCCGGATGAAGTCACGACTTGCATGCTAATGGGCCGCGGTTGCCCGTAGATTGGAGCGCCGAGCAGCAACCATGGAAGGAGACGTTTCATTGCTGTATCTGGGGCGTCGAGTAGCCGTGCCTATTTCAAGGCCGCCAACCGTGCCATCAAGTTCTGAAAACGCGCATCATTAGCCAGCGGCTGGAAGCGAACATCGAGCGGGAGCGTCAGCAGGACGACATCGCGGCGAGTCCAGGCCTGCTCGAGTAAGGAAAGCGCGGCGTCGCGCTCACCGAGACCCAGGCGGACCAGCGCCTCCCATACTTCCCGCCGGCGGCCCTGGCCCATCTTGGCATGCAGGCTTTGAGCAATTCCTTTCGCCTCCGCCTGCTTGCCGGTGCGCGCCAGAAGGCTGCCCAGGGCGGCGATGGTACGGTCATCGGTGGGATTGTGCTTGATCGCCGCGCGGTATCCGCTTTCGGCTTCGGCCGTTTTGCCGTCGCGCTCGTCGCAGTAGGCGCGGACGAACAATGCGTGGCGGTACGTGGGGACATGGCCGAGAGCAGCGTTGGCATGGCCGACGGCGGCGGGGCAGTTGCCCCGCGACGCTTCCAATTGCGCTAACTGGCCGGAGACGCGTACGCTGGTGGGGCTCATGATCTCGGCGCGCTGGAGTAGCTCGACCGCTTCTTTAAGGCGGCCCTGGACGATCAGGAAGTAAGCGTAATCGGGAATGAGATTGAGGTTGCCGGGGTTGCGGTCAACGGCGTTGCGGAGAAACGGTTCGGCGGCGCGAAGGTCCCAATCGTGGGTAAGGAAGATATTGCCAAGAGTGATGAGGGCAAGCGAATTGGCGGGCTCAATTTCGATAGCGCGGCGCGCGGCGGTTTCGGCGCGGCGGCGGAGAGCGAGCGCCTCCTTCTCGTTCAGGCGCGCGGCCCATTCGGTGGCTTCGGCCAGAGCCGCCCAGCCCAGGGCATAGCCTGGGTCGATGCGAGTAGCGCGCTCAAAGGCATCAATCGCCGCCTGCATGCGGGGCGGCATTGTAGTGGTCCAAACGGCGGCGATTTCGTCCCGGTTAAAGAGCTGGTAGCCCTCGAGATAGGCCCGTTCGGCTTCCTGATCCACTTGCGGCCGGACCTTGCGTTCGGACTGCCGGTCCTGGTCGAGGCGAGCGCGAACGTCGGCCGCGATGGCACGCGAGATTTCGCGCTGGACCTGGATGGAGTCGCCGCCGGGACGGTCATAGCTCTGTGCCCAGAGATGGAAGCCGTCCTGCATGCTGACGAGCTGGGCGGCAATCCGGACACGATTATCCGAGCGCCGGACGCTTCCCTCCAGAACGGCGGCCACGCCAAGATCGCGGCCGGCATCGCGAACATCGAAGCGCTTGCCTTTGTACCTTCCCACGGCGGCGCGGCCCGGAACTTTGATACCGGGCATGGAGGCGATCTCGGAAGTGAGCTCCTCCGTGAGGCCGTCAGAGAGAGGATCGCCGCTGGGCCCGCCGCCGAGATTGACGAACGGGAGAACGGCGATGGAATCGATGGGAGCGGCCACGGCGGGCTGGCTGCGTTCATAGAAAAACCAACCAAGCCCGGCAGCGAGGAGAACTATCGCCGCGGCCAGGCCCAGGCGCATGCGGGCGCTAAACCGCGAGAGGAATCCGATGCGGCGCGTGGAAATGGGCTGCCCCTCGAGATGCGCGCGAATATCGTTGGCGAGTTCATCCACGCTGGCGTAGCGATGTTCGGGGAGCTTCGCGACGGCGTGCCGTACGATGGCGTCGAGGTTGCCCATCAATTCACGCCGCAGGCCGGTGGCGGCGGGAATTTCCCGCGCAACGACCGTGCTGGGAAGATCGATTTCCGTGTTGCAGACAATCCTTTCGACTTCCGAAGGGGCCCGGGACGTACAGCGCTGGGCGCGTTCGCCCGTCAGGAGTTCAAAGAGAATCAACCCGAGAGCATAAATGTCCGTACGCTCGGTGATGTTCTGATCGCGGGCCTGCTCGGGACTGGCGTAGTCCGGCGTCAGCATGTAGAGACCGGTGCGGGTGTCCATCACCGTTTCGGGCGCCATGTCGGGATCGAGCCATTTGGCGATGCCGAAATCGAGGAGCTTGGGGTGGCCGTTTTTGCCGACGAGAATGTTGGCGGGCTTCAGGTCGCGGTGGACGATGCGGTGTTGGTGGGCGTGCTGGACGCCTTCGCAGATCTCCAGGAACAGCTCGAGCTTTTCGCGGAGCGAGAGCGACTCGACGTGGGTGAGAAGCGGGTCGCCATCGATATAGTCCATGACGACGTAGGGCTGGCCTTCCGGTGTCGTGCCGCCGTCGAGCAGGCGGGCGATGGCGGGATGGTCCAGACGGGCAAGAATGTGGCGTTCCTGGCGGAACCGGCGGAGAATGGCGTCGGAATCCATGCCGCGCTTGATGAGTTTGATCGCGACGCACTGCTGGAACTCGCCGTCAGCGCGGACAGCCTGATAGACAGCGCCCATGCCGCCGCGGCCGATTTCGCGAACGAGGACATAGACGCCGATACGGCGGCCATCGATTTGATCGACGGAGGGGAATTGGGACGAGGCCGCCAGGAGGGCCGAAACTTCGTTGGCCAATGTCTTGCTGTCGCCGCACTGCGTTTTTAGATACGAGTCACGGGCGGCTGGCGTGAGTAGACGCGCAGCTCGGTAGAGTTCGCTCGCGCGCGACGGCGGACTTGGAGACATGAGCCTTACTGATAGTTTCGCCTATCTGAGAGACCGTAGGCGATTGGTCAACGCCTGGAACCGGGGCTGATTGGCCAGAGGCTGAAAGCGGCGGTCCGCGCCAAGATAGAGCACCTCGGGATCCTTACGTTCCATGGCCTGTTCGAGAAGGGTGAGCGCCGCATCGGTTTCGCCGAGGGCCATCCGCACCAGTGCCGCCGAATACTCCCGGCGGCGGCGTTTCTTGATGGTCTCTTCGAAGCCTTCCAGAATACTGACGGCTTCGGCGCGTTGGACGGCGCCGCCGGAGCGCGCAAGTAGGTGACCGAGGGAAGCGCGGGAGCGGCTTTCTCCTTCGCCGATTTTGACGAGTTCGCGGTAGCCGGCTTCGGCTTTGGCGAGTTGGCCCTCCTGTTCATCGCAAAGGGCGATGCCCCAACGCGCGTTTCGTTCGGAGGCCGAGAGGGTAAGGGCACGGGCGGCCTGGCTGCGCGCCTCAGCGCATTGACCGTAACGCGCGAGGATCAGCGCCAGTTGAGACGGTAAGCGAGCTGACAAGGGCTCGAGAATCTGCGCCCGCGTGAGCAGTTCCCGCGCATCGTCGACACGGCCGGTGGCGGCGAGGAAATTGGAGTAGTTGACTTGCAGGCTGGAAGAGCGCGGACTGAGCTCGACGGCGCGCTGGAGGAGTGGGGCGGCGCGCCGGAAGTCCCAATCCTCCTGCCAGTAGAGATACCCAAGGGTGAGATGGGCGCTGCCGTTGGTGGGTTCGAGTTCCAGGGCGCGCTTGGCGGCGTGCTCGGCCTTCTGCCGCAGAGCCTGCCTGGTGGCCTCGTCGAAGCCAATGGCGAAATCGGAGGCGTTGGCGAGGGCGGCCCACGCGGCGGCGAAGTTGGGATCCTTTTGAGTGGCGCGCTCGAAGGCATCAATGACCGCCGTCATCTGGGGCGGGATGCCGGTGGTCCAGGAAGCTTGAATTTCGGGGATCTGGAAGAGGCGGTGTCCCTCCATAAAGTCGCTGTGGGCTTCGCTGTTGGGAGCGGAGCGGCCGGAGGTATTCCAGGAAGTGGCGCCGGAGAGGCGCGTGCGCAGATCTTCGGCGACGCTTTGAGAGATTTCGCGCTGGGCGACGAGGGGATCAGCGGCTTTGCGATCGTAGGTGCGGGCCCAAAGATGGAAGCCGTCCGTGACGCTGACGAGTTGGGCGACGATGCGTATGTCGTCGCCGGAGCGCCGGACGCTGCCCTCCAAAACCGCGTTGACGCCGAGCGCGCGGCCGGCTTCGCGGACGTCGATGGATTGGCCCTTATACTGCCAGATTGAAGTCCGGCTGGGGACTTTCAATTTCGGCGTGCGGGCGAGTTCCGTGATGAGATCTTCGGTAATGCCGTCGGCGAGTTGCTCTTCGGCGGGTTGGAGGCCGAGGTTGACGAAGGGCAGGACGGCGATGGCATCGACGCGGTCACTGGCGGACGCGGTGCGTTTCTTTAAGTAGTAGAATGCTCCGGCGGCAACGGCGATGAGTGCAAGGGCGGCGCCGGAGAGCAGGCGACGGCGGTGGAAGAAGGGCGCGGTGAGCGGGAGACCGGTGCGCGCGGCGGTGGTGGTGTTATCCCGGCACTGGCGGATGGCGGTGGCAAGTTCGGCTGCCGACGGGTAGCGGTTTTCCGGCTTTTTGTCCATGGCCTTCAGGACAACCGCGTCGAAGGGTTCAATTTCGCGACGCTGGGCCTGGGCGGTAGTGCTGGGCTTAGCGACCGGGGTTTCGCAGATCGCGCGGGCGATCTCCGAGTTGGTGGAGCCGGTGATGCGCTGGGCCGCCTGGCCGGTGAGCATTTCAAAGAGAATCCCGCCGAGGGCGTAAACGTCGGTGGCCGGAGTGATGTCGCCGCCGAGAATCTGTTCCGGGCTGCCATATTCGGGCGTCAGAAGGTGGATGCCCGTGGCCGTGGCTTGGATGGTCTCCGGGGAGCTATTCGGGTCGAGCCATTTGGCAATCCCGAAATCCAGAAGCTTGGGGCGGCCATCGGCGGTAACGAGGATGTTCGCGGGCTTCAGGTCGCGGTGGACGATGCCATGGCTGTGGGCGTGGGCAACGCCCTTGCAGACTTCAAGGAAGAGGCGGAGCTTGGCCGATGTTGTGAGGTTGTTTTTCTTGCAGTACTCGTTGATGGGGATGCCATCGACGAAGTCCATGACGATGTATGGCTGGCCCTGGGATGTGGACCCGGCATCGAGCAGGCGGGAGATGGAGGGATGGTCGAGGCGGGCGAGAATGTGGCGCTCCTGCCGGAAGCGGCGGAGGATGAAATCGGTATCCATGCCGCGGCGGACGACCTTGAAGGCGACAATCTGGTGGAACTCGCCGTCTGCGCGCATCGCCTGATAAACGACACCCGTACCGCCCTGGCCGACTTCGCGAACCAGGACGTAAGGACCGATGCGCCGGCCTTCGCCGGGGGAGTCTTCGGCATCGTCGTCGGAATGGAGCCTAACAGCGGCTTCCGCGACCAGGTTGTCGATGTCGTTGGACCCGGCGTTCTGGTCGGCCTCGAGCATGGCCTCGACTTGTTTGCGGAGGTCCGCATCGCCCGCGGTTTTGGTATCGAGGAAGGCGGCGCGGTCCGCGGCGGGCAGGTCCAATGCCTCAAAGAACAGCTCTTCAATGCGCTGCCAGCGGATCTGATCCGGGGAACTCACGCGACGTTCCGTCCTCCCAAGCGCGCTGGCATTTTACTTAGTATGCAGCAGCTTGGGAGAGGAAAATCAGGCTTCGACCTTGCCGGCGACGATCAACGACACCGGGACGGTGCCAATTTTGTGCATCAGCACCCAATCATGTTCACCGAGCTTTTCGAGCGCTCCTTCCTTGAAGACCTTGGGGTCCTCTTTCCAGATGCTGAACACGGCCGGGTGGGGGGTATTGGAGACCTTTTTGCTTTGCTCAACCAGTTCCTTGAAGGCCGGCGTAGCGGCGCCATCGGTGTCGGTGGCGGCCGGGCTTAGCAGCAGAAAATCGCGCTGGGGAGCGGCGCCCTGATGGTCGCCATTCTCCGGGTAGTAGCTATAGCGCATGGTGTAGAGGCCCGGCTTGAAGGTCTGGCCGCGGCGGTCGGAATAGGTCTGTTCCACCTTGATCACCGCGAGCAGCGACCCGTGGGGAACGTTCGGCATCGTGAGATTGGCTTCGGCGGTCGGCTTGGGCGCGGGGACGGCGGCGCGGAACCAGATTTCGCTTAACGGTTTGCCGTCTTTGCTGATTTTGATGCCCTGTTTCTCGAGCAGGCCTTTGACGCTGTCAGCAAGTTCGGCGGGCGGAGCGGAGCCAGGCGCGGACTTATACTCCTCACCGGTAAGCGCGATGGCCGCCAATAGAATGCTGAGAAAAAACTTGCGCATGAAATGGATTCCCTTTCGATACAATTCCAGACGGGCGTTGTATGCAGACGATACTCGTAATAGATGACGACGACAGCCTTCGCGACACAATTGGATTAATGCTGGAGCAGGAGGGCTACCGGGTCCACCTGGCCGCGGACGGGCGAGAAGGTTATGAACGAAGCCTGACCCTGCGGCCAGACCTGATTCTGGTTGATTTACGATTGCCCGGGATGAGCGGCGTGGAGATCTGCCGGCAACTGCGTTCCGACAAGGTCCAGACACCTATTATTGTACTCAGTGCCGTGGGCGATGAAATTGATAAGGTTTTGCTTTTAGAGATCGGCGCGGACGATTACGTTACCAAACCATTCGGGCGGCGGGAGTTAATGGCGAGAATCCGGGCCGTATTGCGCCGCGCCACGACGGAGCAGCACCGGGTATTGCATTTCGGCGATTCCGAGGTGGATATTGAGCGGCGGGTGGTGGTTCGGAAAGGCGAAGAAGTGAAGTTAACACCGGCCGAGTACAACCTGCTGGTGTTTTTCCTGCAGAATACGGACAGGCCGCTGACGCGGGATGTGATTTTAAACTCCGTTTGGGGATACAATTCGTTCCCAAACACTCGAACTGTAGACGCTCACATTGTAAAGTTGAGACAGAAGTTTGAATCCGACGTTGCGGTGCCACGGCATTTCCTGACGGTGCACGGGGTCGGGTATCGCTTTCTTCCATAAAAAAGGGGCGGCATGGCCCAGACAATACTTATCGTTGAAGACGACAGAGCGCTTGCGGGCACGCTGGAAATCGGCCTGTTGGCGTTGGACGATGTAGACACGGTGACGGTGTTCGATGGCCGGGAGGCCATGGAGTATTTGGAGGAGAACTCGCCGGCCCCGGCGATCGTCCTCACCGACCTCGACCTGCCCAGGGTGGACGGATACCAATTGATTGCCTGGATGCGGAAGCAGCCGGAGTTGGCCGGCGTGCCGGTGGTGGCGATGTCCGCCCGCCACGATTCTTCCGGGGCTCTGAAGGCGGGGGCCAATGATTTTCTCGCCAAACCGTTCGCGCTGGCGGCGGTGCGGGCGATGGTGCAGGAGCTCTTGTATGGCTAAATGGGTTCTGTTTCTGGCGGGGGCGGGAGTTCTTCCAGGACAGGATCTGGCGGCGGTTTTAGCGCGGTTGGAGAAGTTAGAGGCGGAGAATCGGGAGCTGAGGCAGGAAGTGAAATCCCTGCGAGAGCTGGTCGAGGGGAAGCCGAGCGTTCCCGAACGGCTGGATGTCGTTGAGAAACGGGTGGAGGAGCAGGCTTCGATTAAGGTGGAGTCGTCGAACCGCTTCCCCGTGACGTTGACGGGGATGGCGTTATTCCAGACCTTCTACAACACGCGCGGATCGAACACAGTGGACGTTCCGACGACGGCGGCGCTGGTTCCGGGGCGGGCGGCGGCCGGCGCTACGGTTCGGCAGTCGGTGATTGGGCTGCGCTATAACGGGCCGGTAACGTTCGGGGGCGGGAAGATATCGGGCTCCCTGTTTATGGATTTCTGGGACGGGAATACGGAAGGGACGACGATGCCCTTTCGCGTGCGGACGGCGGATTTCACGATCGACTGGGCGACCCGTTCACTTAGCGCGGGGCTGATGAAGCCATTGATTTCTCCTCATGACCCGAGTTCGATGGCCTATGTCGGTATCTCACCGCTTACCAGTTCGGGAAACCTGTGGCGATGGCAGCCGCAGGTACGGTTTGAGCAGCGCGCGGGATGGTTAAAGGGGCAGGCGGCGGTGATGCAGACGAACGAGGATTCCACCGGAGCCCCGGCGGCCCTGATACAAAACCGCCGGCGTCCTGGGCTGGAGTTGCGGGGAGCGGTCGGGCGAAGTTTCGGGCAGGACCGGAGTTTCGAGTTTGGCGTGGGCGGGCATTTTTCGGAGTCGCGCGTAGGCGGACAGAAGCTGCCTTCGCGGATCTTTTCCATGGACTGGCTGGTGAATCCGGCGCCGCGGCTGTCGATAAGCGGAGCGTTCTTTGACGGCGAGAATGTTCACCATCTGGGCGCCCTGCGGCAGAGCTTCCGTATTGCGGCGGATGGAACAATCAACACCGTACATTCGATCGGCGGATGGGGCCAGCTTTCGGTAAATGCCACCAGCCGGTTGACGTTGAACTGGTTTGGCGGCGTGCACAACGATAGGGACACCGACCTGATTCGAGGGCAGAACGGACTCAACCGGAGCGTCGGCGGAAATGCCATGTTCAAGATGGCTCCGAACGTGGTGTTGAGTTTTGAAGGGCTGCAAATTCGAAGTGACTATGTTGGGACGGCGAACCGTCGATTGAACCGCTATGACCTCTCGATTGCTTATCTGTTTTAGCGTGACGGCGGCGGTTCTTACATCGGCCACGCTGCAGGGGAACGTGGAGCTCACCGATGCGAAGAAGAAGAGTTCCGCCGAGGGTGTAGTGGTTTGGCTGGAACCGGTGGCCGGACGCAGCCCCCTGACGCCGGGAAAGTATATCCTCGATCAAAGGAGCAAGCGCTTCCTGCCGCATGTAATTGCCATTCCGGTCGGCTCGCAGGTGGACTTCCCCAACCACGATCCGATCTTCCACAACGCATTTTCCAATTTCGCCGGGCAGCCGTTCGATACCGGCCTGTACGCGCCGGGAACGTCACAAAAGATAACTTTTCGGCGCGAGGGCGTGGTGCGTGTATTTTGTAACATCCATGCGCAGATGAGTGCGGTTATTGTGGTAGTGCCGAGTCCATACTTTGCGATCTCCGCTTCAGCAGGAACGTACCGGATCGACAACATACCGGCTGGCGAGTACACGTTGAAGGTCTTCCATGAGCGAGCGACCGACAAGACGCTGGCGGCGCTGGAACGGCGAATCACCGTTAGCGGAGATCAGGATCTGGGGACTTTGAAGATCTCCGAAACCGGATATCTGGAAGTGGGGCACAAGAACAAATATGGCGGGGAATACCCGGCGATTCCCGCGGAGAGTGGAACTTACCTGGGAAAGAAGTGAGTGAGCGATGCCGTTGCGGTGGAAAATCTGGCTGTCGGTCTTCGGGATAGTAACTTTACTGTTCGGCGTGGCCGGATGGATGTTGCAGCGCCACGCGGCGGAGACGGCGACGCTAAGCCTGGAAGAGGAAGTCACGGCGGGTTTCCAGGCGTATGAGTCGGTTCTAAAAGCGCGGCAGGAGATGATTGGATCGGCGGCGCTATTGCTGTCGAGCCTGCCCAATGTCCGGGCTGCCTTCGGGACCGGGGATCCGGCGACGATTCGCGATTCGGCGGCGGAGATGGGGGCGTATCTAAGCCCGACGTTGAAGGAGTCGACGTTCCTGGTGGTGGCGAACCCGCGGGGTGCGACGATTGCGGTTTTGGCAGGCGAGCCACTGACAACGCGCTGGCCGGTGGAAGCGGCGGTGGTGCCATCGGCGCCGCGTCAGGTATCCGGTTATCACGTGCTGGACGGTGTGCTGTGCAGGCTGGTATTGACGCCGGTGTTTGTTGACAGCGCGCGGGGACCGGCGCTGATCAGCGTGCTGGTAGCGGGATATCCGGTGACGGACGCCACGGCGCAGGCGTTGAAGCAATCGACGGGCGGCAGCGATTTCCTGTTTGCGGGACCGGCGGGTAGGTTTGCGTCGACGGTGAAGGATATCGAAGCGGACGATGCGCGGATTGAGCGCGACCTGTTGGGGCTGAATGGGGCCCCGGTGGGGAAGTTGACGATCGCACGGACATACGGAGCGGCGGGACTGCGGCTGGCGCGTCTGCGACGGGACCTGCTCTTGATCTGGGCGGCGGCGCTGTTGTTGAGTCTGCTGTTGGGATATGTGCTGGCGAAGCGGATCGTACAGCCGATCTCGGAGTTGGATCTGGCGGTGTCGGAGTTATCGAAACAGCATCTGTCGCACCGGATTCCGGCGTCTGTGGCGGGGAAGAAGGATGAATTCGGACGGCTGGCGGCGACTTTCAATCAGATGGCGGGATCCTTGGAGGGCGCGCAGCGGGAGTTGATCCGGCATGAGCGAATTTCGACGGTGGGACGGCTCGCTTCGAGCATTGTGCACGATCTGCGGAATCCGCTGGCGGCAATTTACTCGGGTGCGGAGATGATGGTGGATAGTGAGCTGCCGCCGGCACACAATAAGCGGCTGGCGGTGAATATTTATAACGCCTCGCGCCGGATTCTGGCCATGTTGCAGGAGTTGCTGGACGCTTCCAAAGGCAAGCAGGGCGAGCGGGAGAACTGCAACATACTCGACCTGGTGCAGACGGCCGTTTCCTCGCAGGAGCCGGCGCCGGGGAACATTGAGTTCTCCGTGGATGTCTCGGAAGAACTGGAAGCGAACGTGGAGCGGACGCGGATGGAGCGCGTGTTCGTGAACCTCATAGCCAACGCCGTCGAAGTGATGCCGAATGGGGGCACGGTAGCCATTCGCGCCGGGCAGGAGAACGGGAGCATGCACATTACCGTGGCCGATCAAGGGCCGGGGATTGCAAAGGAGATTCAGGACCAGTTGTTCCAGCCGTTCTCCAGTTTCGGGAAGCGAAATGGGTTGGGGCTGGGACTGGCGCTGAGCCGGGAGACTGTGTTGGACCATGGCGGGGATATCTGGGCCACGCAGGCGGCCCCGCGCGGGGCTGTTTTCCATGTGAAGCTACCTGTGGGTTGAGGGGGGTTCGAGTTCGTCGATTTCCCGTTGAATTTCGGCGGATTTGTTGCGGCGGGTCAAGACGCCGGCTACGATCCAAAGCAGCAGGAGCAGAGTAAACGGAAGCATGTTTTTTAGGCGCTGCACACTTGGAACGGCGACCTGCGCGACTGTGCCGAAAAGGACGAGACAGGCGAGAATCAGTGGCCCGTGCCAAATCCAGGCGTTCTTCATGTGGGCCTGGCGGCGTTCGAGCACGGAGCGGTAATGGGCAATTCCGGTGGAGGCTAGCGTTCCCGACGCGGTTGGCTTCGGCCGGATCTGTGCGCGAAACCAGTAGGCGGTGATGGCTACCCATAGCACGATGACACCGAGGATGATTTGAAAAATCGATCCGTTGGCGGCGCCGAATTGCAGGAGCATAACGGCGACGGCGAACAGCGCGGCGGCGAGGCTGCCCAAAATCTCCAACCGCGTGGCCGATTCGAATTCGCGGGCGCGCCGGCTGACGAGCCTTTCAAAATTGACGGCGATCGCGTCCATCGGTTGATTCCTCCAAATGGTTTCCGGGTTGTTTTCGTCAGGCATGGTGTTCCACCTTTCCCAGCCGTCGGGACAGGATGACTTTAATGCGGTGTACTTTCATCGCTATATTGGCGGGCGAGAGGCCGGTGATATCGGCGATGGATTGGTTGTCGATCTCCTCCAGGTAGAGGAGCATGATCTGGCGGTCGAGCGGTTTGAGATTGTGAATGAGTTGGAGCAGCCTTTGTAGGGCGCGGGCGTGATCGATGTCGGGTTCCCAGGCGGGGTTCACGGGCGAGCGTTCCAGGTCTTCGAGGCTGATTTGGACGGAGTTCTTGCGCCGTTCGCGGTCCACATAGCTGACGGCCGTATTGTGGGCGACGCGGAAGGTCCAGGTTTTTAGCGAACAGCGGTTGTCGAAAGCCTCGAGGCTTTTCCAAAGATTGAGATGGATGTCCTGGAGCAGGTCGTGGCGTTTGTCAGCATCGGCTTCGTAGCCGTTGGCGAGGCGTTCGAGCGCACGGCCGAAGTCGTTGGCCGCTTCGGCATAGAGCGCGGATCGGTTTTCATGCGCCACGTTCTATATAGTCTTTCCAACGCGCGGACAATAACGGAAATCGTTTAGACTTGGGGCGATGACGCGGCGGGGATTCATGGCTGGCGCGGCGGTGGCGTCGTTCGCGCAAGCGCCCCTGGCGGTGCCGGTGCTGCTGATCCTGGACTCGCGGGCAAAGCCTGCGCCGGAGCGGTTGCAGCGGTTCACTGCGGAGATTTGGCCGGAGGCGGTTCGAAACTTTTCAGCGGGCGGGATTCAATTACAAGTGCGGAATGGCAAGGGAGAGATGGGCCGCGCGGCCAGTAGCCGGCCCGTGTTTAAGGGCCTCGAGCACGGCGTTATTAACGTCGTGGTGACGGACTACATCCCATTGGAATGGGACAAGGCGCGCGGGTTGGCGGGCGTGACCACGCAGTACGATGGCTACCATTTATGCCTGATCGCGCTGCAGCATGCGCATGGGAACAAGTTCCCCTATCTGTCTTTGAACACATGCGTGCATGAACTGCTGCATGTACTGATGCTCGACATCTTTGAACTGCGGCCGAAAGGAACGCCCGGCGAGCAGAGGGAGTGGCGGATCGACCGGGCGGCTACGCATCTGTGGCTATTCAATGAAGCCAAAGAAATTCGGCGGTTGGCGGCCGAGTATTCGCGGCGACTTCAGGCTTTGCCGCGGCCCCTCTGAATGGTCCTCAATCGGGCTTGCAGCTCCGCTTTGACCTTGCTGGTAGCGGCAATATTCTTCATTTCTTTGGGGTCGGTCTGGTAGTCGTAGAGCTCTTCGCCCTCTTTGCCATCGTTCCATTCGGTGAAACGATAACGCTCGGTGCGGATGCTGTAACCCATCACCTTTTGTCCTCGAGCGACCTGGCTGACGGCGGGACGGTCCCACCTGGCGTTGGGATTGTCGAGCAGCGGTCGGAGACTCTTCCCGTGCAAGTTGGCGGGCACATTTTTGAGCCCGCAGAGATCGGCCAGCGTGGGGTAGAGATCGAGCAGTTCGACGGTGCGCGGGCAGCCCTTTCCCTTAGATTTCATGCCGGGAGCGGAGAGGATCAGCGGCATGCGGGTAGCCGCTTCGAAGAGCGTCTGCTTCATCCACTGGCCGTGTTCTCCGGTGCCGTAGCCGTGATCCGACCAGAAGACAACGATCGTGTTTTCGGCCAGACCCAAGCGGTCCAGGGCGTCCAGCAGTTTTCCGACATTGGCGTCGACGAAGCTGATAGCGGCGTAATAGGCTTGCAGCGCCTCCTGGATCTGGCGGCGCGACATGTTCCAGTTGGGCGGATCAGTCCAATAGGCCCAAGGCGGCGCGATTTTGCCTTCGCCCTCCTGGAATGGGATGGGTTCCAGCTTCTCCGCCGGGTACATGTCGAAGTACTTCTTCGGCGAGATGTAGGGCGTATGCGGGCGAAAGAAGCCGGCGGCGAGGAAAAAGGGCTTGTCCTTGTTTTGCTCCAGAAGTTTGATGATTTCGGCCGCCACCAGTCCGTCCGTATGCTGCTCGTCGGGGGCTGGGCTGGCGTAGAAACAAATGGAGGAACCAGGGTTCTTACGCTCCGGCGTGTGATAGGTGAGCTTGGGCTCTTCGGCTTTATCGATACCCTTCGGATTGACCCTGTGATTCCAAGAAGGGGCGTCGTCGAGGCCGTCGGTACCGATGTCCCCGGGGTTGCCGTAGTGGTAGATCTTGCCCACGCGGGCGGCGAAATAGCCGTCGTTCTGAAAACACTGGGAGAGCGTAACGACGTCGGGAATTGCTTCGCGGAAGTGCTTCTGCAGGTTGTAGACCTTCGTCGTGTCGGGCCCGAGTCCGGTCATCAGCGAGGAGCGCGACGGGCTGCAAAAGGCAAACTGACAATAAGCGCGATCGAAGCGAACGCCGCGCGCGGCGAGGCGATCGATATTTGGTGTTTTGACTACCGGATGCCCGTAGCAGCCCAGTGCGTTGTTCATGTCATCTGTGGCGATGAAGAGGACATTGGGCCGCTTCTTTGGCTGTGCGGCCATGCTTGCGGCGAAAAGGAATTGCCGGCGCGTCATTTCTTTAGCAGCGGGAGGAGGGCCTTGTCCAGCGCCTCATCGCTTACCCCTTCCAGCGTGGCTTTGTGGAGGCTCCAGTGTTCAATGTGGGTGAGCGCCTCATCCTTGGCAAGCTTTGTAAATGGACCCATGGTTTCGAGCTCCAGGAAATCCTGGTTCGTGAAGATCTCAAACGAAGCGCCGAATTCGGGATGAGCGAGGCCAGGCGTCGGGAAGTACTCCTTCAGGAAAACATCGCCGTTCAGGAAGTAGGCGCCGAAAGTGTGGCCATTCCAATGGCCCAGTTTCTGAGGGTTTCTGTTGGCCGGATCCTGGCGGAGCGTCAGGTACTTCTTGGTGAACTTCCAGCGCGGATCGCTCAAATCCGTGAAGGCCCACATGATGAGGGGGTTGGTCGGTTCCAGGTCCTCGGGGTGCGTGCCGCGCGGCGGAAAGCCGCTGACGCCGAGACCGGATTGGGCCATCACCGTCGGCGTCCAGGCTGCAATTTCCACGGGCAGCAGTCCGCGGTTCCAAATCGTGTGCGTGACAGTGACCGCGGTGCCGGTCTCGGCCAGGTCCAATTGAATCCGTTTCTGCAGGCCGGTTTCGGGCTCCACCAGTTGGGTAGCAGTGATCGTATTGCCCGAGGCTTGTACGTCGATCAAAGCGTTATCCAGCGCGTAGGTAGCGTGACGGTCCTCGGGGCCTTTCCAAAGGCGATGGCCGCCGCGAATGCACCAGCCGGATTCGGCGCTTTGGCCAAGCTGTTCGGTGAACTCCTTGAAAAGGTTCTGCCCGCCGGCAAAGCCGTAGTGCATCACGCGCGGACCGACGTCCTGGGTGACGATGAGTTCGACGATTCCGTTAGAAAGGCGCCAGCAGTTGGGCCAGCCCTTCCATTCTTGCTTCTCGATGGTTACTGACATGGTGTACTCGGCTATTTTATGGCAAGCACGGCGTCAATCGGCGCTCCCGTGGTGACGGCGGTTGTCCTGCTGAATCCGGCCGCTTTGCAGATGGCGTCGTACTCGGCCGCGGTCCGCTCCTGGCCTTCGGTGCAAGTCAGCATGCTGAGGGATTGCAGGAGCGAGCGGGCGGGTCCGGTGCGCTCTTCATTGACGAGCGTTTCGCAGATCAGCAGGCGGCCGCCAGCGGGGAGGGCTTCGTGGATTTTCGCCAGTAGAGTTTGGATTTTGGGCAGCGACCAGTCGTGAATGATGCGGGCAAGTGCGTAGCAATCGGCCGGGGGCAGGGGGTCGTTGAAGAAGTCGCCGGCAATGGTGGCCACGCGATTCTGTGTAATGGAAGCGGTGAGGGGAATAACTTGGGGCAGGTCGAAGACGGTGGCGCGGGCGTTAGGGTATCGGTCGAGGAACGCCAGGGCCAGATGGCCCGTGCCGCCGCCCAGGTCGACGAAGTGTTCGACGGCGCTCAGATCGTGGGCCGCTATCGCTTGCGGCGAACTGAGCATCCCCAAGCCGTGAAGGCCGGTGAGGAAGGTGCGCATCGATTCCTCGGTCTTGAAGAAGTGGCTGAAAATGGGGCCCCGCATCTGGAAGGCCTGCGGCCAGCGGTGCGTGCCCTCGCGAACGGCGTCCGGCAAGTGCTGCCAGAGGCGCCAGAGGACGTTGCGCGAGTAGAGCGCGTAACCGGCAAGCGTGTGCGGGCTGGTGCGCTTCAGATAGGTTTCGGATTCGGTGGTGTTTGTATACACGCCATCGGTCCTGGTGAGGAGACCGAGACTGACGCACGTGTCCAACAGCAGTTCGGTCGCTCGTTTGTCGGATTGTATTCGTGCGGCGAAATCGGCGGCCGTGATGGGCGTTGCTTCAAAGACGCCGAATTCAACGGCGGTGAACATGGCCTGGGAACGGCGGAAGGCTTCCAGGAGATCGGGGACGATTTGGGGTGCGGGAATCATGGTTTCTGGAAGTGGTCCCAGCCCTGGGGCGGGAGCGGCTGGCCCTGGTATTTGACTTGCCCGGCGGGGCCTTTGGTAATTCGGCCGATCAGATGCACATGCGTTGGGAGTGTGATCGTCGACTGGGAAGTAAAGAGCAATTGGTAATCTTCCCCGCCGTGGAGAGCATGGGCGAGCGTGGCCCCTTTGGCAATAGGTACTCGGGCAATCTCGGCGGCGAGGCCGGAAGCGAGGCAAAGACGGGCAAGGTCCGTGGAGAGCCCGTCGCTGAGATCCATGGCGCATTTTACGCCGAGTTCCCTGAGCCTTTCGCCGAGTCCCACTCGCGCCTGCGGGAGATGACGAGTGCCGGATTCGAGCGCGTAGGCCGCTTTGCCAAGCGGTCCGCTGACGTAGATGCGGTCGCCGATTCGCGCCTTGGAACGGAGCAGCGCCTGGCCGCGCGGGACTTCGCCGCAGACAGTCACGTCGCAGGAGATTTCGGCGGTGCGGCAAAGATCGCCGCCGGCGATGATGACGTGCCGCTTTCTTGCCAGCTCGCACAACCCGTCGTAGAAGCCATCGACCCATGAAGTTTCGGAGGACGGAACGGCGAGCGAGATGAGGCAGAAGAGCGGCCGCGCACCCATCGCGGCGCAATCGCTGAGCGATCGGGTGAGAGCTTTATGGCCGACATCGCGCGGGTCTTCGGCCGCGGTGAAGTGAACGTCCTGATGCATCATGTCGGCGGTAAAGACCAGATCGTTGGCGGAACCGCGCGGGCTGAAGATGGCGCAGTCATCCCCGATGCCGGTGACAATGCCGTTCCCCCGCGCCAAGCCGAGGCGCTGGATGCGGGCTTGAATAGTCTCGATAATCTGCGCTTCGGTCAAGCTAACATTGTAGGGTTATGTGGCGGACCTTTATTCTCTTTTCGTTGGCGGTGCTGGCGGCGTGGGGACAGAACCGCAACGCGCCGCGCGGAAAAGCGGGGGAGTTTGATTTCTACCTGTTGTCGATGTCGTGGTCGCCACAGTACTGCGCGTCGCCGGCGGGTGAACGGGACGCGGCACAGTGTGGCGGACCGCGGGGGTACGAGTTTGTGTTGCATGGTTTGTGGCCGCAGTACGAGCGGAGTTGGCCGCAGTTCTGCTCGACGTCGCAGACGCTTTCCAATTCGCTGGTGGAGAAGATGATAGACATCATGCCGAGCCGCCGTCTGATCCGGCATGAGTGGGAAAAGCATGGCGTCTGTACCGGCTTGAGCGCGGCCGACTACTTCGGCAAGGCGCGCGCCGCGTTCAGCGGCATCAAGATACCGGCGGCACTGCAGAGCCCGAAGAACGTGCGGACGGTGGCGCCGGCGAAGATTCGCGAGGAGGTGCTGGCGGCGAATCCGGGTTTGGCCAAGGACGCGGTGACCGTGAACTGTGCGGGCCGGTTCTTGAGCGAAGTGAGAGTGTGTTTGGGGAAGGACATGAAAGGGCGCGCCTGTTCCGCCGAGGTGGCCAAGCAGGCCTGCCGCACGGCCGAGATCATCGTGCAGCCGGTGCGATAAGCCATGATGCGAAAGACACGAGTTGCGGCCGTTAGCATGAATGGGTTCCTGGGCGAGCCGGAGCGGATTCTAGCCGCCATTGACGCGTGGTGCGGTCGCGCGAAGGAGGCCGGCGCGGAGCTGGTGCTCTTTCCCGAACTGGTGATTCACGGGCACTGCACGCCGAATACCTGGGAGGTTGCTGAGCCGGTGCCGGACGGCCCGAGCGTGCGGAAACTGTGCGAATTGGCCGCGCGCCACGGGCTGACGATCTCGGCCGGCATGAGCGAGAAAGAGCGGGATCTTGTGTTCAACACACAGGTGCTGGTTTCGCCGGATGGCTACGTCGGAAAGCAACGAAAATTGCACTTGTCGCGCGACGAAGCGAACCACTACAAGGGCGGGAAGGAGATCTCTGTCTTCGACCTTGGCTTTTGCAAAGTGGGCACGGTGATCTGCTACGACAACCAGTTCCCGGAGATCGCGCGCATGCTGGCGCTGCGCGGTGCCGACGTGATCCTGATGCCGCATGCCGCGCGGTTCCTGCCTTGGGCCGACACGCCGGAGGACGAAGCCGCTGCGCGCCGCTATTCGCACTCCTTTGTTTCGCTGTACGCGCTGCGGGCGCGGGAGAATTCGTGTTTTGCCGTCCTCACGGACCAGGCCGGGCGCGCGGGCACGCTCGATTCGCTGCCCCCGGATCACGAGAATCAGCCCCATCACGCCGGCGTTGCGATCATTTGGGGGCCGGGCGGCGAAGTACTGGCCAGCGCCCAGCAGGAACGCGTTGTTGAGGAAATGATCGTCGCCGATTTGGATCCGGCGCTGCTGGCGCGGGAGCGGTCGCTGGCGAATTACATGCTGCGGACGCGGCGACCGGAATTGTTCGGAGAATTGACGAAGGACCAGGTTTCCTCCTGATGATGCCGAGACGAACCGTACTCCAGACTCCACTCGCGCTCGCCGCGGCGAATCCGACTATGACCCTGAGCATGCATCAATACACGTCCGCGGGCGCGGGCTACCGGAAGTCGCTGGAGGGCTGGGCCAAGGCGGGCATCAAGAACGCCGAGCCGGTCACCAGCCTGCTGGACGATTTTCTGAAGACCGGTACGCTGGCCGATGCGAAGCGCGTCCTGACCGACAACGGGCTGAGGATCGTTTGCGGGGCGACAGGGGTCCTGGGTCTCTGGGAGCCGAACCCGAAGTTTGCCGAAAATTTGAACATGTTCAAAAAACGGTGCGAGACTTTTGCCGAGCTCGGCGCACCGATCGTCTACTCCCCCTGCGGAACTTCGGCGAAATTTACCGCTGACGATTACAAGCGCAGCATCGAAAATATCCGCAAAACCGCCGACGTTGCGCAGCAGTTCCGGTTGAAGGTTGGCGCGGAATTTGTTTGTACTTCCACGTTTCTTTCGGCATTGCCGACGGCGCTGAATCTTCATCGCGAAGCCGCCCATCCGGCCTTCGGAATCATCTTCGATTGTTATCACTTCTGGGCGGGCCGGAACAAAATGGAGGATCTCGATTTGATCCGGCCCGGCGAAATCATCCACGCGCATTTGAATGACGCGCAAGACATTCCGCGCGAGTTGCTCGATCTGCAGACGCGCGTGATCCCTGGCGACGGCGTGACGCCGCTGGCGAAGATTCTCCGCAAGCTCGTCGACAAGGGCTACTCCGGGCCGATTTCGGTGGAGCTTTTCCTGCCGAAGTTCCAGCAAGCCGATCCGTTTGAACTGGCCAAGGAAATTCGGTCGAAGACGGAAGCGCTGTTCAAAAAGGCCCGCATTTAGCGCTATTTCTTGATCAAGTGTAGGTCGAACCACTTCACCAATTCGCCTAGATAGTCGGGCGGATTGATGGCGCCCGGAAAGGTCGGGCCATGCCCGGCGCCGGCGATGCGCAGAAACTTCACGGGGATTCCGGCCGCCTTTAGCTTCGATTCCATCTCTTCGCTTTGAGCAATGTTGACGGCTTCATCTTTATCGCCGTGCATTAAGAGGAAGGGCGGATCGTCGGGGGTGATGTGGGTGACGGGGGAGGCTTCGGCGTAAGTGCGGTATTCGGCGGTGTCTTTGGCGGTAGCGGCGGGACGGGCCATTCCGAGGAGGAACGAGCCATTGGTACCGGTGAGGAAATCGACCGGAGCGGCGCGCGCGACGACGCATTGCACTTTAGCGCTTTGACGTTCAACGGGGTCTGGATCCGATGCGTTGCCGCGACCATCGAGCGTGCCGAGCATGCTGACCAGATGCCCACCCGACGATCCGCCGGAGGCGCCGATGCGATCGGCGCGAATGCCGTAGGCGGCGGCGTTGTGACGGATGAAGCGGACGGCGCGTTGAACGTCTTCAACCGGGGCCGGGTAACGGAAGCGGGGAAGCGAGCGGTGATTGACGGCGAATACCGTGTAGCCGGCGTTCGCCAACGCTTTGGCGTAGAGCTGGGACTGGCTGTTCGACTTTAGTTCCGGGGCGCTGTAGGCCAACGGAGCGGTCCATCCGCTGCCGGAAACATGGATGATTCCGTAGCCGTTAGGGCGCGCGGGTTTGTAGACATCCAGCAGCAACGCGGCGCCGGAATACATGCCGTAGACGATGTTGGGTTGGATGGTGAAGCTATCGGAGGCGAAGGCTGGGCAAACTAGCAGAACGGCGGCGAAAGGGAGTGCGCGCATAGTGAGAGTGAGTCTATCATTGCCGTATGATCCGATTCCTGCTTGGGATGTCGGTTGCCGTTGCCGCTTGGGGATGTGAGTGTTATCAAGCCGGCTCGCCCTGTAGCATGCTTCAAACAACGGAAGTCGTGTTTTTAGGAACCGTGACCGAGGACAGCGGAGAAGGATTGGGAACCGGCCCGGGCAAGATGAGGGTCGATGAGATCTTTCATGGTCTGGCGAAAGAAACCCGGGAAATAACTGTGGACACGGATGCAAGAACGAGTTGCCATTGGCGCTTGGAAAAAGGGAAACAATACCTGATTTACGCTAAGTCCGTACCTGGTGCTGACGGTATGGTGCAGAGCGGTCAGTGCTCGGGCTCCTTTCCCGTTCGCGGGAGCGAAAGGTACTTGAATGCACTGAGGAGCGCCGAGCGCGGGCTATTACCGCATTTGGCCGGAAGGGTTCGGGTGACGGCGGCGCGTGGCTATTCTGACGAAGGTGCCGAGGGGGTTAGCGTTGTCGCGGTATCGGGGAAAACCCGGCGTGAGACTATCACCGATGGCAACGGAGAGTTCGAGTTTCGGGGACTGCTACCGGGACCCTTTCATTTGGAATGGCATTCGAATGAGTTTTTTCTGGATAAACGGCGCGTTCCCACCAAGGTCATCGAGATCGGAACCACCGGGTGCGCTTATCAGGGGTTATGGGTATGGCCGAATGGGCGCCTATCTGGGACGGTGCGCAGTTCCGATGGTAAACCTTTAGCAGGATTGACAGTTCAGGCATTCGCCAAAAACGATCGTGGGGAAATAGAAACATATTCTCCGCTGCGGGAAGCTCAGACGGATACTCGCGGTAGGTACGAGTTGCCCGGCATTCCCGCTGGGAGTTTTGCTGTATCGGTCTACGGCGAGCCGTCGGACAATGCGAAATCGATTTCGCTTGTGCGCGGGCAGGCACGGGAGGGAATCGACCTGCAGTTGAGCAACCCGCGTAAACCGGCGGCGTTGCGAATCGAGATGGTTTTTGCCGACGGCCGTCCGGCCGTTGGCGCAATAGTTCACATGGCGGATCTGAACGGCTCAGTGCGCTTTATCAGCGAAGGAGGCGAGAACACGCACATTTTGACACGACCGGCTTATATTGGTGAAAGCTTCAAAGTGACGGCTATTCTCAGCGATGAAGGCAAATCGTACAGCGGAGAGTCGGACCCAATCCTAATATCAGCTTCCGACGTTCGTGCACGAATTGTACTGTCACGGCCGAACCGATTTACGAGGCCTTAGCCCAGGTCTCCTCGTCCAACTCCACCAGGCTGAACACGCATGTTCCCGGATCGATGCCGTCGAACCGCACGCGGCCGCGGCTGTCCAGTGTTCCGGTCTCCACCTTTCCGTCCGGCATCATGCAGAGGTAAGAGTGGCCCGGCATTGGCTTTCCGAAGTCGTCGACGACTTCCATCTCCACCCAGGTCTTCTGAATCTTCGCTGTGCGCAGTTGATCGGCGATCGACTCTGGACGCGAGTAGACCAGCGCCGGGCCTTCGGTCACCGGTGGCAACAGCACCCATGAGCCCGCCTGCAATGCCTGGCAAATCAGGCGGAGCCGCGCTGTCCCGCTGTTGCCGCCGATGGCCTGGGCAATCTCGCTGAGTGAATGCAGGTCGGCCGGGCGCAGCAATTCCCGCTCTACCATCCGCGATGCCCTCGGCGCCGGTATGGGTACATCGCCGGCCCGAAGATCGGCGGTCCGCAGTGCGCGATACCGGCGATTCGTCAACTGAATTTGAAATACGCGCTTGTTCGACATTGCTCTTTACCTCATTCGATGTAAACCGTCTCTTCCTCCACCGCTTCGTCGTTGGCGGTGTCGAAGTTCGACGGCATTTCGTCAATCTCTTCGGACTTTGGCCAGGGCCTGGAGTCGAGCTCCCCCTTTTCACCCTCGCTATAACCGAGCCCGATGTGCACCGGTTCCCCGGCGGGGTCGAACTCGCCTTCGATCGGCGTCCGCATTACGGCTCGTGAGTAGCCGCATTCTTCCAGCAGCTCCGACCAGTTCTTCGCCTTCCTCACCGAGTGGTGCTGGAAGTGCCACCACTCCAAATGGGCACCGTTCTCGCGCGCCGGCAGCATAACGATGTGCTCGGGCAGGAAGAGCATTTTCGGGTTGACCTTCTCCAGGCTGAACACCGGCTGGATCAGAAAGCTCCAATCCTCCACCTTGGTTTTCGGAGGCTTGGGCACATCCTGCTTCTTGACCTTCTTCGACTTCTTGCCTTTTGATGCGGCGGCGGCAGCTTGTGCGGCCAGTTTCGCCGCGGCGGCTTCCTCGGCGGCTTTCTGCGCCTTCGCCGTCGCTTCGGCAGTAAGCCGGGCGAGCTTCTCGGTGGCCGCAGCAGCCAGCTCGCCGCCAGTGAACATCTTGCCCTTGGGCAGATCATCCTCCACGAACTGCCCGCTCTCCATTACGCGGAAACGGCTGCCGGGAAACTCGTCCCGGAAGAAGTTCAGTGCGGACTGCAAGCCTTCCTGCCGGTCGGGGTTCAGCTCGTTCAACACCACCGAAACCTGGGCGCCTTTCGGCAGATAGACGCCCTTGCTTCCCGGCAAATACAGCGGCGCCTTGCGGATCTTCCTCCAAGGATGGATCTTGCGGCGCCACTCCTTGAAGAACGGCGTATCGATCTGGTTCGGAAGGGCCGTCTCAACGACTTCCGTCTCCTTGGCATTACCGGTGGGCTCGCGAAATTCGATCTGGTAGCTCACGTGAGCAAGTTCCGGAGCCTGCTGATGGCTGGCGGTGATGTCTTCAATGGCCGCCACCAGGTCGCCCTGCTCCGCCTTGCTGTCTTCGAATCTCAAATAGTTCTCCATGGGGAAGGCCATGGGCGGTACTTTTGACGGATCCTTAGCGAAGAAGGTGCGGTCGCGCGTTTCCCATTTGTGGGGCTGAATGCGATGCATCTGGCAGCCATGGCCCAGCGCGGAAAGATTGAGCCAGGACTTCGCGTCCGCACGGATTGGGAAGTCGGCATCCCCTTCATTTGGCGCCTGCGGCTTCAACATGTCGGTGCCGCCGTCTTTCTCATAGAAGTTGACGCGCCATTGCGTGATGGTTGCGCGGAAGTAGCGGCCGATCAGATCCGTTTCTTTTGGATCCACGAGTTTCTTGGCGAATTCGTAGACTGGTGCAAACTGTTCGCGGAGCCATTCATCGGCCAGGGGCGATGTAATGCCTTCCAGGTAGCGGTTCTTAAGAAATTTGATGAATTTGCCGCCCATTCCACCCGGCTCCGGATGATTGAGGCCAGCCCAATCCTTGATTTTTGTTTTCAGGGTCTCTAGCGTGGCATCGCGGGTATCCGCATCGGGGTGGAAGAGATCCTCGGTGGAGTGCCCGTACAGGCGGAACCGCATGCGCCACCGGTCCGGGAGACGGTAGCCATCGGTGGAGATGGCGCGCTTGGCGTCCTCTACGGCTTGTTTGGCCGCGTCGCGATCCTTGGTAGCCTTGACGATCTTCGGATCGTGCTTCTTGTCTATGCCATCCAGGGCGCGCTGCTTGTCGCGGATCTTGCGATCGGCCTCGTTGATCTGGGCCTTGGTGGCTTTCTTCGGCCGATCGGGCGAGAGGAGTTGCGCTTTGGCTTCCGTGGCGGCGGTGACGGCGTCGGTTGCCTTTTGGCGCTCGACTTCGCGGGCGGCGATTGCGGCATCGAGCGCCGCTTGCTTTTGCGGTACCTTCTTCTCCAACTCCTCGACTTCCGCGCCACTCTTGAGGCGGCGGAACTCCGCTTCAAAACGGATCGGCCACTTCTCAGTCGAGGTCCGCTGGCGGCCGCCGGTCATGTCAGAGGCCAGGCCCGTTTTGTGGATGGAGTTCTTGATGGCGCCGCCGCCGCCCTCGGCCATAAGCTGCCGGTAAGAGTGGCCGGAGCTCATGCCGTACTCGCAGCCGAGCACCTTCGCCAGTTCACTCCAGGCATTGAAAGCGAAGGCGCCGCGTGCCAGCATCAGCACGTTATTGATCCCAATGTCTACCAGATGCTGGGGTGGCTTCACCCATTTGTTGTTCTTCCAATCCGCCATTGCCTTGGCCGTCCTGGGGCCGATCACGCCGCCCTGTTCCAGCCTTGGTGTTTCCACGGGCTTGAAGAAAACATCCGTGCCGATCTCCGAGGCCCACAGCTTGGGTTCGTGAGCTAGTTCCCAATCGACGGGTCTAAACGCCTGGCCCTCCGCCAGTTGCTCCTGGAAGCGCGCGGCGACGGCCTGCAGCGGACCGTGGAAGGAATGAATCGCCTCGGTCAGCGCATGAATCCGCTTCGCTTTGGCGTCCTCTGTCATGTCCGGGCTTTTCTTCGTCTTCTCGATGGCCTTTTCCACGCCGGATACCGAATAGGGCGTGTCCTGGTCACCGGTAGCCGGGTATTTGAGTTCCCCCAGCGCTCCCACCAGCTCACGAACCTGTTCGCGGACCGAGTTCAAACCGGCGTGCGGCATGCCGGCGTAGAGCCACCATTTTTCGGGATCGTCCGTGCGCAGCGGGACGTAGGCCTTGGGTGTTGCCGGCACGCGGATGACGAACTGCTCGCCGTCCTTGCCGCTTCCTTTTTCTACTTTGAATGTCTGCAGGGCGGGGCCGCCGTAGCCGAGATATTTCATCAACGGTACAGCGCCGGGCATGGCGCCCCAGAGCCTGGTGTCGGTGAAATCGACGTCGTCACGGCCGCTCATGCCGCGATTCAACAGCCGCGTCGCCGCGCGTGCCACGTCCGGGCTGGGATGGCGGATATAGAGCGCCGTATATTCCTCGTCGATGGCGAATTTGAAGGAATCGGGCTCAAGCCGTGTGTGCCGGTCGCGCCATGGATTGGAACTGTCATAGACGGGTTCCAGGTAGCCGTCCACATCGGTGATCCCTAGGACGAACTGGCCGGAGGGGTCGTCTATCGTTTCGGCCTCCTGCGCTTTGTACTGCGCCTGCAACTTCTGGTACCGTTTGTCCTTAAAGTCCTTTTCGTGATCAACGGCCATGACGCGGGCCAGTTTCGCCGTTTTTGTGAAAGTGTTCCCACTGGTCAATTTGAAGGCGATGAAGAGGCTTTTCACGGGCTCGTCTGATCCAGCAATTAGCACCCGCACGGTGAGAAGGGCGGGGGCGACGGCGAGTTCATTTTTCTTTTTGGCCATGGTGTTGCCTCAGTGTCCGCACCCGCAGTCGGTGCTGTGATCGACTGGCCCTTCCTCGCGATCTACCAGCGCGTGCGGGTCGTCTATAGCGGGGCTGCCGTTCGCGACCGTTTCGTCCAGCGGTGTGTCACCGATGTAGGCGGCGCCCCGGCTGACGAGCAGGTTCGAGATTACGGTGACCCAGTTTTCCGCGATCCGCACATCGACGTTGAAGAGGCCGCTGGGCACTTCGTGGAAGGGATAGTAGAGATGGCGCTTATCGGGCGCCGAAAGCACTTCGGGATCGGAGCTCAACATCACGTGCTCCCAATCGCCGCCCTGGCTGCGGAGGCAGACGGCGTCGTCCTGGAAGGGGTCGCCGTCCATGTCCAGCTCCAGCGGGATCACGACATCCACGCCGCCCAGGACGATCGTGTTGTGCTCGGATTCGCCGGGGTTGAATAGCGCTACGTCGTGAGTGGCATCGGGTTCGGCACCAAGGACATCAGATTCAGCAGCCATGGAGCGCCTCCAGTTTGGCGAGCGTCGTCTGGTCGGGCAGGCCGTTAACGTCGAGATCCTCCTCTACCTGGACCAGCGCGAGCGCCGAGCGGGTGTTGCGGCCATAGATTCCGTCGTTCGGCCCGGCAGTGTAGCCCAAGTTGTTGAGCCGCGCCTGTATGCCGGAAAGGTCGTCCTCCTCCACGTCGCCGGTCGGGTTCAGATGGCCCAGATTCAGCGAAAGCGTGCGGTCGTCAATGGAAAGCGTCGCGGCAAACTCGTTGATCGCGACGGGCTCGTTTAGCAACCCATCGCCCCCGGTCGTACCCTTCTTCGTTCGTCCGCTGTCAAAGCGGATGCTGTAGGGCTCGTTCGTGAGCTTGACCCCTTTCGGCGTCTGGAACACGATGCGCAGGAACTTGCTGGGCGAGTGAACCACGAAGCGGTGCAGGTTCCCCGTGGGGAGCGGTTCCTCCTTCACGCGGTTTTCCGGAACCACGATCGTATCGCCGGGGAAGATTACGTTCGGATTCGGCCGCTTTTTGCGTAACTTGCTGTTAGCCGGGTGGTCGTAGAGGGCGCGCCAATCGGTGAATCCGTAGCGCGCCGCGATCCGGCTGAAGCATTCCCCTTGGCGGACAATGTGTTTCTTAGCCATGGCGAGTGTTCGCTCAGGCTGATACGCGATCACGAACCGCGATTTGGGCCACGCCGCCTGGAATTTACCTTGATTTCCGGACGTATTCCCCGATGTTGGCCACGGTGTCCAGCCAGACGTTGTTGGATTTGGCGTAGGCGATCAGTTCGGCCAGGGCATCGAGGTTGGTCATCTGGTGCCGGTTGGTATTGCCCATTTCGTGCCCGGCGAAGATCAGCCAGCGGTGGTCCTTGATGGCGGCGTCGAGCTGCGCTTTCATTAGGGGAAACGTAAGGTTGTCGAGGCCGGTGCCCATAAGCGCGGAGAGATCGCAGATTGTGGGGTCGTTGGCGGCTTCGTCCAGATAGCCGCGGCCGGTAACGAACCGTTTGGCGATCAGCGGGACGTAGCTTTGCGTGTTGGCGCCGCGGCCGACGAACTTCTGGCCGCAGGGGTAGGCGAAGCTGACCGGTTTGATGCCAAAGGTGGATTGGATCTCATCGGTGGCGGTGTCAAGGTCCTCGGCCAGTCTGGTGAGGGTGTAGTCCTCCAGCGCCTTGTTTTTCGCGAACGCGTAGTTGCCGGTGCAGGGATGCGCCTTGGTGTGGTGGGCGATCTCGTGGCCCGCTTTCAGGGCGGCCTTCCAAGCTTCCAGGCGCTGGGTGTAAGCCGACGACAGGACGTAGAACGTGGCCTTGACTTCGAGCTTGTTGAGGAAGGGGATACCCGTATCCACCTGGGAGTGGCGGGCGTCGTCAAAGGAAAGCGAGAGGGCGGCGGGTTTGTCGCCGGGCCATTGGAAGGGCTTGGTTTGGGCGGCTAGGGGCGTTAGGAGGAAGAGGCGGCGGGTCATCATGGCTGTTTAAGATTATGCCCCAAAATGTGGGAAAAGTTCTAAAAAGTGTTGTTTAGTTAAAGTATAGTTGTACTAAATGTGTGTTTTAGTGATATTATTGCGAAATGGAGATCTCTTTCGAGGAGTTGGCGGCCGTACTCGGACAGTTTAACCCCTGGTGGCGAGGGGAGCCGGTAAACGACTTGCCGCCCTGGCGCCGCGCTGCGTGGCACGAGTTGAAGGAATGGCTCCATTCCCCTCCGGCCCCTCGTGCCGTTTTGCTGTCAGGGGCGCGCCAAATCGGAAAGACCACGCTGTTGCTGCAGTCCGTTCAGGAACTCCTTGCCGCAGGGACGCCGGCGGGGAATATTCTTTACGCGACTTTCGATCACCCGATCCTGAAGCTTGCGGGGGTGGATGCGGTGGTCGATGCATGGCGCCAACGCGAGCCGAAGGCCGAGGGCCCCGAGTACATCCTCCTGGACGAAGCGCAGTTCATCCGTGACTGGGGAACGTGGATCAAGCACCAGGTTGATTTTGTGCGCGGCCGCCGCATCCTATTCACAGGTTCGGCGACCCCTCTCCTGGAGGCCGACCAGGAATCCGGAGTCGGGCGATGGCACACCATCCGGCTTACGACTCTGTCCTTCTACGAGTACCTGCAAATCAAGCAGGTCGCGCTGCCTCCGCTCCCACGGGTGGCGAGTCTAAAGGAGCTGTTCGACATGCCGGCGAATACCATCTACGGCATTCAGGAAAGCGCGAAGGGCTACGTCGGCCATTTCCACGAGTACCTGGTGCGCGGCGGGTTCCCGCAGACCGCGAGAGTCGAGAGCGTGACACAGGCGCAGCGCCTGTTGCGGGAGGACATCATCGACAAGGTCCTGAAACGGGACATGACCGCACTTTTCGGAGTCCGGCGGATCCTGGATCTGGAACAGACGTTTCTCTATCTCTGCATGCACGATGGCGGGCTGCTCGACATGCCCGCGCTTTGCAGCAATCTGGAGGTAAAGCGTCCGACGGCACAACATTTCATCGAGTTGCTGGAATCGACCCATCTGATCTACCGCCTGCAGCCGTTCGGCTACGGTAAAGAGGTACTGCGGGGCCGATACAAGATCTATCTGGCAGACCCCGCTATTTCAGCAGCGGTGATGCTGCGCGGGAAGTCGGTGCTCGATGACCCGAGGGCGCTAGGGGTGGCAACGGAGACGGCTGTATTCAAGCATCTCTTTGCGCGGTACTATTCGCGACAGGTCCGCTTTACCTATTGGCGAGGCAAGAAAGACTATGAGGTGGATTTGTTGGCGGATTTTGGAGACACACTGGTCCCGTTCGAAGTGAAGTATCGGGGGGAACGAACGGGCGTCAGAGAGCTGAAAGGATTGATGGAGCTCTGCTCCAGCAAACAGATCGAGCGGGCGTATGTCGTGACCAAGTCGCTGGACGATTTCGGCGTCCTGCCGTTGCCCGAGGGAACGAAGACCAGCATTCTGCGAATCCCGGCGCCCCTGCTCTGCTACTGGATGGGCGAAGGCGAGACTTACAAGAATTAGGCCTGTTTCCTTCGAGCCAAAAGGAAAGAGAGAGAACAGCGGGTCTGTCACCGGGCCATTGGAAGGTCTTGTTTGGGCGGCGAGTGGGGTAAGCAGAAAGAGGCGGGGAGTCGTGGGATAGTTGGATTATGGCTCAGGATATCTTGAGTGAAGATTTTGCACGTGAAGCAGCAGCAGCCGGCCGGTTGGCGAGACAGGCGGCGCTGGAAGCCGGTCTTGGCGTACCGTCTTTCGATGAGGTTTCGGGCCAGTTCTATATAGAGCAAAGCGGCCACCGTTTCTTCGCGGAGTTCGTAGACGGGCAGTTGGTGCCCACAGTTGAGATCAAGAGTGTTGACGCCGCGTAGTGCATGAACCCATGATTTGTTTTGCTTGCCGGTCCGAACGGCAGCGGCAAAAGTTCACTCGTCAGCGGCATGGATCTGGCCGGTCCTGACGACGTTATCAATCCCGATACGATTCGAACCGCGGATGGTTTGTTGGCGAGCCGCGGCTAAACAATGCCAGGGTGCAATTGCGTGTGCAACAGGGCGGACACTTCGTCCCAGAAGAAGATATTCGGCGGCGCTATCAGCGAAGCTTGAAAACCTCCGCGAAGTCCTACCGCTCTCCAGTTCCGCTGTTCTATTTGACAACTCGGGCGACCAGCACCGTGTGGTTGCCCGGTTTCAAAGTGGAGTCTTGCAAGGGACGGCGCCACAGGCGCCGGAATGGCTTGCGCGCATCCTGGCGCCGTGACCTTAAAGGCGGCCCCGGTCGACCCAACTCAGGACTTCGGATTCGACATCAAATGGCGCGAAACCCCCGCGGAAACGCGCCTCCAGTTCGAACGCACAGTGTTCCAGAGGGATTTTTTCGTAGACTCGCTGGTCCAGCAATCCGCGAACGTACTGGCGGGCAAACCCCGTGACACCGAGCAGCCGGTACTGCACGACATGTATCATTTCGTGGAACAGCAGGCCGGCCGGCATCTGCTCCCGAGCGGCGATGACGTGGTCAAAGGTTACCGCTTCCGCGAGCGTGAGGTCCGGATACTCGACACCGATTCTGTGAATCAGACCAGCAAACGGCGGCGGGGGGACCGGCAGCGGATTCGCCACAACAACACGAACGCAGGCCAGATCCGAAACGGAGAAGTACTGGGAGAGTTCGAATTTGCTCCGCGCCGGCAGCGGAGAGCCGATTTTTCTGAGCCGGTCCCGTTGCGTGCGAATGTAGCGGGCGACGGGTACGGCCAGCATCCTCGACAACATGCGTTCCTATTCGCCGCCGAGCACCAGCCCGCCCGGCAGTTCTTCGCCGAAGACACGATCGAAGTCCGATTGGGCTTCTCCGTCGAGCACCGCTTCCAGATCCGTGTCGCCGCCGATTAACTTCCGAACCAGCCCCGCCGTCTGCGCATTCACGTCCAGCGTTACATTTCCGGTCTTTTGCGCCAGCCGGACTAGCGTCTCGGCGGCATTGGGTACTTTCGATAACGACTCCACCCATCGCGACGCCGTCGATGCGGGCAATACTTGATTCATCGGCGCGTAGAACAACCGGCGCGACCCGATGCGCGCCAGGCACCACAGCTCCGACGCCCCGCCATCGTTGTTCCGCATCCGCTTCACCAGCGCATCACCAAGCTCCGTCCGCGTGCCGGCTGGAAGAAGCTCCAGGCTGCTCGCGGTTCGCCACATTTCGCGCTGCAGGCTGCTGTTAATTCGCTGGGCCTTCTTATTCCCTTTCGGCAGCAGATACTGCGCGATCCGCTGGTAAATGTCGGCCTGCTGGTTTTTGTTCAAACCGCCCGCCACTCGGCCCCAGAAGATATACCACTCGCTCTCCACCTGGACCTGATTGCCGAACACCATCCCGGCCGCGTAAACGCGCCGCGCCTGTTCGATTCGCAGATCGTCGCCCGGATAACCGAACCCAGGCCGCAGGCACAACCCGCACAGATTCAGCCACCGCGCCTCATGCTGTGCCGACTTCTTGCGGCCGTCGGCGTATTCCAGGAACTTATCGGCCAGCGCGCGGATGAGGTCGCTCGGCCAACTCAGCCGTCCCAGCCCCAGCGCCTGTTCCAAACGTGCCGGCAACTCTTCCGGCGCGGCGGTTCCCGATGGGGCGAAAACCGATTCCACCAGTTGCAGCGCGGCGGCGCGCGCTTCCTCGCTGATTACGGTGGCGGCCCGGCGAGTGGTGGACGCTTTTGCCTTGGCCTTGCGAAGCTCAAACTGCAGGCGCCACCGGTTGTCGCTCACTTTCGAATCGCAGTAGATTTCCAGCGTGCCCACCGCAGTCAACTTCGCCCCGAGCTTCACCGGTACGAATCGCTCGCCCTGCGGTTTGCCGAAGCGGATCAAGGCGTTCAACGGAGCATGGGCGTGCAGTTCCCCGTTCTCCACTTCGCTCGACGGGAACTCCACTACGCTGCCGAGCTGATCCTCGGTGCGCGTCAACGAACTGTATAGCCGGAAGCTCACGGGCTTATTCGCCACCAACTGCAAGCCTTCCAGATCGAGCTCGAGCGACGAGCCCTCCTCGGTTCCGCGCGGCGCGAGGCAGACGGTTTTTACAGGATCGACCGATTCGCCGACTCCAATGAAATACGCCCGTGGGAGGCCGCCGCGGACGAGGACGCCCGTGCCGGTGGTCTTCGCGTTGGCGTAGTAAGCCGCGCCGACTGCCACGGCCAGATCCAGATCGCGATTTTCAAAGATTGCCGGCCGCTTGCCGTACCAGCTTTCCAACACATCGGCGACGCGCTGCCGGAGAATCTCCGGAATGAAGAATCCGCCGTTGAATAGAATCGCATCGGGCTTCACGTCTCCGGCGCCGGCGAGAAAAGCCGCCAAGTGCTTGGTAATTGCCGGATCGGACACATACGGCAGGCCGAGTTCGCGGAAGATGCTTCGCTTGTCGTCGCTCGGGCGATCGTCCAGCGCGCACATCGGCAGGAAGCCGTCGATGGCCAGTTCCAGCGCCTCGGTCCGGGTAATCTCCGTGCGCAGCGTGCCGCCGATCAAGCTGGAGCCCGCGCCCAACACCGTGATCTCTACCTTCTCGACAGCCGGATTGTTGAGCATCCGCTCTTTGGCGCTGGCGCATTGCCGCCGCAACGCCGCGCGCTGGCGAAGGGATAACGGCTGGCCGAGCTTGGCTTCGACGAGCCAGGCAAGGGTCAGGTCGAGATTGTCACCGCCGAGGAGCAGGTGCTTGCCCACGGCGGTACGCGTGAACTCCACCATGTCGCCTTTGCGGGCAACCTTAATCAGCGTGAAGTCGCTGGTGCCGCCGCCGACATCGCAGATCAACACAGTCTGCCCGTCGAAGAGTGTCTTCTGCGACTCCGCCAGATGGTTCGCGATCCAGGAATAGAAGGCCGCGGCCGGCTCTTCCAGCAGGGTGATGTTTTCGAGTCCGGCCAACTGCGCCGCCTCAACGGTCAGTTCGCGCGCTTCCTGGTCGAACGACGCGGGCACGGTGAGCACGATGTCCTGTTCGGCCAGCGGATGGGAGGGATTGGCGGCGTCCCAGGCCTTCCGCATGTGCTCGATGTACTTTGCGCTGACTTCTACCGGGCTAAGCTCGCGCGCCGTCTCCTGCGTATCCCAGGGAAGGATCTTGGCGCGGCGGTCAACATCGGCGTTCGACAGCCAGCTTTTCGCCGAATGGACGGTGCGGGTCGGAGTCAGTGCGCCCTGTTCCCGCGCATACGCGCCGACGTAGTTCTGGTCGCCCAAATAGAGAAAGCTGGGAAGCGTACGCAGCCGCTCCTCGCGGCCCTGCGCAACGAACTGCGGGATCTCCAGGACGTTGATCGTCTGATCGTCGTCGGAGGGGTCCATCCAGGCAAGAGCCGAATTCGTGGTGCCGAGGTCGATACCGATCTTCATTTCGTTTGCTCGCGAACGTTAAATTCCAGCTTCCAGCGGTTCCCGTCTTTGCCGACGCACCAGAGTTCCAACACGCCGGTCGCGGTGACGTCGGCCGCCAACGTGACACGCGTGACTTTTTCTGAAGCGGCGGGCAGCGTCACTTCGATCGGCGACAGTTCCTCGACGCCGGCTGGAATGGGGTCCAGCACTTCGCCCGGTTTATCGTCGTGGCGGTTGACGGAGCTGAAGAATCGAAACTCGGCGGGCTCGCCGGTCAGCAGTCCGAACTCCAGTTTCGGCAGCTCCACGCTCGATCCTTCTTCAAGGCCGAACGGCACTACGGTTAGCGCCTTCATCGGTGTGGGCAGACCCGGAACGGCGGGCATCGACGACTCAATACCGATGTAGTAACTGCGCGGAACACCGCCGCGGATGCGAATTCCTTTGCCTTGGCGAGCCAGGCCGTAGTAGGCCGCGCCGCGGGCCACCGCATGCATCAAATCCTCGCCCGCCAGCACCTGTACGGATTCGCCCAGCGATTCGGCGATTCGCTGGCGCACGATCTCCGCATGCAGCACGCCGCCGTTGAAGAGCACATGTGTGGGCGTTCCGGCCTGTTGAATGAATCGCGCGAGATGCGCCGTTACGCGCGGGTCGGAAGCGTAGGGCAGCCCGACTTCGGCTAGCGCCGCGCGCCGCGGCTTGGCGGGCTGCTCGTCCTTCGGCACCAGAGGCAGGAACCCGTTCAGCAGTACCTGTTCGAGCGTCTCGCGCCGAAGAACCGCTTTGATTGTTCCGCCGATTAACCCCGTTCCCCGTCCAAGAATCGTGACCGGCTCTTCGGCCTGCGCCGCGGCGGGCGCCAGCAGTTTCTCCTTGGCCGCGCGGCAGCGCTGCCATAGCATGTGAAGCTGCATCGCGTCCAGCTTCGTGTTCTTTGCGGCAAGCTCCTGCTCGACGGACCGGGCCAGCGCCAAATCGATATTGTCGCCGCCCAGCAGAATATGTTCGCCGACGGCAACGCGCTCCAGGGTCAACTCGCCGCCGGATTCGCCCACCGCGATCATCGTGAAATCGGTGGTGCCGCCGCCGATGTCGATTACTAGAATCCGATCGCCTGGCCGGACGCGCTCCCGCCAATCGTCATGTCTTTCGAGCCAGGCGTAGAAGGCCGCTTGCGGTTCTTCCAGCAAAACGAAGTTCTGAAATCCGGCGTTCTTCGCGGCGTCTTCGGTAAGCGCGCGGGCGGAGGCGTCGAACGACGCGGGCACCGTGATCAGAACCTGGGAATCGTCGCAGTTCTGGCGCAGATGGGATAGATACGCGGTTGTTGCTTCCAGCGGAGACACGCGCTGCACACCTTCGGGCGCGGTCAATGGCAATAATGGCGCTGTTCGATCGACACCGGAATGCGACAACCAGCTTTTAGCGGAATGAACCAGGCGACTGGAGTTTTCCACGCCACGGCGTTTGGCCCATTCGCCCAGAATGAACTTCGGCGACTCATCCCACGGCAGCACTGTCGTCCCTTCGGCAAACTCTTTGGCGCCCGGTATGTACAGCGACGAGGGGAACAGCGGCTCCTCGCGCAGTTCGCCGGGACCGGTGAGCTGCGGAATCTTCATCACTTCCACCGGACCGCCGGTGGAACGGGCCATCGCGCAGTTGGTGGTACCTAAGTCGATACCAATGACGGTGCCTGTGGCCACTCGCCTACTCCACTTCGATTTCGGCCGGGGCGATGATCGAAAGGTTCACGGACGAACTCACCTTGGGCAGATCCACATCGGTGGCTTTCCAACCCTTATGGCGGAGAATGCCGCCGGGCGCGCGCCCTTCGGCCGGAACGTTCCCGATGAATTTCAATGCCTGTTTCGAATTGGCGCCGGCGGCTTCGGACTTGGTGTAGGTGCCCTCTACGCCATCGATAACCGGGGCGAGCGTGACGCAGCGTTTCAACACCGTGCCGCACTGTTCATGCAGGGTCCGGACGGCGGCGCCCACCTGATCATCCGAATACCCGCCAATGTCTTCCATCAGAAAATCGACTAGCCGGGCGTCGCGCTGCAGAATTCCAAGGAACTGCAATGCGCCATCGGCCGGTTTGACTTCCGGGGCTTTCGGGGCAGGCTTTGCCGGCTCCGGTTTCTTAACTTCCGAGGCTTTTATGTAGCCGTAAGCTTTCGCTACATCCGGCGGCAGTTCACCGCCGAAAAGGATACCGAAAAAGCTGCTGAACGCGTTACCAATACGAGACAAATTGAAATTACTCCGCAGCTTCCAGGATACAACCCTATTTCGGCGCCGCCGTACCGATAGCGTAAAGTGTTGACGCGGTTCGGACAAACATCGTGGTTTTGCCGATCGCCGGAGTGGCGTAGATCGGCTCCTCGAAGTCATTTACATGAAGCAATTCCCATTCCGCTCCCGGCTTCAAAACCGCCGCGAGACCTTTCTCACTGAAGAGGAATATCTTTCCATCGGCGGCGATCGGCGAGGCGTAGTAGCCGTCAATCGCTCCCTGGACGCGCGCCGATTTCTTTAGCTCCCCGGTAGCGGCGAGCATCGCGGTAAAGATTCCGCCGGTCTTCACGGTGTATAAAATCCCGTCCAGCAGCAGCGGCGACGGCACTTCCGGCACCATTCTTTGGTGCTTCCAAATCACATTCGTGTCGGTAATATCGCCGCGCGCTTCGCCTGGCCGGACGGCGATCGTGACATTCTTCGCTTCGCGCCGGCCGCGATAGAAGCCCCACTCCCGCGCATCCAGCACGCCGTCGTTATTCAAGTCGATCGCGCTCCAACTCCCGCCGTGCTTGAACGGCGGCGGCAGCTCGGCATTGCTCAACTTGCCGTCTTTGTCCGCATCGGCTGTTTCCAGCGCCTCCTGAAACGGCGGCAGCGGCTTGGCCTGCCCAGGGTCCGCTCCCGGCGCCCAGCCGGTGGCGTAGACCGTGTCGCCATCTACCACCGCGGTGGCTTTGATTTGCCAGGAAAGGCCGCGAACGGTCCATAGCTCCTTGCCGTCGTTCAGCGAGTAAGAAGCCAGCAGATATGATCCGGGAACGATCACTTGATCGCGGTAAATCGACGCCGTGGCGAAGCCGTGAACCACCGATGGGCGAAGCGTCCGCCAGATTTCTTTACCGGAGTTCCTGTCGACGGCCATAACAAACGAAACCGTGTCCTGATCGCAAACCAGAATGAGTTTATCCCCGGCAAGTACCGGTGAGGCCCCCATTCCGTGGAAGTTGGCAAAAGGCGGCAGCGGCATGCGCCAGCGTTCATTTCCATCGGGCCCGTAGGAGATCAGGCCGAAGTCACTGAAAAAGACGTAGACGTTGGCGCCGTCGGTCACGGGTGAAGGACTGGCTGGGTTATTCAGCTCATGCCGCTTCTCGGCCCGCGTTTGCGGCAGCGTGCGCCGCCACTCCACTTTCCCCGATTTCCGGCTGATCTTTAGGGTAATGAGCTGCGACTTCTCCGCCGCCGTGAGGAACAGGGCATCTTCGGTCAGCACCGGCGAGGAGCTGCCCGGCGGCACCGCCACCTTCCAAAGCACGTTTTTCCCGGGACCAAACTCGCTCGGAATGCCGGTAGCCTCGGCGATTCCGGAACCGTTGGGACCGCGAAAGGACGGCCATTCCGTCGCCCAAACTATTACTGACAGCAATAGAACCCAGAGCCGCATCGTGCTGCGATTTTATCGTTATTGAGCCGGTCCGGAGAGAAATATCGTATTCACGGCTACCGACGCAGATTTTGGAGGTGCCGTTATGCGGACCGCTATTTTGTTCGCTCTATTGCAGGCAGGAGTGCTACTGGCGGCCACAGGACAGCGGCACGTTCCCACGGGTGGAATCGTCCGCGAGGCCACCTCTCCAGCGCGGCAGGCGCCAACGGAACTGGTCAACGGATCGAGCGTGAACTTCACACTGCCTACGTTCACCCGATCCACCTTGTTCATCGGCGACTTCGGCTACATCGTCCGCGTTCCGCAGGGCGCCACCGAGCTCCGCGTCCGCCTGATCACCAACTCCGACATCGACATGTACGTCAACTTCGGCTCGGATCCCAGCCTGAGCCCCTCGGGCACCGTAACGGCCGACCACAATACGGAGCTGATACCGAGCAAGGATCTTCGGATTGGATTATCAGGCTCGCCGGGCCTGCGCTACGGCACTTATCACATCGGAATGGTGGGCTTCGAACCGACAGCGCCGAATACCGGGACCATCCAGGTCACGATCTCCAACCCTAATCCAAACCCGAACCCGGTCAACGATCTCTCCGTCGCTATCGGCGCGGAAGACAACAGCAGTTGCCCCGCGTTCAAACAAATAGGCGTCACGGTCCGTGACCCGGCCGGAGCGCTGGTAAGCGGACTATCGTCCTCCAGCTTTACGTTGACCGAAGGAACAGCGGTGAAGAACGCGTCGGCCACTTGTCCGAGTGCCGGGCAGTGTACGCTCTCCTACCCGCCAACGGACGCGGCGCGCAGCGCGGATGTGGAAGTTAAGGTCAATCTGAACGGCCAGCGAACGGGCAGTTCTCGCACGACGGTGGGTCCGTGCACAGCGAGCGGAGGCGGCGGCGGGTCTTCGGGTCGTACCGTCACGGCGCTGAAACTGGAGATGGGCTCGCTGAACAGTTCCGGGGCATTCGTCTATGGCGGCCACGCCTGGACGACGTTTAACGAACCGTCTCTGTATGCGCTTGGCGTCACTCTGCCGAATCCCTCCGCGCCCCTATTGAATGCTTCCAACCGGTCGGTTAGTCTCTCGCCCGGCAGCTACTATTTACTGGGAGAACCAGGCGGCATCCTGAGCCATGCCAAGATTTCCGCGACATGGAGCGATGGGCAGATGGAAGAGGCTGTTTTCGTCACGACGCCTGTCGCTTCGACGTCCAACTGGAACCGGCTCAGCGGTTCGACCAATTTCACTCTGGGCTCAACCGGACTAACGAACCTGAACAAGGTCGGGACCGGAGGCGGTATAGGCCCCGGGGGTTCCATCGATTACGTGTTTCGTCTCGAAATTGGCAGCGGGACTGGGGGTGGGGGCACGTCAAACCGCACCGTTACCGGGCTGAAGCTGGAAATGGGTTCGCTCAACAGTTCGGGTGCGTTTGTTTACGGGGGCCATGTCTGGTCGACGCTGAACGATGCGGCTTATACGCTTGGGGTTACCATGGCCAGTGCGACGGCGCCGCTGCTCAACGCTTCCAATCGCTCCGTGAGCCTCTCCCCGGGCAGCTACCATCTGCACGGCGAACCGGGCGGCATTTTGAGCCACGCAAGGATCACGGCCTCATGGAGCGATGGTCAGACCGAGGAGGCCGTTTTCGCCACGTCGTCTGTCACTTCGACGTCCAACTGGAACCGGCTCAGCGGTTCCGCCAATCTCGCTCTGGGCTCAACCGGACTGACGAACCTGAACAAGGTCGGGCCGGGAAGCGGCGTCGGTCCCGGGGGCGGCAGCGATTATGTATTTCGGCTCGATATCGGCAGCGGAACAGGAGGGGGCGGGTCCAACCGGACGGCTACCGGACTGAGGCTGGACATGGGTTCGCTGAACAGTTCGGGCGTGTTCGTCAATGGCGGCCATTTCTGGTCAACGATTAACGACAGCGCCTTCACGCTAGGTGTCACTCTGCCCAACGCGTCGGCCCCGCTACTCAATGCTTCCAACCGTTCCGTCAACCTCGCGCCGGGCTCCTACCATCTGCACGGCGAGCCCGGCGGAATTCTAACCCACGCAAAAATCGTCGTGAACTGGAGCGATGGCATTACCGAAGAAGCCGTCTTTGCCACCGCGCCGCTAACTTCAAACACGGCCTGGACCCGTGTCAGCGGATCCACCGGTCTTAGCATGGGCTCTACAGGGTTGACCAACCTGAACAAGATCGGGCCGGGAACAGGCGTCGGCCCCGGCGGCGGCAACGACTACGTATTCCGGCTCGATCTGAGCGGCGTCTCCGGCGGCGGCGGATCGCGGACGGCCACTGGGTTCTTTTTCGATATCGGGTCGATGACCGGCACGAACATCTTCTCCGGAGGCACCGGTACATGGTCGACGGGAGCCGATCAATATTGGCGGATTGGAATCTCTCTGCCCACCACCGGAGCCCCGACCATCAATCCGGGAACGCAATCGTTCAGCATTTCCCCCGGCACGTATCACCTCTACTTCGAGCCATATTCGTTGAATACGCATGCCAAGCTGATCGTCTCCTGGAGCGATGGAACGCGGGAAGAGGCCATCTTCCTGATTTCCCCGATGACTGGTACGGCGGCGTGGACTCGCGTACTTGGATCAACGAATATCTCGCTGACTTCAACGGGAATCTCGAATCAGAATCGGGTCAGCGCGGGCACGGGCGTTCCCGTTCAGCCGGGTGGTCTGGCCGATTGGGTTCTGCGCCTGGATCTGGGAGGCAGCGGGGGTGGATCTGGCGGGGCCGGGGGAACGGTCGGCGGGGGAACCGGTCCCGGCTCGACTGTCACGCCGGGTTGCAACTATTTCGTCACTCCTCTCTCGGCCACACCCGTAGCCGCGCAATCCACCGGCATCATCCGCGTCACCACCGCCGATAACTGCGAATGGAACAGCCATAGCGACGTGCCGTGGCTGCGAATAACGGCCGTCCGTAACGCCAACGGCCGCGGTTCCGGCGCTGTCGACTACGTCGTCTCCGCGAATACCGATCCGTCCACTCGATCCGGTCTCATCGTTACTGCTGGACAGACAACCAGCTTCACGCAGGCCGCCGGCGTATCCTGCACAGTAACGCTCGCGGCGAGTGCGGCCCGCGTGGGTCCAAGTGCCGGCGGCAGCACCCTGATCGTCAACGCTTCCACGTCCTCCTGCGCCTGGACGGCGCGCAGCAACGATGCTTGGATTCAGATCAGCGGAACCACGGGCTCGGGAACCGGTCCCGGCCGTGTGAGTTATAACTACGACGCCAACGCTTCCACCGCCAGCCGCAACGGAACCATCACTGTCAATGGGCAGACGTTCACCCTAACTCAGGATGGCGGCTCCTCGCCCGGAACACCGACGCTGACGGAAGCCGGGATCGTTAACTCCGCCAGCGGCATCCCGCCGTCTCTACCCGGCGGAGCGTTAGCGCAGGGCTCCTTCTTCACCATCTTCGCCTCCGGTATCGGGCCCACGCCGCCGCGCCAAGTGGAACAGTTCCCGTTGCCCTCCAACCTCGGCGGATCGCTGGTACAGATCCGGCAGGGCTCGCGCACGGTGGACTGCTATCTGGTCTATGCGTCCAGTACGCAAATCAACGGCATCATCCCGTCCAACGCGCCGTTGGGCGATGCGGAAATGATCGTTACTTTCAATGGGCGCGCCAGCCGGCCCGTCGCGGTGCGCATTGCTCGAAATAATTTCGGCATTTTCGCCACCAGCCAGGGCCGCGGGCCGGGCATCATTCAGAACTTCGTGACGCAATTGGAGCAGCCGCTCAATACACGAACGGCGACCGCCAGACCGCGCCAGGTCATCACCGTCTGGGGTACGGGCGCCGGACCCGTCAGCGGTCCGGACAATGTCGCCCCGCCCGCCGGCAACCTGCCCTTCCCGTTCGAGATGACGATCGGCGGCAGACCGGCCAACCTGCTATATAACGGCCGCGCACCGTGTTGCTCCGGCGTCGACCAGATCGTGGCCGAAGTTCCCGCCGACGCCCCGCAGGGCTGCTTCGTGCCCGTGCAGGTTAAGGCGGGCGACACATGGAGCAACGTGGTCACCATGGCCATCCAGGCCAACGGACAAACCTGTAGCGATCCCACCAATCCCGTCTCCTCGTTGTCGTCGGCGGGCGGAAAAGTGGGAGTTGTAGCCCTTACCCGTCTATCCGCTACGGCCAATGTAGCCGGGCAAGGCGAGCAAACTGTCGACGCGGATGTGGGTATTGCCATATTCCCGCAACTGGCGGCGGGGGGCGACTTGGGCTTCAACATGTTGACGTCAATGCCGCCGTCGGGCTCTTGTCAAGCCTATGCGGGAGTGGGCGACGTTTCGGAGCTGCTCGGCGGCGCGCTTGGCGGACCGCTGCCAGAAACCGGGGGAGTCACGCTGCTCGACGCCGGCGCCTCTTTACGCGTTGCCGGACCTGGCGGCGGCAGCGCCACGCTGGACCGCGCGACCAATCTGACTTACATGGGCATTCTAGGCGGCAATCTGCCGATTCCGGGAAGCACCGGATCGCTGGCGCTGGATCCGGGTTCTTACACCGTTACGGGGTCTGGAGGGAAAGACGTGGGCGCATTCACCGCCAGCGTCGCGCTGCGTCCGGCCCTGACATGGACCAATCGAACCCAGCTCGCTTCCATCGACCGCAGGACACCTTTCCGCCTGACGTGGACCGGAGGCACAGCGGGCGAGGATGCGTTGATTGTCGGTTTCGGCACGGATCAGAAGAGCAAGGTCAACAGCGGCTTCCTCTGCACGGTGCCCGCCGCCGCCGGAGCCTTCACCGTCCCCGCCTCCGTAATGGCGAACCTCCCGGCCGTTCCCGCCGCCGCTGACCTTAGCGACAAGTTCGGACTGTTGGGTATTCTGAGCTTCCGCTCGGCGGGCATGGCCACGCCATTCCGCGCCCCGGGGCTCGACATCGGACTTCTGTTAGGAGCACAAGTTGAGTTAAGGACAATCGAAATCAAATAACGGCCGGCGGGTTCCGGCGGAGGGCGTGTTCCTCACTATACTGTTTGGTGGAATCTCCCCTCCCGATCGCGGAACCAATGCCAGAGCCGGACAATCTAACTACGCTCTTGAGCGCGTTTGCCCAAGGTCAGAAGGGCGCGGCCGAGCAAGTGGTGCCGCTGGTCTATGACGAGCTGCGCCGGATTGCGCACCGCCGCCGCTGGCAGTGGGTGAATCAGGACGCGCCGGCGACCACCAGCCTGGTGCACGAAGCCTTCGCGCACTTGATGAGAAAGGAGGGAGAGTCATGGGAAAACCGGGCGCACTTCTTCTACTTCGCTTCCGTGGCGATGCGCAACATTCTGGTGGACCACGCCAAGGGCCTGCGGAGCGCCAAGCGCGGCGCCGGAGCGCGGCGTGTGGAGCTCTCCGAACGCATGCTGGTCAGCGAACAGAAGAGCGCGGAACTCCTGGCCCTGAACCAAGCCCTCGACAGCCTGGCCGCCGAAGACCAGCGGCTGGCCCGCATCGTGGAGTGCCGCTTCTTCGGCGGACTCACCGTGGACGAAACCGCCGATGCCCTGGCGATCTCTCCGGCCACCGTGAAACGCGGCTGGGATACGGCGCGGGCGTGGCTATTTCAACGGCTGCGCGGAGGCGGCGCCCATGAAACTGGACCGGCTGGATGATCTCTTCCACCGGGGACGGGAGTTGCCGCCGTCGGAGTGGGAAGGATTCGCGGAACGGGAATGCGTCAGCGACGCCGCAATGCGCCGGACGCTGCTCGCCATGCTTCGCAGCGAAGGCGAAGCGTTCTCCTGGTTTGAAGCCGCCGAAAGCGAATTAGGCCTTTTTTGGGAAGGCGCCGCGCCCGAATCCATCGGCCCCTATCGCGTACTGCGGGAGTTGGGGCGCGGCGGCATGGGCACGGTGTACCTTTGCGAGCGCGACGGAGAAGAGTTCCAACAAACCGTGGCCGTCAAATGCATGCGCCGCGAAGGAACGGAGGTTCTGCGAAGATTCTTGGCCGAGCGCCGCATTCTCTCCCGGCTGGAACATCCCGGAATCGCGCGGCTGCTCGACGGCGGGCGGAGCGAAAACGGCGAGCCGTATATCGTCATGGAGTACGTCCCTGGCAAGCCCTTGTCGGAATGGCCTGCCGAAGGCCGGACTCTGTCCGAAAAGCTGCGCCTTTTCCTTGCGGTAGGCGAAGCCGTCGAATACGCCCATCGGAACCTGATTGTCCATCGCGATTTGAAACCTGCCAACATTCTGGTAACCGCCACGGGGCAACCAAAGCTGCTGGATTTCGGAATCGCCAAGCTGCTCGACGTTCCCGAGTCCGACGCGACCATCCCTGGCGGCAGCCCGTTAACGCCGCACTACGCGGCGCCCGAGCAGTTACAGGGCGGCGCCATCACGACTCTGACCGACGTCTACGGACTAGGCGCGCTGCTGTTCGAGCTGCTTGCCGGCCGCCGGCCATCCGGCCCCGGCGATGCCCCTCCGCCCACAGTCCCCAGGGATCTCGGGCATGTTATCCGCAAAGCCATGGATTCATTGCCGGAAAACCGATATCCTTCCGTGGCGGCGCTTCTTGGCGAGATCCGCTCCTTCCAGGCTGGTGGGCCCGTGCAGGCCCGCGGGCCCGGCGTGTTGTATCGCGGATCGAAGTTCATCCGGCGGCATTGGATCGGCGTAGGTTTCGCAGCGTCCCTCCTCATCCTTTCGGGCGTGCTGGCCGTCCAATCCAGGAGATTGGCACATGAGCGCGACAAGGCCCAACAGGTCTCCAAGCTGATCCTGGGACTCTTCAACGTCAGCGATCCGGACGATGCTCGAGGCCGCGTCGTCAGTGCTCGCGAGGTTCTGGACCGCAGCGTTCCCAAACTGCGGACCGAGCTCGCCAGCCAGCCCGAAGTGCGCGCCGATCTGCTCGATCTCGCAGGCCAGATTTATCACAAGCTGGGCGAATATGAACGCGCCTCGCCGCTCCTGGAAGAAGCGCTGCAGGTTCGCCGGCAGTCGCAAGGCCCAGCACACGACGACGTGGCCGAGAGCCTTTATCAGCTCGGCCTCCTGCGCCTGAATCGCGGCGACTACGCGGGGGCTGAGCGCGATCTCCGCGATGTCCTGGCCGCCCGCAGCAATAGCCACCCGCTCTCGCCCGTTACGAAGAACTATCTCGCTCTCGCGCTGCTTCGCCGTGGCAAGAACGACGAAGCCGAGGCGCTCTTCCGTGAGGCGCTCACCGCCCTTCGCGTCCGGCCCGAATCGCCCGAACTCGCCGAAGGGCTCACCGGCTTGGGCTTCGTGCGCTTCGCTAAAGGTTCTAGCGCCGAAGCCGAGGCTCTGTTTCGCGAAGCGCTCGAAATCCGCCGCCGCACGCTCGGGAGCGATCACCGGGCGGTCGCCGAGACACTCAATAATCTTGGCTCCGTGCTGAGCCGGCAGGGCCGCGACAAGGAGGCCGAACCCCTCCAGCAGGAGGCGATTAACATCTTCCGGAAGGTCTACGGCGATCAGCACCCCAAGCTGGCGACGGCACTCAACAACCTGGGCCTTGCGTATATGGGCAGCGGCGACGACGCCACCGCAGAACCGCTCTTGCGGGAATCGCTTTCCATTCGCCGCGCCCGACTCGGTCCCGACCATCCCGATCTCGCGCAGACTCTGGGAAACCTCGGCCTGCTACTGCAGAACCGTAGGGCCTTCGCCGAAGCCGAGCAGTTGAGCCTGGAAGCGCTCGCCATTCGCCGCAAAGCGTTTGGCCCCGGCGGCCACACCACCATCGTGCAAAGCCTCGGCAATCTCGGCCAGCTCCGCCAGGCCCAGGGCCGTCTCCGCGAAGCCGAGCCGCTCCTTCGCGAGGCCTTGGCGATGTCGGAAAAGGTCTCCGGCCCCGACCATCCCAACACCGCCAACTGCCACCAGAACCTGGCCGCCGCGCTCGACCAAAAAGGCGATCCCCAGGCGGAAGCGCATTATCGGGAAGCGCTGCGCGTGCGGCGTAAAGTCCTCCCCGCCGGCCATCCGCACATCGCTTATTCGCTAGCCGGGCTCGGCCGCTGGCTCATCGCCCATGGCCGCCGCGACGAAGGCGTTGTGCTCCTTCGCGAGGCCTTGGCCATCCGCGAGAAGACGCTTCCCCCGAATCACCCGCTCCTCATCGAAGTTCGGGCCGCGCTCGACGGCAAGCGGTAGCCGTTGGTTTATCCTACTTACCATGCGACGAACATGGTGGGTCCTGGCGCTGGCCTGCGCCGCATTTGCTCAGCAGCAGGATGCCGATTTCGCGAAATCAGTCAAGCAATGGACCACGAAGCCGGAGTTCTTATCGCCGCTAGTCGATCACTTGCCGGTGGTGAAGGGCATCCCGGCGCCGAAGGACATTCTCGGTTATCACATCGGCACGCCTAAGAAGCTCACCGACACCGTTATGGTGCGGCGTTACTTCGAAGCGCTTGCCAGTGCCTCCAAGCGTCTCCGCATTATCGAAACCGGCAAGACCGACGAAGGCCGTACCTGCTGGAGCGCCGTGATCGCCGACGAAAACACCCTCGCATCGTTGGATACGTATAAAGCCCACCTTGCTCGCCTCGCCGACCCTCGTGGATTGACAGAAGCCGACGCGCAGTCCGTACTCGATAAAGCCAAGCCCATCTACCATCTCACCGGCGGTCTGCACAGCAGCGAAACCGGCCCGCCCGAGATGCTCATGGAGCTCGCCTACCGCCTGGTCGCCGAGGACGGCGCGCTATATGACGGCATTCGCAAGAACATCATCGTGATGATCTCGCCGCTTCTGGAACCCGACGGCCGCGACCGCTATGTGGAGTGGTATCGCCGCTATAAGGTACAGGAAGAGACCGAAGAGGATCGCCTGCCCGGACCGCCCTATTGGGGCAAGTACATCTTTCACGACAACAACCGCGACATGAATTACTCCCAGATCACGATGCGCAACTGGCTGCGAGCCTATATGGAGTGGCACCCGCCCATCGTCCACGATCTGCACGAATCCGTCCCGTTTCTTTATACCTTCAGCGGCCAGGCCCCGCAGAACCCGAACCTTGATCCGATCCTCTACGCCGAGCTCCCCTGGTTCGCCAACTACGAGATGACCAAGCTCATCGGCTACGGCATGCCCGGTGTCTGGACTCACGCTTTCGTCGACATGTGGTCGGTCGGCTACCTCGGTTTCATGGCGTCCAATCACAACGGCATGCTGCGCATGTACGAGACGTACGGCAACGGCGGCGCCAACACCATGAAGCGCAAAGTGGCTCCCGAAGGCGATCGCTTTGGTGCGGCCAAGCGCGAGTGGTACCGGCCGCTGCCCGCCTACGCTGAAGTCGAATGGTCGCTCCGCAACAATACCAACTACATGCAAACCGGTGTGCTTGCGGCGCTCGAACTCGCCGCCGCTCACCCACGTGTGATCCTCGAAAACTTCTACAAAAAGTCGCTCCACGCCGTGCAGGACGGCGCCAAATCCGCTCCCTACGGCTTCGTCATTCCAAACGGCCAGCGTGACCAGACGCGCGTGGCCTGGGTCGTCAACACGCTGCGCCTGCAGGGCATCGAAGTAGGCACGCTCAAGGAGCCGCTAACTTTAAAGGACGGCGCCTTCCCCGCGGGCTCGTTTGTTATTAAGCGTAACCAGCCGTACGGCCGCCTGGCCAAGAGCCTCCTCGAAAAACAGGTATTCCCCGATCCCAACCTCCGGACTTATGATGACACCGGCTGGACCATGGGCCTTGCCGCACACATTGAGGTTAAGGAGATCGCCGATAAAGCTCTCCTCGATGCGCAAGTTGCCACCGTCGACCACGTCGATCCCAAAGGGCGGATCGACGGCGCCGGTCCATTCCTCGCCATTCTTCACAATGGCGAGCACGCGTTAATCACTCTTCGCTACCGCCTGAAAGACGTGAAGTTCGAAGCCGTCGAAACCGAGTTCACCGCCGGCTCTATCAAGGTTCCCGCCGGCTCCTTCCTGGTTGCCGACTCCTCCCGCCTTCGCGCCGAAATCGAATCATTGGGCCTCCGCGCCGTCGCGTTTACCGCCATGCCCGATGCCAAACGCCACACCGTCGACGTGCCTCGCATGGCCATGTTCAGCACTTGGGGCAACACGCAGCCGGTAGGCTGGGTGCGCCACGCCCTCGACCACTACGGCGTCGCTTACGATCTCATCTACAAGGACCGCATCAAGAAGGGTGGCCTGCGCGCGGCCTATGATGTACTGCTCATCCCCAGCCAGACGGCTAGCGGCAAAGGGCTGGTTTTCGACATCGAACCCGCCAAAGTGCCGTTGGAATACAACGGCGAAGAGATCACTGGCGGCATGGGACTGGCCGGTGCCATGGAGATTGAAAAGTTCGTGCAGGAGGGCGGCATTGTTATCACCCTCGGCGCCGCCAGCTTCTTTCCCGCGGAGTTCGGGCTGACCCGTGAAGTTGAGGCGCGCCGTACGTCCGCCGCCTTCTACGCACCCGGCCCGCTCGTTGAAGCCGAGGTACTCAAACCCATCCACCCCATCTTCTATGGCTACGACAAAAAGCAACTGCCGGTTCGCTACGCCGGCGGGCCCGTCTTCGCTGTGCCCGATACGAAGAAGGATAAGTGGACGCTAATGAAATTCACCGGGGTCAGCCTAAGCGGCCTGCTGCGCGGGGGCCCGGAGATCAAGGACAAAGCCGCCATTCTCGACGTCCCGGCCGGCAAGGGTCGTGTTGTCATGTTCTCAACCAACCCCTGCTACCGCTGGCAGAACCACGGTGAGTTTTCGATGCTTTTTAACGCCATTTTGCACGTCAGGAACTAGCCGGACCAGGAACTTCTTATGCGAAACCCTATGCCTAGATCGTCAGTTGCACTGATTCCCCTGCTCTTTGCAATTCCATCGTCCTTCGCTCAATCACTGGACTACGACCGGAAGATCGGCGCCGAAGCGGCGGAAATGGTTGTGCAGACAAAGGGACTCTACAACGATCCCAAGTTGCTCCAGTTTTTCGAGACGCTGGGAAAGCGCCTCGTCGACGCGCTCGGCGAACAGCCCTTCACCTACCGGTTCGCCATCTCCAACGAACTGGAGCCCAACGCATATGCTCTGCCTGGCGGATTTGTCTTCTCGACGCGGACGCTCTTTGCGGTGGCCGGTTCGGAAGCGGAATTAGCCGGAGTAATCGGACATGAAGTTATCCACTCCCATCGGCGGCACGCCGTTAAAGCGGAGAAACGCTCCATTCTGCCCGGCATCCTGGCGGTTCCCGGCGGGCTGGCGGGCATCTTCAACGAAGAAGCCGGCAAAGTATTGAGCGCTCCATCCAATCTCTCGATGGCCAAGTTCAGCCGCAAGAATGAGACGGAAGCCGACGAGATGGGCGTCAGATTGGCGGCGAGTGCAGGGTACGATCCTTTGGCGCTGGAAAAATGCCTTGCGCGGCTGACAAAGGTTATCGAAGTCTTCACTGGGGAAAAAGAGAAGGGCAGCTATTTCGACGACCACCCCACTACACCCAAGCGTATCCAGGATATTCAGAAGTTTGCCGCAGGTGCCACTCGTTCCCAGAAGCCGCCAATCCTGCCAAATTCCGAGGCCTATTTGCGTCTCCTCGACGGCATCCTTATTGGGAAGGATCCTTCGGAAGGCCTGTTCCAAAAGAACATCTTTGTGCATCCGGATTTGAATTTCCGCATGGACTTGCCGGAAGGCTGGCGTACGTTCAACACTCCAGCGGTTTTCGGCGCGGTCGCCGAGAAGAACAAGGGCAAGCTGATTGTGGGTCTGATGGAGGGGAGCAACAATCCCGAGCAAGCGGGGCTTAAGACGCTGGAGCAGATTAACCAAAAGGCCCGAAAGAAGCCGGCGGAAGCGAAGAGGGTGGACGTAAACGGGCATCCTGGGTTCTATGCACTCTACGCCGAAAAGAAATCGAATCTACACCTGCTGTGGGTTTCTATGGGCGGAAAACTGTTCTACGTGGCCGGTGGGGGTGAGGACCAGTATAAGGATGCTTTGCGCACCGCGGTGCTGACGCTGCGTCCGCTTAGGGCCGAGGAACGAGCGAGCATTCGCGAGCTTCGAATGCGAATTGAGGCTGTTCGCGCTGGAGAGACTCTGGATGCTTTCTGCAACAGAACGGCGAATGTTTTCAAACCCGAACTCACCGCGGTGTTAAACGATGTGCAAGGCCCGTTAACCAGCGGCCAGTTGCTGAAGATCGCCAGGTTGGAGCCTTATCGAGGAAAACGGTAGTCGCCGCTTTTTCACGCCGGCTTGGTCAAGGGCACGTCCGAGGGAGCGGTGATAATCGCCAGGATCCTGGCTCGCTGCGTCTTGCTCGCATTCCCTGAAACCTGGTGAACGCTGCCCGGCGGCTCGTAGAACATCTCGCCGGTTTTGTAAACGCGCTCCGGTTCCCCGCCGCGGAGCTGAAAGCGAACTTCGCCCTCCAGCACATAGCCCAGTACGTAACCCGCATGTTGATGGGGATTCGAACTCTCGCCCGGTTCATAGGTGACTTCGATAGCGTTGGCGGCCCAGCCCTTCATCGCCAGCTCCGGTAAAGGCTGCTTAAATATCGGCTTGGCGACACCTTTTAGCGTGGGAGCCGCTGCGCTCGCCGCGGCCGCGATGGTCATGAGGTTTCTGCGATTCATCATGCCCCTAAGCCTAGCGCGGAAACAGGTACCCTTCCCACTCCCATGGCGTCTCGGTGTTCCCCATGATCTTCTCAAGCAGGGGCCGGAACGCCCGCTCCCCGTTATCGCTGTTGGTCAGCAGGATCATGCAAGCCTTGTTGCGCGTAAAGCAGATCATGTAGGTCTGCGCCCCGTCCCCGTGGCCTTCCTTGAAGAACGCCGGCCCGAATTTCGTTGTCGTTAGCAGGCCCCAGCCCAGCCCATACGCGAGCCCCACGCGCTTCGCCTCCTCCCCCTCCGGTTCATTCGCCTTCAGCGGAAACTGGTGCAGCGTCCGTATCGAAATCACGGGCTTGGTCAGCTCCTCCAGTATCGGATTCGCAAACAGCGCCTCCACATACCGCCCCAGGTCTTCCACATTGGTCGTCATGCTCCCTGCCGCTCTCGCGGGAAACCTTTTCGTTTGCGCCAGAAACTTGCCGTCGGCCCCATACCTGTCCGCCACGTTCGCGGCGAAGGCCTCGCGATAAATCAACCCGGTCCCCGTCATCCCCAATGGCTCGAAAACCGCTTCCTGCATAAGCACGTCCAACCCCTGCCCCTTCTTCTGCTCTATCAGAAACTGCAGCAGGTTCAGCCCCTCCCCCGAATACCGGTACAAGCTCCCCGGCTCATGATGAATATGAATCCTCTTGTCCGGTTCCATCGATGCAAAATTCGCCAGCCCCGCCGTATGCGCGAGCAACATTCGGGGCGTCACCTTCGCCCACCGCGGGTCCTTTACGAGTGCGGACGCCGTAGCCTTATAAACCGGAAACGAATCTAACGGCCCGGAAAGCTGTTGCGCCACCGGACCGTCGAGTTCAATCCCGCCATGCTCCACGACATACCCTGCAAACACTGCCTTGGTGATCGACGCCGCCCAAATATTCGTCGTCGTCTCCATCGGCAGCGGCGGATTCACGCGCCGCAGTCCAAACCCACGCGCCCACACTAGCCGCCCGTCCTCCACCACGCCGATCTGCGCTCCGGTCACGCGGTTTTCCCGCAACACCGCCTCGGCGAACTTCTCCGCTTCCGCCACCGGGATTGTCGACCCGTCCAGCCGCTTCAGCACTTCCGGCTCCGCGAACGCGCAGAGTCCTACCGCCAGGCCAAGAAACAGCTTCATCAATGTTCAATCTACGTCTAAAACGTCTCGATCCGCTTGGCTTCCCGCTCGGCTTCCTTCTTCTTCAATATCTGTTCGATGATCAACCCCGCCAGTCCGCCGGCCGCCGCGCCAATTATCGCGCCTTTCGACCGGTCTTCCTTTGCCAGCGCCGCGCCAATGGCAGCGCCGGCCGCGGCCACAGCCGCCACCACTTCCGCGCGCGCCGCCTCTGCGGCAGTCCGCGCATCCTGCCTCTCAGGCGTCGGCGTCTGCTGTCCAAACGCCAGTACGCTCGCCAAGGCCGTCATCGCAACGAATTTCTTCACGCCGGGAATCCTCCACCGCATCGACGTTCCTCCCGCCATTCCGTCACGAAAAGTTTAACTTTGTTGCGCGCCGCAAGCCCATTAGCGCCAACTCCGGCAAAAACGCGTCGAACAGCTTTTCACTTTGGAACAGCCGTCCAAACCCGCCAGTCCCCACTAGTACCGGCTTTCGCCCTCCAAACTGTTCATCCGCAATCGCTCCAGCCAACACCCGCACCGTGGCGAGCGTCCCATAATACAGCCCCGATTGAATACTCTCTACTGTGCTCCGCCCCAGCACCGCCGCCGGCTTGCAAATCTCCACTGCCGGCAGCCGTGCCGTCCGCGCATCCAGCGCCGACATCGACGTCTGCAACCCGGGTGTAATGATCCCGCCCAAATAATCGCCTTCCGCATTTACCGCGCAAAGCGTCGTCGCCGTCCCGAAATCGACGATGATCAGGTTTTCTCCCGGAAACCGCTCCACCGCCCCCATCGCATTCGCAATCTTGTCCGCCCCCACCTCCAGCGGATTTCGGTAACGTATCTTCAACCCTGTCTTCGCCGGCGGTTGCAGCAGAAACGGCTCCACGCGAAAGTACTTCAGAAAACAGTTCCGCAGGGAATGCACCGCATCCGGCACCACCGAACAAATGGCCACCTGCGTCACCGCCTTCGGATCGACATCGTTCTCGCGCAACACGGTCCGGAAAAAGATTCCCGACTCATCCGAGGAAGCCCGCGAATTCGATGTCCGCCGAAACGTAAACCGAAGCGTGCCCTCGTCGTAAACGCCCCCGTAAATTTGGCTATTCCCTACATCGACACAGAAGAGCATTCCACATCCCCCAACGGCACATTATCGATCAGGCGAATCCCCTCTAAATAGGCGGCCGCAAATCGCCGCCCCCAATGTTCCTCGACATAGTCCACGCGCAACCCTGCCGCTTCCAACACCCCCCGCGCCCCCTCCGCCGACCCTGCCGTACGAAGCGCTTCGTAGATCACCGCCGCCCTCCCCCGCCCCTCTTTCGATAACAGCGAATTCCGGCTGCTCTCGGCCAGCCCGCTCGCCATTCGAATCGTCGGACACCGCACAATTTCGGTTGGCACAAACAGATCGGCCGCCATCGCATGTAGCACTTTCCACTGTTGAAAATCCTTCTCGCCGAAGTACGCCCGGTCGGCCCGTATCAGATTCAACAGCTTCAAGACCACCGTCATCACCCCGTCGAAAAACCCGGGCCGGTGCCGGCCCTCCATCTCACGGGTCAACGATTCCGCGACGACTTTAAACAAATACCCATCCGGGTACAAAGCCGTTGCTTCCGGAGCGAACACTTCGTCCGTCCCCAACTCCTCCAGCAGCGCCAGGTCCACTTCCATCGTCCGCGGATACCGCTGCAAATCCGCCGGATCGTTGAATTGTGTCGGGTTCACGAACAGCGTCACGACGACAAACTCGTTCTCCCGCCGGCAGCGCTCCACCAATGACGCGTGCCCGCGGTGCAGCGCCCCCATTGTCGGCACCAGGCCAATCCGGCGGCCTTCCAACGAGCGCCGCCGCTCAACCCACTCGGACACGGTCGTCGATACGTGCATCACGAATAACTCTCTTCTACCGTGGGAAAGCTTGAATCCTTTACCGCGCGGTCGAACCGGTCCAACGCCTCCACTACCGGCGCCGTCCCATCGAAAAACCGCCGCGCGAAGCGCGGGCGAAAATCCGCGTTCAAACCGAGCAGATCCTGAAGCACGAGAATCTGCCCATCGCAGCCCGCGCCTGCCCCAATCCCGATCGTCGGAATCTCCAGCGCCAACGAAACCTCCTCCGCCAATTCCGCCGGAACACACTCGATCACTATCGCGAACACCCCCAACTCCTGCAGGGCCGTCGCATTCTGTGCAATCTCCAGCGCACTCTCTTCGCTCCGCCCTTGCGGCTTGAAACCGCCATAGGCTTTCACCGATTGCGGCTGCATGCCCACATGCCCCATCACGGGAATGCCGCTGTGCACCAGCCGTTCGATCACGTCCTCATGCCCCACTACACCCTCCAGCTTTAGCGCATGCGCGCCCGCCGCCATCAGCGTATGGGCCGCCTCCATCGCCGCCGGAACGCCTTTCCGGAAGGTCAAAAACGGCATGTCGGCGACAATGAATTTACCGCCCGCTCCCCGGGCTACCGCCTCCACGTGCGTGCGCATCATATCGACGGTCGCCGTCAGCGTCGTCTCATGCCCATGGACTACCATGGCGGCGCTATCGCCTACCAGGATTCCATCCACGGAACTCTTCGCCAGCAGCCGGGCGAAGCTGTAGTCGTAGCAAGTCACCATGGACAGTTTTTGTCCATTGGACTTTGCTTTTACAAAATCAATTGATGTCATTAGCCTTGGTACCTGTCACGGTGTGATCAAGTCCTGGTCTTACGTTTTCCCCATCCGGGGCATTGCAAGCAGGGTGTCGCCGCGGTTACCCGTCGGCGCACTCCAAGGATAACAAGCTTTAAATGTCGAGGTTCCGCACGTCCAGCGCGTTCTGTTCGATAAAGCGCCTCCGGTTCTCCACATCCTCACCCATCAGTGTCGAGAAGATCAGATCGGCTTCCACCATATCCTCCAGATCCACGCGCAGCAGGCTCCGCTTCTCCGGGTTCATGGTCGTCTCCCAGAGCTGCTCGGCATTCATCTCGCCCAGCCCTTTGTACCGCTGCACGTTGGCATCTTTCATGCCTTCGTCCCGCAGATAGGAGAGCAGATCCAGCCACGCATCTTTCGTCTCGCGGCGCTCGTCCTTGGCTACCACGAACGGCGGCTGGTTGTACTTCGCAATCGTTTTCGCCAGCGTCCGCAGCCGCCGGTACTCGGGCTGCGACGCCATCTCGATGCCGATCGTCCGCTCGGCGTTGGTCGGATCGAAGTAGCTGACGCTCCATGCCTCATGCAACTCGTCGGCTTTCATCGATGCACCGATCTTCAGCGGCTCCATGCGCTGGAAAAGCAGCTCGACGTTGGCTTTCTGCTGAAAATCGATCTTCGTATCGACTGGGAGTTCGGCGTTCGTAAGCACTTCCACCACGCGCGGATCGCGCAGCCGCTTTTCCAGATTCTTGAACAATTGTGAGAACTCATCCAGCGAGATCAGGAAGTTCCGGAACTCGACGCCCTCCAGTTTCTGCCGGTTGCCTTCCGGACCGTACTCGAGCGAAAGTCCCTTGGTCGCCCGCTGCAGAATCTCGCGGGTGAACTCCTTGTCGTCCTTGATGTACTTCTCGTCCTTGCCCTTTTTGATTCGATACAAGGGCGGCTGCGCCACAAACACATGACCGCGGTTGATCAGTTCCTGCATATGCCGGAAGAAGAAGGTCAAAAGCAGCGTGCGGATGTGCGATCCATCCACGTCGGCGTCGGTCATGATGATGATCTTGTGATATCGCAGCTTGACCACGTCAAAGTCGTCCTTGCCGATGCCCGCGCCGATCGCGGTGATCATCGCCCGGATCTCCTCATGCCCCAGCATCTTGTCGTAGCGCGCCTTCTCCACATTGAGGATCTTGCCCTTCAACGGGAGAATCGCCTGGTACTTCCGGTCGCGTCCGCTCTTGGCGGTGCCGCCGGCGCTTTCGCCCTCGACCAGGTACAGCTCGCAAAGCTCCGGATTCTTTTCCTGGCAATCGGCTAATTTCCCGGGCAGTCCGCCGGAGTCCAGCGCACCCTTCCGCCGGGTCAAATCGCGCGCTTTTCGCGCCGCTTCCCGTGCCCGGGCGGCGTCGATCGCCTTGCCCACAATCCGCTTCATCACGGCGCCATTCTTATCGAAGTACTCGCCCAGCTTCTCGTTGATCAACTGCGATACCGGGCCGGAGCAGTCGCTGTTCAACTTGCCCTTGGTCTGCCCTTCGAACTGGGGCTGCGGAATCTTCACGCTGATAACCGCTGTCAGCCCTTCCCGGACATCGTCACCTGAGAGGTTTTCCTTCACGTCCTTGAACAGTCCAGCGCTTTTGCCGTACTTGTTGATGGTCGACGTCAGCGCGGTTCGGAACCCCGACAAATGGGTCCCGCCGTCCACCGTGTTTATGTTATTCGCAAAGCTGAACACCGTCTCCGAATAACCGTCGTTGTACTGCAGCGCCACTTCCATCGTGAGCTTGCCGCCGTTGGGCAGATCGCGCTCGCCTTCGAAGAATATCGGCTTATCGTGCAGACAGCTCTTTGTCTTGTTTAGATGCTTAATGAACTCCGCGATCCCACCCTCATAGTGGAACTCCGTCTGATGCGGCGGATCGCTCCGCTCATCGGTCAGGATTATGGTTAACCCACGGTTTAAGAACGCCAACTGCCGGAGCCGCGATGCCAAGGTGTCGATGTTGAAAACCACAGCATCCATGATGGTTGCATCGGGCTTAAAGCGAACCTTGGTACCCGTCCGCTTTCCGGCTTTACCGCCCTGCTTCAATGGAGCCAGCGGGATTCCCTTCGAATACTCCTGTGTCCAGGTATAGCCCTGGCGCCAGATCTCGATTTCGAACTCTTCGCTCAGGGCGTTCACGCAGCTCACGCCAACGCCGTGCAGTCCGCCCGAAACCTTGTAGCTATTGGAATCGAACTTGCCGCCGGCATGGAGCTTCGTCAACACAACCTGGGCCGCCGAAACGCCTTCTTCGTGAATGTCCACGGGAATGCCGCGGCCGTCGTCCTCAACCGTCACCGAATTGTCCGTGTGGACCGTCACCGACACCTTGGACGCATATCCGGCCATACACTCGTCGACAGAGTTGTCCACCACTTCGTAAACCAGATGATGGAGGCCCATCTCGCCCGTTGAGCCAATATACATGGCAGGGCGAAGGCGTACCGCCTCCAGGCCCTCAAGCACTTTAATACTATTTGCGCTGTAATCCTGTTCGTTGCTCAATTTGTGTAATCCTGACTGCAAAAAATTTTCAGATCCGCATTGGCATCACAACGTAGCGGTATCGCAAAGGCGAATCCCCCACCGGACGCAGCTCGCCGGCGCTGCCGGCATCTTTGAATAAAAACGAAACTTGTGCTTCGTCGCCGGCGCGGAGGAACTCCAGCAAATACTGTGCGTTGAACCCGATATCCACCTTCGGGCCGTTATAGGTGACGTTCAATGTTTCCTCGGACTCGCCCGTATCGGAAAGCGACGAATGCAGCATCACTTCCCCGTCAGTGGCCCGGAGCTTGATCGCCCGCGAGCGGTCATCGGCAAACTGCATCACGCGCTCAAGGCTCGATCGCAGCTCCTCCCGCGGCATCGTGATCACATTCGGGTGTTCCTTGGGCAGCACGCGCTCGAAATCCGGGAAATTGCCGGTCAACTTCCGGCTGATCAGCAGCCGTTCCCCCATTTGGAAGAACAGGTGGTTGTCGTCGCCGCTGAACTGCATCTTCGCTTCCGGCTCGGCTTCAGCCGATAGCCGCAAAATCTCGTTCATCGCCTTTCGAGGCAGCAGCGCGCGGAAAGGTTGCCCGGAGCTCAGTTCCAGCGTCAACGGCGCTTCTACGGTCGCCAGGCGGTGGCTGTCGGTCGAAACCATCGTCAACCCGTCGGGCTTCACCAGCAGCAAGGCTCCGTTCAGCGTAAACCGGGATTCTTCCGCCGAAATTGCGAAGATCGTCCGCTGAATCATTCCCGCCACCGTCTTAACCGGCAGCTCCGCCAGCGTTTCCGGCTTTTCCGGCAATTCCGGATAGCTCTCCCGGCTCATGCCCGCCAGCCGGGTTCGCGCCTTGCCCGCGGTTATCGATGCCCATTGGTTATCGCCGAACTTCAGGGTGATCTCGCCCTCCGGCAGCAACCGCACATATTCCAGGAGTTTCTTGGCCGGAACCGTGCCGCTGCCGGCCTTCTTAACCTTGGCCGGGCATCCGCACCGGATTCCCAGTTCCAGATCGGTAGCGGTCAACGTCAACCGGTCCCCATCCGCTTCCAGAAGTACGTTCGAAAGGATCGGAATCGTAGACTTCTTCTCGACAACACCCTGGGACAGCCCCAGTTCACGCACCAGATCGGATCGATTGACTGTGAATTCCATCGTCGTTGCCCTTGCCGTCCCCGCCGCCTTCCTCCGTTCCTGTTCTAAAGAGAAATTAGATAATGAAACAGGTATCGGAACAGTAGGGGCTGTGGATATGTTGAATTCTCTCTAAATTATACTAAAAACAACTGCTTCTCGTCGCGTTACCTTTTGGAAACTCCAGTGGGAATCGGTGGACGATCCCCGCCGGTCTTTTTCTTCCACAGGCTTCCTCAGGCCCAAATCGCCCGCACTGTGGAAATCTCCGTAACTGCATCAAAAGGAATCCGTGATGTTGTGGATAATCCTGTTCAACTCCGCGTCATGTTGCCGCAGTTTGTCGATTTTCTGCACGGAATGAAGCACCGTCGTATGGTGCTTGCCGTTGAAGTGGCGCCCGATCTCCGGTAGCGACGCCGGCGTCAGTTCTTTACACAGGTACATCGCAATCTGCCGCGGATAGGCAATCTGCTTCACGTTGGTCTTTTGCTTCAATTGCGCCGGTTGCAAACTGAACTTCTCCGCTACAGCTTTTATGATGGATTCCACGGTTATTCGTTTATCCGAGCCCGCCGACAAATGCCGCAATACCTGCTGCGCCATCGCCAGCGTAATGGGTGAATCCGTCACGCTGGAGTACGCTATCAGCTTGATTAACGCCCCTTCCAGCTCCCGGACATTCGATTTAGTCTTCGTGGCAATATGAATCCGGACGTCCTCGGGCAGCGATACACCCTCCGCCTCCGCCTTCATATCCAGAATCGCCATCTTCGTCTCAAGATCGGGAGGTTGTACGTCCACCATCAGGCCCCACTCAAAACGGCTTCGCAACCTGTCCAGCAACCCGGTCACGTCTTTCGGCGGCCGGTCCGACGAGATCACGATCTGCTTCCCGTGCTCGTATAACTCGTTGAAAGTATGGAAGAACTCTTCCTGGGTCCGCTCGCGGTTGGCCAGAATTTGAATATCGTCCACTAACAGCGCATCCGCGTTCCGGTAGTGCTGGTGGAACTGCGACATACGGTCTGTTCGAATCGAGGCGATCATCTCGTTCATGAACTTTTCGCTCGACGTGTAAACGATCCGCATCCCCCCCACATGGTCCATTAGCGACCGCCCGATCGCATGCATAAGATGCGTCTTTCCCATCCCTACGCCGCCGTAAATAAACAGCGGGTTGTACCGCCTCGCCGGATGGTCCGCCACCGCCCGCGCCGCCGCGTGGGCAAACTGATTACAGGACCCCACAACGAACGAATCGAAACTATACCGCGGGTTCAACTGATTCGTGGGCGATGGAAAGTTAAGCTCGCCCTCTCCGTGCTTCCCCGCAATGATCGCCCCCGCCGAGGGCCCCGCCCCCACCTCATAAACCACCGTCCGCACACCCAACCGCAACGCCGCAATCGCCGCCGTCACCTTCTCCCCGTACTCCTGCTCCATCCACGACTTCGCCGCTTCACTCGGCACCCGGACAACAATCGTCTCGCCAAATTCCTCGACTTGTTCCGTCGGCGCCAGCCAGTTCTTGAAACTCTCCGCACTGACTGTTTGCGAGAGATATTGCTTGATGCGATCCCATGTACTCATACGGCAGTTTGGTGGCTTCCGGACAGGGCAAAAAAATTCCACAGATTTTCCACAGGATGTGGAAAACCAGTGAATACTATTGATGTAGTTGATTGTGTTCCCGAGGCAGGAATCCCGTTATGACCCGCCAATCCGGTAGAAGAAAGAACTGGGCGGACCCTTAGTCTAGCACAGGATACGCCTAAGATTACAAGTCCCAATTTGACGCGTAAACCCTTTATTTTCATACAGAAAACATTTCGCGTGCAATTTGTTTCCTTCTCGTTACAGCTATTGCGGTCCACTCCCGCGCACCCCCTACAGGCTGTGGATAAGTGCTGATGGGAATTGCTCCGGGATTCCGCTTCTGTTAGCGTAAGGACGCGCACTATTCCCCTAGGTGCCTTATGACAGTCAGCATACGAATTGCCGGCAAACTCGTTCACATTTCTAACGTACCGCCCCGTACGTCAGATGTGGACGTCGCCAGCAGCGCGCTCCTCCGCCGGATTTTCGGCGATTCCGCCGCTCTCAGTTCCCTCCGTTCCCTACTGATCATCGAGGCCGGTCCCGCCGTTCAGCGGCAAATGGACCGCCACGTTATTGAGGAAGTCGTTAAGCGCATCACCGCCCGCCGTTGGTCCATGCATGTCGTCGACGAACAGCGGACCCAGGTCGTTGGCACTTTCGGTCAGGATCCTGCCGGTGGCGCTCAGGGTGCCGGCGCGAATTCCAAAGGAGGCAACGGCGCCAATGATCCTCTTAACGAGAAAAAGAAGACGTGGGTCGAATTCGACCTCCTCGACAAATTCAAGTGCCCGGTAAAAGGCATAGCTGTTGAGGTCACCCTGCCCGACGGAACCATCCACAAGGGCAACCTTTCCGAAAAGGGTTCCATGCGCATTGATGGCATCGACCCCGGCACCTGCCGTGTCTGCTTCCCCAGTCTCGACGGCCGCGAATGGGCGAAAGCCAGTAGCTTCGCCGAAGGGCCTCCTGTCGTCCTCAATGGCAAGGAAAAAATTGGCGCCGGTCCATACAAAGTGGTCCAAGGCGATCACATCGCCAGCATCGCCGCCGACGCGGGCTTCCTCTCCTGGAAAACCATCTGGGACGACGGCAAAAATGCGGCCCTGAAGCAGAAGCGCAACGGCAACGTCCTCTTCCCGGGCGATGTCGTCGAGATCCCCGTCAAACAGCGCAAGGAAGAGAATATTCCCACTACGGATTACACCACCTTCCAAACCATCGGCGAGCCCGTCCAACTGAAAGTCGTTATCGTGGATTGGGCCGGAAATCCCATCGCCGATACGGACCTCGACATCCTGCTCGATGGTGGGGAAAAGTTCAAGACGGCCAGTGACGGCAGCGCCACAAAGAAGGTCCTGGACCCGCTCGGCAACAAAATTGGAAACCTTCTGGTGAAAGGGTATAACCTCGCCCTCAAGGTCGGCCATCTCGATCCCGTCGAAGAGATCAGCGGACAACTCGCCCGCCTCAATAATCTCGGCTATCAGGCCGGCGAAGGCGACGCGAGCGACATAGATTTCCGCAGTGCCGTCGAAGAGTTCCAATGCGACAACGGACTGACCGTGGACGGCATCTGCGGCCCCAACACCCAGGCCAAGCTCAAGGACGTGCATGGGAGTTAGAAACTGTACCTGACGGGTATTGCCCTCAATTCCCGCTTTTGCTAGCGTAGGGACGTCTTTCGTTACTTTATATTGGTATTCGCCCCATGACAGTCAGCATCCGGATCTCAGGAAAGCTCATTCACGTCAGCAATTTCGCCCCCCGCGGGCCGCAGCCGGGCGATGAGGCCAACCGGCTGCTTCTGCATCGGGTAAAGAAGGACGCGGCAGCCGTGCAGGCGTTGCGCACAATGCTTGTCGCCGAAATGGGAACCGTTGTGCAGCGGCTCGCCGACGATCTGGTTGTCGAAGAAGCCGGCAAACGTGTTGCCGCTGGCCGTTGGACGCTCAATATCGTTGACGCCCCCAAGATTATCCCCACCGGGACCCAGGGCGGCCAGCAGGGCGGCAGCCAGGCGAAGTCCTCCTCCGGCAAGTCCTCCGGCGATGATCCGCTAAAGCCGGGACAGAAAACCTGGGTCGAGTTCGACCTGCTCGATAGGAACCGATGTCCCGTAAAGGGTATGGCCTTCGAAATCACCCTCCCCGACGGTGCTATCGAAAAGGGAACGCTCTCCGATCGCGGCTCCTTCCGCAAAGACGGCATCGACCCCGGCACCTGCCGCGTCCGCTTCCCGGACCTTGATGGCCGCGAGTGGGCCAAAGCCAGTTGCTTCGCCGAGGGCGCCGCCGTCACCCTCTTCAAAGGCGCGCCGAAGGTCCCCGCCGGACCTTACAAAGTCTGCCAGGGCGATCACATCACCAGCATTGCCGCTGAATCCGGATTCCTCTCCTGGCACACCATCTGGGACGACGGAAAGAACGCCGCCCTCAAAGCCAAGCGCAATCCCAACGTCCTGTATCCCGGCGACACCCTCGAGATACCTGCCAAGCAGAAAAAGGAAGAGAGTATTCCAACCACCGAATACTCCACCTTTCAGTGCATCGGCGATGTCTGCCAGTTGAAGATCACCGTTATCGATTGGGCTGGCAACCCCGTCGTCGATACCGAACTCGACATCCAGCTCGACGCCGGCGAAAAGGTCAAAACTGCCGGTGATGGCAGCGCCACGAAGAAGTCCATCGATCCCCTCGGCAGCAAGGAAGGCAAATTGGTCGTCAAAGGCTACACACTCGGTCTCAAAGTCGGGCATCTCGATCCCGTCGAAGAGATCACCGGCCAGGTCTGGCGCCTCAACAACCTCGGCTATCGCGCCGGCAACGCCACCTCCGCCGACGATCCCATATTCAAAAGCGCCGTTGAAGAGTTCCAGTGCGACTACTCTCTTACCGTTGACGGCATTTGCGGCCCCAATACACAAGGTAAGCTTAAGGACACGCACGGCAGCTAGGCGCCCGATGATCGATACCCCCACAGCCGCTGAAACAGCGGTACTCTACAACGGCCGGGCCGCCGAGATGTTGATCGGCTACGTCGACCCCGCCACCGGCAAACTCCACACCATCCAACTGGAGGAAACGTGGGTCGATCGTGGCGAAGTCTCCCGCCTCCTCGACTTCGATTGGGAACGCCGCGTTCCTCCCGGTACCTCCATCGTCCTTCCGGCCGCTGGTCATCCGCTCGTCAAGCTCGATAAATACTGGTCTCTTTGGCGCGCCGAAGACCGGCTCTTCGCCCAATCCACTCACCGTGAAGCCGTCCTTTCGGCCGTGATGGAACCAGAAGATTGGATCATTGACCGTCCCGTCGTAACAGGCAACCGCGAACTCCACGTCTACGGCTGGCGCGGCGGCCTTCTCATCCGCTACCGCTTCACCACGGAGGCCATCCTTGAAGCGGCCCTTAAGCTTGACGCCCGCCCGACCCGTTCCATTTGCGCTCCCGTGCCCGGTGATGACGGCGCCACCACGTTCATCGGTTACGTCAACGAAGTCGACGGCGCCATCGTCGCCAACGCGCTCTACATCCGCGGCAAGAAAGTTATGCCGGTAGAAGCCCGCGCCGATGGCCGGTACCGCCTCATGCCGCGCCACCGCATCGGCGTCCACGTCGGCACCAAGGTTCGTCCCGCCCTCGCCATCATGACCGAAAGCCTCGACGATGGGACATATGTTCTGCTCGAAGCCCGGTTCGATTTCGCCAAAAGCGAGTGCGTCTGGAAGCGCACCAAACTCGAAAACGTCCCCGCCGGCGATCTCCAATCGGCGACGATTTATTACTACAAGACGCAGGACGCCTCAGAACCTTTCATCCTGGCACTGAACCAGGCCGGCCATCTTGTCCTGCCCCGCCGCCGCACGGTGACCGTCATTCGCGAAGACGCCGGACCCAATTATGGCTACCCGATTCTTACCACTCTGACGAACCGCTACGAAGCCATCGGTTCCGGCAGCGACATCTCGCTCCGGCGATTCTAATTCTGCGCCGGCGACACCCGCTGGCGAAACACCGAGAGAATCGACTCGGAGCTGTAGCCCAGCAGGAACACCGTCAGCGCACCCTGCGCCGGGTCTTCCGATATCGCTTTCTCCGCGCCCGCCAGCAGCGAGAGCAACGGAACCGCGATGCTCACCGCCAAGCCGATCGCCTCGTGAAACGTGCGCGTATTCCGGTCATCCGTCGAATCAACCTCCGGCTTCACCACTTCCCGGAGCGCCATGTCTTTCTTCTCGATCCGTCCATCCGTCATCCGCGTAAAGCTCACCCAGATACTCCGCTCTTTCCAGGCGAACCGCTCCGGGATAAACCTTCGCAGACACCAATCCCACAGGCTTTCCCGCCATTTCCGCGTGTCCAGAAAGTAATGCGATACCACCCAACCTTGGCGCTTGTTCCCGTCGCCGAAATCCCATTCCGGCGTAATCTGGTCACGCGCCGCGGACCAGTTCATATCCTGCCGCCGAAACAGCACCCGGAACTCTACAATCTCGGAAAACCGTACCGCTTGCGGTTCGCGGACAATGTACATCTCCGCTTCCGCCGCATTCACGGCAGTCCAAACCTCCTCCTCCCGGCAGTTCTCCCGAAACTGCTTCAATAGCAGGCGCGCAAGGCGCAAGTCGTTCCAACCCTTCCGGACCAGGTGATGAACCAAAACCGGCCGCATCGCTTCCAGTTCCCCCTTTCTTTCCGCGTCCACCGCGTCTGCAATCAGCCATAAGTAGTCCCGGCAAATCGACAGCGCTTGTATCTCGTAATCCGCCAATGCGTATCGGAGCACCGGAATCGGTTCATCGGCATTCGCCGGCGCCTGGAACAATCCCGGCAACTCCGCGGCCAGTGGTCCAGGGCGGTACCGCGCCAACTCCTCCCGGATCAATTTCCGCCGTGCCGCCAGTTCGTTTCCAAACGCTTCATCCGGTGTCCGCATCCGCGCCACCAACCCCCTTGCCCTTTCCACCACCTGCCGGATCGACAGCAGTTCCGTCTCTGAACACTGCGTCTTTTTCAACCTCTCGGACGCCTCCCGCAGCAAGTCTTCGATCTCATCGTTCTGCGTCGGCGGCGGACACTTGTCCCACTCCTCGCGCAGCGTTTGATACACCCCATCCATCTCTTCGATTAAATCCACGCGCCGCTCCAGCACCGCCCCTTTCTGTGTAATCTGCGTCGCCAGCGTCACATAGTCCGGCATGATCGTCCAAACCGACTTCCGTTCCCCATCCAGCAGGTTCCATTCCACGTTCACCGATACGCGCAGGTCCGGCGAAATATCGTGCGAGAACCCATCGATCTTCATTCGGATCCGGCGCAGCATGGCCTTCAACTCCCGTTTCCGCTGCAGGTTGGGCACCCAGTGCCGGACCACGAGCGAGAACAATGCGCCGGCCGCTAACAGCGATAGCGTCCACCAGTTCCGGCCCGGGTAATACCACCCTCGCAAATGGGCTTTCAATGGGATCGCCCGCTTCGGCAGCCCGTCGCCCAGCGTCAGCCAGAGCGTAGCTTCCCTGGTCTCCTCGCAGAATGTGCAGTCGAACCATTCGTTCGGCGGCGCGACGCTGATTGACGCCGAATCCTTCGGCGGAATGGTCACCGCGGCCCATCCGTTATCCGTCTCGCAATTTCCGGTCCCGCATTGCTTTGTCACGCCCAACTGCATCATCCACCGCACTCGGTACGGACTCCGCCCGTCATTGCGGAGCGTGATCGCGCTTGGCGTGTATCCATGCTGAAACACCACGTCTTCCTGCGCCGCGCTCACCGCAAATGGTGCCCGCGAAACGCTAATCGTTCCAATCCGTTCCCCGCCGTCCATCAACTCCAACTCGGCTTCCCCTTCGAAGAGTATGCCGGTCACGGCAATGCTGACCTCTCGGACTTCGCCCGCCTTCCCCGCGAACGCCGCCGGATCGATCGCGGCCGCATAGGGCAACACCTCTTTCGTAGTCTTGCTGGTCATCCGTCCCGCGCTTAGCGAAACAGTTCCCGTCTCACTCGTCTTCACCCGGACTGTCACGCTGCCCGCGCTTGCCGATGCCGGCAGATCGATCGCCGGACTTCCCGCCACGATTACTTCCGCCGCTGCCGGAATCGCTGTCGCTGCCACTAGCAAAGCCAGAAATCTAAGTCGCATAATCACGTCCTGCGATTGAATGGTTTTGATAATACACTACGGAGGTATCCAATCCTCAGTGATGGAGTCCAGGCATCGAATTCGCGGAGCTATATGACGGACTCTGGGAATTTTAAAGGGCAACTATGGCGTACGGTGACAAGAAACTCGGCGGTGGCCACGCGGCCACCCATGCAGGATCAGAACTCTTCCCCATTTACGTAGCGCCTTCCACCGGCGGCGAAAAGAACGTCATTCGCCAGGAACTAACCACCGTGGCCTGCTGGCGCCTCGACGACCTCCGCTTCGATTTCAACAGCGCCTTCGTTAATCCCGACGCTCAGGACGAGTTCAGAGAGCTCCGCTCCCTCCGCGACTCTCACCCCGGCGCCCCACTGGCAATCTTCGGCCACGCCGATCCCGTGGGCGACGAAGAATACAACAAAGGGCTTTCCGGCCGTCGCAGCGAAGCCATCTACGCCGTCCTGGTCCGTGACCCCGCCCGCTGGGAAAAGCTCTATATCAGCGATGGCTGGGGCAGCAAGCACATCAACATCATGCTTAAGGCCGTCGGAACCGTCACCATCTACGATTTCCAGACTGCCAACAGCCTAAACGCAGATGGAGCCGCCGGTCCCAACACCCGCGCCAAACTCTTCGAACAGTACATGCAGTTCCTCTTCCCCATGAAGCTCGAGAAAACTGAGTTCCTGGGCAAGGGCGCCGATCCCGGCGGCAAAGGCGACTTCCAGGGCTGCAGCGAGTTCAACCCGGCGATGATCTTTTCCAAGTCCGAGAACTCCGCCTTCGAAAGCTCCGCCAACAAAACCAAGCGTAACGAGGAAAACTCTGTCAACCGCCGCGTCATGGCCCTCTTCTTCCGTCCCGGCACGGAGGTCCCCATCGACAGTTGGCCTTGCCCTCGCGCCAGCGAGAATACGGCCAACTGCCGTCTGCGCTTCTGGAGCGATCACGCCGCCCGCCGTTCCAATACCGCGGAGCGCCGCGAATTCAATACCACCCGCGATACCTTCGCCTGCCGTTTTTACCATCGTCTTGTCCTGGACTCGCCCTGCGAGATGCCGGGCAAAGTAACGCCCGTCACCGGCGACATCCTGATCACTTGGAACCCTGCGAAGGTGCACTGCGGCGACACCTCCACCATGACCGTGGAGTCCCTCAATCCCGCCGTCACCGAACTCCATGTCGTCTTCAACATGCTGCATGTTACCGGCAATAACCCGCCGCCGCCCGTCGACCTCACGTTAGTCGGAGGCAAAGCGACCTACACGTTTGAAGTCAAGGATGTAGGCTTTGTCAGTGGCACAAACTTCGCTCCCTTGGAAGAGCTCAAGGCCGTCGCCACTTCCGGTCCCTCCGCCGGCGAAGGCGTCCTTGCCATCGAGGCGCTCATCGAAGGACCGGTCGAATCCTTCGACGAAACCCGCTCCTGGAGCGGCTTCACCAACCACTCCCGCTGGAAACAGAGCATCGAGAAATTCGACAACAAAGTGGACGAAACCTTCGATGTCCGCAAAGCTTGGGGCGCCACCAGAATCAATCTCACCGGTTTCGTCACCGGCACGGCTGGCGGTTGCCCCGGAGCCAATCACCGCTGGGGCCGCTCCATCAACTTAAACCAGCAGGCGCCCGATCAATACTACGACGGCACGAACTGGGTCGCATTGCCCGCCGGATTCACCCCCGGTGCCACCAACTACTTCGGAGCCACGTTCACCAAAAGCGGCACCCAGTTCGTTGGCCGACGCGGCGGCACTTGGCCCGAGGCCTTCGCCGATTACGATTTCAACAACGCCACGTACACCCAGAAGCGCGCCGATTGGTGCCAGCGCACGCACGATGTCTGGACCGACAAGTTCCACATCCGTCGCAAGAACTGCAAATCCGCCGCCGGTGTCCGTTGCTGCATTTATACGGTGGATGTGAAATTGACTCTAAACGAAGTCACCACCGGCGACACCGACGTCCTGTTTCTGGCTCCGGGTGGTTGGCGTTCGGACTCGGCCAATTGGGCCATGGACGATCCCAATCTCCAGACCTCCGCCCACGAGGCCGGCCATCTCCTCGACAATCCCGACGAATACCTCAATGGCGCCGTCGACCCGTCCGTGAACGGCGATGGCGCTGTCAACGGCATCGACAGCGACAGCATCATGGGCCAAAATATGACCAAGGTGAAGAAGCGCCACTACAACGGATTAGTCACCATGAATAAGCGGGTTATCAAGACGAAGTATGGTTTAGACTACGACTACGAAGCGGTGGACAAATAGATGGAGCCGATAATTCAAAAATCGCTCATGGCCGCCAAGGCGGGGCATGAGGCGATCCTGGCAGGTTTCGGTTTGGAACGCTTCATCCTTTATGGACCCGTCTGCGGTCCCAACGGCCGCCAATGGCAGGAGCGTCTCACTCTCACCGGCCGTGGCCAGGGTCAGTTTCAAAATGTGCGTTCCATCTCCGATGGCAGTGGCGACACCGTGGGCCTCTTCCGCGCGCCACTCGCTCCCAACGATCTCAAAGAAGTAATCGAGCTCACCGAACAGGTCGGTCTGCTCGATGAACCGCCCTACCGCATCGAGCCCGCCGACATGTGCATCCGCATGACCATCATCGTCGGCGGCATGCAGATCGTAAAGTACATCGGCGTCAACGAGCCCGAGCGCTTTGACCGGCTTCAGCCCCTTTTCTTCCGTCTACAGCAGGTCGAACAGGCCATCCGCCAAAAGCCCGTTCGCACCCTGCGCGTCGAAATGAAAATGCCCGACCAGGCCACCGTTGGCATGCAGTCCGTACCGGTCCACCTCCGCTTCCACAATGAGGGTACCGAGGCCTTCTGGATCCAGCATCCCCGCATGTTAAACGAAGGCGCCTACTACGACCGTGCCACTCTCACCTATGGCTACCGCACGCCCATCGAGCCCGGCGTCACACCCCTCCCCATCGAAATCATGGAAGCGCCGCTCGAACCGGAAACGGAAGCCGGCCTGCAAATGATCTGGATGGCCGCCGGCGGCACGCAGGAGATTCGCACCGTCGCCAGCGTCAACTTCCATCGCCCCGGAAAGTTCCTCGCCCGCAGCATCTATTCCAACTACAGTGGAGAAGAGACCGTCGGTGGCGTCCGTCGCCTCCGTGGCTGCGTTTTCAGCGCCGAACAGACCATAAATGTGAGCGAATAGTGTCCCGCTGCCTCCTCGTTTTCGCCCTGCTCGCCATTGGTTGCCGCTCTATGGACTTCACCTTCGACTACGCATTTTCGGATGGCACCGCCAGCACTCACACCGCCGTTACGATACGCGGAAACCAGGGCCTGACCTTTCGCCATGTCGCCAGCGGAGCCGGCAAACCGATCGGTGTCTGGAAAGGAACCGTCAGCGAGGCGACTATCGACCGCCTTTGGAAAGGAATGCCCGCCGTCGCTCCGTCGGGCTATCCCCTGCAGCCCGGCATGCCCAACCACATGATCCGCATGAAGCGCGAAGGCGTCGAAAAGTCCCTCCGGCTCGCCCATGATCCCGACGTTCTCGATAAGGTCCGCCCCTTCGTCGAACTCCTCGAGGCCGCCGAGCGCGAAGCCTCCACCAACGAAGTCCGGACCCTCGCGATCCGCTTCGCCTCCTGGAACGAAAAAGGTGCTGTCGTCGAGCTGAAGGCGGGCGGCACGGAGGAAGTGGTCATTCCCAATGGAGCCGACGCCATCGTGATTCAAAGCGCCGCGGAAGGTACCAGATACCCTCTTACGGATGCTGGTAAGGCAGAGCCCGGACCCATCCGTATCGCCCCTGGCAAAACCGTGTCTGTCGCAATTCCCATGCAGAAAAAAGCCGGCCTTCAATACCAGGCCCTCTACCGGCGGCGCGGCATCACCCAGCAGGCGGGCGGCGAAATCTTCGGCGACGCCGGCAGCGCTATGGCTCCCCGCTAGCCGATGGTCACAATCGTTCTCGTCTCCCCGCGAAATCCCCTAAACATCGGCGCTGCCGCGCGCGCCATGTCCAACTTCGGCTTCTTCGATCTCCGCCTCGTCAACCCCTACCGCGTCGCCTTCGACGAAGCTCGCAGCGGCGTCAATGCGGACCGCGTCCTCACCGAAGCCCGTGAATTCGCCACTGTCCCCGAAGCCGTCTTCGACTGTCATCTCGTCGTCGGAACCTCCGCCCTCGGTCCCCGCGACGTTTCCATCCCGTTTCACTCCTTGGAACCCGCCGGACGTAAACTCAAAAGCGCCTCCGGCAACGTCGCCATCCTCTTCGGTAGCGAAAAGTTCGGTCTATCCAACGAAGACATCAGCTACTGCCACTGGCTCCTTCGAATCCCCACGCGCGGCGAACACCGCTCCATGAACCTAGGCCAGGCTGTCGCCGTCACCCTCTACGAGCTGATTCGTAATGGCCGCAGCCCGGCCGCCACTGCCGCGCCCACTCGCGACGCCTCCGCTGGCGCCGAAGACCGCATGCTGGGGTGCATGCTCGAAATCCTCACCGAAAGCGAATATATCAAGCCGCCCGTTGACGCTTCCCAAACCCTCAAACTCCGCCGCCTCGTCCGCCGCATGAACCTCTCGGAAGTGGACGCGGTAATGTGGCTCGGTATCCTTCGCCAGATTTCCTGGAAAATAAAGCAATGAGATGCCTGATCCTGGCTTCCATCCTTATCGCGGGTTGCAGCAAGACGCCCGAGAAACCCGCCGCTGTCTCCGATCCCGCCTCCCCGGCCTACAAAGGCATCCCCGCCGAAACCGCTATCTACAAACTCCCCAACGGGACAGCCACCGCAACCGTCTCCACCGAGACCTTCTCCAACTCCCTCCGAGTCAAAAGCGATCCCAATGTCCGCGACAACAAAGACGAGTTCCGCGTCGTCAAGTTAACCCTCATCGAAGACATCCCGCCCGTTCGCCGCATGCTCCAAACTTACGTTGCCATAGACAGCGTCAACAACCGCCCGCCCGGCATTGTCACCAAAGTCGCATTGTCCAGCCAGGAGTCCGGCAATCTCTTCAAACTGGCCTTCTTCGACAAAGATACCCTCCGCATCAAAAGCCACAGCTACCTCGACGGCGAGGCCGACCAGGTCCTCTCCGAGCCCACTCCCGCTGCCGCGGTTCTCAGCGAGGACGCGCTCATGCTCTGGGCGCGCGGTCTCGCCTGGCCTGTCCTGAAGCCCAACGAAACCCGCGAAGTCCCCATCCTATTCGCACTTCAATCCTCAAGGCAAAAAAACAGCCCCCGCCAATGGGGTAAGGCCATTCTTTCCCGAACGCCCGAGGAAGGCATTGACACCTACCGCGCCAAACTAAGCGACGGCCGCGAACTCAGCTACGAAGTCGAACAATCCGCCCCGTTCCGGCTCCGCAAGTTTGGCGAAGCGACCCTTAATACTCATACGGCCAGTGCGGCTTCGCAAACAACCCTCCATCCACATACAGCGTCTGCCCGGTAACGAAGTCGGACAACTCCCCGGCAAAGAACACCACCGCCCGCCCCACATCTGTCGGCGTTCCCACTCGGCCCAACGGCGTCGCCGCCGACCAGGTCCCTGCATAATCCCCCGCCTCTTCCTTCGTCCGCTCAATCTCCACAGCCCCTGGCGCCACACAATTCACGCGAATCCCATACTTCCCCAACTCCACCGCCGATACCTTCGTGAACTGCTCAATCCCGCCCTTCGACGCCGTATAATTCACCAGCCGCGGAAACGCCACTTTATTGCAGCCCGACCCGATATTGATAATCCGCCCCCCGCCGGTCTCCTTCATCATCCGCGCCGCCTGCTGCGTACACAAAAAGCAGCCCTTCAAATTAGTATCCAGCACGAAGTCCCACTCGGCTTCCGTCAGCTCCAGCAGGGCCTTCCAAGTCTGCACGCCGGCGTTGTTCACCAAAATATCCAACCGTCCAAAATCCCGCTGAACCGCCGCGAACATCGCCTCCACATCCCCAGCCACGCCGACATTCCCCTGCACCACAACAGCCGTCACACCCATGCCGTTGATTTCCGCCGCCGTCGCCTCCGCGCCTGCCTTGTCGGAGTTGTAGTTCACCACTACATTCGCCCCATGCCGCCCCAACTGCAGCGCGATTCCTTTCCCGACGCCCTTGCTCGCGCCCGTGACCAACGCTACTTTCCCTTTAAGACTTCTGTCCATAACTCTCCTAGTTTAATCGCGGCTCCGGCGCCCATTTCTTCGTCCCTGCGAACAGAAACACGCCAAGCGCCAGATAAATAGCCGAAGTCGCGCTCAAACACGCCGCCATCCCATAGTGTTGAGACGCCGCCGCAATCGCCACCGGCGCTACCCCGCCGCCCAGCCACCCCAGCGAGTTCATCATTCCCACCGCCGTCGCCCGTCTCTCCTGCGGCACATAATCGTACAGCGTCGCCCAGATATTGGCGTCATACAGCCCCTTGCAGAACCCAAAACCCACCATCGCCAGAATCAGAATCCCCACGTCCAGCGTCCAGCCCGTTAGGAACAAAAACGGCACCCCGCCCAGCAGCCCAAACGACTGTGTCAACGCTCTTCCCCCCGCCCGCTTCTCCGCAAACCGGTCCGCCAGCCACCCGCCAAACAGCACTCCCAAAACCGATGCAATCTGCAAAAACGCCGTCGCATTAAACCCCGCCATCGTCAAACTCAGTTTGAACGTCCGGTACAAATACGTGGGCATCCAAGTCAGGAAAATCAGCGCCACGAAGTTCGCCCCGATAAAGGTCAGAATCAGCACCGGCACCATCGGATGCGAAAACACTTCCCGCAGCGGCACTGGCGCCCCCCGCTCCTCTTTAGCTGCCTCCGGCTCCCGCAGTAGCCGCCAAAGCCCGATTCCTAGCAACGTCCCCGCAATTCCAAAAACGTAGAACCCCGACCGCCACCCATAATACTGCCCCAAATACCCCGCAAACGTCCCCCCAGCTATCGTCCCCGCATACACGCTCGACTGATGCATCGACATCGCCCGCGATCGCGTATCCGGCCCGTGAAACGCACTGATCAACGCCATCGAAGCCGGAAAATAGAACGCTTCCCCCAAGCCCTCCAACCCCCGAAACGTCACCAGGTGCGCATACTGCGTCGACATCGCTGTCGCCACCGTAATCAGCGACCACGCTATCAATCCCCCCAGCACCACCGTCTTCCTCGAAAACCGGTCCCCTACCCACCCCGCAAACGGCCCCGCGGCCGCATACACCCACGTAAATGCGCTCCCTACGATCCCCAATTGCACATCCGTCAGGTTCATTTCCGCACCCAGCAGCGGAAATACTGAGAATATCGCCTGCCGATCTGCATAATTAAAGAAGCAGACGAACCAAAGCATGGCCACCAGCCACCACTTGTAAACTGAGTTTTGCATTGTTCTGTCGATTGTATTTCTTGTAACCAGAATTCGCTTGCTGGTGGCTTCAGTTTCTGCGCACACTGAAAATTTCCGGAGGCAGTTGAAAGTTGAGCCTTAAAATGAGTGATTCCCCCACCAGACTTGAACCAGCGGATCGCTGGACCACTACCGACGCGTCGGAAATGTACGACGTAACGGCCTGGGGAAAAGGCTATTTCTCCATCAGCTCAGCAGGTAACGTCTGCGTCCACCCCAACAAGGACCCCCTTCGCTGTGTCGACCTTAAAAAACTCGTCGACACTCTCATCCTCCGCGGCATTACGCCCCCCATCTTGATCCGCTTCGGTGAAATCATCGAAAATCGCCTCGCCGAAATGCACGGCGCTTTCAAAACCGCGATCTCCGAGCACAACTACAAAGGCACCTACCAGTGCGTCTTCCCCATCAAGGTCAACCAACAGCGCCAGGTCGTCGAGGAGGTTTTCGAATACGGCCGGCCTTACCAATTCGGCCTCGAAGCCGGTTCCAAACCGGAACTCATGGCCGTCATGGCCATCGCTGCTAACGACACTCCCATCCTCTGCAACGGCTTCAAAGATGACGAGTATATTGAACTCGCCATGATCGGCTGCAAGATCGGCCGAAACATTACCCCTGTAGTAGAAAAGTACACCGAGCTCGAGCTAATCCTCAAACACGCCGAACGCATGGGCGTCCGCCCCTCCATTGGCGTCCGTCTTAAACTCGCCAGCCGTGGCTCAGGCCGCTGGAAGAGTTCGGGCGGCTACCGCTCCAAATTCGGCCTGACCGTCACCGAAGCCCTCCGCGCGCTCGAGCGCCTCAAATCCCTCGGCATGTCCGACTGCCTGAAACTCGTCCATTTCCACCTCGGCAGCCAGATTACTAACATTCGCCAGATTAAGGGCGCCGTAATCGAAGCCGCCCGGATCTACGTCGAACTCAAACGCGCCGGCGCCGGCCTCGAATACATCGACGTCGGCGGCGGTCTCGGCGTCGACTACGACGGCTCCCAAACCGACTTCGAATCCAGCGTCAATTACACCCTCCAGGAATACGCCAACGACGTCGTTTATCACATTCAAAACGTCTGCGAAGAGGCCGAAGTCCCCACTCCCAATATCATCAGCGAAAGCGGCCGCGCCGTCGTCGCCTACCACAGCGTCTTAATCTTCAATGTTCTCGGCGTCAGCGGTTTCGGCGACGAATTGGTGCCCGCGCAGCCCAACGAAGAGTGGGAGCAGCCCGTGCTCGATCTCTATCACTCGATGCACTCGGTCTCCCAGAAAAATCTCCTCGAGAGTTACCACGACGCTCAGGGCGCCCTCGATTCCGCCCTCAACCTCTTCAGCCTCGGCTACCTCACCCTCGAACAGCGCAGCATCGCCGAAAACATGTACTGGCACGTCTCCCGAAAAGTGCTGAAAATGGCCAAGGAGCTCGACTATGTCCCCGAAGAGCTCGAAGGCCTCGAAAGCATGCTGGCCGACACCTACTTCTGCAACTTCTCCCTCTTCCAGTCCATGCCCGATAGTTGGGCCGTTAAGCAGCTCTTTCCCGTAATGCCGATTCACCGCCTGGAAGAGGAACCCTCCCAGCATGCTGTCCTCGGCGACATCTCCTGCGACAGCGATGGCAAAATCGACCGTTTCATCGATCGGCGCGACGTTAAAAGTACCCTCGAGCTCCACCGCTTCAACCCCGGCGAACCCTACTTCCTCGGCGCCTTCCTCGTCGGCGCCTACCAGGAAATCCTCGGCGACCTCCACAACCTCTTCGGTGACACCAATGCCGTCCACGTCGTCCTCGACGACAAAGACGAAGTCATCCTCGACCATGTCATCCAGGGCGACACCGTCCGCGAAGTGCTCGACTACGTCCAGTTCCATTCCCGGTCCCTAATCGAAGCTTTCCGTAAGGACGTCGAAACCGCCGTCCGCGAAGGCAAGCTGGGCTACGAAGAAGCCGGCCGCCTCGTCCGGTTCTATGAGGATGGCATCCACGGCTACACCTATCTCGAATCCGTCGAATGAAGCTCCTCGTCTTTTCCGACATCCACACCGACAAGAAGGCGCTCGAAAAACTGATGGCCATCGACGCCGACATCTACGTCTGCGCCGGCGACCTCGTCAGTTGGGCTCGCGGCCTCGACGACATGGCCGCGATCCTCAAACCCCGCGCAGACAAAATGTACGTCATCCCCGGCAACCACGAGTCGGAATCGGATATCGCCAATCTTTGCCAAAAGCACGGCTTCCAAAACCTTCACGGCAAGTCCATCGAAGCCGCCGGCGTCCACATCGCCGCCCTAGGTTACTCCTGCCCGACGCCCTTTAACACCCCCGGCGAATACTCCGAAGCCCAACTGGCCGACCGCCTGAAGCCATTCGCAACGCTCAAACCGCTCATCCTTATTTGCCACTGCCCGCCTAAGGACACCGATCTCGATGGCCTCAAGCCTGGCGCGCACTTCGGCAGCCTTGCCATCCGCGAGTTCATCGACGCCTACGAACCAGTCCGCTTCTTCTGCGGCCACATCCACGAATGCGAAGGCCGCGATGTCATGATCGGCCATACCCGCGGCGCCAACGTCGGCAAACGCGGCTATCTCCTGGACCTCACGACTCTTGAAGCGTGAGCTTCGGCAGATCCGTCAGTGCAAAATCATTGCCCTTATAAAGCAGTGCCGCCCCCGCCACTTTCGCTGTCGCGTAAGAATTGCAATCGCCCATGTTTAGTCCCGCCGGATGCCGGCCCTTGCCATAGTTCCGATACGCTTCAATCGCCTCCAAGGCATGGATCTTTGTGAACTCTTCCACGCGTACGGACCATCGATCTAACAGTTGCATAAGCCGCTGCAACCCTTCCGAACCTTGCTTACTTTCGACCACGAGCCCCGCCTCCGCAAAGGTCGGCGCTCCAATCACTACCCGCTTCGCGCTGTCAAGAATCCCGAGATACTGTTCATATCCAGTTTCTTCGATGGCGATTGCGAACAAGATCGATGAGTCAAGAACGATCACATCCGGATTGGGTTTATTCCCAGAGAGCATCCAATTCTTCCTTTGTCACCGGTTTCCCTCGAAATTCTGGTTTCGTCAGCGGCCAAACTTCTTTTTCCAGCCATTCTCGTAGTCCGTCGCAACGTTTTCGCTGGGGCACCGTTAAGGTCTCTTTCCGCTTCAACAACGCCTGCCGAATCGCCTCCGTCTTCGTCTCCCCGGTCATCTTCGCCACTTCCGCCGCCAACCGTTCCACTTCGGCATTCTTAATATTGAGTCCCATGGTAGAATCCTAAACAAATTCTACCATTTCCACCCCGCGATACAATAAAAACGATGACCCTAGACGAACTTTCCCGGGAGTACGAGCCGCTCCGCCAGCAGGCCATCGCTGTGCGGAGCTATCTTTGACGCGCCCAAAAAGCGCCTCGACCTCTCCAAAACCGAAGACCTGATCTCTGCCCCCGACTTCTGGAACGATTCCGAACGCAGCCAGAAAGTCATGCAGGACCGCAAACGCCTCGAAAAAGCCGTCGCCGATGACGAAGAGGTGAGCGGCATGACCGAAGAGCTCGATACCTTCTTCGAACTCGGCCGCGAAGGCGAAGCCGTTAACGACGACATCGCCGCCGGCCTCAAAAAGCTCGAAGCACGGCTCGAAACCCTCGAAACCGGCATGCTCCTCTCCGGCGAAAACGACTCCAAATCTGCCATCCTCACTATCCACCCCGGCGCCGGCGGCACCGAAAGCCAGGACTGGGCCGAAATGCTCCTCCGCATGTTCCTCCGCTGGGCCGAGCGCAACAACTTCGGATCTGACATCACCGACCGCCTCGAAGGCGACGGCGCCGGCATCAAATCCGCCACCGTCGAAATCAACGGCGAAAACGCCTACGGCCTCCTCCAAAGCGAAATTGGCGTCCATCGCCTCGTCCGGATCTCCCCTTTCGACGCCAACGCCCGCCGCCACACTTCTTTCGCTTCCGTCTTCGTAATCCCCCAAATCGACGACGACGTTAACATCGACATCAAGCCCGAAGACCTCAAAATCGACGTTTTCCGCGCCAGCGGCGCCGGCGGCCAGCACGTCAACCGCACCGAATCCGCCGTCCGCTTCACCCACATCCCTACCGGCCTCGTCGTCCAGTGCCAAACCGAGCGCTCCCAGCACAAAAACCGCGCCAGCGCCATGAAACAGATGCGCGCCAAACTCTTCGAGTACGAAATGAACAAACGCCGTATCGAAGAGAAGAAGCTGGAGGACTCGAAGATGGAAATCAACTTCGGAAGCCAGATCCGCAGCTATGTCTTGGCCCCCTACCGCATGGTCAAGGACCACCGGACCAAACTCTCCATCGGCGATGTTGACCGCGTTCTCGACGGCGATCTAACCGACCTCACCCACGCCTTCCTCGTGTTCAAGAAAACCGGGAAAATTGCCGGTGATGACAAAGACATCGACGATTAACCTGGCAGCCGAGCTTCTCAAAGCCGGCCGCCTCGTCGCCTTCCCCACCGAAACCGTCTACGGGCTGGGCGCCAACGCCCTAGACGCCAAAGCCGTCCGCCGCATCTTCCAGGCGAAGGGCCGCCCTTCAACCAGCCCCCTGATCGTCCACGTCTCCAGCCGCGCCATGGCGAAACGAGTCGTCGCAAAATGGCCCCCAACCGCCGAAAAGCTTGCGAAACAATTCTGGCCCGGCCCGCTAACTCTAGTCCTCCCGAAAGCAAAGCAAGTCCCCACTATCGTAACTGCCGGCCTCCAAACCGTGGGCGTCCGCATGCCCGCCCACCCCATAGCTCTTGCGCTAATCCGCAAAACCCGTCTCCCTCTGGCCGCCCCCAGCGCCAACCGGTTCACCGAACTCTCCCCCGTCACCGCCGAACAGGTCACCAAGGGCCTCGGCACCGCCGTCGACCTCGTCATCGACGGCGGCCCATCCAACGTCGGCATCGAATCCACAGTCCTGTCACTCGCCGGCTCCACACCCATCCTCCTAAGGCCCGGCATGATCACCCGCGAACATATCGAAGCCATAATAGGCCCCATCGAACTCGCCCAAAACGCCAAAGACGGCGAAGCCCACGCCTCTCCGGGCCAGCATTCCCGCCACTACTCCCCCCGAACCCCCCTCCGCCTCGGAGCCCCATCGAAACCCGCCGGCACCGTCTACCTCTGGTGGAGCAAAAAACGCCCCGCGCAATTCCCGATCCCCATGCCGGCCGACCCCGCCCAATACGCGGCCCAGCTTTACGACACCCTCCACCGCGCCGACGAACTCCACGCCCGCGAGATCGTCATCGAGCCCGTCCCCAACACCGGCCAATGGGACGGAATCCGCGATCGCCTGCTCCGCGCCGCCACTCAAACTATAATTGCGTGATGCCCTCAGGCCCCGTGAGCTCCCAGCCAACGCGCGTCCGTTGGTGGATCCTGGCGTTGCTGTTCCTCGCAACCACGATCAACTACATGGACCGCATCGCCTTCGGCTTCCTCGTTCCGGAAATCCGGAAGGACATGACGCTCGACGACCGCACCTACGGCTACATGACCTTCGCCTTCGAAATGGCCTACACCGTCGGCTTCCTCGCCATGGGAAAGTTCATCGACCGCTTCGGTACCAAGATCGGATACGCCGTAGCCATCGCCTGGTGGTCCGCCGCCGCCCTCTTCCATGCGCTAGCCCGAACTCCCCTCACCCTGGGCATGAACCGCGCCCTCCTCGGCCTCGGAGAAGCGGGCAACTTCCCCGCCGCCATTAAGAGCGTCGCCGAATGGTTTCCCAAGAAGGACCGAGCCTTCGCCACTGGCATCTTCAACGCCGGCTCAAACGTCGCATCCATGATCGGCCCGCCGCTCTTCGCCATAATGGTCGCTCAATACGGCTGGCGCGGCTGCTTCCTCATCACCGGTTCTCTCGGTTTCCTCTGGCTCGCAATCTGGCTCTGGACCTACCGCAAACCGGAAGACCACCCCGGTGTTAACGCCGCCGAAACCGAATACATCCTCTCCGGCGAAGACGGCACCCGCGACCCCGAGATCGGCTGGCTCGCCGCTCTCCGCTACCGCGAAACGTGGGGATTCGCGGCCGGAAAATTCCTAACCGATCCCGTCTGGCGCTTCTACAGCTACTGGCTCCCCGTCTATCTATACGATGTGCGCGGCTTCGACATGAAAAAGGTCGGCTGGGTCCTGCCCTTCATATACTTAATGGCCGACTTCGGCAGCGTCGCCGGCGGCTGGCTCTCCGGCTACTTCATCCGCCGCGGCTACGACATCGGTAAAGCAAGGAAAATGGCGATGGGCGTCTGCGCGGGTTGCATGCCGCTGGCCGTTACTGCCGTGCTCTTCGACTCCCCCATCATCGCCATCCTCCTCATGAGCCTTGCAACAGCGGCCCACCAAGGCTGGTCCGCGAACCAATTCACCACAGTATCGGACGTGTTCCCGCGGCCGGCCGTAGCGAGCGTCACCGGCATCGGCGGCTGCGCCGGCGGGTTCGGTGGCATGATCTTCGCAACTCTCCTCCCGGGTTTCCTGATCCCCATCGTCGGCTACAAGCCGATTTTCCTCACCTTCGGCCTCTTCCACCTCACCGCTCTGCTCCTGGTACACCTGCTAATGGGGGGACTCAAACCGGTACGTTTGCCGGAACAACCCCAGTAGCCACAAGGACAATCCGAGGCAACAAGCCGCGGCCAACCGGCGACAATGGATCGCTCATGGCTAACACAATGCAGATCGATGGCCGCCAAACGGCGGAGATGGAACGAGCCGTAAGGTTCGGATTGCGCCGCCGCGAACTCGAAGGCGTTCTGCCCAGCGGTTCCATCACAGTCGACGCTGCCATGGGCGTCGGCGGCTTGCCGCGTGGCCGAATGATCGAGCTTTTCGGCCCGCCATCCATCGGTAAAACGACGCTCGGCCTGCAAGCCGTAGCCGCCGTGCAGCAGGAAGGCGACACTGCCTCGTTCGTCGACGTAGAACACGCGTTTGACGCCACCTACGCAACCCGGATTGGTGTCAATGTGGAAGCACTGCTCCTTGCGCGAGCCGTAGACGGCCAACAAGCCTTCCGCATTCTCGAAAAGCTAGCCGGCTGCAAAGCCGTAGACCTGATCGTAGTTGACTCGGTAGCCGCCATGCTACCGCCCGAAGAACGCGAATCAGCCATCGGTGATGGATCGCCCTTCGCCCAGAGCGAAATGTTGGCCAGCGGTCTCCGCCGCCTGGCCCGCGCCCTGCAGGGCAGCCCGGCCTGCATTCTCTTCCTGAACCAGGTCCGCTCCTACAAAGGATTCGGCTACGAGGAAACGAGCGTAGGCGGCTGGGCATTGAAGCTCCACGCCGCCGTGCGAGCCGATCTCCGCGCCGCCAATCGAACGGGCAGGCGCGTGCAAATGCGAGTGACGAAGAACCAACTCTCCAAACCGGTGACGACGGAATTCGACTTCGCCGCTGGCATCGGAGTAGTCCCCGAGGCCGAGCTGCTCGACCGAGGCTTGGAAACCGGAGTAATCCAACCCGGCTTCGTCTTCGATCACCAACCATTAGGCAGAACCCGCGACGAGGCATTAGACCGCCTGAGCATGCACACCACCCTGGCCGCCCAAATCCGCACCGAAGTCTGCCTCGCCTTAGGAATCACGCAACGCCGCCCAATGGGCCGAGCCGCCGTCGAACCATCCGCCGTCGACAAGGTCGTCAACGGCTAGCCCGCGGCGGGCAAATGCGACACAATCTGTTCCTCAAGATCCTCCAGCACTTTCTTCAGGCGCACCGAATCGCAGCTTTCACACCACATGCGCTTCTTGCGCTGCAAGAGCAACATGATCCGAATCTCGCCACATTTCGGGCACCCCTTCGGGTCGTACGTACGACTGGGGAGCCGGTAGATCCAGGGCTGTTTTCGGCGCCAGAACGGATAGCTCGCGGCCAATTTCGCAACCTCGGGCACCGGAATTAGTGCCGTCGGTATATGAAGGTCCTCGAGCAATGGTAAGCCGAGGAGTGGAGAAACGTCAGTCGGTCCCCGAAAACTCGTGATGGAGAGCCGGCGTAGGGACTTCAGAGCCGCAACGGGAGCGAAATCACCTTCAAGCTGCTGAAACTTCCACACGCCTCCGCTCAGAGAGAGTTCAGCCAGCTTGCTGAGACAAATTAAGGGCTCGAGCGATGGTAAGGGTCCGAGTTCCATCAGACTCAACCATTTGAGGTGCTGTAGGCTGTCGATTCCCTTTAGAGACTGAACGGATTCGCTCTGCCATACGTCGAGATTTTCGAGCTGCGGAAACGATGCAAGGCACGTTAGATCTTTGGCCCTAAGATGGCGCAAGCTAAGAGAACGTAGTTTGCCAAAGCCCAGTGAAATCAGAACAGGCAAATCGCCGTCGCTCAGATTCACAAACTCTATCTCATCCCACATCACCAGCTCACCAAGCTGCGCCGATTCGGTCATGCGCATATTAACGAGCGGCATTTCGCCAAATGGACCCCGAGCTTTTAGTAGCAAACTACGAGCCTACCTCACTAGCGCCGCTCGAACGCTTCCAAGTTCGAGTTGCGAGCGTTCGAGCTTCGCGAATATTGCACAGGCCCCAAAGTGCGCTAATTAAAGGATCCAGCCTTTTCCTTTAATTAGCTTCGGGCCAATTAAAGGTTCGCTGAATAGCGTCAACCCGAACAACAGCTTCGCGTCGCCCGGACGGGAATAATACCCAGCATCACTAATCGACGTTCCTCCACTACCGTAACCGCCACCACCAAACCGCCAACGCCACCTGAGGCGGCGAATCCTACGATTGCAAGCCAGTTCTCCGCGACCATGGGGTCCCGCAATTGCGGATTCTGGGCGTAGACCGACCAGCCACACCAGGGAATCGACCTGTTGTAATACGCCATCAAGTCCAACTGCAGGCACAGCAGTAGAATCCACAAAAGCGCAATACGTACGAGCGACCGCATCAACCGAATTCCTAGCGCGGCACTATGCGAACCGCGATCGCCCCCTCACCCCCCAGCACCAGCCAACCCCTGCCTGCACAAATCAATCTGATTCGAAATGGCCACCGGCACCCCCCGATCCTCCAAACTCAACTGATTCCGCCCCGAAATCTCCGCAAACCGTTGCCGCGCATTCTCCAACTCGGCAATAGCCTCCCGCCAAGGCCCCGCCTGCTTCGAAGCCGCCGCAACCTCCGAAATGGCCCGCCCCAACACCCACTGCGCAAACGCCCGGTCCCGCCGAAACTGCACATTCTCTTTATCTTTCTCCAGCAAACTATCAATCACCCGAATCGCCGCCCGCGCACTACTCACCCCCCCATCCCGATCCCCAGTCTTCGGCAGTGCCTCCGCCATTTTCAACTGGGCCATCGCCAGCATCTGATTCCCATACGGATTCGCCGGATCGCGCTGAATCCAGTCCCGCGCCGTTTGTTGAAACTGCCGGTAACTGCTCAAGGCATCCGCAAATCTACCTGCCTGCAACTGCGCGTCGCCCTGCCGCTCCAACGCCAACGCGAGGTCTCGCCGAGCCTGAATACTAGTCGCATCCAGCGTCGCCATCTGGCGGAACAACTCCACCGCATCCTCGGTCGCCCCCTGCTTCATCAGCGTATTGGCTAAGTCCCGCCGCGACTGCAAATTCTGCGGATCGCTCGCCGCCAACTCCCGCCGGATCTGCAGCGCACGCAGGAGCATCGGCGCAGCCGAAGAAGCGGACTCCAACACCGCCAAATCCTCCAGCGCCGTAGCCAGCTCCCGTTTCGGCCGGGCCCCCATCGGGTCGTTAGCCGCAAGCTGTTGATAAAGCGCTAACGCCGCCCGGTAGGACTCCGCCGCCCGCTCCCGATCCCCCGTCTTCAACAACACCGCCCCCAATCGCCCATGGCTCAGCGCCTGCTGACGAATTGCATCGGCGCCCGTCACCGTCATCGCAATCTGGTGTGCTTTCTGCGACAGAGCCAGCGCATCCGCCGCCGCCCCGGTCGAAGCCATCGCAATCGCCATCGTGTGGTAAGTGGCCGCCCGAACATCCGCCGGCGATTTCGCCGTCTCCCGCAGCGCCGCCGCCCGGGTCAACGATTCCAGCGCGCCCGTCCAATCCCCCGTAGTACTCATCAAGCCACCAATCGCCTCATGCGTATTGGCCAACTCATTGGCCACCTGCGGAGTCTCGTTCAAATTCTCCAACAGCGACTGCGCCCGCCGGTAGCTCCCAAGCGCCCCAGCCGTATCCCCAAGATTTGCGTAACTCGGATTCCCCTGCAGATGCCCCACTCTGAGGTATCCCACCGCAATCTCCTTCTGCAGTGCCGGATCGGTTCCCGTCTCTTTCGACAGATTCGAGAGGTACTCCATCGCCTTGTTAACCAGCAGCCGCCGTGCCGGCGTTGTGCCCGGCAGCGGCGCCAGCGCGTCCTGCAAATCGAACAGCACCGCGTTCGATAACTTCCGAACCTCGGCAAACCGCCCTTCCGCCCGCGCATGCTCGGCCCTTGACCTCGCCGCCACCCAGATCGCAAATGCCGTAATCAAAACGAGCAGGGCGGCAATCCCTGCTGCCCCGATCGTAATCGCGGTATTCCGCCTGAAAAACAGCCGGGCCCGATAGCCTGGCCGGTCCGGCTGTGCAATCACCGGCAACAAGGTCAAGTGGCAGCGAATATCCTGTGCAAACTGCGCCGTCGATTGATAGCGCTCTGTCGGCTTGCGCCGTAGGGCGCGCAACAGAATGGCGTCAATGTCTCCTTGTAGCTTCTTAAGCAGAATCGCCGGCGTTGTACTGCGCTGTTCACTGACGATAAGCGCATTCGCCACAATGTGCCGGTTCCCGTCAATCCCCAACCGGTCCGCCGTCCGGAAGATCGCCTCGCTCGGCCGCTGCGGCTCGCCCTGCGAGTACGCGCGAATGGCCTCCAGCGCGGCGTTCTCCTTCACCTCGTACGGACGGTGTCCCGTGAGCAGTTCATACAATACGATCCCCAGCAGGTAGATGTCGCTCGACGTGGTGACATTCTCGCCGCGTAACTGTTCCGGACTCGCATACTGCGGCGTCATCAGCCGCATCGAAGTAGCGGTCTTCTCCGTGGCCACCTGGCCGATTTCCGGGTTCATCAGCTTCGCGATGCCAAAATCCAGCAGCTTTACGGTGCTATCGGCCCGGACCAGAATATTTCCCGGCTTGATGTCGCGATGAATAATCAGGTTCTGATGCGCGTACTGAATCGCATCGCAAACTTGAAGGAAGATCCGCAATCGGTCATCCACGGATAAGCGCTTCTGGTTGCACCATTGGTTAATCGGTAACCCCTCCACGTACTCCATGACGATGTAGGGCCGCCCATCGTCGGTAGCGCCGCCATCCAGCAGCCGCGCGATATTCGGATGGTCCAGTGACGCGATAATCTGGCGTTCCCGCCGAAATCGCTGCAGAATACGATCGGATTCCATCCCCCGATGGATCACCTTGATCGCGACCTGCTTGTTGAAGCTCTTGTCCGCGCGATACGCCAGGTAGACCGCGCCCATTCCGCCGCTGCCCAGCAATTTCTGAACCGCATAAGGCCCCAGATGCCCGGGAAGCGGTTCATGCATATCCGCAGCCGCCTCGGCCAGGACTTTGGAAAGCGGCGTGATCGCCGGCTGCTCCAGAAAGTCCTCTGAAGTAGCGTCGGATTTCAGCAGTTCGCGGACTTGAGAATACAGTTCATGATCGGCTCCGCAAGCCCGCTCCAGGAAGGCGGGCCGCTGCGCCTGGGGCTGTTCGAGCACGAGCTGAAAAAGGCTCTTGACCTGGCTGTATCTTTCCGGAGTCACGATAGGCCCGCGAAATTAGTATCCCTCAATACCCGGTACTAGCGGACACTTTCCGCCGGAGCCGCCACTCGCACCGGCGGAAATCCGTGTCCCAGCGCAGGATCACCTTCACATTCGGGCAAAACTCATCGCCCAAATTCTCACGCCGGCCGCGGCACTCCGACCTTGTCCGCAAGCCTCTCGAACCGCGCCTCCCCTCGCAATGCCCTTAGGTATGGACAGTTATACATGTGCGCCAACTGCGGCTCCCGCTCCTCATACGCACGTTCCAGATAATCCAGCGCGTCGTTCTTCTCCCTCATGCCGCAAGCCATCATGGCCTTCCGGATTTCGGCCAAATAAGCGTCCGCCCTCGTTTTTTGGCGCGTGGACCAGTACCCCTGCGCGCCGGACTTGGCGGTCGCTTCGCGTAACTCCTGAACATACGCTTTCGGATAGCCGAGCTGTTCCAGCCGCTGGGCCGCCTGGTCGAACTCTCCGGAAATCTCATATCCCATGGCGGAGAACCACAATGCCGGCGGCGAAACCGGATCGAGTTCCAACGCCCGGTTACACGCCAACTGCGCCTTCTCGTTATCCGGCACCGGCAACAACAGATACGCCCACGCATAATGAGCATGCAACGCGGCATCCAGCGGATCCAAATCGATCGCGATTCGGCCCTGCTCCAGCGACTCCCGGTGACGGTTCATTGCCGTCAGAAAGTACGAATATTTTTGGTGCGGTGCCGGATCGGCGGGGTCCAGTTCGATCGCGCGGAGGAACTCCCTTTCGGCGCCACTCCAATTCCAGTCAAACGCAAATCGGATAAAGCCCCGCACTGCCCGCGCATAGGCAAGATTCGGCTCCAAATCCAATGCCGTATCGATGGCGGCTACGGCTTTTGAATATACCTCGCGAGCCCGGAATTGCATGGAGTATCCCAGCCACTGATAACTATCCGCGATCCCCGCATAAGCTGCCGCGAACTTCGGGTCCTTCCGCACCGCCGCCTCGAAGCACTCGATCGCCTTCATCCGGTGCGCCTTGTTCATACTGCGCCTCCAATGGAATCGCCCCCGCAGATAATCCTGATACGCCTCCGGATTCCGGCTATACGCCCGCGCTGCCGGCCTCGAATCCGCATCGGGCCGCAGCGTTAACGCCACCTCGCCCGCCACCTCCTGCTGCGTCGCGATTATCCCACCCATCGTCCGATCCCATGCTTTCGACCACAGATGATATCCATCGCGAACGTTGCTTAACCTCGCCGTGATCCGTAGCCGGTCACCTTCCTTCCTCACGCTGCCCTCCAGCACCGCGTCCGCCCGCATCCGCGCCCCCAACTCCCGAACATCCACCGCCTTCCCCTTATATTGGAACGCCGAGGCGCGAGCCACTACTTTCAGTCCAGGCACCGCAGCCAGCGCCCCGATAATTTCCTCCGTAAAGCCGTCGCTCAGATACTCTTCCTCGGCCTCCCCGCTCAAATTCACGAACGGCAGGACCACAATCGAACCGTACTTCCCGCCGATCCCGGTCCCCCGGCGCGACCATGACCACACCCCCGCCGGAACCGCCAGCAGAAGTCCCGCTCCTGCCAGCCACAACCGCCGGGAAGGACCTTGAAATCCCCGCTCGCTCTCCAGCACTAAATCGGTCTCTTTCCGCTCCTCGACGATCATTTCGATCGAAGTCGCCGACTCGGGCATTACAAACTTATATCCCCGCCGCGGCACCGTGAGAATGTAACTGCCGTTTTCCTTCTCCTGTCCCAGCGCCTTCCGCAGCAGGAATACTGTTTGCGTCAGGTTCGCCTCATCCACGAATACGCCCGGCCAAAGGGATTCCAGTATCTCACTCTTGGTAATGACTCGGCCCGGATTCCCGGCGAGCAACACCAGCAGCTCAAAGGGCTTTCCGACCAGCGGCACCACCTGCCCATCACGCCGTAACTCCCCGCCCTCTATGTCCAGAAGAAAGGGACCGAACCGCTTCTCCAACGAAATCGCATCCTTCATAAGTGCTCCGCGCCGATTATTAAAGCACATGTATCACCCGATCGGAGCTCGAATTTCGCTATTGAGCGCAGATTGATGGCCGATTGAGCTCTGTTTTAGGACCTAAAACCGTTGTCCCGCTTAGACTTCCTCCCAGTGGACAGACTTCATATCCGCATCACGACCACGACCTCCCGGCGGATTCGGATCACTTCTAACCTAACTCGTAACCTGCAGTGCCCGGTTTGCGGCATGCAGTCCAGCTTTGTCCCGGCCATTGCTGTTGCCGCCTCGCTGGGGCTTTCTCATCAGGAAGTACTCCAGCTCTTTGACGAGGGTGCTCTGCACGGCCTCCGCGAACCGGAGGAGGATCCCCTCGTTTGCCTTCTATCTCTACCGTAAACAACTCGAGGAATCGCATCATGAATCGCTTAGTCACCGCCATGATATTCGGCGCCTTTGCCGCGGTCTCCCTACTCGGCCAACAGTCCGACGCGGACGCCGGAAACTGGAAAACCTGGGTCATCACTTCCGGCAAGGATTTCCGCGTGCCACCCCCGCCGGACGAGTCAGCCACCCGTGGCGAACTCGCCTGGGTGGCCGACATGGTCGCGGAAAAGAACCCCGTTATCGAGCCCCAGATCCGCTACTGGAACGCCGGCGCACCCGCCTTCCGCTGGTCTGACATCATCGTTAACCGCGCCCTCAACGGCGAATCTCTTTCGGCCTTCCAGCCCCGCCTCCATGTCTATGTGTCGCTCGCCATCCATGACGCCACCGTCGCCGCGTGGGAATCGAAGTACTTCTACAACCGCAAACGTCCCAGCCAGGTGGATCCGAACATCAAGCCCCGCATCGCCGTCCCGGACAGTCCTTCCTACCCCTCCGAATACTCGGCGGCCGGTTTCGCCGCCGCCGAGGTCATGGCCTATCTGATCCCCGCCGAAGCCGCCTACTTCCGCGGACTCGCCGAGGAGGCCAGCCGCTCCCGCCTCTACGCGGGCGTCGAGTACCCCAGCGACTACACCGCCGGCATGGAACTGGGCAAAAGGATCGCCGCCGAAGTGATTGCCAAGGCGCGAGCCGACGGCGCCGATGCCGTGTTTAACGGCGCCATCCCCACCGGTGCCTGCCGCTGGACCGGCGTCAACCCCGGCAACGTCACCGCTGCAAACTGGCGGCCCCTGCTGCTCTCCTCCCCGTCCGAATTCCGGCCGCCGGCCCCGCCCGCCTGCGATTCGCCTCAGGTGCAGTCCGAACTCGCCGCCGTTAGGAACTTCCCCCGTACACCCACCGGTCCGAACTTTACCACGAACTCCAAGGCATACTTCTGGCAGACCCCCGCGGGCACCTACCCCTGGGCGCACATTTATCTGAGCCGCTGGGCGCTGGAGGATCACCTTTCGGCCCCCAAGGCAGCGCGCTTTTATGCGCTCTTCGATGCCGCTTGCTTCGACGCCTTCATCGCCAGCCAGGACGGGAAGTTCACCTACTGGTATCTGCGTCCCGCCCAACTCGATCCGTCCATCGTCCCGCTCTTCCCGGCGCCCAACTTCCCGAGTTACCCGTCGAACCATTCGACATTCTCGGGTGTCCGGATGGAGGTCCTTTCATACCTCTTCCCGGAGCGCGCCACCCTCATTCGCACCCTCGCCGAAGAGGCCGGAAATTCCCGGATCTGGGCCGGCATCCATTATCAAATGGACAACCTCTCCGGCCTTGAGCTTGGCCGCAAGGTCGGGGAAAAGTTCATCGCCAAGGCGAAATCGGAAGGATTTTGATTCCGCTTGCTGTGTCGCCGGCTTGCCAAAGGTCTAAGACCGCAAAACGATGGCCAAAACGGTAGCGATGGGTGTAATTGCTTTCATATTTAGTCTCCTTTTCGGGCTGTATAAGCCGTAGGCACTGCGGTAAGGCGCTGGCGCCCGAAAAGGTGCTAATCGATTTCGAAATTTCTTTAGCACTTCTCCCAATCAACAGCGCCTTACCCATCCAGAATCGGCTATTCCGCGCATTCCATGTTTCGCAAGGGGGATTCACATGAAAAAACTGAAAAGGCGAATCTGCCCGCCCGGGTTCAGGCAGGCTTTAAGTCCACTTTGGAAGACTCGTGAGTGCGAGTGACCTATGCCGCAACGCAGATCCATACCGATTACTGCAGCGTCCAATCGATATTATGCGATTCCGACTGCCGACTTGGCGGCGGGCGATGCTCCTGTTCCAGGCATTCTATCAGCCAGCATTCTCGATCGTCTGCTCACTCAGCCTATGGTCCTGGGCGACCTCGCAGCGCTCTCCCAGGCGATACAACCGCGCACTTCGAGATCCGAAACTTTCGTGAATCGGAACGCTATAACGGAGGCCTTTCGATCCCGCAAATGGTCGTTGATCGCGCAACCCAGGGTTGTCTCAGTCGTGCAGTTTCCGGATCACGAACCACTCGCGGAACAAATCCTCCGAGCGAAGCCACTCAGGACGTGGGTCGAAATGGAGGTCGTCGACGAACTTGGCGTCCCGATATCCAGCCAACCATATCTGTGCATGCTGCCGGACGGAACAATCATCGAGGGGGCAACCGATAACTCAGGAAGGGTCCGTTTCGACGGTATCGACCCGGGAAATTGTGTTTTCAGCCTCACAGATTTTTCCCCCGAGCGCTGGCATCGCGGATAATTCCGCGGCGCCGCACGAGCATTGTGTCCGAGAAGTGCAAGATCCGTCCGCCGAACAATCAATCGGAGATACAGGGATGCCATCCCACACAGTTCGCCAAGGCGAATGCATTTCCTCAATCGCAGCCAGGTCAGGGCTCACCGAAGAGGAAATCTATAATCATCCGTCCAACGCATCGCTACGGAAATCCCGGTCAAGCCGAAACGTTCTCAACCCCGGCGATAGGGTTTTCGTCCCGGACACCGAACGCCGCGAAGAAATCTGCGCGACGGCCAGGGTACACCGGTTCATCGTTCGAATTCCCAAAGTAGATCTGCGCATCATCCTGGCGGACCACACGGGAAAGCCCTTCGCCGGACGCAAATTCAGAGTTTCGGCACCGGGCCTTTCTGTTTCCGGTACCACCGGAAGCGATGGCCTCGTAAAGGTTTCTATCCCGGCAACGCTGGAGACGGCCATGTTATCGGCATGGCTCTATGAGGACGACACCGCCGCGGAGCCCGATGCCGAGTATGAACTTCACCTAGGCCATCTCGACTGCCACGACACCATCACAGGGATTCAGGCACGGCTCCAGAATCTGGGCTACGGCTGTCCCGTCTCCGGCAACATCTGCGACGCCACTCGGGTCGCCATCAATCAGTTCCTACTTGACCACAACCAACCGCTTGCCGAAGATGGTGCTGATCCGATTAACCCGGCACTCTGTTCTCTTCTTTCGCGCCATCATGAAGGCCATTGCAAATGAGCGGCGAGAAGAAACCGCCACCGGCGCGGAAAATGGCCCGATCTTCGCCTGCAGCGCCAGTTGATAACAGGCTGAAAGAGGTAACTGCAAACGTCATTCTCGATTCCGCGGTGCAAGAGGACGACGATTTCGAGTTCATTCCCGAGGGGCGAAATCCGATTGTCAGGAACCACAAGGCGGATTCAAAGGTCTATTCCGATCATTCGAAGCTGGAATTCCCCGCCGTTCGCGCCCGCGGTGACGGGACATACTCATTAGTCCATCGACGCGCCAAAAAGGCAGTTTCCACGCTGATTTCCGGAGCGAATTATTTTCAAGTCGTTGGGTATAAGCCAGTCCCCCAGCAGGTCTCCGAGCCTCGAAACGTTTTCATAACCCACGTAGTAAAGACCATTGACGCTAAAGACCGCGATCTGCGTGTTCCATTTCCCAAATTTGCCAAGCTGGTCGGTTCTCAGCGACAGGTTACCGGAAAAGCTCGGTTCACACATGGTCGCGGTCTGGCAGGTCTGACCCTTGACATAGCGCACGGAAATGCAATGGCCATAATGAGTCGGCGATGTCGATTCGTTCAGTGGAATTTTTTTGTCAGGAATGCTGTCGCTCGCCCCAACGCTTGGCAGCCATTTTCATTCAAGACCCGTTGGGGCATGGATCCATATGATGGCACATGGTCAGCAATCGACGGAGAACGCTGGATTTACGTGTATCGAAGGCCCTCCGGGGAGAATTCCACTAGCCCCGGTTGGGTCGAGGAACTGCATTTGGCCGAGGGGGGAATAATTTCCGTCGCGCCGCTAAGCGACGATAGGAATCAAGATTCCAAACAACCTATTGGGGAGACTATCCGTTTCCCTCGCCGCCTACTTGGAGTTCGCCAGGAGCACTATTTTTTCGCTACACGAATTCGTCTTACCAGAAAGTTCGCCATCGAACTTGGTAAGTCCATTCACCGATATACCGTTTCCGTCAACTTTGAAGCCGATGACCCCGGGATTGCAGACTTTCAGAACGGCGAATGCCTGGTTGCCGTTCTAGACCCTTTTGAGGTCGCACTCAAGCTGCACCGTTGTCTGCATGCGGCGCTAGATAACTGCATCGGTTATACCGCTAACTATGAAGGCCGTCCTTTGGCCGAGAAAGAACAGTTGGAGCGACGCATGAAGCGGCGCCTCCTCGGCGGGCTGCTTTATTCCATCACCGGCGGCGGCACTAAGCACGCCAACAGGGCCTACGACAAGCTTCGCACCAAAAAGATCGATAGAGAAGATAAAGAGAAGGAAGAGGTCGCGGAGTTGGAGCTCTTCATGAGAGAGTTTGAAGACCAACTAACTCTCCGAAACAATCTGCGGGAGTTATGGGCTGGACTACTTGTAGGCTGGCTCGAGAGTGAGCCAGTCACTTGGTTAACAAGAGCATACCTCGCGCTGAAGGATGAATACCTCTGGAAACTTGTAACCTTCTGGGGGAATACTGTTTGGGGACTATCCGAATCGAACGCAGGGAAGAACTATCTGACCAAGGTGATCGGTGACCCATCGCACTGGGTGCACGAAGTTTTTCCGCCGTCTCCAACCACACTTAAATTGGAATTAATTCATCAGGCAATCCGAAAATCTGGTGCAGCAGCATTCGCCGCCGCGGCGGAGCTCGCCAAATCCTATGCATTTAACAAACGCTTGTCCGAGGTATTGAGTGTCCTGAATTCGACGACAGAGGCCACTTCCGGCCGATCGGTATTTACCAAAGAGCCCGCCAGCGCTGTGTTTACTACATCCGACGCAACTATGCGGGAAGTCAAATTCGATGCGATCAGAGCCACAGAACAAATCGAACTAACGTTCACGCCCGTCGACTATAGTAGATATCATTCAATCCATCGGATTGAAGTTAGTTTCAACATGTTAATGGAAGTAATCAACATAAGTTCGACAATATTCTCGTGGATCCATCCGCCAGAAGGTAATCAAGAGGGTAAAGCCTTCACAATCTTCAATAGCCTTGGAGCCGGCCTGGACCTTGGACAAAGTATCCTCGAAATCGATAAGTTTGTGCAGGATAAAATTTCTGCCGCCGCGCAAGCGGAAACTAAGGCCTTAGCCAACTTCTTTCGAAGTCCGAAGACTATTCCTGGCATCGGGCTTATCTCATCCGCGATCGATACCGCCCTAGGCTTCTTTGATACCATCGATGCAGTCGACAAGGGAAACATAGGTGCTGCGTACGGTTCCTTGGCTGTTACTGTCGGCTCTGGAATGCTGATGTTTGGAAATTTCTACTGGTGCTTGATGGCGGCGGAGGCTGGGCCTTTCGGCATGGTGGGGTTGGCCATTGTCGGATTAGGCCACCTTATAAAGCTATTCGCCGGCCCGGAAGATTCCGACTATGAAAAGCTTGTCGGGCACAGTGATTGGGGAAACGGAGCGACTTCGCCTAATGAACGGCCAGCCTGGTCATCACACGAGTTCAAAGACTGGAAAGGTAAGCTCAACGTACAGCTCACCGCAGCGATCAGCCTGCTCTGCAGGCCTCGTTTTTCTTTCGAAGGAGATGACCGCACATTTTTTCGCCTCGATTTCGATTGGCTCCCGCCAGGATGTAAGGTCGATGTCCTTTACGAAAAGGCTTGGGACGAAGAGTATTGGGAGCTTGCGTCCAGTCGCCCGCAGGTGAAGGCCACCTTTACCATCACACCAGATGGGGCCATCAGTGACTCTCCAATGCTTACTATGATCCCCGCTGAGTCGAAATCGACAGCGTACATAATTGGGCCAACCAAGTTGGCCAAGCTGGATCCGATTACTAAGCATGAAGGCTTTCTAATCAGTTCATCCGGCTTAAAGTGGATGAGGGTCGGAGTAATACTCGAGATCGATTCTGGCAGATATCAGTTCCGCTATCCCATCAAAGGAGCGAAAGAAGTGCGCTTATGGTTTTGGCTTTTCAAAAGTGAGGCCTAGCGTGCGTCATCAAACTTGTTCGGTTTGACGCGACGAGGGACCGAACGATTCGACACTGGTAGGTGCTCTTCTCGGCGCCCAATTTCCCGAGCTACCCGTCGAACCATTCGACATTCTCGGGTGTCCGGATGGGGGTCCTTTCAGACCTCTCCCCGGAGCGCGCTACCCTCATTCGCACCCTCGCCGAAGGGGCCGGAAATCCCCGGATCTGGGCCGGCATCCACTATCAGATGGACCACCTTTCCGGCATCGAACTCGGCCGCAAGGTCGGAGAAAAGTTCGTCGCCAAGGCTAAATCGGAAGGATTCTGATTGCCGCGCCACCTCGCCGTCTGGCTCTTCCTCATCGAAGCGGCCAGATGGCGAAAGTGCGCGACCTCCCGGTTAAGATTTTTGTCGGTGGCGCAATAGACAGCTCCCATGCCGCCTTCACCCAAACCGTGCGCAACACCACCATCACGTTCGACCATCAAGTTTACAATCCTTGATCACAGGAATCCGATACCGAGCGGCTGAAGCGGCAGGAATCTGAGCTTCGGAGCCGGATTGCAGATTTCAGCGCTTCTCCTAGGCTTTCCCGCGACGACGCCCATCGCCGCTCCGGCTGATGCCGCATTTTCTCGATACCAACATTCTGCTCTACTCGATCAGCACGAATCCGGCGGAGCTCCGCAAACGAGATCGCGTGATTGCGTTGTTGGACGATGATTCGATTGCTTGAATCACATTACCTGTGCACAGGCCGGCTCACCAGTCTGGACACGTTTCGAACTTTTCCGGCTGAAATCCCTCTCTGTTCGAACCAAGCCAATGTCTTTGTTCACAGGGACATCTGAGCTGAAACGGCCCTTCAATCCAGACTGGGCGCCCAGTGCCGACGCCACTCGAACTCGCCGCTCATTCTGAATAGAAGTTCTGGCGCAGGTCAGACTCCGGGATAAATCGTAGCGCCTGGCGGTAGATCGCGTGCAGTGTGCCGCGATCCATCTCGGAGTGATGAACAATGGTCAGTGTCTGGTGAACGCCGGATGGCAACGTGCGGCGCAGATTGATGTCACTGCCCCTTTGTGAGAACTGGCGGAAGCCAAAGCCGTCGAAGATCCGCAGGAGGTCCTTGCCGGAAAGGGTTCACAACTTCGCCATCACGCAACGGATTGAAGTTCCATTGTTGCAAGGATGGTGGGGTTTGTCGCCAAGCCCAGTTCTTCGAGGTTCTCTCCTTCCAGGTGCAGCGAAATGGCTTCCTGGATATTGGCGGTCAGTTCGTCGAGGGTAGGCGCTTCCGTTACCACGGGCAGGTCAAGGCACTCCGCGACATATTGCCGGTCACCGCGGAAGATTCGCACCTGAATGGTGTGTTTCATCGATAGCGTGCCTCCCTGCTCAAACTGTATCATGCGCGGTCATTGCCCGACGTTCCGCACGGTACGCGTGCAGCCGAAAGCCGCAATCAACCTCACCGCAGCGGTACACTCATCCCATGCGCCCGCTACTGGTATCGATAGCAGCCGCGCTCTCCTTCGCCGCCGAAGCACCTCTCGGTGGCGCCCGAATCTGGTACCAGGATTCCGGCGGCGCTGGTGTTCCGGTAGTCCTATTGCATGCAGCTTCATCGAGCAGCGCCGTTTGGGAGCAACAGATCTCTACCATCTCAGCCGCCGGCTTCCGCACGATTGCCTACGACCGGCGCGGTTACGGAAAGACGGTTGGTGGCGGAGACGCGGGCTCTGCCGTGGACGATCTGTTGGGACTTCTGAACTACCTGAAAATCGACCGCGCGCATCTCGTGGGAACTGCCGCCGGCGGCGGGATCGTATTCGACTTCGTGCTGAGCCATCCCGATCGGGTCCGCAGCCTTGTCGTGGCGAACAGCATCGGCAATGTGAGAGATGCCGATTATCTGGCGATGTCCAACAGATTGAGGCCCCAGCCCCAGTTTGACGCGTTGCCCGTCGAGTTTCGTGAGTTGGGTCCGTCCTACCGCGCGGCCAATTCCGAAGGAACCGCAAAGTGGGCCGCGTTGGCTAAAGACGCACGGAACGGCGATCCGGTCCAACGGCCTAAGAATTCGATTACTTTCACCAAGTTGGAATCGCTTCGACTTCCGGTATTGCTGATAACCGGAGATGCGGATCTCTATACCCCTCCATCGGTCTTGCGGCTCTTCGTGGCCAGAATAAAGAACGCGGAGACCGCAATCGTACCCGAGTCGGGACACTCCGCATTCTGGGAGAACCCGGAGTTTTTTACGCGCCGCGTGATGGATTTCATTTCGAAGCACTAGTAGTAGAAACCGCTAATCGTCTTGCCTGTCGAAATCGGCAGCGTGTACTGTGGATAGCGTTAACCAGGAGAATTCGACATGACCAAAACGACCGCCCTTGCGATATGCGGGATCCTTGCTCACGTAGCAGCTTCGGCTCAAACGATTACCACCTTCGCCGGGAACGGCCAAGCAGGTTTTGGCGGCGACGGCGGACAGGCGACCCAGGCGATGATCAACATGGTAGTCGGCCTTGCTGCTGACGGAGCCGGGAACATCTACCTGGCTGATGAGCGGAACAATCGCGTAAGGAAAGTAGACCGCAACGGCGTGATCACAACCCTCGCGGGCACCGGCGCGGCGGGCTTCGGCGGCGACGGTGGCCCCGCTGCGCAGGCGCAGTTGAACGCGCCCACGGGAGTCTGTACCGATGGCGCCGGTAACCTGTACATCAACGACACCTCGAACTTTCGAGTTCGAAAGGTTACCCCAAGCGGCGTCATTTCCACCGTCGCCGGCAACGGCCAAGGTAGCCGCGTCGTCGGCACAAACTTCGGGACACTCGGTGATGGAGGCCCGGCAACTGCTGCCAGTTTCTCGATCGCGCTCCGATGCGCGACCGACCGCGCCGGAAACCTGTATGTTGTCGATCAGGGAGCGCACTGTGTGCGGAAAATTGACACCGGCGGAACGATCACCACCTTTGCCGGACGCTGCGTAGCCACTATCGTGAATAACGGATTTGCCGGCGACGGCGGACCGGCAAAAGCGGCGGTATTGAATAATCCCACCGCTCTAACGTTCGACCTATCGGGGAATCTATACTTCTCCGATCAATTCAATCACCGCGTTCGAAGCGTGGATACCGGTGGGACCATCCGAACCATTGCCGGTACCGGCTCCCAGACCTCGTCCGGAGATGGCGGCGCGGCGACAGCGGCCGGCTTTCCATTCCCCGGTTCGATGGTAGCGGACGCGGCGGGGAACCTGTTCATCGTCGATAACGTGAGCAATCGGGTTCGCAGGGTAACGGGCGGAACCATCACCACAATTGCCGGCACGGGAGCCGCGGGCTTCGGAGGCGACAATGGCTCGCCGCTGCAAGCGATGTTGAACGCGCCATTCGCGTTGGCCCTCGACGCTTCCGGGAACTTGTACGTGGGGGACACAAGTAATAATCGTGTGCGAAGGATTTCCGGCCTCGCAGCCGGCAGTGTACCCTTCGTCAGCAGTGCCGGCGTAACCAACGCCGCGAGCTTCAAAACCGGGATTACGCCCGGTGCGATCGTGACGATTTTCGGGGCCAATCTGGGCGCGTCGCCGGGCCAGATTCTAGCGGCAAGCGGCGGTTCCTGGTCCACATCCTTGGGCGGCGTGACCGTAACCATGGAGGGTACACCCGTGCCCGTCTATCGCATTTTGAACCTGAACGGTCAGGAGCAACTGAGCGTGCAAGCACCCTTCACACTGACCGGAAGGAGCACGATAGAACTGATTGTCACCAACGCGGCGGGAAGGTCTTCCGCCGTATCGGTACCTCTCCTGTCGGCGCAGCCTGGAGTCTTTATTCTCGATGCCAGCGAAAATGGCGCCGTGCACGCCGACGGATCGATAGTGACGTCGGCGAACCCTGCGACTCCAGGCGAGACCGTTGTGCTTTATCTAACCGGACTGGGGCAAGTGAGCAATGCGCCGGCGGCGGGTCAACCCGCTTCGTTTTCAACATTGTCCAATGCGCTTGTGACGCCTCAGGTGACCATCGGCGGGGTCGTCGTCACGCCGTCCTTTGCCGGTCTCACGCCAGGCTTTATCGGCCTTTATCAGATCAACGTTGCCATTCCAGGGGGAGCGGTGTCGGGGACGCTCGATGTCACGGTTCAGGCCAACGGCGTTGCCAGCAATATCGCAAAACTTCCAGTGCGGTGAGCGGCCCGATCGAATCAAACCGCAACTTCAGCGCCCAGGCTTTGAACCCGCCTCGGGCAACGTCGCGCGCCAAATATTTCCCGCCCGCTCGGCCATGGTGAAAACAATCTTGTCGCGTGCGGTTTGCAGGCGTCGCCGTCCGCCGGGTACGTAGGAGGGAGACTGCTTCGCGGAATGGAAATGCTGCACCAGGAAGGGAGCGCCGGCGGGCTGCATCGTCCCGGGTGTCAGACGCTGGGCCCAAAGGCACTGGAAGCCGTCGCGATGGGATAGGAAGTAAAGGATGCTGTTATCCGGTGACAAGTCGGGAAGGATGTCCATGGACGTGCCACTTGTAACGGGAATCTGGTCTTTAGTTGTGGCAACCTGGCCTTCTCGAATCGGACTGATGTAGATGCGAGAGTTGTTTGGTTCCAACAGGTAGTAGTTGGCCCATTTACCGTCTCCGGAAAGGTGAAATCCAGACCCAATGCGGTCCATGACCTTTGTCTCGACGAGCGTGGAGGGGTCGAGCAGATAACTCGACTCGCCTCGAGTAAACAACATCTTCGAGGGTTCCCCTCCCCAGGATCGCAACTGACAGCCTTCACACAGCCGCGTGCTGGTGCCGTCTTCGGCCGCGACATGTATTTCTGCCTTTTTGTCCGGCCGGACGACCACCCAACCCACCCGTTTTCCGTCCGGGCTGATATGAAGCCCCGGAACACCGGTGGCGGGAAGTGACACTAGACGAGACTCAGTCCCGGAAGAAAGGTCCCGCAAGAAGACCGTGATATTGCCGGACTTGATCGAACCATAGGCAATCCGGCTTCCGTCGAGCGAAACGGAGGAGGATATGTCGCTCGCGGTTGTCTTCGTCACCCGAACCGGTTCGCCGGTGGCGCGGCCGGTTTTATGATCCATCGAAAGATACCAGACGTCGTCATTGCTGTCGGTACTTCCGTAGATAAGGGACGTCGCGGCCAGGCTCGGGTGTGATTCCATCCCGCTTCCCGATGTAATTCGCTCTGGTTTGCCCACAACCTCCAGGCGCGCCGGGTCCATCGCAATTTTCCACGTATTGACGCTATCGCCGATCTGCCCCGTGAACACGATCCCATTCGGCGTCCACGAGAAGTAGGTCAGGCGCGGTAAGAATCCGTTCTGTACTAAGGCCGGTAACAGTCCGGTTTTCTTAGGCTCGCCGCCTTCCAGCCCGGCCGTGTACCAGTCCGAATTGGATCCGCGCATGTTTACGGCGAAAAGCAGCAGTTTGCTGTCCGGTGACCACGTCGGCCGGCTCCCGTTCCAGGATGGTAGCAGCGGCTTGGGAGAACCTCCGGATACAGCGACAACCCAGAGCCCGCCAATCCCCGCGGTCGGGCTCATGAACCCGTCATACGGCGCCGCGTCGCCTTTCCAGTACGCGATCCAACGTCCATCCGGCGAGAACCTCGGATCGTGCCCGCCATCGGCCAGCTTGCGCTCACTTCCTCCGATGGTCGGAATCAAGTAAATCCCGCCGCCGTCGCGCTCGGAACGAAAGGCGATGGTGCTGCCGTCCGGTGAGAACGATGGTTCCCGATCATCGGCTGTGTGCGTCGTCAACCGCCGCGCTTCTCCCCCATTGAGCTGTTGGATCCAGATATCGAGATTCTGACCATTGGTCGCTCGGTCCGATGCATACGCAATCAGGTTGCCGGATGGCCAATAGGCGGGTTCTGTAGTCAACCCGGTATCGAAGGTAAGTTGTGTCAGCACCGGGCCCGAATGATCCGAACCGGCCGCCGGCGCAATTCCCGAGCCGCGTGACATTTGCCACCAACCAGCACCAACAATTGCGATTGCGACCGCGCCCACGCCAGCCAAAAGGCGCCATCGATTCTTCGGGGGAGCCGCCGCCCCGGCAGCCGTAGAGGAACTACCCAGCTTGCCCGAATCGCTTTCATCTCGCAGTTCTTCGATCGCCAGATGGAGGTCCTCGGTACTCTGATACCGGCGCGCCGGATTTTTCCGCAGACATCGGGTGACGACCCGCTCCAGCTCACCCGGCAAGCCGCCCGCCAGGTCCCGCAGCGGCCGCGGCTCCTGTTTCAGGATCGCCGCCAGCGTAGATAGCCTCGTCTCGCCGTGAAAGGCCCGCTCCCCGGTCAGCATCTCGTAGAAAACGGCGCCAAACGAAAAAATGTCACTACGCACGTCAACCGGCTTCGCCTCGGCCTGTTCCGGGCTCATGTAGGCGACAGTCCCCATGATCGTGCCCTCTTCGGTGTCGGGGAGCTTGGTGCGCGTGGCTTCCTGCTGGGTTGGGGCCGAAGGCTCGCTCAGCTTCGCCAATCCGAAATCAAGAACCTTGATGACTCCCTTGTCGGACACCATGATGTTGCCCGGCTTAATATCGCGGTGAATGATCCCCGCTTCATGCGCAGCCGCAAGCGCCGCGGCGATCTGTGCGGCGTAATGAAGCGCTTCGCCAACGCGCATTCCTTTGCGTGGAATGGCGTGATCCAATGTTTTGCCGGAGACAAACTCCATAACGATGAAGTCAGTCCCCTGGTCCTCGGCAATCTCATGAATGACCACGATGTTCGGATGGTTCAGGGCGCTGGCGGCACGAGCTTCCCGGATGAAGCGCTGTTTGCGGTTCGGGTCGGCTGTTTTATCAGAAGGAAGAACCTTGATCGCGACGAGTCGATCCAATTTAGAGTCGCGGGCCTTGTAAACGACGCCCATTCCTCCCTGACCCAACTGCTCCAGGATTTCGTAGTGACTAAGTGTCCTGCCGATCATCTAATGGAATCCATCGGAAACTGCGTGTCAGTATGACATAATCCACGCCATCGGAGTCAATCAAAGCCCTCCCTGCCGCTGACCTGATCAGTTAACATGGGTTCCGCAGTGTGGCCCGCCGAAAAGGTCTAATGGCAGTTCTCGTGACAAACTAACCGAACTTCCGCAGTTTGAAGAATAAGTGCCTGTGTTTGCAGCACTGAGGTGCGAAAGTCTTCACTACAATTATGCGAATCGACCGCGGTAAAGCCGGCGGTCGAAGCATTATTGCCGGGTAGCGGTATACGAGAGCGACATAGCCCGAATCCGGAACTGCGTTCCTACCGCGGGCTTATCCAAACTGGTGCGCGGTACGGCGTCGGACGCGAGCAGTTCCTGTACCTGCCCATACAATCCCAAATCATTGCCACAAAATTGGCGCAGGAATGCCTCACGTTCGTCGATAGGAAACTCGAGCGCTAGGCGGAAAGCGGACTTGACCTGCTGATAACGTTCTGGCGTCACGAATGCTCGGCTGGTTTGGAATTCGCAAACAAATGCGAGACCAGTTGGTTAGCCTGGTCTCGCAACCTCCGACAGTGACCGGGAACTCAAAGGTAAGCTCCACGTTCACTTGATAGCGCGGGTTCCGGGGGAAAAACCCATCAAGGTTGCTTGTTGGGACGCGGTGCCGTGAGTTGATTGTGAAGCCAGGCCCGCGCCATTCGCCATTCGCGCTCTACCGTCGCCGTCGAAATGCCCATAACTTCGGCGGCTTCCTCCACCGTAAGCCCGCCGAAGAAACGCAATTCCACCAGCCGTGATTGATCCGGATCCAACGTAGCCAATCGAGTCAATGCCTCGTCCAACTCGCCGAATGCAACTTCGGGAACCGACGCAATGCCGACGTTGTCTTCAATCGATAAAACCTGCGCATTGCCGCCCCTCTTCTGGGCGCCCTGATTGCGCGCATGGTCCACCAGAATCCGGCGCATCAATTGCGCCGCCACACCGAAAAAGTGCGCCCGGCTCTGCCAGTTCACTCGCGTCTGATCGACCAACTGCATATACGCTTCGTGTACCAGCGCAGTTGCTTGCAGTGTATGATCGCCCCGCTCCCGCCGCATGTAATTCGCTGCGATCCGCCGCAATTCGGCGTAAACAATCGAGAAGAGCTGGTCGTGTGCGCCAGGCGTGCCTTGCCTCGCCTCGGAAAGGAGCTGGGTGACTTCGCCGCTTGGTTGAGGGGTCACGGAATTTTCTTCTAAGGAAATAGATGGTAGGGACGGGCAGAGTCGAACTGCCGACCTGTCGCTTAGGAGGCGACCGCTCTATCCATACTGAGCTACGTCCCCAAAACCTTTTTCATTCTACCAGCGCTTTAGCCCCTTTTTACCTATATCTTTTCGGAACTGCATGCCGGCAAAGGATATCGGAGCCGCGGCTGCATAAGCCGCAGAAATCGCGTCCGGCAGCGTCTTCCCGCTCGCCGTCACCGCAAGGACTCGTCCACCGCTGGAAACTAACTGATCCTGAGAACTCATTATTGTTCCAGCTTGGAAGACCTTCCCGCCCCTCTGCTCCGCTTCCTCGATTCCAGTGATTGCATCTCCAGTCGCCGGTTTTCCCGGATAGCCCGCTGCGGCGAAAACGATCGCCACTGCCGGGTCCGGAGACCACTGGAGCGCTTGCGAGGCCAGGGTGCCATTCGCTCCTGCAAATAGCACCTGGGCCAGATCGGACCGCAACCGGTACAGGATCGGCTGTGTCTCCGGATCGCCCATTCGCACATTGAATTCCAGTGTCTTCGGGCCCGAAGCGGTCATCATCAAGCCCGCATAAAGAAAGCCCGTGAAAGGAGAGCCCTCCTTCCGCATGCCCTCAATCGCCGGACGCATGACCGTGTCCATGACGGTCTCCGTTTGCTCTGCCGACAACAGCCGCTCATCGACGTACGCACCCATCCCGCCTGTGTTCGGACCCCGGTCGCCATCGAAAATATTCTTGTGGTCCTGCGAAGGCAGCAGCGGAAGAATCGTATTCCCATCGGAGAGCGCAATAAAACTGATCTCCTCTCCAACCAGGAACTCTTCAATCACCAACCGCTGACCGGCCGCGCCGGCCAGTTCTCCGTTCATGAACTGCCGCACGGTCGCCCGAGCCTCATCCATGGACGGGGCGATGACGACGCCCTTACCGGCCGCCAGCCCATCCGCCTTCAAAACAACAGGCGCTTCAAACTCTTCTAATGCTTTGAGCGCATCGGCCTCATTCGTCGCCGTGTGAAAACGAGCCGTGGGGATCTTGTGCCGGGCGAAAAAATTCTTAGAAAAGATCTTGCTGCCCTCCAACTGTGCGGCGGCTTGAACAGGTCCAAAGATAAGCCTCCCCGCCTGCCGGAATCGATCCACAACGCCATCGATTAGCGGCGCCTCCGGCCCGACCACAGTCAGATCAACGCCATTCGCTGCTGCAATCTGCAGATAATCGGCGCCTGAGATGCAGGTCGCGCACTGAGCGATACCGGGGTTACCGGGAGCGGCAAATACCTTCTGAACAGTGGGGCTCTGCGCCAACCGCCACGCCAACGCGTGCTCCCGCCCGCCCGATCCAATGACAAGTACGTTCAACGAAAAAGCTCCTCCAGTTAGAATAGAACAGGCACTCATTTGGCATTGCACTTTGACGTAGTAGTAATCGGGGCGGGGCACGCCGGCTGCGAAGCGGCGCGCGCTTGTGCGCGCTTGGGCCTCAAAACCGCGATGGTCACGATGAACATCGACCTGATCGCCCAAATGTCCTGCAATCCCGCCATCGGTGGCATTGCCAAGGGACATCTCGTGCGGGAAATCGACGCACTCGGCGGCGTAATGGGGGAGGTCGCCGACCACGTCGGAATTCAGTTCCGGCTTCTCAATACCAGCCGCGGGCCGGCTGTCTGGTCCCCGCGCGCCCAATGCGACAAGAAGCAATACCGGATTCGGATGCGCGAAGTCTTGGAGCAGGAGCCCAACCTCCGCATCCTCCAGGCCGAAGTTGCTGAACTGTTAATCGATCCCGGCGCCAATGGCCGCCGCCGCATCCGCGGACTCTCCCTCCGGGACGGCCGCTCCATCTCCGCCGGCGCCGTAGTCGTTACCACCGGAACTTTCCTGAACGGCCTCGCCCATACCGGCGAAAGCAAGGTCAACTGCGGCCGGAGTGGGGAGGCGCCCTCTAATCTCCTCGGCAATCAACTGCGCCAGCTTGATTTAAAGTGGACCCGCCTCAAAACCGGTACCCCGCCCCGCCTCGACGGACGTTCCCTCGACTGGTCCCGCTTCGACCCCCAGCCCGGCGATGCCATCCCAACCCCGTTCTCTTTCATGACCGCCAAGATCGAGCGCGAGCAGATCAAATGCTACATCGCCTTCACTTCAGAAGCAACCCACCGTGTCCTTCGAGAGAACATTTCACGCTCACCTCTATATAGCGGGGTGATTGAGGGCATTGGCCCAAGATATTGCCCCTCGATTGAAGACAAGGTCGTGAAATTCCCCGAGAAGGATCGCCACCAGATCTTCCTCGAACCCGAAGGCCTCGATACTTACGAGGTTTATGTCAACGGAATGTCCACCAGCATGCCGGTAGACGTTCAGGAGAAGATGATCGCCTCCGTCCCCGGCCTCGAGGACGCCGAAATGATCCGCCCCGGCTACGCCATCGAGTACGATGCCATCGACGCCCGCGAACTCAACCATTTCCTCGAAGTTAAAAAGGTAGAGGGCCTCTTCCTGGCCGGTCAAATCAACGGAACTTCGGGTTATGAAGAAGCCGGTTGCCAGGGCCTGATCGCCGGGCTCAACGCGGCTTGCAAGGTCGGCGGCTCCGCGGGTTTTGTCATTCCCCGTTCCGAAGCCTACGCCGGGATTCTAGTCGACGACTTGATCACTCAAGGCGCCGATGAACCTTACCGGATGTTCACTTCCCGCGCCGAATACCGCCTCCATTTGCGGATTGATAACGCCGACGAGCGGCTGACGCCGCTCGGGCGGCGCCTCGGCCTCGTCGACGACGCCCGCTGGGCCAAATTCGAGCGAAAACAGGAGCAAAAGCGCCGATTACAGAAATGGCTCGCCGAAACTCGCCAGGAATCCTGGCTTCGTCGGCCAGAATCCCGTCTGGCCTCCTTGCGGGAGAAAATCGAAGCAGAACTCGGCGGCCCTCCCGAGCACGGGCTGATGGAAACCGTCGAAACCGGAATCAAGTACGGCGGCTACTTGGCCCAGCAGGATCGGCAAATTTCCCGCTTGAAGGAGTCAGAACGCCGGCCAGTTCCCGAGATTCTCGATTATTCTGTAATTCCTGGGCTTTCACGGGAAGTTTCTGAAAAGCTGACCCGAGTTCGGCCGTCCACGCTCGGCCAAGCCGCGCGAATCCCTGGAATCACGCCGGCCGCCATCGCGATCCTCGATATTTACCTAACGAAAGACTCCAACGTTCCACGTGGAACATAGAAAGGACAATGCCATTGGCGAAAATAATAGCCATTGCGAATCAAAAGGGCGGCGTCGGTAAAACAACGACCGCGATAAACCTGGCGGCCTCGTTGGCCGCGAATGAATTCAAAGTTTTGCTGGTGGACGCCGATCCCCAGGGGAATTCGACAACGGGTTTGGGAGTTGCCAAGGAGGACGAGAGCGTAAATCTCTACCATGTGTTGACCGGCGAGAAGTTGGCCACGGACGCAATCGTCAAAACCGAATGCGAAGGGCTGGATTTGTTGCCCGCGGACCGGGCGCTCGTCGGAATCAACGTCGAATTGATTGGAATGGGGAGCCGAGAATCAACTTTGAAGAATGGATTGGCGGCCATTCGCGACGAGTATGGGTACATTTTGATCGATTGCCCCCCGGCGTTGGATCTTTTGACGCTCAACGCGCTTGTCGCAGCGGATTCAGTTTTGATTCCGATTCAATGCGAGTTTTTTGCGCTTGAGGGGATTTCCCAGCTAATGGACACGATCGAGCGAATCAAGGAAGGGTTTCAGCACGATATTCGGACGGAGGGGATTCTGTTAACGATGTTCGATGACCGGACAAACCTCACTAGGCAAGTTGCTCAGGATTTGAAAGAGTTCTTCCAGGACGAGGTTTTCAAGACGGTAATTCCCCGGAACGTCCGTTTGGCCGAGGCGCCGAGCCATGGAAAGCCAGTTTTGCTTTACGACGTGAAGTCGAAGGGCGCTGAGTGTTATTTGCAGCTTGCGAAGGAGATTATTGGTAATGAGCAACGCGCCAGAGAATCCGCGAAAAGCGCTGGGTAAGGGGCTTTCGTCGCTGCTGCCGTCGCGGCCGGCAACCCAGCCAGCTCCAGTAGTAGCTCCACAGACATCGGATACTACTGCTAGTGTCCCGGTTACTAGTTTGCCGATTCATGAGATCCAGCCGAACCCGCTGCAGCCCCGGAGTGTATTTGATGCTGCGCGCCTGGCGGAGTTGTCCCAGTCCATTCGCTCGAATGGTATTATTCAACCGCTGATCGTTCGGAAGATTGGCGATCAGTATCACTTGATCGCGGGCGAGCGCCGATGGCGCGCCGCGAAACTGGCTGGGCTGGAAGAGGTTCCCGTCGTTGTTCAGGAGTTATCCGATGCGCGTGTTCTGGAGGTTGCGCTGATCGAGAACATCCAGCGGGAGGATTTGAATCCGATTGAAGTTGCGGTTGCTTTTGAGAAGCTGGCGGGCGAGTTGGGGCTGAGCCACGAAGAGATTGGGCAGCGGACGGGGAAGGAGCGGTCGACGATTTCGAACACGCTTCGGTTGCTGCGGCTGCCGCCCCAGGTTCAGATGATGCTGGCGGAGAAGCGTTTGTCAATGGGACACGCCCGGGCGATTTTGGCTCTGCCGGACGAGGAACTACAGTTGGAGGTCGCGGAGAAGGCGGCTTCGCAGGGGATGAGCGTTCGCCAGGTCGAGCAGATGGTTCAGAAGATGACCCAGACGCGCGAGGCGAAGAAACAGGCGGAACCGGAGATCGATCCGAATGTGAAAGCAGCGATTCAGGAGCTGGAGAACGCCCTGGGAACGAAAGTGCGGATCATCGAACGCGCACCCGGGAAGGGGCGGATCGAGATCGATTACTATTCTCCGGATGACTTGGATCGGGTCTATTCAGTCATCGTGGGTGAGGCACCCTGAGGTCTAAGAGTGGTGCCGGCGGTAGGACTCGAACCTACGACCTGCGGATTATGAGACCGCCGCTCTAACCACCTGAGCTACACCGGCAACAAAGTCTATAATAAACAACAACTTGCGAACCTGTCAAACCGCGCTGCCCGATTGCGGCTAAATCCTACTCCCTTGAGCACTTCCACGCCACCTCCGGTTATCCAATTCACTGACGTATCCAAGAGCTATCCGATCTACGGGGCTCCCAGCGACCGGTTGAAGGAACTCCTAACGCTGAATCGGGTCTCCTACCATCGAGACTACTGGGCTCTGCGGGAGGTTTCCTTTGAAGTAAAGCGGGGGGAGACGTTCTGTATTATTGGGGAGAACGGCTCGGGGAAGAGCACGCTGTTGCAGATCGTTGCCGGGATTTTGCAGACGACCACGGGGAGCGCTCGCACGAATGGGCGAGTGGCGGCATTACTGGAGTTGGGGTCAGGATTCAACCCGGAGTTCACGGGGCGGGAGAACGTTTATTTGAACGCCGCGATTTTGGGGTTGTCGACGGCGGAGATCGACCGGCGGTATGGGGATATTGAGGCGTTTGCCGAGATCGGCGAATTCATCGACCAGCCGGTAAAGACGTACTCGAGCGGGATGACGGTGCGTCTGGCGTTTTCGGTGGCGATCCATGTGGATCCCGATGTATTGCTTGTGGACGAGGCCTTGGCGGTGGGGGACATTTACTTCCGGCAACGATGCATGCGGAAGGTTCATGAGTTGCGCGCGCGCGGCGTGACGATTTTGTTCGTGTCACATGCGATCGGCGATGTGAAGGCCATTGGCGACCGGACCATGTGGCTCGATGGCGGCCGGGTGCGTGAGATTGGAGACACGGAACTTGTTGTTTCCAAGTACTTGGCGTTCATGGTGGAGAAAGATTCGCAGTTCCTCGGACTTGGCCGGAAGGAACACGATGGGACACAACCGAGTGCGGCCATGCAGGCGCCTGAGCTGGTGACGGGAATTCCCAATGTTGACCATCGATATGGGGATGGGAAGGCCGAAATCATAGGGATTCAGGTGACAGATCCGGATGGGCGGAGTTTGCACCTGCTCGAACCGGCGAGCAAGATCGTTCTGCGGATTAGCGCTCGAGCCCATAAGCCGATGCTGAATCCGAATGTTGGCTTTATGCTGCGCAATCACTTGGGTGTGGATTTTGCGGGGACGAATACTTTGCGGGAAGGTCATCAGTTGCCGGAGATGTGGCCAGGGGATACGACGACCGTAGATTTCCACATTACGCTTCCGGAGCTCTACCCAGCTTCGTTTTCGTTTTCGCCGGCGATTGCGGACGGGAATTTAACTGAGTACAGTATGAGCGATTGGATCGATAACGCCTTGACACTTCAGATGGGCCATGGGGAGGGGCAGATTTACGGCTATTTGCATCTGCCTTGCCGAGTGGAAGTGAACAGCCGGTTGCAGGCGCAGCCGGAGGCGGCACATGAGCGTTGAGTTTACCGGGGAGCGCGTTATTCCCGGCCAAGTCGATGTAGACCTCTGGAATGAGCATCTTTCCCGGTATGCGTTTGCGGCACGGCTGGCTCGGCGGAAGCGGGTTCTGGATGTTGGGTGCGGGGCTGGGTATGGGTCGGCGGAGTTAGCGCTTTCTGCTTCCTCGGTGACTGGGGTTGATGTTGATCCTGGGGCGGTTGCCTATGCGGCCGAGCACTATTCGCGCCCGAATCTGACTTTTCAGGCTGGGGGGGCGGCTTCGCTTCCGTTTGACGATGCCTCGTTTGACCTGGTTGTGGCCTTTGAGGTCATTGAGCACCTGTCCAATTGGGAAGTGCTGCTGTCGGAGGCGCGGCGCGTGCTGGCGCCTGGAGGGCAGTTTGTGGTTTCGACGCCGAATAAGGCCTACTATGCGGAGTCGCGGCGATTGCATGGGCCAAATCCGTTCCACGAGCATGAATTTGAGTTTGACGAATTCAAACAAGCGTTAGAGCGAATTTTCCCACATGTCCTGTTATTCACGGAGAATCATGCAGATAGCATCGTCTTTCGCCCTATCGCGAATGGCGGGACGCCTTCGGCCGATGTTCGGATGGATGGGGATTCGGGGAATGTGGATGATGCGCATTTCTTTGTTGCGGTGTGCGCCGGGGTGATGATGACCGGCGCGCCGGCGTTCCTTTATGTTCCGTCGGCGGCCAATGTGCTGCGGGAGCGGGAGCTCCATATTCATCGGTTGGAAGGGGAGTTGGCTACCAAGGATGAATGGCTGACGGCGTCGCAGACGCGCCATGCCGAGTTGGTGGGTTTACATGAGCAACAGACGGCAGAGTTGAAAAGCCGGAATGAGTGGGCGCTCGGGCTGAATGAGCAGGTGAAGAACGCCGGGTTGCGGATTGACGAATTGCAGGGAGAAATCACAGCGCAGCAGGCGGCGGCGAAGATCGCGGTCGATGGATATGAGGCTGAAATTTCCCGCTTGGACGGTGAACGGGCGGCTGCGATTGCCTGGGGCCAGGCGAAGGAGAAGGAGCTTCTGGATGCGTTGCAGGCCTGCCGGGCTGAGTATGACAAATGCCTCGCTCTATTTCAGGCGGCGGAGGTCACGATCGAAGAACGTACGCTTTGGGCGCAGTCGCTGGCGGCGGAGGGGGAGAATCTTCGGGCGCAGTTGGATGCCATTCGAGGGTCGAAATGGATCCGTCTGGGGCGCAGCATAGGCGTTGGCCCGAAGGTAGTGTAACGGATGGCCCTGCTTTGGCGCGTTTTGCGCAATTTGCCCCTTTTGATTGTTTCACCGCTGCTTCTTGGGATTCCGATGGCGGTTATCGCCGTTGCTGATCTATTGCGACGGCTGGGACGGCGGGCCCGACTTCCCGAGAGTTCCCGGCCGAATAATGGCGCCGCTAGTATTGTGATTCCGAATTGGAATGGCCAGGATCTGCTGGAGAAGTATATTCCGTCGATCCTGGAGGCGACCAAGGGGAATCCGGGGAACGAGATCCTGGTTGTCGATAACGCCAGTTCGGACGGTAGCGCGGAGTATTTGAAGACGGCGTTTCCTTCGGTTCGGGTCCTGGAGTTAGACAGGAACTACGGGTTTGGCGGGGGATCGAACCGGGGATTTGCGGCCGCGAAGAATGACGTAGTTGTCCTGCTGAATAGCGATATGCGGGTGGCTCCCGACTTCCTGGCTCCGCTGCTGGAGGGGTTTGCCGATGGGAATGTGTTCGCGGTTTCGTGCCAGATTTTCTTTTCCGATCCGAACAAGCTGCGGGAGGAGACGGGGCTGACGCAGGGCTGGTGGGAGAATGGCGGGCTGCGGGTGCGGCACCGGATTGATGACCAAGTGACCGGAGCGTTTCCTTGTTTCTATGGGGGCGGGGGGTCGTGCGCGTTCGACCGGCGGAAGTTTCAGGAGCTGGGCGGGTTCGATGAGCTGCTGGCGCCGTTCTACCTGGAGGACACGGACCTTGGGTTCATGGCGTGGAAGCGGGGTTGGAAGGTCCTTTATGAACCGCGGAGCGTGGTGTGGCATGAGCACCGGGGGACGATTGGCAAGAAGTTTTCGCCGGAGTATATTCAGTCGATTCTGAAGAAGAACTTCCTGCTGTTTTGTTGGAAGAACATTCACGAGTGGGAGCGGCTGGGGTCGCATTTCTTCTTTGCGTTTGCCGGGGCGTGGCTGAGTGTTCTGTTTGGGGACTCATTTGAACGGCCGAATCCGCTGGCGTTGTGGCGGGCATTTTGGCAGTTACCGGGGGCGCTGCGGAGCCGGGGGCGGGCGCAGCGGTTGGCGGCGGTCAGCGACACAGAGGCGTTTCGGCGTCCGATGCCTGGCTATTTCCTGGACCGGTTTGTTGCGCTTCCCAAAACAAAAGAACGAACGTCTGTTTTATTCCTGTCGCCCTATCCCGTTTGTCCGCCAATTCATGGCGGCGGCGTTTTTATCTATCAGACTCTGTTGGAGTTAGTGAAGCACTGTGACGTTCACCTGGTGGTGCTCTTGGACGAGGAATGGCAGCGGGATGCTCATGAAGAGCTGACGGAGAAGTGTAAGACGGCGGAGTATTTGGTGCGCCTGCAGGGACGGCCGAAGGGTATCGGGTCGTTGACGCCGTTTGCGGTTCGAGAGTTTGCCAATGACGATTTGCGGTGGGTAATCCATCGGACGCTTTTGAATCACCGGGTGGATGTGGTGCAACTGGACTACACCAACATGGGGCAGTATGCGGAGGAGTACCGGCAGATTGCGAATGTGCTGTTTGAGCATGATGTGTATTTCCAGTCGATCGGGCGAGGGTTGGCCAAGGATGGGGCCTGGCTGAAGCGGCCTTCGGCGGCTTATGAGTATTTGCGGGCGCTGCGGTATGAGTTGACGCTCCTGCCTAAAATGGACCGGATTCAGATGTGCAGCCAAGCCAACGAGGACTACCTGGTGCAGTTCGCCCCGGAGCTGAAGGCTCGGATGCAGACGGGGTTGCGGGCCGGGATCGATACTTCGCGGTACGTGTTCCGACCGGAGGACCGGGAGCCGGATACGCTTTTGTTCCTTGGGAGTTTTCGGCACATTCCGAACCGGGAGGCGATTGAGTGGTTCACGCAGCGGGTTTGGCCTCGAATTGTCGCGCTGCGCCCCGAAACGCGCCTTGTGATCATTGGCAGCGATCCGCCGCCGCGCCATTCGCTCCCCGATGTGGGGCATGTCGAGATGCTGGGATTTGTGGACGATGTGCGGGAGGCTTTGGCGCGTTATGCGGTGTTCATTTGCCCAATCCTTACCGGGAGCGGGGTGCGGGTGAAGCTGTTGGAGGCTTATGCCGCCGGGATTCCGGTGGTGTCGACATTCATTGGCGCCGAGGGCTTGTCGACGTATGATGGCGACACCTGCGCGCTGGCTGACGATCCGGCGGAGTTTGCGGCCAAAACGGTTGAGCTGCTAGGAGATCCGGGAAGGGCGGCAGAGTTGGCGCGGAAGGCGCGGGCGTATGTGGTGGCAGAGTGGGACATGGCGACTATTACAGCCAAGTTGGCGGCGAGCTACCGGGATGTCATTGCGGAGAAACGCCGGTGATGGAGGAACCGGAGAGCGGAACGCCGCCCGCCGTTTCGGAGACGCCGTACCCGGGGTTGTGGCAGGCGCTTTTTATCCTGGCGGAGTACACGCTGGTGATGGTTTTGCTGCTGTCGCCGCTATTGGCATTTGAAGATTTGCTGAAGGATCCGGCGATTGTCTCGTTAGTTACGCTGCTGGCGACGGGGTGGATTTTGTGGCGGTACCGATCGCGGACAGGGATCGAAGCCGATGCGGTGGCGGGTCCGTTTCATATTCCACTGCTATCGGTGGCTCCCATTGGTGCTGTGGTATTCGGGCTGTTGCTAGTGGTGACGCCGATTTTGCTATGGCTGATGCACAAAGTTCCCTGGCTGGCCGAGCATGGGGATTATGGCACCGACAATTCGCCGCTGGGGGCGTTCCTATTCTTGTTGATCGTGGCTCCGGTTTCCGAGGAGTTGCTGTTCCGGGGAATCCTGCTTCGCGGGTTTGTGGCGCGCTATGGAGAGAGGGCGGCGATTCCGCTGTCTGCGGTGCTCTTCGCATTAGCGCATGTGTATCCGATTAAGTTCCTGAGTACCTATCTGCTGGGGATCCTGCTGGCTTGGCTTACGGTGCGCTTTGGATCGATCTGGCCCGCCGTAATGGCGCATACGATGAACAATGCGATTGGTTTCTTGGCGGATCTTTCCGCGAGTCCTGAGGCGAAGGCGAAACCGGTGCCGGCTCCGGATTTGTGGATCCTGGCCGTGATTCCGGTGGGAATGCTGATGGTGTTGGTCGGATTTTCGTGGCTGCGCCGGATTGCGGGGGAGGGGGAGAGTGGCGAGTAGGGGGCGCTCGAGTCCAATGGTAAAGACAAGGGAAATTGCCGGCGCTAGACTACAAGCAGGAGCCTTTGCACGATGCACGAACTGGGGTTGATCGTTTCAAACCCCAAGGTCATAATGGGCAAGCCGGTGATACGGGGGACTCGGATCACGGTTGAGCTAATCCTTGAGAGGCTTGCGGCTGGTGAGACCGAAAAAGAAATTCTTCTCGCTTACGCTCATATAACTAAGGAAGGCATACGGGCAGCCCGCGCATTTGCATCGTAGGCGTTGCAAGCATCGGCTGTCTATCCTAATTCGCGCGTAGCATCATGAAGATGGTGACCGATGACGGTCCTTGAAGGACCAACGATTTCGGCCCCTTGCGCCGCAGGATGTGAGGGTCCAGTCGATAGCGGTGTCCCCCGGGAAATGAAAACGAAGCAGTAACGGTCATTGCCCAACGGCAACAAGCGCATCTAATCCACCGATGACAAAGACTCCGGTAAATTGGTGTCTGGCAGCCGCGGGAAAAATTATGCTTCATTTGATCCGTCCATAAACGACCATTTTGGGGCGACCGAAGTCACTACTTGGGCCACAATAGGGCATGGCAAACAGCGACGACGAAGGCGTCAATTCTGAGTGCGTCGTGGCACAGCACACGGTTCCATCTGAGATAATCCGCAGATACAGTCCTAGCCGTGATCCTCACAGCGAGGCTGATATCGCAAGATACGTTGAAATCGAAGCCGACGGGGAGCGCGTCAAACATGTCGAAAAGGTGAAAGAAGAGATCGTCTTTGGTGAGGCCCACGAAATCTGGGATGTAATCACCGACAAAAATCGGTGGTGGGTGATTACAAATCTGACTAACCTATACTCTCAGCAGCATTTCCCAAGCCTCGACTACACAATCTCGTTTCACATTGGTCTAATGGCAAGACTGCGAAGTCGCCCAATTGGGGCTAGTAGCATTGAGCCCTCACCGTTTGACGACATTTTTAGACGAAGCGAACAGGCAAAATACCGATTCGATACCGCCACTGAAGCCGAGGATTTTCAGGCAATCGGCGTGCAACTCCGCGAGTGCCTCTTATCACTTATCGCCGCGCTCCGAAGGCGGTCGACAGTGGATCCTCTACCCGAATCACCGCAAGACGCCAACTTTATTGCATGGTCGGCCATTCTCGTAGATCAAGTCTGCCCAGGAAGTCGGAACAAAGAACTGCGTCAGTATCTTAAGGGAACGGCAAGAGACACTTGGCAGTTGGTTAATTGGCTGACGCATGATCGAAGTGCAAACAAAACGGCCACGGGAATTGCCATACATGGCTGCGACACCATTGTTGGCCACAGTATCGCAGTATTCGAACGGGAGAGGGTTGATCATACGGACCAGTGTCCCCTCTGCAATTCGCGTGATATCCGACGACATTTCGATCCCGCGATCGCATCTGACGGCGATTACTTTGAGAGTTGCGGCAAGTGCGGCTGGGACAGCCATCCTGGATTAACCGACTTGGATGATGAAGCCGAACAGTAACTCCAGTCCCGAGTAACGCACGGACGCAATTGAGCTGTTTTTGGAACAAGATTGCGAACCACCGGACCTGGAACAAGTGGGACGCCCGGGGCCCGATGGGATCTGTCGATAGCGTCGCGGAATCCAGCTCGATACCTTGGCAGCCCGGCGAGCAATCCGGACAATAGCCTGGCCAACTGGGCCAAGTTTCCGGATCAACCAACACCCGAGGTGGTATTGCATACTGGAAAAAGGCGGTAATTCATGAAGCGGACACTTCAAGTGCGAATCAGCAGAGGCGACGGGCAATTCGTGGCTGAGTGCCTAGATCTACCAGTCGTTACACAAGCATCGAGCCTTGATGAATTGGCCATGAACATTCGAGAGGCTGTCGGCCTTCACCTCGAGGGTGAAGACCTAGCAGCCCTGGGAATTGCTGACAATCCGACAATCCTCGCCACTTTGGAGCTGGAAGCCGTCGCCTGATGCCGAAGATGCGAACGCTCTCCGGAGCCGAGGTTATTTCGATCCTCGGTGATCCTCAGCGGTCACCTGAAAAGCGGCCAATGGCGGTCACCCCAAAACCGGCCAATGGAGCGGTAAGTCAGGACAAGCTCTTTTATACTCTTTCATGCCCGAATGGAGCAAGGAATTTCGTTGATAAAT